>Ga0209959_101060_pt1 | contig 11589 bp, 9 predicted proteins | sample ThiBiot_300_biof_2_FD_183943 | JGI IMG/M metagenome (GOLD analysis project Ga0209959, IMG submission 183943) | Wastewater bioreactor microbial communities from Cape Town, South Africa - Thiocy_expt_300_biof (SPAdes) | ecosystem: Engineered > Bioremediation > Thiocyanate > Unclassified | place...
CCCCGCCATGGTGCCGCTGTGGATGTGGCCCATGGCCGTGGCCTGCGGCAATACCTTCGTCTTGAAGCCCAGCGAGCGCGATCCGGGCAGCACCCTGTTCATCGCCCAGCTGGCGCTGGAGGCGGGCCTGCCGCCCGGTGTGCTCAACGTGGTCAATGGCGACAAGGAGGCGGTGGATGCGCTGCTGGCTGATCCGCGCGTGAAGGCCGTGAGCTTCGTGGGCTCCACGCCGATCGCCGAGTACATCTATGCCGAGGGCTGCAAAACGGCCAAGCGCGTGCAGGCCCTGGGCGGCGCGAAGAACCATGCCATCGTCATGCCCGACGCCGACATCGGCAATGCAGTGAGCGCCATGATGGGCGCGGCCTACGGCAGCTGCGGCGAGCGCTGCATGGCCGTGCCGCTGATCGTCTGCGTGGGCGACGAGGTGGCCGGGAAGATGATCGCCGGCCTGAAGGCCGCCATCGGCGACATGAAGGTGGGCCCCGGCACCGACGACGGCAACGACATGGGCCCGCTGGTGACGCGGCAGCATTTCGAGAAGGTCCGGGGCTATGTGGACGCCGGCGTGGCCGAGGGGGCGGCGCTGCTGGTCGATGGCCGCGGCCTGGCGGTGCCGGGCCACGAGGACGGCTATTTCCTCGGCCCCTGCCTGTTCGACCACGTGAAGCCGGGCATGAAGATCTACCAGGAGGAGATCTTCGGCCCCGTGCTGGGCATCGTGCGCGTGAAGACGCTGCAGGAGGGCATGGACCTGATCAATGCCCACGAGTACGGCAACGGCACCTGCATCTTCACGCGCGACGGCGAGGCCGCGCGCTATTTCTCGGACCACATCCAGGTGGGCATGGTGGGCGTGAACGTGCCGCTGCCCGTGCCGGTGGCGTACCACTCGTTCGGCGGCTGGAAGCGCAGCCTGTTCGGCGACCTGCATGCCTACGGGCCCGATGCCGTGCGCTTCTACACCAAGCGCAAGACCATCACCCAGCGCTGGCCCAGCGCGGGCGTGCGCGAGGGCGCGGTGTTCAGTTTTCCGAGCAGCCGCTGAGCCTGCGGCGCGCGGCCCCCGCGCTGGCCCTGCGGCGCGTGGGGATTCGGTTGCTGTTACAGTTGCTCACAACCCACAGCCTTCCGATGAAACTGACTCCTGAGCCGTCCCGCCGGGACGGCGTGCACTGGACGGTGCACATGAACCGCCGCAACCGCAGCGTGTTCTACGCCTTGCTCTTCCTGACGCTGGGCTCGCACCTGCTCGCCATCGGCGCCACGGCGCCGGCCTGGGCGGCGCTGGTCCTGAACTACGTCGCCTATCCCCAGATCGCCTACCTGCGCGCGCGCCGTGCGCGCGACCAGAAGCGCGCGGAAATGCACAACATGGATGCCGACATCGTGATGGCCGGCATCTGGATGGGCTGGCTCGGGTTCCCGCTGTGGATCAGCTTCATCCTCTGCGCGTCCGGCTGCATCAACATGGTGGTGTTCTACGGCGCGCGCGGGGGCGTGCGCCTGCTGCTCGCCCTGGCGGCGGGCATCGCGGCCGCGGCGCTCCTGGCGCCCCTGTCCTGGCGCCCCGACACGGACCTGCGCACCGCCGCGCTCAGCATGCTTGCGCTGACGCTGTACCTCTTCGCGTTCGCGCGCGACGGCTACGACCGCGCCATGGCCCAGCACCAGGTGCACGCGCGGCTGCGCGAGCAGTACGACGAGATCCGCTCCCTGCAGGCGCAGCTGCGCGAGCAGGCGCTGCGCGACCCGCTCACGGGCCTGTTCAACCGGCGCCAGCTCGCCGCCGCGCTGCCGTCCGCGCTGGAGCACTGCCGCGAACGCGGCGCGCCCCTGTCCGTGCTGCTCATCGACATCGACCACTTCAAGCGCATCAACGACACCCATGGCCACGCCGCGGGCGACATGGTGCTGCAGGCGCTGGCCCGGCTGCTGCTGTGCCACGTGCGCCCGCAGGACCTGGCGTGCCGCCTCGGCGGCGAGGAGTTCCTGCTGGTGCTGGACAACACGCCGCTGGACGCGGCCGTGGAGCGGGCGCAGGCGCTGCGCCAGGCATTCGAGGCGCTGAGGGTGCGCACGGCGGCCGGAGAGCTCGGCGCCACGCTGTCGTGCGGCGTGGCCGCCTTCCCCCTGCATGCCGGCCAGCCCGAGGCACTGCTCGCCCACGCCGACCAGGCCCTTTACGAGGCCAAGGAACGGGGCCGCAACGGCGTCGTGGCGCACGCGGCGCGGGAGATGGCGCAAGCCTTCGCGCCATAGGCCGGCGCCGCGTGCCGGCTCATCCGGCGCTGGCGGCGCGCCTGCGCGGCAGCTTGGCGACGGCGGCGGCCCTGGGCGCGGCGGGCGCCGCGCGCGGGCGGCGCAGCGTGTCCGCGTCGAGGATCAAGCGGCCCTGGATGCGGCCCTTCATGCGCTTGACGCTGCTGGCCGCGTCCTGCATGTGGCGCTGCATCAGCACGCGGACTTTCTCGGCATCGCGCGCGCGCGCGGCCTGCACTATCTCGCGGTGGAACTGCGCGTTGGCCTCGCCGAAGCGCCGGTGCTCGGTCTGCGGCGTGCGGTTGCCGAACACGATGAGCTGGCGGATCATCTCGTTGATCAGCTCGCACGTGAAGCGCAGGAACGGGTTGGGATTGGCGGCGGCGAGGATGTCGTGGAAGTTCACGTCCTCGCGCCGCTGCGTGAGCAGGTCTTCCTGGCTCTGCGTGGGGTCGCAGCAGCTGATGCTGTGCTCCAGCGCCTCGAAGTCGGCCTCGGTCAGGTGCGGCACCGCCCCGGCGGCCAGCTCGGGTTCGAGCATCTGGCGCACGGTGTAGATGTCGTCGATCGTCACCTCCTGGAAGAACAGGTAGTTCTGCATGAACTGCAGCGTGCGGTCAAGCGGCACCTCGGCAATGGTGCCGCCGCCCGAGGGGCCCGTGGAGATGGTGACGAGGCCCTGCACCTCCAGCGACTTGAGCGCCTCGCGGATCGTGCCCTTGCTGACCTGGAACTGCGCCTGCAGCTCGCTCTCGCGCGGCAGGCGGTCGCCGGGGCTCAGGTTCTTCTCCGTGATCAGCCGCTTGATCTCCTGCGCCACCAGGTCGGAACGCTTGAGCTGCCGGATCGCCCGCGTGGCGGAATTTCTGCTTGTCATGGTGATGATTCTCCCCGGGAACCCTGCCGCAGTATGAAGCGACGAGGGCCTGCGGGAACGCTAGGGTTTGCACTCGTCATATTCATTCGATTTATCACTATAAATAGGAACAGAGGGGCATGCCCGTGCCGCGCCGAATAACCGCGTGCGCGACGACGTCACATGCTCCCGGGCCCGCCCCGGGCCATCCATCCCTGTGTTCCACCCACCGGAGTTCTTCCATGCAACGTCGCCATCTCCTGCAACTTTCCGCGCTCGGCGCGCTGCCCTCCTCCCTGGGCCTGGTCTCCAGCGCCTGGGCGCAGTCCAAGGACGCGATCCAGTTCGGCTGCCCGGTGCCCATGTCGGGCCCGTTCGCCGCCAACGGCAAGTTCGCCGACCTGGGCATGAAGCTGGCCCTGGAGCAGTACGGCAAGGCCCTGGGCCGGCCGCTGGCCTACACGCTGCTGGACACCGAGGGCAAGCCCGCCACCGCCGTGCGCAAGGTGCAGGAGGCGGCCCAGCAGCAGGGCGCGCGCTTCTTCGCGGGCGGCATCCTCTCGTCCGAGGCGCTGGCCATGGGCAAGGAGGCCGAGAAGGTCGGCGGCATCTTCATCACCACCGCGGGCGCCGACGAGATCACGGGCAAGGACTGCAACAGCGCCACCTTCCGCTGGTCGGTGCCCACCTTCGGCGCCATCGAGCAGACCGTGCGCCCGCTGATCGACGCGATGCCGAAGGCCAGGCGCTGGTACACGATCACGCCGCAGTACGTGTTCGGCGACGGCCTGCTGTCGGCCGCCAAGAACATCTTCAAGGAAAAGGGCCTGGAGCACGTGGGCAACAGCTACCACTCGCTGACCGAGAAGGAGTTCAGCGGCTACCTGACCAACGCCGCGGCCGCCAAGCCCGACGTGCTGCTGCTGCTGAACTTCGGCGCGCAGTCGTCCGACACGCTGCGCCAGGCCATCAGCTTCGGCATGCACAAGAACATGACCATCCTGATCGCCTGGGCCTCGGGGCTGGAGCAGTTCGAGTCGCTCGGCGCCGACCTGTGCGACGGCGTGTACTTCGGCGCGCAGTACTGGCACACGGTGGACGCGCCCCTGAACCTGGACCTGGTCAAGCGCTGCCAGGACAAGTTCAAGTCCAACCCCAACTACAGCCTGGCGGGCTCGTACATCTGTACCAAGCTGCTCATCGACGCCATCGTCAAGGCCGGCTCCGTGGACCAGAAGGCCGTGATCGCCGCGCTCGACGGCATGAAGTACCAGGGCCTCACGGGCGAGGAGGAGGTGCGCAAGGCCGATCACCAGGTGCTCAAGAACTACTACCTGCTCAAGGGCAAGGCCAAGGCCAAGATGAAGAACAAGGACGACTACGTGGACGTGATCAGCTCCGGCAAGTCCTTCCTGCCGCCCGAGCAGACCGGCTGCAAGCTGGCCTGACCCCCTGCCGCCCAGAGCGTCCCGGAACCGCCGTATGAGCATCTACCTGCTGCAGACCATCAACGGAATCGGCATAGGCATGCTGTACTTCCTGCTGGCCGTGGGCCTGTCCATCGTGTTCGGCCTGCTGCGCTTCGTGAACTTCGCGCACGGCGCGTTCTACCTGATGGGCGCGTACTTCTGCTACCAGCTGACGCGCTGGGGCTGGAGCTTCTGGTGGGCGCTGCTCATCGCACCCCTGGCCGTGGGGGCGATCGGCTGGCTGACCGAGAAGCTGCTGCTGCGCCATGTCTACGCCAAGCCGCACGAGTTCCACATCCTGGTCACCGTGGGCCTGGCGCTCGTGGTGCAGGAGCTCGTGATCCTGCAGTGGGGGCCGCTGGGCGACAGCGTGGCCACGCCCGAGCTGCTGCAGGGCGTGGTGATGTGGGGCAGCTTCGTCTACCCCAAGTACCGGCTGTTCGTGATCGGCTTCACGGCCGTGCTGGCGGTGCTGCTGTGGTGGGTGCTCGAAGGCACGCGCCTGGGCAGCGCGGTGCGCGCCGGCAGCGAATCGACCGAGATGGTGTCGCTGCTGGGCCTGAACGTGTTCGGCATCTTCAGCCTGGTGTTCGCGCTGGGCGCGGCCACCGCTGCGCTGGCCGGCGTTCTGGCCGCGCCCATCCGCGGCGCCGAGCCCTTCATGGGCATCGAGGCGCTGGGCGTGGCCTTCGTCATCGTCGTCGTGGGCGGGCTGGGCAGCTTCAGCGGCGCGCTCGTCGGCGGCATTCTCATCGGCGTGGTGCAAAGCGTGATGAGCACGCTGTGGCCCGAGGGCGCGCGCATCATGATCTACGTGGCCATGGCCGCCGTGCTGCTGCTGCGCCCCCATGGCCTGCTGGGCCGCAAAGGATGACCGCCATGAGCAGACATTCCCATCTTCTTCTCGCGCTGGCCATCGTGGTCGCCATGCCGCTGTTCATGCACTCGGGCTCGCTCGCGAGCGAGGTGCTGATCTACGCGCTGGCCGCCATGGGCTGCAACCTGCTGCTGGGCTACACGGGGCTGCTGTCGTTCGGACAGGGCATCTTCTTCGGCCTGGGCAGCTACACCATCGCGCTGCTGCTCACGCGCTGGCCCCTGCCCATGCCGCTGGCGCTGCTGGCGGCCATCGCCATGGGGGCCGCGGGCGCGGCCGTCGTGGGCTGGATCGCGATCCGCCAGCGCGGCACCTACTTCGTGATGCTCACGCTGGCGTTCGCGCAGATGTTCTACTTCATCGCCTACTCGCTCCCCGGCCTCACGGGCGGCGACAACGGCCTGCTGGACATCCCGCGCCCGTCGCTGGCCATCGCGGGCCACACGCTGTGGCCGCTGGCCTCGCCCTGGCAGTACTACGGCTTCGTCGCCGCGCTGTTCCTGGTGGCGTTCTGGCTGCTGCGGCGCGTGTGCGACTCGGTGTTCGGCCGCACGCTGCTGGCCGTGCGCGACAACGAGGAACGCGCCGCCGCCGTGGGCTACGACCTGCGCCTCCTGAAGCTGCAGGCCTTCGTGATCTCCGGCGCCGTCACGGGCCTGGCCGGGGCGCTGCACGCCATGATGACCGGCATCGCGCCCCTGTCCAACGCCGAATACCACACGAGCGAGATGATCATCGTGATGACGGTGATCGGCGGCACCGGCAACCTGCTGGCCTCGGTGCTGGGCGCGGCGTTCTACGTGCTGCTGGGCGACTGGCTCTCCACGCTGTGGCCGCGCTGGCTGCTGCTGCTCGGCGTGGTGCTCATGGTGGTCAGCCTGGGCCTGCAGCGCGGCCTGTGGGGCCTGGGCGAGAGCCTGTGGGGGCTCGCGCGCCGCAAGCGGCCCGCGCCGCCCGCGCCCGCCGCCGCACCCAGCGCCAACGGAGGCCAGGCATGAGCGCCCCCATCGCATCCCCGGTCCTGCTCGAAGCGCAGGGCGTGGCCAAGCATTACGGCAAGTTCGTCGCCCTGGGCGGCGTGGACCTGAAGGTGCGCGCCAACACCGTGCACTCGGTCATCGGTCCCAACGGCGCGGGCAAGACCACGCTGTTCCACATGCTCACGGGCACCAAGGGCGTGAGCGGCGGGCGCATCCTGTTCGACGGCCACGACGTGACGCGCGAGCCCGACCACCGGCGCGTGCGCCGCGGCATGGCGCGCTCGTTCCAGGTCACCAGCCTGTTCCTCACCCTGCCCGTGCGCGAGAACCTGCGCCTGGCCGCCCAGGGCGTGGCGCCGGGGGCGGCGCTCAACTGCTGGAGCCCGCCCGTGGGCAGGCGCTCGTGCGCCGACACGGTGGCCAGCGTGCTCGCGCGCGTGGGCCTCACGCGCCATGCCGGCACGCCCGCGGGCAACCTCTCGCACGGCCAGCAGCGCCGGCTGGAGGTGGGCATGGCGCTGGCCGCGCGCCCGAAGGCCATCTTCCTGGACGAGCCGACGTCGGGCATGGGCATCGACGACCTGGACGACATGAAGCGGCTGATCCAGGGCCTCAAGGACGAGCACACCGTGGTGCTCATCGAACACAACATGGGCATCGTCATGGACATCTCCGACACCATCACCGTGATGCAGCAGGGCCGCGTGCTGGCCGAGGGCCTGCCGCACGAGATCCGCGCCGACGAGCGCGTGCGCAGCGCCTACCTGGGCAACATGATCACCGGAGGCAAGGCATGAGCACAGCACCGCTTCTCTCGGTGGAGGACATCCACGCCCACTACGGCAAGAGCCACGTGCTGCAGGGCATCTCGCTGCGCGTCCACGACGGCGAGCTCGTCACCCTGCTGGGCCGCAACGGCGCGGGCAAGACCACCACGCTCAAGTCCATCGCGGGCGTGATGCAGCCCACGCAGGGGCAGGTGCGCTTCGGCGGCGAGGCCACGCACCGGCTCGCCACGCACCAGGTGGCGCAGCGCGGCATCTGCCTCGTGCCCGAGCACCGCGGCATCTTCAAGCTGCTCACGGTGGAGGAGAACCTGATGCTGGCCCAGCGCAAGAAGTCGCCCTGGCAGCTGCAGGACGTGTACCGCATCTTCCCGCGCCTGAAGGAGCGCCGCGGCAATGGCGGCGGCCAGCTTTCGGGCGGCGAGCAGCAGATGCTGGCCATAGGCCGCGCGCTCATGAACGCGCCGCGCCTGCTCATGCTCGACGAGCCGGTCGAGGGCCTGGCGCCCGTGATCGTCGAGGAGATCGTGGCACAGCTCAAGACCATCAAGGCCGCGGGCGTGTCCATCCTGCTCGTGGAGCAGAACCTGGAAGTCTGCACGCAGCTCGCCGACCGGCACTACATCATCGAACAGGGCGTGGTCGCGCACGAGGCGACCAATGCCGCATTCCTGGCGGACGACGCGGTGAAAGACCGTTACCTCGGCGTCGGCCTGGCCTGACAAGGAGACCCTCATGGACATGAAAACCTCCCCCATTGCCGCGCTGCGCATCGACGGCGCGCGCCTGTGGCAGTCGCTCATGGATCTGGCACAGATCGGCGGCACGCCCAAGGGCGGCGTGTGCCGCCTCGCGCTCACCGACCTGGACCGCCAGGCACGCGACCTGTTCTCGCAATGGGCGCGCGAGGCGGGCTGCAGCATCCGCGTGGACGCCATCGGCAACATCTTCGCGCGCCGCGCGGGCCAGGACGAGGCCCTGCCGCCCGTGATGACCGGCAGCCACATCGACACCCAGCCCACGGGCGGAAAGTTCGACGGCAACTACGGCGTGCTCGCGGGCCTGGAGGTGGTGCGCACGCTCAACGCCGCGGGCATCCGCACGCGCGCCCCCATCGAGGTGGCCGTGTGGACCAACGAGGAAGGCTCGCGCTTCGTGCCCGTGATGATGGGCTCGGGCGTGTTCGCCGGCGCCTTCACGCTGGAGCACGCGCTGGCGCAGCGCGACGCGCAGGGCGTGAGCGTGGGCGAGGCGCTCGCGGCCATCGGCTACGCGGGCGAAAGCGGCCCCGCGCACGCCGTGGGCGCGTACTTCGAGGCGCACATCGAGCAGGGCCCGGTGCTGGAGAAGCACCAGCGCGTGATCGGCGTGGTGCAGGCCGCGCTGGGCCAGCGCTGGTACGACGTGACCGTGCAGGGCATGGAGGCGCACGCGGGCCCCACGCCCATGGAGCTGCGGCGCGACGCGCTGCTGGCCGCGAGCCGCATCGTGGCCGAGGTCAACCGCATCGCCGTGGAGCGCATGCCGCACGCGCGCGGCACCGTGGGCTCGCTCGAAGTGTTCCCCAACTCGCGCAACGTGATCCCCGGCCGCGTGAAGTTCAGCGTGGACCTGCGCGCGCCCGACGACGCCCAGCTGCAGGACATGGACGCCGCGCTGCGCGCCGCCTGCGCGCGCATCGCCGCCGAATGCCAGGTGCAGGCCGAGATGGAGCAGGTGGTGTACTTCCCGCCCCAGCCCTTCACGCCGCACCTGGTGCAGGCCGTGCGCGCCGGCGCCGCCGAACTGGGCTACAGCAGCATGGACGCCGTCAGCGGCGCGGGCCACGACGCCGTGTACGTGGCGCGCGTGGCGCCGGCCGCGATGATCTTCGTGCCCTGCGCCGACGGCATCAGCCACAACGAGATCGAGGATGCCGAGCCCGCCCACCTGGAGGCCGGCTGCAACGTGCTGCTGCGCGCCATGCTCGCGCAGGCGGAGATCGCCGCATGAAGATCCTGATCGCGCGCCTCAACCACGAGACCAACACCTTCTCGCCCGTGCCCACGCCCATCGAGGCGTTCTCGCCCACCTATGGCGAGGAGGCCTACCGCGCCAACAAGGGCATGCGCACCGCCATGGCCGCCTTCATCGAGCTCGCCGAAGGCATGGGCGCCACGCTGGTCACGCCCGTGTCGGCCATGGCCAACCCGAGCGGCCCGGTGCACGCCGCGGCCTACGACGAGCTCACGCGCCGCATCGTCGATGCAGCGCCGGGCTGCGACGCCATCCTGCTCGACCTGCACGGGGCCATGGTGGCCGAGCACACCGGCGACGGCGAGGGCGACCTGCTCGCGCGCGTGCGCGCCGCCGCGCCCGGCGTGCCCGTGGGCGTGGCGCTGGACCTGCACGGCAACGTCACCGAAAAGATGGTGCAGAACGCCGACGTGATGGTGGGCTTCAAGACCTATCCGCACATCGACATGTACGAGACCGGCGAGCACGCGGGCCGCCTGCTGCTGCAGATGCTGCGCGGCGAGGCGCGCTTTCGCGTGTGCTGGCACCGCCTGCCGCTCATGAGCCACACGCTGCGCAGCACCACGCTCGAAGGCCCCATGCGCGACGCCGTCGAGAACGCGCGCGCGCTGGAGCGCTCGGGCCTGCCCGCCGTATCGGTGTTCGGCGGCTTCTCGCTGGCCGACATCGAGGCGCCGTGCATGAGCGTGGTCGCCACCTGCCGCATCGAGGACGCCCCGGCCACCCAGGCCGCCGTGGACGGCCTCGCCCGGCAGATCTGGGATCGGCGCACCGAATACGTGTACCGCAGCGAACCGCTGGCCGATTCGCTGCGCCGCGCCCGGAGCCTGGCCGAGGGCGCCGCCAAGCCCGTGCTGCTGCTCGACCATGGCGACAACTGCATGTCGGGCGGCACCTGCGACACCATGGACGTGCTGCAGGCCGCGCTCGAACTGGGGCTCACGGGCATCGCCGTGGGGCCGCTGTGCGACCCCGAGGCCGTGGGCCGGCTGATCGAGGCGGGCGAAGGCGCCGAGGTCGAGATCGGCCTGGGCAACAAGGTGCCGCTCACCCGCATCGGCCTGGCCAAGCAGCCGCTGCGCCTGCGCGGCAAGGTGCGCGCGGTGAGCGACGGCGGCTACACCGTCACGGGCCCGATCTACACCGGCCAGCGCTGCCACATGGGCCGCACGGTGTGCTTCGACACGGGCGCCGCGCAGATCGTGGTGACCGAGCAGACGCACGAGCCCTGGGACCTGGGGGTGTTCCACTGCGTCGGGCTGGACCCCACGCGCTTTCGCTTCCTGCTGCTCAAGTCGCGCATGTACTGCCGGCCGGTGTTCGTGCCGCTGTCCGCCGGGCTGGTCGAATGCGACAGCCCCGGGGCCACGACCTCGGACTACGCACGCTTTCCGTTCACCCGGGTGCGCAGGCCTGTCTTCCCGCTCGACGCGCTCTGACGCCTTCCGATTGGACGCTGCCGGATCACAACTGTTTCACCCGCGTTTGTCCCCGAGGCGACGGGCCTACAATCGGCTCCCCCTAATGCCGGCGGCATGCCCATGCGGCAATGCGGCCGCCGCCCCTGCCTTTGCTGGAGACGCTTGATGCCCGAGAACACGGCCCCCGACACCACCGACAAACGCGCCCTGCTGCGCCGTGCGGCACTGGAGTACCACGAGTTTCCCCAGCCCGGCAAGATCACCATCGCGGCCACCAAGCAGATGATCAACCAGCACGACCTCGCGCTGGCCTACTCGCCCGGCGTGGCCGCGCCCTGCGAGGAGATCGTGAAGGACCCGGCGGCCGCCTTCCGCTACACCGCGCGCGGCAACCTCGTGGGCGTGGTGACCAACGGCACCGCCGTGCTGGGCCTGGGCCACATCGGCGCGCTGGCAGGCAAGCCGGTCATGGAAGGCAAGGGCGTCCTGTTCAAGAAGTTCTCGGGCATCGACGTGTTCGACATCGAGATCGACGAGCTGGACCCCGACAAGCTCGTCGAGATCATCGCCTCGCTGGAGCCCACCTTCGGCGGCATCAACCTCGAGGACATCAAGGCGCCCGACTGCTTCTACATCGAGCGCAAGCTGCGCGAGCGCATGAAGATCCCGGTCTTCCACGACGACCAGCACGGCACGGCCATCGTCGTGGGCGCGGCCATCCTCAACGGCCTGAAGGTGGTGGGCAAGGATCCGAAGCAGATCAAGCTCGTGACCTCGGGCGCCGGCGCGGCGGCACTGGCCTGCCTGGGCCTGCTGGTCAAGCTCGGCATCCCGCGCGAGAACATCTGGGTGACGGACCTGGCCGGCGTGGTCTACGAGGGCCGCACCGAGCTCATGGACGAGGACAAGGCCCAGTTCGCCCA
>Ga0209959_101061_pt1 | contig 11586 bp, 7 predicted proteins | sample ThiBiot_300_biof_2_FD_183943 | JGI IMG/M metagenome (GOLD analysis project Ga0209959, IMG submission 183943) | Wastewater bioreactor microbial communities from Cape Town, South Africa - Thiocy_expt_300_biof (SPAdes) | ecosystem: Engineered > Bioremediation > Thiocyanate > Unclassified | place...
ACCACCGCCCGACAGACCGAAGTTGACCTTGTTGTACGGATTCAGGATATACGTACCGGCGAGCTCGACGATGGAGATGCTGATCGGGTTGAGGCCGAAGAGTTCCTGCGGCTTCGTGTTCTTCGCCGTGAGGAAGGTGCCTTCGAGCGTGAAGCGGTCCGTCAGGCTGTAGTTCAGCGTACCGCCGAACGTGATGAGGCCTTCGTAGGAGAACGACCGCGAGGGTTGGTTCACGCCCGGCTTGGGATAGTTCTCCCAGCGGTTCGGAATCGTTGCCTGCGTGCTGCGGAAGAAACGCTGCGTATACGTCTGGTGTTCGACGATCGTGTTGGAGCCGACCGTGATGCCGATACCGAACTTCTTGTCCTTCAGCCACTTCGACCACGAGATGGAATCCATCTCGTAGGCCTGCATCGCGAGTTCGTACTGTTCGTCGAGTTCGTAGTCCTCGTCACGGGGCTTCGTAGGTTGTGCATAGGCCGCCGAAGCGAACAGCACCAGGATGGAAGCCAGCGCGAACAGGCGACGGGCCGTGGATGTGGTCTCGGCGATGACTTCTTGCAACGTCATGGTTCGGATCTCCGCTATTTTTTCCGCGACGAGGCGGACGTGCGATGGTTCGTTTCTGTGCCCCCGGAAGGGTACCGGGGTGATGTAGGGGGAATCGGTCTCGATCATGTATCTGTCCGCAGGTACCGACTGCACCGTTTCGTTCAATGTCGATTTCTTGAATGTGATATTGCCCGTGAACGACACATGCATGCCGAGATCGAGGGCACGGCGTAATATGGATACGTCTCCGGAAAAGCAGTGGAGCACGCCGCGGAGCGTGCCGTCCTGCTCCTCCTCGATGATGCGGAGCAGGTCGTCGTCGGATTCCCGGTTATGGACGATGACGGGCAGGCCACGCCGTTTGGCGATACGCAACTGTTCGCGAAAGTACGACTTCTGGATGTCGGGACTGCAGAAGTCGTAGTGATAGTCGAGGCCGATCTCGCCGATGGCGACGACGTCCGCACGATGGGAGAGTTCCTCCACGCGCTCCATGTCGGCCATCGTCACGTCGCCGGCATTGTGCGGATGGACGCCGATACCCGCACGGATGCGGTCGTCGAGAGCCGCCGTCTCCAGGACGCGATGCCAGGTACGTGGTTCGATCGCAGGAATGATGATGCCCGTGAGCCCCGCATCCCATGCCCGCTGAAGCAGGGCCGGACGATCCTCGTCGAACGCTTCGGTGTCGATATGGGCATGCGTGTCGATCATGCTCCGGCACCGAGGGCCTTCAGGGCCTTGAGTACGGTTTCGGCATGTTTCGGCGTGCGGACCTTTGGAAAGGTCTTCACGATGATGCCGTCGGGGTTCACGATATAGGTCGTGCGTTCGACGCCCATGTACTTGTGTCCGTACAGGGATTTCTCCTTCCACACATCGTAGGTCTCGCAGTAGGCATGTCCTTCGTCGGAGAGCAGGGGATAGTTCAGGTCGTACTTCGCCTTGAACTTGTCGTGCGAGGCCACACTGTCCGGACTGATGCCGACCAGCACGGTTCCCGTGGCGGTGATGGGATTCATGTTGTCGCGGAAATTGCACGCTTCCTTGGTGCATACCGTCGTATCGTCCTTCGGATAGAAGAAGAGGACGACCCACGAACCTCGCGCATCCTTCAGATCGAACAATCCTCCGCCGTCGGTAGGTCCCTTCAGTGCCGGCGCCTTCGTGCCTTCAGCCAGTGCCATCGTTGTATTCCATACAGGTGACAAGAACGTCGAACCACAAAACTACGATGCCCGGCGTGCCTTGAAGAGTTCCATGATGGCTTTTTCCACGGGCAGCAGTTCGTCGGAATCGTCGATGGACGACGCTCCGCCCGCCGGAGTCTCTCCCGATTCGGAGTCGGCTACGGCAGCCCCTGCCTGACGCTGATAGGGAAGGAGATGCACCGTGACGGCCATGCCGTAGAAGGCGGCGAGGTTCTCGCGCAGCTGCGGAAGCTTGTCTTCCAGGCGGTTGTGGATGATCTCGGCACGGGGCCGGAAGGTGATCCCCGTATCGGTGATGTCCACTCCGAGCAGGTCGGCCGGATCGATGGCCGTCTTGACGAACAGCAGCGATTCCGGAAGCGTATCGAGGAAGGCGCTCCAGCGCGATGCGATGCTCTGCAGCGACGGTTGGGGTGCCGGAGTCGCGGGCGTGACGGCGGCTTTCGTGGTCAGGGGAATGGTCTTCGCCGGTACGGGTGTTGCCGTCGGAGCTGCCGGAGTCGATGCGGTAGCCGAAGCTCCCGGTTGTGCCGGCGTTGGCACCGGCACTGGCTTCGGCCGTACAGGTGCGGAACCACCCTTGCCAATACTGTTCAGAAGGGTCGTCAGATCGACCGTCGAATCCATCGCGGCGAGCTGGACCAGGGTGAATTCGAAACGGATGCGCGGTTGCGGCGGGTTGCTGCGCAGGACGGCTTCGCCCTGGGAGATCATCGTCATGATGCGCAGTACGTCGGCGCGGGTGAACTGCGCGGCCTCTTCCGCATAGCGTTTGAGGAAGGTCTCCGATGCTTCGATGAGCGATGTACTGCCCGTGGTGAGGACGGTGAGGATGTTGCGGAAATGCTCGAGCAGGCCTACGAGGCACTCCTGCAGATCGTAGCCACGGTTGATGACCTGGCGCGAGAGCGTGAACATCGACGTCACGTCGTGCGTGTGGACGGCCTCGCTGAGCGAGAAGAAGAAGTCGAGATCGATGAGGTGCAGGGCATTGCTCACCTCGCTGTAGTGGATGTCCTTACCGCAGAAGGCCACGACCTGGTCGAAGATCGACTGCGAGTCGCGCATCGAGCCGTCGGCCTTCTTGGCGATGGCGACGAGCGATTCGTCGTCGATCGTGTATCCTTCGTTGGCGGCGATATGGCGCAGTTGTGCCGTGATCGTATCGATCTCCATCCGCCGGAAGTCGAAGCGCTGGCAACGGCTGAGGATCGTGGCGGGAACCTTGTGGATTTCCGTCGTCGCGAACACGAAGATGAGATGTGCTGGCGGTTCTTCGAGCGTTTTCAGCAGGGCGTTGAAGGCGGCCGTCGAGAGCATGTGCACTTCATCGATGATGTACATCTTGTACCGGCCGTTCATCGGGGAATATTTCGCATTCTCGCGTAGTTTACGCACGTCGTCGACGGAGTTGTTCGAAGCGCCGTCGATCTCGATGACGTCGACGGATCGCCCCTCGAGGACGTCCGTACATGCAGCGCAGGTATTGCAGGGTTCGCAGTCGATGGCATTCGGGCAGTTCAGGGCACGCGCCAGAATACGCGCACATGTCGTCTTGCCCACGCCTCGCGGACCTGTGAACAGGTAGGCATGATGGATGCGTTCCGAACGGATGGCATTCTTGAGCGTCGTCGTAATGTGTTCCTGGCCAACGACATCGGCAAAGCGGAGCGGGCGCCACTTGCGTGCCGTGACGATGAAACTTTGTTGTTCGGTCATGGTCAGTGCTTTCAGAGGATACCAATGAAACTGCGAAAACTTTTACGGCTGGGCAATCGCATCGCTGCGCTCGGAGCGGCTTGTTGTCTGTTTTTCATCGATATGTCGGCCCAGACCAGACCCAACGTCGTGTGGGTCCGCTTCCGTCCGGGTGTCGCCTATACCGCTGAAGCCGCCGCCAGGATGCTGCCGGAGGGTATGGACGTTCGATCGCAACTTCTCGCGCCCGAGCAGGCCCGTGCCTTCCGTCCGATGAATGCGCTCGCTACGCGTCCCCGTGTTCCGTCCGCACTCGAACGCGCCGAAGAGAAACTGTGCCGCACGTTCGCCGTGGCCTTCGGTGGACCGATCCTGCCCGAACGCATGGCCGCCGCGCTGATGTCGAAGCAGGGCGTGGTGGAATATGCCGAGCCATGGTATACGGATGAGATGCACGCCGTTCCCAACGACCCACGCACGGGATCGCAAGGCTATCTGACCCGCATCAAGGCCTTCGAGGCATGGGACTCGCTGCAGGGCGACACCAACGTCGTCATCGGCGTCAGCGACAACGGCGTGGACCAGACCCACGAGGACCTGCGCGACAACATCTGGAAGAACGGAGGCGAGATTCCGGACAACGATATCGACGACGATGGCAACGGCTACGTCGACGACTATATCGGGTGCAATCTGGCTTTCTCGCTCGATGGCACGAAGCCGGGGGTGACGCTGAATCCGTCGCAGTCGCATGGCACGGAAGTGGCCGGTCTGGCTGGTGCCACCACGAACAACGGAATAGGAATCGCCGGTCCGGCAACAGGTGCCGGTTCTTCCCGATCAAGACCGGCAGTGCCAGGGGCGGCGATCTCGTCTACAGCTATCAGTCCATCGTCTATGCCGGCCTCATGCGGTTCAAGGTGCTGAACTGCAGCTGGGGACGCGTGAAGCCCTTCTCGCCGATCGATCAGTCCGTGATCGACTACGCGGCGGCCAATGACGTCGTCATCGTCGCCTCGGCAGGCAATCACGGTTCCTTCGTTCCGAACTATCCCTCTGCCTACGATAACGTGCTCGGAGTGGGTGAGACGAACGAAGACGACTTCGTCCTGTCGAGCTCGGGCGTGGGAGTCAACGCCGACGTCATGGCGCCGGGTTATCTGGCCCTGACGACGACGTCGGGCAACGGCTATACGACGAGCGGTATCATGGGTACGTCGTTCGCCTCGCCGCTTGCCGCGGGAATGTGCGGACTCATACGGAGCCGATATCCGCAACTGAACGCCGTCCAGACCATCGCCTTCGCACGACGCTGCACGGATGATATCTCGGAGAACAACATCCAGTACGGTGCCTTGCTTCCGGGCCGCATCAACTTCATGAAGGCCGTCACCACGGACCCCTTCTCGATTCCGTCCGTGCGTATCGTATCGGTCGATCAGCGGGATGCGGCAGGCACGCCGGTCGAACGCTTCCGCATCGGTGACACGCTCCATCTCACCTTCAATCTCAGGAACGAACTCGGTCCGGTTACCGGACTCACGACGACGTTGCAGGCTGCCGTACCGAACGGGTGGAACGTGACGATTCTCGATCACGACATCGACGTCGGTACCATCGGCACTGGAGCCGATGTGGCCGTGGGCACGTTCCGGGTCGTCATCAACGGTGTGAACAATCTGCCGCTGATCTTCAGTCTGGAAATGGAAGCGGACAACTACTCGGACAAAGGACTGTACTACCTGCCGAAGCCCGCGCCCATCACGACGTTCCGGAACAATGTGCTGGCCTACACGGCAAGCGACGACGGATGGCTTGGCTTCGACGGATACCCCGATCAGACACGCCAGGGTATAGGTCTGATATGGAAGGGACAGGAATCGCTGCTCTCTCCGTCCGGTCTGCTCTTCACCGAAGGCGGCGCGCATGCACTGAAGGCATACGACAACCTCACGAACCAGTCGGATTTCACGATCGAGAAACCGTTCACGGGCGCCGACTCCAATCGTGCCGTAATGTCGGACCGCGCCGTTTCCACGGATCGGTACGTAGGGGTGCGGATCACGCAACGTCATACCTTCCCCTCGGCCAACTTGTCCGCAGCCGTCATCACGACGACCGTGGAGAATACGTCGGATCGCATCCTCACCGATATCAGTGCGGGCCACTTCCTCGATTTCGACATCGGCCAGGGCGGCTCGGAGAACCTGATACGATTGGCTCCGGAAGCCATTCCCGACAACTTCTCGACGCATAGCGCCGCAGCCGAAGCTTTCGAACGCCAGGGCGTTCCCGTCGCCGTCGTCATCGCCTCGTCCGTCGCGGATCCCACGGCCGAACCCCAGGCGGTGGGTATGCGCTATCGCACATACGTGAACGATAACGACGGGCTTACCGATGCCGACGTCGTGACGCTTCTGAACAGCGGCACCGGCATACAGACAGCCGAATCGGGCGACATGTGCACGGTCGTCGGCATGAAGTTTCCGGGCCAGCTCGAGCGCGGCGCCGTGCGCACGTTCATCACGGTGATCGGGATCGGACAAACCATCGGAGACGCTGCTGCCACGGTGCGGGCGGTGCTGCTCGATCCGATGTCCGTGAACGACGCTGCCGGCCATACCGCCACCATCGTCTATCCCCAGCCGGCATCGACAGTATGTACCATCGATCATGGGGCGGGCATCGAAGCCATCGACCTGGTCGACGTGGCGGGCCGCACCGTACTGCACCAGATGGCGGATCCATCGGCCGAGCGCAGCATGCTGAACCTGGCATCGTGCGGAAGTGGAGTCTATCGCTGCATCCTTCGTTCGCAGCGCGGCATCGTGTCGTTGCCATTCGTGATCGTCCGATGACATCACGCTCCCATCATGGTCGATCGCTCATCGTCGCCATGATGATGATGGGGATCGTCACATCGTTCGTTCATGCACGGCAGAATGCCGCCGACGACTACATCGCAGGGCGTGCGAAGGTCCGGTTCTCCGCCGAAGCCATGCGTACGACCACCGCGGAACGGATCGCGGCACGGAACGGCATGCGCATACGATATGCGTTGCTGCCGTTCGAGCGGTCCGTCACGTGGCGTATGCAGCACTCCAAGAACGACGGCCTTCTCGATGCGAACACGACGACGATCGTGGCGCTGGAAGAACCGCTTCTGCGTTCCTTCGTCGTCGACGTCGACGAGCAAGGGCTGTCGCCCGACCTCTACTGCAGGAAGATCCAGTCGGCGTGCGGCGACATCGAGATCGCGGAGCCGGCCATACGATACCGTCTCTGCGCCGATACCGTCAACGATCCCGAGTCCGGGCGTCAGCATCTCATCCAGACCATCCGTCTTCTCGACGCATGGATGGTGGAGGCAGGTTCCGATACGGTGCGTATCGGCATCGGTGACACCGGTATACGCCAGGATCATGAAGACCTCAAGGATGCCATCGCCGTCAACAGGGGCGAGATTCCGGACAACGGTATCGATGACGATGCGAACGGCTATGTGGACGACTACCGTGGATACAGTTTCACGACGGAAGACGATGGCACCAGGCCGGGTGATACCTACAATCCCACCGATGGACACGGCACCGGTGTGGCGGGGATATGCGGTGCGACGGTCAACAACAACATCGGCATCGTCGGTATCGCCAACCGGTGCAGGATCGTACCGCTCAAGACCACTCCCAATGGCGGGAGCGGGATCGTCTTCGGCTACGAAAGCATCATGTACTGTGCGTTGAACGGCATCGATGTCGTGAACTGCTCGTGGGGAAGCTTCTCGAAGTCGTGCATCGACGAGAGCATCATCGCCTATGCCATCGGCCGCGGTACGGCCGTCGTGGCGGCAGCGGGCAATCACGGTACGACCGCTTCCTTCTATCCCGCGGCATACCCCGGTGTGCTCGGCGTCGGCGTCACCGATCCCCGCGATACGGTCGTCGGTATGAGCGCACTCGGTCCGGCCGTCGACGTCATGGCGCCCGGACAGGAAACGGTCACGACGTCGAACGACGGCACCTACGGCACCTTCTGCTGTACGTCGGGATCCGCACCCATCGTCAGCGCCATCGTCGGTCTCGTACGGTCGCATCATCCCTCATTGACGCCGCTGCAGGCCTGTGCTCTCGCAGAGCGTGCGGTCACCGATATCGGAGCGTTGAATCCGGGGCGGGCCGATCTCATCGGTGGACGTATCGACGCGCTGAAGGCAGTGACGCTGCGACCCGATTCCATCCCGTCGCTCTCCGTTGATACGCTTCTCGTCGCCGCCATGTCGGGCAGGTCGCGATGGGGCGTAGGCGATACCGTCGTCATGACAGTACGTCTGAGGAACCATCTGGCTCCCGTCACTGCGGGCACTGCGACGATCGACGTCGTCGGAGATGGCGCTGCCGCCATCCGCATGCTCACCGGCACGATTGCCATACCGTCTATCGCGACGGGTGCGGTGGCGACCCTCGAACCGATACGCTGCGTCGTGATTTCGGAACGTGATGCCGACCTCTTCGTACGGCTGCGCCATTCCGCCACGACGACGGCGGGCGACGAACATCGTCAACGCTATCTCCTTCCGGTCACGCCTACACCGGCCTTCCTTACGCTGCGTAACGACATCGTCGCACTCAGCGTGGGCGACAAGGTGCGCATGGGTAATACGGACCTCAACAAGGGCCAGGGCGAGGGCCTCGCCTACAAGGGCTTCTGTGGTCAGCTCTACGAAGGCGGCCTCATGATATCGAGCAGGGGACGTCTCGTGAGCAGCGTACGCGCGCGACGCGGCATCGACGATCACTTCGTTCCCGTGAAGCGGTTCATCGTTCCCGACGAACTGCAGGGCAGCGCCGTCGATGCAGGAGCTCCCGACTCGCTGCGGCTCGGAGTCCGCGTCGATCAGACCGTCCGTCTCGCCGGAGGCGATACGGCCGTCTACATATCCGACATCGTCATCGAAAACATCTCGGACAGCACGCTCGACGACGTGGCAGCGGGTTGGTTCATGGACTGGGATCTCGGCGTGCAGCCGGCCAGGAACAGGACGTATTTCGTCAACGCCATGCCGTCGGGCGTTCCGCTGTCGATGCAGATCGCGACGAGCTCCGTGTCGGATGTCGCCGTGGCCTGTGCCGTCTCCAGTTCCGAGGTGGGATCGACGCCCGTCTGTGCGGGCATCGACAACACGGTGACGTACAACGGGATGTCGGTGATGCTGAAGGATTCTCTTCTGCGCAACGGCACGGCCGTGCAATACTCCGGTGAGAACGACATCGCGGTTGTAACGGGAATGCGTTTTCCCGCATCATTGAAGGCCGGGCAGAAGCGTCGTTTCCGTCTCGTGATCGCCTTCGGCGATCATCCCGATTCGGCGCGAAGCCTCGCCGAACGGTATTCGGCCGTGCCCCCGGCACAGGAATTCCATGTAGGTCTCCCGTATCCGCAGCCTGCCGGAACGGACTTCCTGCTGCCCGTGGACATGGTGGAACCGGCGATGGTCACGATACGGATGTACGGAATCGACGGTCGGCTCGTCCATGAGCAGAGCACGTTCCTCGGTACGGGTTCGTTCGACGTTCCCGTACCGACGACGGGAATCGGTACGGGCGCCTACGTCGTACGGACGACGGCAGGGCGGCATTCGGCCACGGTACCGCTGGTCGTGGTTCGTTAACTTTGTCAGCATGAATATCATCCGCACATCCGTCGAAGGGCAGATCGGCATCGTCACGATGGCGCGCCCTGAAAAACGCAACAGTCTCAGCGCCGAGATGGTGGCCGCAATGTCGGATGCCATCGCCGCGATGGGTGCCGACGATAGCGTACGTGTCGTCGTTCTGCGAGGAGAAGGCCCGGCCTTCTGCGCCGGCGCCGACCTCGCCTATCTCCGGCAGATATCGGACAATTCGGTACTCGACAATCTTGCGGACAGTACGGCGCTCATGCGCATGATGCAGTCCATCGTCGAGCTCCCCAAGCCTGTCATCGCCATGGTCCACGGCCCTGCGATCGCCGGAGGCTGTGGACTGGCCACCGTCTGCGACCTCGTCGTGGCCGGTCGCGAAGGCGCACAGTTCGGATATTCCGAAGTCCGGATCGGCTTCATCCCCGCTATCGTCATGGTCTATCTCCTTCGCAAGATTGGGGATACGCAGGCACGGCGTTTGATTCTCACTGCAGAGAACGTTTCCGCGACGGAGGCGCATCGGCTCGGACTCATTTCCCATGTCGTCGACGATGCCGATCTGGAAACGGCGACGATGGATCTGGCACGAACGGTGGCGAAGAACAGCGCATCGGCACTGAAGCTCAGCAAGGACATGCTCACGGCACTGCACGGGATGTCACTCGATGCCGGACTTCGTTATGCCACGTCGATGAATGCATTGGCCCGGCAGACGGACGACTGCCGGCAGGGTATAGAACGATTCCTTCAACAATCACAATCCAGAGGATGATCCGACAGATGATTATCGCACGCATCGTACGGCCGGCTGCACTGATCGCAGCGACATTCGCCGTGTTCGGCACGGCGGCTGCCCAGCAGGCCGTGACCCGCATCGAAGGCAAGGTAACGGATGAAGTGACCGGTGCCCCTGTGGAATGCAAGATGTACGTCTACACGCCTTCGGGCAAGAAGACGTCGCAGAAGAGCGGTACGGACGGTACGTACCTCGTCCTCATCAATGAGGCCGGAGACTGCAAGTTCGTCTTCGCCGGCTACAACGTCTACCGCAAGGAAGAGACGTTGAACGTGCCACCGAACACGCAGTTCAAGGACATCAAGAAGGACTTCAAGGTCCGTGCGCTCAAGGAAGGGACTCCGATCTTCTCCGTACGCGGGTTCGACCGGAACAGCGCCAACCTCACCGCGCAGGGCAGGAAGGAACTCGAAGGTGTCGCCGAACAGCTCCGCGTCAACCAGGAAATGAACGTGCTGATTTCCGTCGTGGCCGACGAGGATCAACTCGGTCCCGTTCGTGCCCAGGCGGCCGCCGAACATGCCAAGGCCATGGACGCGTGGAAGAAGGCCGTGAAGAAGACGAAGAAGGGTGCCACGCCACCGGATGAACCGGTAGCTCCGGCCGATCCCGTCGATCCGAACGTCCAGTTGCTGAAGGATCGCATCAACGCCGTCAAGAACGCTCTCTCTGCCGTCAAGAACGTCGATGTGCGGGTCAAGTACGCCGAAATGGTACTTCCGTCCACACAACAGCCGACCGCCGCCGCACCCGTGGCGCCAAAGAAGGGCAAGGGAAAGGGCAAGTCGGCCGAGACACCGGCGCAGACGCAAGCTGCCGCGTCGTCGCATGCGACGCTCGTCGCCAGTGTCGGCAAGGTCAAGCAGTTGTTCGACTGAATTCGCTCTATCGTGCCATGGGAACGTACGTACGTTTTCGGACGTAAGAACATGGCTGTGAATATCTTGGGCGGGAGCCGAGGAGAAAAATCGGGTATATTTTCTCGCGTCAGGTAACAGAATGCACACGTATTCGTCTTCCGACTACAATACCCACCTCTCCGAAGAGAGTTCATCATGGAAGGCAACTTCTCAAACAGAGTACAGGATGTGATCAGACTCAGCCGCGAGGAAGCATTGCGGCTGGGGCATGATTACATCGGTACCGAACATCTCCTGCTCGGCATCATCCGCGAAGGCGAAGGGATCGGCATCAAGATCCTGCGCAATCTCGGTGTCGATCTCGGCAAGCTGAAGCGTGCCGTGGAAGATACCGTGCGCTCGATGAGTGGACCGCTGACCATCGGGAACATTCCTCTCACGAAGCAGGCCGAGAAGGTTCTCAAGATCACCTATCTCGAAGCCAAGCTCTATAAATCCGACGTCATCGGTACGGAACATCTGCTGTTGTCCCTGCTCCGTGACGAAGACAATATCGCTGCACAGATCCTGGCGCAGTTCTCCGTGAACTACGATGCGGTACGCAAGGAACTGGACGCCTATCTGAGCGGCAAGCCGAGTTCGTCGTCCTCCTCGTCGAAGTCCGACAAGGGAGCGGCGCGCGGCAAGGCTGCACCCGAGCGTGTGAAGACGCCGGTGCTCGACAATTTCGGTCGCGACCTGACGAAGCTCGCCCTCGAGGAAAAACTCGACCCGGTCATCGGACGGGAG
>Ga0209959_101067_pt1 | contig 11543 bp, 8 predicted proteins | sample ThiBiot_300_biof_2_FD_183943 | JGI IMG/M metagenome (GOLD analysis project Ga0209959, IMG submission 183943) | Wastewater bioreactor microbial communities from Cape Town, South Africa - Thiocy_expt_300_biof (SPAdes) | ecosystem: Engineered > Bioremediation > Thiocyanate > Unclassified | place...
CCGGTATCGTCGATCTCGCCCGCGAACTGCATGCCCTGGGCATCGGTCTGATCTCCACGGGTGGAACGGCCGCAGCGCTCAAGGAGGCGGGCCTCCCCGTCACGAAGGTGAGCGACATCACCGGATTCCCGGAAATCATGGACGGCCGCGTGAAGACCCTCCACCCCAAGATCCACGGCGCCCTGCTCGGCGTTCTTGACAACAGCGCCCACGTCCGGGAAATGGAAGAGCACGGCATCACGAGCATCGACATCGCCATCATCAACCTCTATCCCTTCGAGAAGACGCTGGCGAATCCGTCGGCGACGGAAGAAGACCTGATCGAGAACATCGACATCGGCGGTCCGGCCATGGTACGCGCCTCGGCGAAGAACTTCAGGCATACGTGCATCGTGGTCAATCCCGGCCGCTATTCCGAGTTGATCGACCACCTGAAGAGCGGCAACGTGCCCCAGGTCTTCAGACGTCAGCTCGCTCGCGAGGCATTCTCCCACACGGCCTACTATGACGGCATGGTATCGTCCTGGTTCGCACGTACCGAAGGTCTGGCGCTGCCGGACGAGCGCGCATTGCCACTGCGCAAGGAGCAGGCCCTGCGCTATGGAGAGAATCCGCATCAGCGGGCCGCTCTCTACGGAGGCTTCCTGAACATCTTCGCACAGCTCCACGGCAAGGAACTGTCCTACAACAACATCCTCGACATCGACGCGGCCGCGAAGCTCGTCCTGGAATTCGACGAGCCCACCTGCGTCATCGTCAAGCACAACAATCCATGCGGCGTCGGCAGCGGCACCGACCTCGTCGATGCCTATCGCAAGGCCTTCGCCACCGACACGGTAAGTCCGTTCGGCGGCATCATCGCCCTGAACCGGATCGTCGACAAGGCCTTCGCCGAAGAAATCCATTCCCTGTTCACGGAAGTGCTCATCGCCCCGTCCTTCACGGACGAGGCCCTCGACATCCTCCGCAAGAAGAAGGATCGCCGTCTGATGACGATGGACGAAGCCGCGTTGCGGGCGTCGCTCGGCATGGACGTACGGACCGTGGCCGGCGGCTATCTCGTCCAGGACACGGACAAGGAACTGCTCGACGAGACGGCTCTTCGCACCGTCACCGAGCGCCATCCTACCGATGATGAACGGGCGGCGATGATGTATGCATGGAAGATCGCCAAGCACGTCAAGAGCAATGCCATCGTCTATGCCGTCAAGGATCGTACGCTCGCCATCGGCGCAGGCCAGATGTCACGTCTGGATTCCGCCCGTATCGCCGTACGCAAGGCCGAGGATGCCGGCATCGATCTCAAGGGATGCGCCGTGGCTTCGGATGCGTTCTTCCCCTTCGCCGATGGCCTGATCCAGGCTGCGGAAGCAGGGGCGACGTGCGTCATCCAGCCTGGCGGGTCGGTCCGCGACGAAGAAGTCATCGCCGCGGCCAATGAAAAGGGACTGGCGATGATGATGACGGGCATGCGCCATTTCCGACACTGAGCAGAACATCCGGGGAGGTGGGGCGTCATGCCCTACCTCCCGACCTGGTCCCTGGTGAAATTGACGAACTTCGTCCCGTCGTAGCGATAGGCCCCACCGGACGTACCTACCCATATCGTCCCGTTCGTATCCTGCAAAAGGCTCTGGATATGGGCACTGGCAAGACCATCCTTCTGCGAATAACGGAAGAAGGATGCGCCGTCGTAGCGGTACAGGCCGTCACCTACGGTACCGATCCATACCCTGCCTTCCCTGTCCTCCATCATCGTCCACCCGAACGCACGCCCCATACCATCGCGCACCGCGAACCTGGTGAACGACGTTCCGTCGTATCGGCTCATCCCGCCGCGCTGTGTGGCGAACCAGAGATTTCCTTTACGGTCTTCCAGGATACACTGCACGAGATCATCGCCGAGACCGTTCCGTGTCGAGATGCGGGTCAGGGTCTTCCCATCGTAGCGATACGCTCCTCTTCCGTTCGTACCGAACCAGATACGTCCGCCCCTGTCCTGTACGATGCAGCTCACCAGATCCGGAGCTGCATAGACGCTGCCCGACGCGTGTCGACGTTCGACCGCCGGAAGGGCGAAGTCGACGAATCTCCTCCCATCGTAGCGTGAGACGCCGCCTGCCGTGCCCACCCATAATGTTCCGGATCTGTCCAGCAGCATGCTCCAGACTTCATCGTGCCTCAGTCCGTCCTTCACGGTATAGGTCGTGAACGATCGGCCATCGTACCGGCTCACACCTCCCGACGTACCGAACCAGATATTCCCCTTCGCGTCCTGGACGATGCCTCGCACGGCATCGCCTCCGAGCCCCTGCGCCGTGGTGAACCAGGCAAGGGCCTTCCCGTCGTAGCGACATACTCCATCATCGTTGGTACCGAACCAGATGTTCCCGGATCGATCCTGATACATCCGTCTGATGTACCGGCTGATCTGCGCGCCGGATGCGGGAAGGGTCCATGATCCTCCATTCTGCATCGGATCGTACGTCGTCGCAGCGATACGCGACGGTACGACCGGCATCACGAAGAGCAGCGATACGAGGACGTGTTTCATATGTCCATGGATGGGAAGAGGAGACCGGATGACGCCCGTGATGGAACAACACGGACAGGTCGATCAGCCGTGTATCCTGCCTCGCAGACGTACGATGTCGAGCAATGCCCGGCGTCTGCGACGCATATCGTCGGCGGCATTACGCAAGGCGAGCGTACGCTCCATGTAGGAAATGACGCGCGGATGATCGCCGATAGCCTGATAGCAGCGTGCGAGCAATCCTGCGATACGCTGCTTGCGCCATGGCTCAAGACGACACCTGCCTTCGTCTGCGAAAAGCTCCTCGAGTTCACCGATGCATTTCCGGCGCAGGACGATGTCGTCGGCATCAAGCACCAGTGCCATCGCACGCACGTAGCGCGGAAGCGCTTCACTCGTATGCGGCTCGACGATCGCGAGAGCCTCGGCCAGTCGTCCGGATTCGGCGAGGATTTCCGCATGGCGCCATACGGTATAGCGACAGGACGGATAGGTGTCGATGCCGTCCCGCAACCGCGCCAGCGCTTCACTTTGCTCGAGCGCCGCAGGAGCGTCGCCGATGACGAGCAAGGACTCCGTCAGCAGCGTGCGGGCTTCGTATTCCACACGGGCGTCCCCGATCGCCTCGGCTGCCTGTATCGCACGGCGGAACAACAGATGGCCGCTGTCGTGTCCCGTCGTGATCGCATCGACGTAACCGCGCAGGACCAGAAAACGCACCTGCAGCCGCTCCAGATGATGATTACGTACGATCGAATCCAGCGTCCGGCATCCGATAAAGGCAAGATCGGGCCGGCCGTGATCGACCCAGTAATAGACGGCATTGACGAGGAAGCTGGACAGCAGGGCCACGTCGTCGCCCGCGGCATCGATGGTATCGCAGAGAACCTGGACACGATCGGCCGACGTCTTCTCCGGCAGCAGCAGCAGATCGAGAAGGCGGATGACGTACGTCCGCAGCGACGAACGCGACAGGATGTCGAGATGTCGCACCACGTCACGCAGGATCGACCGAGCGGCCTCGTGATCATCGCGATGGATGGCCGCCATCGCTTTCAGGACTCCGAGATCCACGTCGAACGACGCGTCGTCGGTAGTCCGCACATGCCGCTCGCACATATAGAGCAGAGGCACCGAGAATGGCTGGCCTCGATCGAGCTCGAGTGCGAGATCGATCAACGGACTTTCGACGACATAGGTGCGCAACGGAGGTGCGATACGTCGCTGCGTGAGCGACGTATCGCCAAGGATATCGTAGATGTTACGGACAACGACAGGTGCGTGTACTGAGGGCATCGTCAATTCTTGCCGTGCATGCGGCTGGCCTCATGCAGAACGTTGAGATTGTGCTGAACCTTGCAGTATACAGTTTCCGGAGGAAAATGCCCGCGTTTATCCGGCGTTCCCACTGGCACGTCCAGTAGCAACTCCACGGCGTCCTCGAGCACCTTGATGGGATAGATGAAGAACTTCTTGTGCTGGACGGCATCGATGATCTCCTGCCGCAGCATGAGGTCCCTGACGTTCTGCGCCGGAATGAGGACGCCCTGCTTTCCGGTCAGGCCCCTGTCCCTGCACACTTCGAAGAAGCCCGTGATCTTTTCGTTGACGCCGCCGATCGGCTGGATGTCGCCTTTCTGGTTGATCGATCCGGTGATGGCCAGATCCTGCCTGATGGGGAGATTCGAGATGGCGCTCAAGAGCGCCACCATTTCGGCAGCCGAGGCACTATCACCGTCGATACCGCCATACGACTGCTCGAAGGCAATGCTGGCCGCGAAGGAAATGGGCTGCGAGCGCGAGAACAGCGAGCGGAGTAATCCTGCGAGGATGAGCACTCCCTTGGAATGGATGGCACCGCTCAACTCCACTTCCCGTTCGATATTGATGATACCCGAACTTCCGGCGCTGACGGTTGTCGTGATACGTGCTGGTTTGCCGAAGCTCACGATACCGGTGCTATAGACCGTGAGCCCGTTGATCTGTCCCACGCGTGCCCCCTTGACATCCACGAGCAGCGTTCCCTTCCGGATCTGCTCGCGAATGGATTCGTCGACGCTGTTGCTTCGCCAGTGCCGTTGATCGATTGCCATCTGGACATGGGAACGGGAGATCACCAGAGCGTTGGCCTTGTGTGCGTAGAACGAGGCTTCACGCAGGAGGTCCGCGACGTAGCTGAACTGCAACGTGATCTTGTCCTGCGACTCCGTACGCTCCACGGCCCATTCGATGAGGGCTGCCGCACCCGAACGGTCGCAGTGCAGCAGGCCATCCTCCGCCGCGAGCAGTGAGAAGAAGGCCGCATAGTTCTTGATCATCTCCTGCGTGCGGTCCATCTGATGATCGAATTCGGCATGGACCTTGAACATCTTGTGGAAGTCCTCGTCCGATCCCCACAGGTAATGATAGATGGAAGGATCGCCGAGCAGGATGATCTTGACGTTGACCTTGATCCATTCCGGCTTCAGCGCATTCAACTGGAACTGCGAATCGGTGTTCTGGATTTCGAGCCGGTTGTAGAGCATCACCTTCTTGAGGGCCGACCATATCTGCGGGTCGCCGAGCACGTCCAGGGCATTCATGATCACGTATCCGCCGTCGGCGCGCAGGATGGCCCCCGGTTTGATGTGCGTGAAGTCGCTGATGTAGAAGCCCCGTGCATCGTAACGCTTCTCGATGCTCCCGAAGAGCGAAGCATAGGTGGGAGACGTTTCGATGATGACGGGAGCGACCTTCGTATCGTAGTTGTCCAGTACGAGATTCACGCCGTACTGGGCGAAGAAGGCCTTGATCGCTTCGTCGACGGCGGCATCCGGTGCGCCGGTCTGACGGGCGGCGAAGAGTCGCACGAGTTCGTCGAGATGTTCGAGCAGGTGCTTCTGGACGCCGTTCAGGTACTCCACGACCCTGTCCCTCGTGAAACTCGTACGCACGCTTTCGAACGCTGCATTGACGATGAGGGCCACCGACATCTGGTCGAACTCCGTGAGGCTCTTCCGGAACTCGGCGATGAGGCGCATGCTCTTGCGTCCGATCTCCACCAGCTCTTCCTTGTGCGCCGCATACTCCTCGCGGATCTGGGCGGCGCGATCCATCGTCATCGTTCCCGCCTGGATCAGTTCGTCGAGCTGCTCCACGGCGAAGGGCTTTCCGTCGATCACCGGAAATATCTCGGTACGCACGTTCCCTTCGTCATCCTGCATCTGTCCTACGGCGAAGCCTCGCGGACGCAGCTTGGAATCGAATTCGTTGAGGAGCCCTTTCTCCTGCAACTGATACTTCTGGATGATGCTCTTGCGGTCGGACTGGAACTGGTCTTCCTCGAACAGTTGCGGAATGCGCCGCTTGAGGTAGGCGAGGGCATCGTCGATCATCCTGGCGAAGACGCGGCCTTCGCCTTTCTGGAAACGGATGAGGACAGGCGTCTCCGTCTGCTTGAAGTTGTGTACGTAAGCGAAGTCGAAGAATTCCTTCGGGTCGCTCTTGTGTTCGTCGAGAATGGTCTGCACCGTCGTGAGACGCCCGGTACCGACCATACCCGACACGTAGATGTTATATCCCTGGGATCGTATCTGCGCTCCGAGCCGTATCGCGTCCATGGCGCGTTGCTGTCCCACAATACGGGTAAGCGGCTTGACTTCGCGCGTACTCTTGAAGGGCAGTGCGGACGGTGGACAAGTCCATCGCAGTTGTGCCGCACGCAGAGGTGCATACTTTCGCATCATCGGTCGTTTCGCCATGATCTTCTTCCTTACGTAATGACTGTTTGCGACACCCTGCCCCAGTGATCGATCCGACAGAGTTCATTGAACGAACACATACGGCACGCTCCATCGACCGGATCGACGGGATAGGATGCGGCGCGCATCCTGTCGACATGCCCGCCTACGACGTTCAACAGCGCCGACACTTGTTCTTCCGCCGAAAGCATCGCCGCTTCGTCCCGATGCCGTGATCGATCCGCCATCGGTTCACCGATGACGGGATCGTTGATGACGATCCGTTCCACAGGATCTTCCGTTGCACGCATGGAACGTCCGAAGGTCACGTATCGTGCACAGGCGGCGACGGCCGGGATACCGTTCTTCTTCATGTTTGCGGTGACGGCCGCCAGATAGAGCGTCATCTGCGTCTTGACACCGCTGATGACGTCCCTGCGCGATGCCGTGGAGGATCTGGTCGTCTTGTAGTCCGTCACGACGACTCCCACACCTTCTTCTCCAGTTCCGATATCGATACGGTCGACACGCATCGACACGGCTTCGTTCCGTAGCGTGCCGTCGGGCCCTACGATGTCGATGGCATCGTCGACTTCGTGTTCGAAGTATGCCGGGCGCCGTGCCGAAGCTCTCTGGATGGAGAGCTCGAGTGCGAGCCAGCGCCGCAGGATCCCTGCACGATCGGCGGACGTAGGTGTGTCCCATATCGAATTCGGGGGCGACTGCATGATAGACGTCGACGAGCCTGTCATACAGCGATGCCTCGGGAATGGCCGTGATATCGATCGGACCTTCGCCCGTACGATACGATTCGTAGAAGCGGCGTGCGACGTCATGCAGGAGATTGCCGCGCTCGAGGCCGCTCAGCGAGTCATCCTGTTGCGAAGCCACGTCGATACCGAGGAGATGCCTTGCATAGTACTGATAGGGACAAGCGGCGACGGTATCTAGTCTCGATGGACTGAGCGGACGATGTGTGATCGTGGCGATACGTTCCGTGACGGCAGGATCGGCATGCGGTCCTATCACGGCCTGCTGCCGGATGTGGCCGTAGGCATCGGGCTCGCCGTCGCGTATCCGCGCCTCGTCGATGTTCATGATGAAACCGCTGGTGTCGTCTGCGTCGAGGATGCCGTCTCCCGTCACCTCCCTGTGATCGAACCGTCGGCCCGTGACATCCCTGATCATCGCGATGAAGGTCGAGGGCATCGTCGGTGCGTCATCGATGACGTGCGGCCGCGTCAGCAGGAGCAGACCGTCGACGTCGACGGCATCCATGACGTCCTGCAATGCATCGAGCTGGCGCGCGGCGGCACGGCCGGGGACGAGATCCTCGTCGACCCCGTCCGGTATCCGTACGGGGAATTCGCCTTCGGTCATGGCCGGCACGATGACGATGCTCCATCGTCGTTCGCAAACGGCCTGTGGAGGCAGTACATCCACGCCGTGCACGTACGAATCCGGAACGCGTACGTCGATGTCGAGCACCATACGTATGAGCTCGGAGACATGATGATCGACGGGTGCAGGCTTCATGGAGGTGACGTCGGCGAGACGGACGTACCGGTCGCAGGTTTCCATCAGCGTGGTGATACCGGCCTCGTCGACCGCTGCGACGTCGAGCACATCGGCACGACGCTGACGCTCGCGTGCCGCCTGACCGATGCCCAGGCCCTGGACGATGTCCTTGCGTACGATGGCGACGAAGTCCGCAGCGGAGACGGAATCGTCGAACTGGGGCAGACGTTCCTGCAGGTGGACGACGGCCGTCAGGGCATCGTCGAGCATGCGCTTCCGTTCGTACCAGTGGTCGTCACCCTCCCTGCGCTGCATGTCGCGAACGATGATGCGGCGTTGCTGGAGTCTGCGACTCCAGTCGAGCGCACCTTCACCGCCCTGCAGTTTGATTTCTTCGGCGGCATTCAGCAGTGCATGTCCGTAGTGACCTATTCCCGTCACGTATCCGCTGCGCAACAGCCGCTCCATATCGGAACGCCTCCAACGGTATCTCATGACGTCGAGTGCGGCGAGCACGGCGGTGACGGAGCCGACGGTCGAAAGACGCCGTGTCCCCTCTCGGGAAACGGGCACTCCTGCGTCGCGAAAGGCATTGAGGACATGACGTTCGGCATCGCTTCGCGATGCGACGGCGACGCATATCCGCGAAGGCGTCACGTCACCTTCCATCAGACGACGCTTCACGAATGCTGCGATGAGGCGAGCCTCGTCACGCCGCGTGGGCAACGTGCGTTCGACGATGCGGATCGGCATCCGCTCTTCGCTGCCCACCGTGCCCACCTGCCAACCATGACCGACGAGCCACGTCGTATGATCCGAGACCGCCCTCGACGCACTGACGTCGTCGGGAAGCCAGCGTATACCCACGTTCCATCCCCGCTGCGCGAGGATGTGCAGAAGAATCCGTTCGACGTAGGTGACGTCGTGCAGGCCCGTCACGAGCAGGGTACGGATCGGCTCCGCGGAATCGCGCAGACGCAGGATGACCTCATCGGCGCAGGCCACGCCGTCCGTGACCCTCAGCACCAGATCGGCCCTGTCGGCCAGCCCCGTACCCTTGAGCGTGCGGTAGGAAGACCAGAGGTCGGCGACCTGGCGCAGACGCCTGAGACGTCGCGGTGCCAGCTCGTCGTCGTATTCGTACAACCGGTCGGGACTCCATCCTTCGAGAGTCCATTCGACGATACGGGACACGGTGACGCCGAAGGCCCCGGGAGGGAGTCCGGCCCTGATGGCCGCCTCACGGAGCAGGACGCTCGCATCGGCATCGGAACAGAGCATCGGCCGTTCGTCGAGAACGGCCCCTGCAAGGTGCCGGAGCAGCACGTTCATCGTCATGACCAGCGGTGGCGTACCGCCGCCATGGGCCCGTGCCCATGCGGTCAGCGCGATGCGCTGATGCAGGACCGTCGGCACCACGACGATCATCGTCTGGCTACGCTCGGAATCGAGCGACGCCATGCAGGCTTCCAGCGTCGGGGTCTGCAGGAGATCCCGTATCTGGCCGTCATGGACGTACTGCGCGTACCGATGCATGTGCTTCCATGGAAGAGGATGAGGCAGGGGGAGCGTATCTTCGCACACCCAATCGTCGTGTAGTCGTGGACGAATATGATGCGCCCTCTTCACCTGTGCAAACCGCTGACCATTATTCTCCTGTGCATCGTATGCTGGGGGTGCGGTGCAGGCCAGCCCGTGCGCGTCATGCCGACAGGGACGACGACCATCACGGCCTCGGCAGGCGGCCCCATCGCGCCCGGCAAGGTCCCGTCTGTCATCATTCCCTATCTCACTGCCGGCGTCATGCACGGTGTGACCGACGACATTACCGTACACGGCAATGCGCATCTGCTGATGGCGGCCTTCGGCGTGGGTGGCATCGATGCGGGAGCCTCCATACGGGCATGGCATCAAAACGGCTCGCTTCCGGAGCTCACCGTTGGGGCACGACTCATGTTGTTCTCGGACTTCAGGTCTTTCGGCGACATGCGCTTCTATCCGGACCTCGCGGCCACGTTCAGCTACGATACGGGCGGTGGATGGCTCGCCTACTTCGGCCTTCATCAGACACTGCAGACGACGACCGTGAGGTATTTCGCGAGCCCGTTCGCCGGACTCCAGGTTCCCCTTTCGGCGTCGTTCTCCATACAGGCCGAGTTCATCTGGCAGGCAGTGAACCACGTCACGCGCAACGGAGTCCTCGAAGGACGGTCGTCCATCGGGGGCCACGGCTCGGCAGGCGGCTTCATCGGGGGAGCGTTCAGACTATGATCCTACGATTCCATCACCTGGCCATCCGTTGCCTGCTGCTCCTGCTGCCCGTCGCGGGCGGTTGCACCATGGATTCCTTCCTCTTCAACCCTGCACGCCTGTCGCAGTACGACCTTGCCGATTCGGTCATTCCCGTGTCGCGCGTCGAAGCGGTAGAGTTCTCGTCCGGTGGCTTCCGCATCTACGGCTTCTTCGTGCGGCAACCGGATTCGGTGCGGCAGAAACCGCATGACGTCATCATCTACAGCCACGGCAACAAGCATCACATCGGCGAATACTGGAACCGTGTCGAGTATCTCTACAAGGCAGGTTTCGACGTCTTCATCTACGACTACCGTGGCTACGGCAGAAGCGAGGGCACCAGCAGCGAAACCGGATTGTCCGAAGACGCCCGTGCGGCCTACGACTACGTGACATCCCACATCAACGAAGATTCCGTGCGCGTCACCTGCTACGGCTATTCCCTCGGCGCTGTCGCGGCCACCGTGCAGGCGGCGGACCGGCAGCCACAACCTCATGCAGTCATCCTCGAAGCCCCGTTCGCCGACGGCGAAACGCTTGTACGTAGCGGCACGCTCCTCGACATTCCCGGCGGCTACCTGCTCGACGGGACGTTCGACAACAAGGGCAGGGTCAGACGCATCCATGCGCCGCTCCTCATCCTGCACGGGACCGACGACCGGTTCATCGACATGGAGGCCAACGGCCGCGTTCTCTATGACGCAGCCAACAATCCGAAGACCTTCATACCCGTCGTAGGAGCCGACCATGAAACGCTTCCCGCAACGATGGGAGTGCGGACCTACATGGACATCATCATTGGATTCATCAAAGGCAATTGACGTGTTCACGGGACTCATCGAAGAAATCGGCACCATCGACCACACGGCACCCGAAGGTGACGGCGTACGGTTCACCATCACTGCACGGGACGTCATGGATGACCTGGCCGTCGACCACTCCATCTCCGTCAACGGCGTCTGCCTTACCGTCACGCAACGCTCGGCCACGAGCTTCGACGTCACGGCCGTCGCCGAAACCCTGCGGAAGACGACGACAGGCCATCTCGCCAAGGGCGACAAGGTCAACCTCGAACGTGCCGTACGCCTGAACGACAGGCTCGGAGGACATCTCGTCCAGGGCCACGTGGATGCCACGGGCATCGTGGACGACATCATCGTCAACGAAACCGGACGCGAGATCTGGGTGCGATTTCCCGCCGCCTATCGCAAGTGGCTCATTCCCGTCGGCTCGATCTGCATCGACGGCATCAGTCTCACGGTGGCCGCTCTCGAGGACGAACGCTGCAAGGTGGCCATCATTCCCCATACGCTGACGCATACGACGATCGGAGAACGAAGGATCGGCGATATCGTCAATCTCGAATTCGATATGATCGCCAAGTACATCGACAATCTCACGAATCACGCCTAGCATGAACCCAGCAACGATCGGCGAGCTCAGGGCCTCGGGATGGGCAGGCGGCTCCGTCAAGGAAGAAC
>Ga0209959_101069_pt1 | contig 11531 bp, 10 predicted proteins | sample ThiBiot_300_biof_2_FD_183943 | JGI IMG/M metagenome (GOLD analysis project Ga0209959, IMG submission 183943) | Wastewater bioreactor microbial communities from Cape Town, South Africa - Thiocy_expt_300_biof (SPAdes) | ecosystem: Engineered > Bioremediation > Thiocyanate > Unclassified | place...
TGTCGCCGCCAACCGGGAACGTCACGCCCTTGGGCGCCTTGACGTCGGCCAGGTGGACGGACGCGCCGGCGATGAGGTTGCCCAGATCCACTTCGATGAACTGGGGCAGGTCGTTCGGCAGGCAGGTCACTTCGATTTCGGTCAGCACGTGGCTGATGATCGCGCCGCTGAGCTTGACGGCGGGCGACGACTCGGCGTTGACGAAGTGCAGCGGCACCTTGGTGTGCAGGGCCTGGCCAGCGGCGACGCGCTGGAAGTCCACGTGCAGCACTTGCTGCTTGTAGGGGTGCCATTGGACGGCGCGCAGCAGGACTTGCGAGGCCTTGCCTTCGAACTGCATGCTCAGGATGGACGAGTGGAACTCTTCCTTGCGCAGGGCATGGTAGATCTCGTTGTGATCGAGTTCGATCGACAGGGGCGCTGCGTCGCCGCCATAGACAATGGCGGGAACACGGCCGGCGCGGCGCAGGCGGCGGCTCGCACTCGAACCCTGGACGCTACGCGAAGTGGCGTTAAATTGCATGGTTTTCTCCAAAATGCGGCGGGCGATATACCCGCTCGCGGTGCACGGAACGCGACCATCGCATTCCGTCCGGCAGCGCCGCGACCAGCGCTTCCGGCTCGCCCCGCCGCCCTGCGCGAGGCAGGGCGGCGGGAGCAGAACTTATTCGACGAACAGCGAGCTGACCGAGTCGGCCCGCGAAATGCGCAGCATGGTTTCGCCGATCAGGGCCGCGCACGACAGTTGGCGGATGCTGCTGCAATCCCGGACCTCGTCGCTGGCGGGGATGGTGTCGGTGACGACCAGCTCGTCCAGGTCGGATTCGGCGATGCGGCCCACCGCGCCGCCCGACAGCACGGCGTGCGTGCAATAGGCGTAGACGGCCAGCGCGCCGCGCTGCTTGAGGACCTGGGCCGCCTTGCACAGCGTGCCGGCGGTATCGACCATGTCGTCCATGATGATGCAGGTGCGGCCCTCGACGTCGCCGATGATGTTCATCACCTCGGACACGTTGGCGCGCGGACGGCGCTTGTCGATGATGGCCAGGTCGACCTCGAGGCGCTTGGCCAGCGCCCGGGCACGCACCACGCCGCCCACGTCGGGCGAGACCACCATCAGGTTGGACAGGTTGCGCTTCCAGATGTCGCTGAGCAGGATGGGCGCGGCGTAGATGTTGTCCACCGGGATGTCGAAGAACCCCTGGATCTGGTCCGCGTGCAGGTCCATCGTCAGGATGCGGTCCACGCCCACGACCTGCAGCATGTTCGCCACGACCTTGGCCGAGATCGCCACGCGCGCCGAACGGGGGCGGCGATCCTGCCGGGCGTAGCCGAAATACGGCATCGCGGCGGTGATGCGGCCGGCGGAAGCCCGACGCAGCGCATCGACCATGACCATGATTTCCATCAGGTTGTCGTTGGTCGGTGCACAGGTGGGCTGGAGGACGAAGACGTCTTTACCGCGGACGTTCTCGTTGATTTCCACCATGACTTCGCCGTCGGAGAACCGACCGACGCTCATCTTGCCCAGTGGTATGCCGAGGTGACTCGCGACATCCGCCGCCAGCTTGGGGTTGGCAGTCCCCGTGAAAATCATGAAGCTTTCTTGCGCCATGACGCATTGCCCGTGGCTGTGGCCCGGTGACCTGTAACCGAGGCCGATCGACAAAACAACAAAGCTGTTGATCCTGCGAAACGCTGACAGGCATCAACAGCTTTTAGGTCAAAGACTTTGGCTGGGGAGGAAGGACTCGAACCCTCGCATGCCGGAATCAAAATCCGGTGCCTTAACCAACTTGGCGACTCCCCAACTCGTTACCCCCGCAGGAACTGCGTGAGCATCGAAACTTGCTGCGCTGGCGCCCGGCTGCGGCGGATCGCCCTCGATTCGGTGGCCGCTTACGCGGCCCAGTCCAGTAGCGGATGCGTATCGAGTCCGGCACATGCCAGGTTCACTCTCAACGCCGGCAGCCCGCTGGGCGGCGATTTTATCCACCGCGCCATCGGCCCGCGCCTTCGTGTCGTACTCGACAAATAGGCACGCGCCCGATCCGGACATCCTGACCCGGGCGCCATCAAGCGCTTGGGCAAGTACCGCCGAAACCCGCCCGACTTCAGAAAAGCGGGCAAAAACGACAGCTTCCAGATCGTTCCTGCAGTTATTCCCGTAAAGGCCTTCAAATGCGCCCCCAGGAAAGTCCACTATTTTGACGCGTGGCGTATCTCTTGTCAATTCAGGTGCGCGGAATACGTCGGCGGTCGGCACACTGGCGTCCGGCTGGACCACGACGTACCAGCGCGGCGGCAGGTCGATCGCGGTCAGTTCCTCGCCCACGCCCTCGGCGAAAGCGTTGCGGCCGAACACGAACACAGGCACGTCCGCGCCCAGGGGCAGCGCGAGCCGCATCAGCTCGCGCCGCGACAGGCCGGTGCCCCACAGGCGGTTCAGCGCCAGCAGCACCGTGGCCGCGTCGCTCGATCCGCCGCCCAGGCCGCCGCCAGCGGGAATCCGCTTCTCCAGGCCGATCTCGGCGCCCTGCCTGCAGCCGGTGGCCTGCTGCAGGGCGCGCGCCGCGCGCACGACCAGGTCGGCGTCCTCGGCTACGCCGGGCAGGTCGTAGGCGCGGACGATGCGGCCGTCGGAGCGGGCGCGGAAATGCAGCGTGTCCTGGAGGTCGATGAAACGGAAGGCCGTCTGCAGCAGGTGATAGCCGTCGGGCCGGCGCCCGACCACGTGCAGGAACAGGTTGATCTTCGCGGGCGCGGGGACGTCGCGCAATTCGGCGGTCATGGCGGCCCTAGGGATTGATGACCAGGCGCAGGTCCACGTCCTGCCCGCCTTCGTTGCGCGCCATCTGCAGCCGCGTGGGGCCCAGCGCGTCGTACTGCCGGGCGGTCACGCGCCAGCCGGCCTGGTCGAACACCAGCGGACGGCCCTGTTCGTCGCGCTCGACCACCTCGGCGGGCGGCTGGGACGCCAGGCGGCCGCGCAGCCAGTCGCGCAGGCCGGATACCGGGATCTCGCTGCCGAGCACGACCGCCACCAGTTCGTCGGGATCGGCGGCGCGGGTTTCCTTGCCGCTGGCTTCGCGCAGCAGCGCCTCGCCCGGCACGGCCTCGACCCGCGCCAGGGTCGAGCCCAGCGGCGACACGAGATCGAGCGCGAGACGGCTGCCGTCGTCGCGCCATGCGAAGCTGCCCTGCACCGCGTTCTGCTTGCCGCCCACTTCCTCGATCCGAAGCGCGAACCGGCCCACCCGCGACAGCGAGCGGCTTTCATCCGCGCCCTGGGGCGCGGGAATGGGAATCGGCACGGCACAGGCCGCCAGCATCGCGACCAGCGTACCCGCGACGGCCGCGCGGGCCAGGCTCGGCAGGCGGGTCACAGCGTCACGTCGAGGCGCGCCAGGGTGCCCCGCAATGCGGCGTTGGACGGATCCTTGGACTGGACTTCGCGCCACAGTTCACGCGCACGGGCCTGCTGGCCCGAGGCCCACAACACCTCGCCCAGGTGCACGGCGATCTCGGCATCGGGCCGGAGTTCGTAGGCGCGCTCGAGGTAGGACAGCGCCTTCGCGTTGTCGCCCATGCGGTAGTGGACCCAGCCCATGCTGTCGACGATGAAGGGATCGTCGGGGGCCAGGTTCATGGCCCGCTCGATCAGCCGCTTGGCCTCGGGCAGCCTGACGTTGCGGTCGGCCAGCGAATAGCCCAGGGCGTTGTACGCATGGGCGTGGTCGGGCTTGATCGCGATGATGCGGCGCAGCCGGCTTTCCATGTCGTCGATCCGGTTCTGCTGCTCGTACAGCATGGCCAGGTCGTACATGAGGTCGGGGGCATCGGGGTAGCGCTGGTTGGCCGCCTCGAGCACCTTGACCGCCTCGTCGCGATCGCCGGCATTGCGCAGGATCTGCGCCTCGGTCAGGGCCACCTGGCTGCCCTCGCGCACGTCGCGGGGGTCGATCAGGTGCAGGATGCCGCGGGCGTCGTCCACGCGGCCCTGCTTGCCGCGCAGGACGGCCTGGCGCAGGCGCGCCGGCAGCGCGGCGTCGGGATCGTCGACCTTGGCCAGCAGATCGAAGGCGTCGTCGTAGCGTTGCTGGTCCTCGGCGATCTGCACGCGCAGGAACAGCGCGTTGTCCGCCTCGGGCAGCGGCGCGGCGCCCTTGGCCGTGCGCTGCTCGTGTACTTCCAGGTACTGCTTGAGGTAGCCGTCGGCGTCCGAGGGGCGCTGCGACTGGTAGGCCAGCACGCCCTGCATGTAGAGGATCTCGAAATCCTCGGGGTTCGCGCGCGCCAGGGCCTGCAATTCGTCGCGCGCGCCGTCGTAGTCCTTCAGCGAGGCCAGCGCGCGCGCCAGCAACACGCGCAGATTACGCGATTCGGCATGCGTGGCGATGAAGGCGCGCGCACGCGCCACCGACTGGTCGGGCTCGGTTTCCACGCCCATCTGCAGGGCCAGCATGGCGGCCGCTTCGGAATCGGGCTGGGCATCGAGCGCCGCGCGGGCCTCTTGCAGCGCGCGCGGCTTGTCGCCGGCCGCCGCGGCGACGCGCGACAGGGCCAGATGCGATTCCGGCAGGTTGCGCACGTCGGTCAGCGCCTCTTCCAGGATGGACAGCGCCTTGCGCTTGTCGTCCAGGCGGGCGACGACCCGGCGGGCATCGACGATGGCGACGGACTTGTCGGGAGCGGCCGCGATGCGGGCCCGCAGCGCGGAACCCATGCCCTCGACCCGTCCCGCCGCCGCGGCCAGCGACAGGGCGGTCTGGCGCGCCTCGACGTCGGACGGATCCAGTTCGGCCCAGGCCTGGGCGGCGTCGAGCGCCCGCACCAGGTCGCCGCCGGCCAGCGCGAATTCGACCGCGCGGCGCGCCAGGCGCGGATCGCGCGTTTTCTCGGCCAGGTCCAGCGTCGTGCTGGTGGCCGGCCCGAAGGCGCCGCGCTGGGCAGCCACTTCCGAGGCGAGCACCTGGAACAGGATCTCGGCCGACAGATCGACGTTGGGGAGTGCCCTGGGACCGATCGCGCGCCCCATGGGGGACAGGCTGAGGCCCGGAACCAGCAACTCGTCGGACGCCGGGGGCGCGTCCTGGGCGGACACGGCCGATACGGCCGTCGCCAACCCGACCCATGCGGCCGCCAGCTTCAAACGATGAGCGTTAAACAACATGGCACAATTCCTTGGCGTATCGCCGACGCCGTCCATATTCGTTGATGTTAGCACTGCGCTTACCACCCAACGGCCGGCGGCGGCGGGCGCGGATATGCTGAACCCAGGCTTTACTCATCGGACTGCCGGCCGCGCCAACAGTTCATCGCGCGCAAGCAGCAAACGCCATGCCCGAACTTCCCGAAGTAGAAACCACCCGCCGGGGCATCGCGCCCACGGTGGAAGGCCGCGATCTGCGCCGCCTGATCGTGCGCGAGCCCCGGCTGCGGTGGCCCGTTCCCGGCAATCTCGCCGCGCTGGTCGAGGGGCGCCGCGTCCTGGCCACGGGCCGGCGCGGCAAATACCTTTTGATGCAATTCGAGCATGGCTGGCTGATCGTCCACCTGGGCATGTCGGGCTCGCTGCGCCACGTGCATCCGGACGAGGCGCCGCGCAAGCACGATCACGTCGACTGGGTGTTCGACCAGGCGGTCCTGCGCCTGCACGACCCCCGGCGCTTCGGCGCGGTGCTGTGGCACGACGCCGCGGCCGGACCGGTGGAAAGCCATCCCCTGCTGGCCAGCCTGGGCATCGAGCCCTTCGATGACCGCTTCGACGGCGGCTGGCTGTTCCGCCACACCCGCCGCCGCAGCGCGCCCATCAAGCAGGCCCTGCTGATGGGCGACATCGTCGTCGGGGTCGGCAACATCTACGCGTCGGAAAGCCTGTTCCGCGCCGGCATCCACCCGCGCACCGCGGCCGGGCGCATCTCGGCGGCCCGCTACGACAAGCTGGCTGCCGCGGTGCGCGCGACGCTGGACGACGCCATCCGCGCCGGCGGCAGTTCGCTGCGCGACTACGTGGGTGCGGGCGGCGAATCGGGCTATTTCCAGATCGACGCGCGGGTCTACGACCGGGCGGGCCAGCCCTGCCGGGTGTGCGAGACTCCCATACGCCGGCTTGTGCAAGGACAAAGGGCGACCTATTACTGCCCAAAGTGCCAAAGGTGACCCCCCCTACGCGCTCCGCGCGCCCCCCAGGGGGCGATGCGAGTGGACCGGCGGAGCCGGATCCACCGCATCCTGGGGGAACAATAGGCTGGCGCCGACTGGCGTATTTGCCGTGGCATGGCGTAGCCGGTGGCCGTACACTTCGTGGCCGCCCGTTCGGGGCGCGCGGCAGCTAGATGGAACACATGACATGATTGCTTTTTCCCGGCGCGTGGCGCAGTGGCAGCGCGCGAACGGGCGGCATACGCTGCCCTGGCAGAACACGCAGGATCCTTATCGCATCTGGCTGTCGGAGATCATGCTGCAGCAGACCCAGGTGGCGACGGTGATCCCGTACTACGAGCGCTTCCTGTCGAAGTTTCCCGCGGTGGCCGACCTGGCCGCCGCCGACGAAGGCGAGGTCATGGCCTTGTGGGCCGGGCTGGGCTACTACACGCGGGCGCGGAACCTGCATGCCTGTGCGCAGCGGGTGGTGTCGGACTGGGGCGGCCGGTTTCCCCCCACGGCGGCGGATATCGAGACGCTGCCCGGCATCGGCCGCTCGACGGCCGCGGCGATCGCTGCGTTCGCCTATGGCGAGCGCAGCCCCATCCTGGACGGCAACGTGAAACGCGTCTTCGCCCGCCATTTCGGCATCGAGGGCGATCCCACCAAGCGCGCGGTGGAACAGCGCATGTGGGCCATCGCCCATGCCGAGGTCCCGGCCGACGGGCCCGAGGCGGCCGACGAGATGCGGCGCTACACGCAGGGCCTGATGGACCTGGGCGCCACGCTGTGCACCCGCGGCGATCCCGGCTGCGGGCGTTGCCCCGTGCGCGAATCCTGTATCGCGCTGCGCGAGGCTAGGCAGCACGAGCTGCCCACGCCGCGCGAGCGCAAGGCCGTGCCCGAACGGCACACCGGCATGCTGGTGATCGAGAAGGCGGGCGAAATTCTGTTGCAGCGCCGGCCCTCGCCGGGCATCTGGGGCGGCCTGTGGAGCCTGCCCGAATTCGTCGACGGCGATCCCGCGCAGGCCTGCCGCATCCTGGGGGTGGCGCCGGCCGAGACCATACGGCTGCCGGTGTTCTCACACACCTTCACTCACTTCAAGCTGCACGTGGAGCCCTGGCACGTGCGGGCGGGCTCGCTGGCCCTGCGCGAAGGGGACCATCCCCAGGTCTGGCTGCCGTCCGGCGAACTGGCCGACGCGGCGCTGCCCGCGCCGGTGAAGAAACTGCTGAGCGGACTGTTCGGCCGCAACGACCTGTTCCAGGCCTGAGGACCGGGAACTACCCGCGCATCGTCACGCGCATCTGGTAGCGGTCCGACGGTCCGAGGATGTGCTGGTACTCGATCGCCCGGCCATGCTGGTCGAACGCCACGCGCCTGACGTCCACCAGCGCCGACCCGATGGGCACTTGCAGGTCGCGGGCCAGGACCGGATCGGCCAGCGCCGCGCCCGCGGCCGCCTCTATCGTGAAATAGGGAAAGCCGGCCCGCGCCATCAATTCGCTCAACGGGTGCCGGGAGAAATCCTCGGGCTGAAAGCCCGCGGCAATGTCCACCGGCAACCAGGCCGTGCTGTGCAGGATGGGCAGGTTGCCGCGCGTGCGCAGGCGCACGAGCTTCATCACGCGTTCGCCCGGTTGCAGCATCAATCCGGTCTGCACCTGGAGCGGCGCCTCCACCTCTTCGAACGACAGCAGCCGGGGCGTGCTGAGCGCACGGCTTTCCGCGACCTGGGCCATGAAGCCCGACAGCGGCGTCTGCAAGGACACCACCGCCGCCGATTCGGCCACGAAGGTGCCGTCCCCCTGGCGCCGCTCGATCAGCCCCTGCTCCTCCAGGCCCTGCATCGCCCGCCGCACCGTGATGCGCGAGACGGAAAAGAGCCGGCACAGGGCATCCTCGGTCGGCAGCCGCTCGCCGGGCTGGTAGCGGCCGTTGGCGATGCCGTCCTTGATGACGGCGGAAATCTGGTGGTGGAGCGGGGTTCCTAGGCTTCGGCTGAGTTTCTGCATGGGGTGCGCGGGGCCACGGGTCATGCCGTGGCGCGCCATTGTGGCACGTCCGTCGCCTTGAGCCCGCTTTGCATAAAAATTGTTATGTTGTCATAATGATTATACGATTTAACCCCTGACAGGAATGGGAAAAAAGTGCCGATGCCGCGTACGCTCTTCGACAAGATCTGGGACGATCACGTGGTCGCCGATCTGGGTGACGGCTTCGCGCTGCTGCACGTGGATCGCCACCTGATCACGGACGCGGGCAGCAAGGCCCTGGTCGACATGCGCCGGCGCGGCCTGGAAATGCGGAATCCGGAACTGGCCTTCGCCTCTCCCGACCATTCCGTCTCCACCCTACCGGGGCGCGCCGATCCGACGCCCCAGGGCGTGCGGCTGCTGGGCGATCTGCGCCGCGAAGCGCAGGCGCGCGGGATCCGGGTCTTCGACGTGGGCAGCGGCTCCCAGGGCATCGTCCATGTGGTGGGACCCGAACAGGGCCTGACGCTGCCGGGCGCCCTGGTGGTATGCGCCGACAGCCATACCTGTACCCATGGCGGGCTGGGCGCGCTGGGCTTCGGCATCGGCGCCAGCGAGTTCGTGCACATCGCCGTCACCCAGACCCTGGTCCAGGCCAAGCCGAGGAACATGCGGATACGCTTCGTCGGCCAGGCCGCCCCGGGCGTCTCGGCCAAGGACATGATCCTGCACGCCGCCGGCGTCGTCGGCACGGCCGGCGGCACCGGCCACGCCATCGAATACGCGGGCGAAGCCGTATCCGCGCTGGACGTGGAAGCCCGGTTGACGCTGTGCAATCTCTCGGTCGAACTGGGCGCGAAGATAGGCATGGTCGCCCCTGACGAAAAAACCTACGCTTACCTGCACGGCCGGCCGTTCGCCCCCGCCGGGCAGGACTGGGACGCGGCCGCCGCCTACTGGCGCACGCTGCGCTCCGATGCCGACGCGCGCTTCGATCGCGAGGTGCTGATCGACATGGCCGGCATCGCGCCCCAGGTCACCTGGGGTACCAGCCCCGAGCAGGTGGTGGCCATCGACGGCATGGTGCCCGATCCCGCCGGCATCGACGACGCGCCGCGCCGGCACGCCGTACAGGCCGCGCTCGACTACATGGGACTGAACCCGGGCCAGCGCATCGCCGGCACGCCCATCGACCGGGTCTTCATCGGCTCCTGCACCAATGCCCGCCTGTCGGACCTGCGCAGCGCCGCCGCCGTCGTCCGGGGCCGCAAGGTGGCTGCGAACGTCGAGGCCTGGGTCGTGCCCGGATCCGAGCGCGTCAAGCAAGCCGCCGAGGCCGAGGGCCTGGACGGGATCTTCCTCGCGGCCGGTTTCCAGTGGCGCGACCCCGGCTGCTCCATGTGCCTGGCCGCCAACGGCGACCTGGCGGCGCGCGGCCAGCGGGTCGTCTCGACATCGAACCGCAACTTCGTGGGCCGCCAGGGCCCCGGTGCGCGGACCCACCTGACCAGCCCGGCCATGGCCGCGGCGGCGGCCGTCGCCGGAGCGATCTGCGACGTCCGCGATTTCGAGGCAAGCCTGGCATGACACCCTTCGACCGCCTGGAATCCGTGGCCGCGCCGCTGCTGCGCGACAACATCGACACCGACCTGATCATCCGGGTCGAGCCCCTGTTCAACGGCGTCGCGCGCGACGAGCTGGGCCCCTATTGCTTCGAGTCCCTGCGCTACCGTCCCGACGGCACGGAAGATCCCGATTTCGTCTTCAACCGGCCGGCCACCCGGCATGCGCGCATCCTGCTGGCCGGCGCCAACTTCGGCTGCGGCAGTTCGCGCGAAGGCGCGGTCTGGGCCTTGCTGGCGCTGGGCGTGCGCTGCGTCATCGCCCCCAGCTTCGGCGACATCTTCTACGGCAACTGCTTCCAGAACGGCCTGCTTCCGGTGCGCCTGCCCCGCGCCGACGTGGAGTCGCTGGCCGCGCAAGCCCGCAACCGCCCCGACGTCCCCATGACGGTGGACTTGCGCCAATGCTTCGTGGCCGGCGCCGACGGCGCACGCATCGGCTTCGACATCCAGGCCCTGCGCCGCGAGGCCCTGCTCGAAGGGCTCGATCCCATCGCGCAGACCTTGAAGCGCAAGCCGCTCATCGACGACTTCCAGCGGCGGGACGCGTTGCGCCGGCCATGGATACACCACCTTCCATTCACGCCCAAGGAATCGACATGACGACCCCGTCCTGTTCGCCGGACATCCGGCGCCGCCAGTGGCTGGCCGCGACGGCCGCCCTGGCGCTTTCGCCCGCGCTGCGCGCGCAGGCCACCTATCCCCAGCGGCCCGTCAGGATGATCGTGCCCATGCCGCCGGGCGGCGCCACCGACGGCATGGCGCGGCTGATCGCGCTGAAGCTGGGCGAACGCTGGGGCCAGAGCGTCGTGGTGGAAAACCGCGCCGGCGCCGGGGCCATCATCGGCACCCAGGCCGTGGCGCGAGCCGCTCCCGACGGCTATACGTTCGGACTGGTCATCAGCTCGCACACCATCAATCCCGCGCTGCGCAGCACGCTGCCCTACGACACGCTGAAGGACTTCACGCCGCTCACGCAGGTCGGCTCGGCGGTGATCGCGCTCGTGGCCCACCCATCCCTGCCCGCCAACGACGTGGCGGGACTGATCAAGCTCGTGCGCGCCGAACCCGGACGCCTCGAATACGCGTCGCTGGGCATAGGCACGGCCACCCACGTCGCCGGGGAACTGCTGAAGGTGAAGGCCGGCCTCGACATGCCGCACGTGCCCTACAACGGCAGCGCGCCGGCCTACAACGACCTGCTTCCCGGACGAGTCAAGCTGGGCTTCGTCATCCTGGAATCGGCGCTGCCCCACATCCAGTCGGGCAGGCTGAAACTGCTGGCCATCGCCAACGGCGAGCGCAGTCCCACCCACCCGGATTTCCCCACCATAGGGGAAAGCGTGCCGGGCTACGCGTACGAAAGCATCTTCGGTTTCGTGGCACCGGCCGGCCTGCCCGCCGACGTCGCGCAAAAGCTGTCCGCCGACCTGATCGCGACCATCAAGCGGCCCGAAATCGTGAAGCAGTTGAACGCCTGGGGCAACGACGTGGTGGCGTCCACGCCGGCGCAGTTCGACGCCTTCATCCGCAAGGAAATCGACAGTACCCGCGACGTGGCCAAGAGCGCCGGGATCAAGCTGATGGACTAGGCTGAATCCATGGATCCACATGACTAGCGGTGCAGGTCTTGTTCGGGGCGCCGGGGCCGGGCGGCCGGTGGGGCGCATTCGGAGCCGCCGGTGGGGACAGGGTGGACGGGGAAGCAAGGGCGCAGTTGTTTGAGGGCGGCTTTCGGGGTAGCCCAGTGGGCTACCCCGGCCCGAGTTCTGCGCCCGCCCCG
>Ga0209959_101071_pt1 | contig 11514 bp, 12 predicted proteins | sample ThiBiot_300_biof_2_FD_183943 | JGI IMG/M metagenome (GOLD analysis project Ga0209959, IMG submission 183943) | Wastewater bioreactor microbial communities from Cape Town, South Africa - Thiocy_expt_300_biof (SPAdes) | ecosystem: Engineered > Bioremediation > Thiocyanate > Unclassified | place...
CGTCTTCAACACCGCCCAGTGCGAGAATCTGCCCGAGGAAGTCGGCGCCGCTGCGACACCGCCGCCCGCCAGCCTGATCGAGCCCCATGTAGAGGCGCTCATCGCCGTTACGGGCATCGACTTCCGCATCGGCGGCGCGCGCGCCTATTATCATCCCGCGCTGGACTATGTGCAGGTTCCGCCGCCGCAGGCCTATTTCGAGCCGGTCAACTGGCATCGCACGGCCCTGCATGAACTTGGGCATGCGACTGGGCATCCCACGCGAGTCGGCCGAGACCTGACTGGCGGCTTCGGCACGAAGAAATATGCGTTCGAAGAGTTGGTCGCGTTATCTGGACAGTCTGCGCCGTCCGCAACATTGCAGTAAGGTCGGCGATGGACGCCCACGGTAGGCAGTAATCAGGCTGGCCGTAGCGCTGACCCAAGAGCTGGCGGAGGCCAGCCTGATAGCTGCCGGGCCATAGCGCGCATCGGTGTGAAGGTCAGCTTCCGGGTGGGGGGTCCGGGGGGAGGGCTTCGCGCCGGTGTCGATCATTACTGTTTGCGAGCGTCGCGAGGCCAGGGGCCTCGATGCGCATGTGCCGCTGATCCAGCGCGACGACGCGCTCTACGATCCCGATCTGGATCGCTTCTTTCTCGACCTGCCGCTGTCGGGCGTCCGCTCGCGGCACTCGCTTCGCGCCTACGCCTATGATGTCGTAGTCTGGCTTCGTTTTCTCGATGCCTGCGGCAAGACCGTGTGGGCTGCGACCCGCGACGATGTCGACGCCTATCATCGTGAGCGACGCCGCGACGATGCCGATCACCGGATAACGGCGGCAAGCTGGAACCGCGCCGTCGCCAGCCTCGATCGCCTTTACCGTTGGGGCGAGCAGCAAGGGTTGATCGCCGACGCGCCGTTCAGCCGCCGCGCCGTGTGGCGACCGGCGCAAGGTGGCCGTCGCGGCATGATCGCGGCGCGCAACGATGCCTATGAACGTGTCGCCAGGCGATCGGATGTCCGGTTCGTCACGATGGACGACTACCGCATTTTCCGCGAGGTCGGCCTGCGCGGGCTCACCCCTGACGGCACGGAGCGCCCCGGCGCTCGCGACCGTAATGGGCTGCGCAACGCGCTGTTCGCGGATCTTCTCGTCACCACCGGCCTGCGCCTCGAAGAGGCGTCGGGCTTGCTCACCGTCGAGCTCGCGGCGATCGACCGCGAGGACGGTGACGTCCAACAACTTTGGTTGCCCCTTCCGCCGCCGCTCACCAAGGGCGACCGCGGACGCAGCGTTCTGGTCCCACGCCGGCTGCTTCGTCAGATCGCCGCCTATGTCGCGGTCGAGCGCGCCGCGGGCGTGGCCAAGTTCGCCGCGCGCGACGGTGCGGCCAGCTTCGACCGACCGATCCCTGTCACCCGCGCCGGTCTCGACCGCATGCGCGATATCTGCACCCCGGAGGAACGATGCCGCCTGATCCTGTGCGACGAGGATGGAACGCCCCGCGAGCCGGCGGCGCTATGGCTGACCGAGGTCGGCCAGCCTGTCCGCCCCAACTCGTGGGAGGTGATCTTCACCCGCGCCTGCAAGCGGTGCGCACAGAACGGCTTCCCGCTGTCGATCAGCCCGCACCAGCTTCGCCACGCCTGCGCAGTCCATATGCTCGCCTTGCTGATCCAGCAGCGGCTGCGCGAAGCGGCATTGCCGGTGGGGCCGGTGGAGAGCTATCGGCTGATCCTGGGCGACCCGCTGCAACAGGTGCAACGCCTGCTTGGCCACGCCAGCCTCACCACCACCTATATCTACCTCGACCATATCGCGACCCGCGCCGATACGGTGGACGCGGCCGTCGAGGAGCTGCTGGCGTTACTGCCGGGGCCGCAAGGCGTATGAGCGGGCGTCCCCGCAAGGGCCGGCCTGTCGCCTTTGCGCCGATCACGCCGGAGCGATCGCAGCCCGATCCTGTGCTCGGCCTCAAGTTCACCATCGAGGCGCGGCATGGCGGAACGGTCCTAGTCGATATGACCGGGCTCGATCCTCGCCCACTCGCCATCGCTTTCGCCGGTGCGCTGCGTCGATCGGCGGCGCTCGGCGGCCCCATCGGTGCGGCCAGCGTCATCAAGCAGTATGTTCAGGTCTATCGCCACTTCTTCGCCTGGCTTGGCGATGATGCGCCGGAGGTGACCGGCGTCAACGACCTGCGCGCAGTCCATATCGATGGCTTTGCGTCCGCGCTCGAACGGCGTGGGATGGGCGCGATCCACCGGCACATAACGGTCGGCAAGGTCATCAACACGCTGCGCGCGATCGAGGCAGACCGGCCCGATCGGATCGCGCCCGACCTGCATGAGCGGCTGCGCTACACGCTGGCCACTTCGGCGGGCCGCTCGACCCCGCGCGATGCCTATAGCCCCTTCGTCGCCCGCGCGCTGCGCGACGCCGCGAGGGCCGATATCGAAGCGATGCTTCGCCGCCTCGGCGCCGACGACCGCACTGATGAGGGCGACCCTGTCGTCGCCAGGGCGCGCGCCGATGTCGAAGCGATCATCGCGCGGCAGGGCTTTATCGTCGCAGACCAGCCCGCGCTGAAGCGCCTCTATTTCATGCGCATGCGGCGCGGATTGCCGATCAGCACGCTCATCGACGACCTGCATGGCCGCCATCATCTGCTCGCGCGCGATCTGCCGGCGCTGCTCGTGCTGCTCACGCTCGATACCGGCCTCGAGCCGGAGTGCCTGAAGACGCTGACCGTGGATTGTCTCACCAACCCGCATGCCGGCACGGTGGAGCTGCGCTATCTGAAGCGCCGCGCCCGCGGTGCCGAGCACAAGAGCATGCGGGTCCGCGATGGTGGTAGCGGCACACCCGGCGGCCTCATGCGTCGCCTGATCGACGTCACCGCCGTCGCACGCGAGCATCTGACCGACGATTGCCTCTGGCTCTATCACAACGTTGGCGGCCTTCGCGCCGGCATCGTCGATCCCAAGTTCCAACTCGCCGCCTGGGCTCGTCGCCATGGTATCGCCGGCGATGATGGGAAGCCGCTCCATCTGCTGCTTTCCCGGCTGCGCAAGACCCACAAGGCGTTATGGTACACCAAGACCGAGGGGCATATGGCCCGCTTCGCGGTCGGTCACACCCGCGAGGTTGCGGCGCGCCACTATGCCGATCTGCCGTCGCTCCGGCCGTTGCACGAGGCGGCCGTCGCCGATGCCTTCCGCGCAGCGGTCGCTGCGGCGATGCCGACCGTGCTTCCACCCACCGCCGAGCAGGCGCTGCGCGAAGCGCCCGAACAGGTCGCGTCGCTGATGTCGGCTGATACGGTGGGTCCGGTGCTCGACGGCGAACAGGATGTCTGGCTCGCCGCCTGCGCGGGCTTCCATAGCAGTCCTTTCGCCGAGCCCGGTTCGCCCTGCGCGCAGCCCTTCTGGGGCTGCCTCGATTGTCCCAACGCCGTCATCACCGCGCGCAAGCTCCCCGCGATCCTCGCCTTTCTCGCGTTCGTCGAAGAGCAGCGATGCAGCCTGCCGGCGAGCGACTGGGCCGCCAAGTTCGGCCGCGTCCACACCCGGATCACGGTCCAGGTCCTGCCGGTCTTCTCCGATGCCGTTATCGCCGAAGCGCGCCGGCAGATGGGGAGCGAACGGCTCTATCTGCCGCCGGAGGCACGCGCATGACCACGCCCGTCCATGCCCTCGTGCCCGCGTTCGACGATCGCCCTGTGCTGGCGAGCGCGCCGCTCAAGGCGGGCCATGCCCGCGAGGAGCTGTCGCACGTCGGCGACCCGACCTGGGATCTCGGTCCCGCCGTCTTCCGCGAGAACGCTCGGCGCTGCCACGTCACCGTGCATTTCGACGTGCTCGAACATGCCGATGTGCAGGCGGCAATGCGCGCCTATCTCTACGCCCGCCTCAACGTCGGTCTTCCCGGCTACCACCCGAAGCTGCCGCCCGCCAGCATCCGACAGGCATTCAACCGGGCTCGCCGGTTCTTCGCCTTCGCGCGCGAGCGGCTTGGGCGGCTCGACCTGGGCCGCATCGATCAGGCGCTGATCGACGCTTATGCGCGCCACCTGCGGGATGATTCAGCGCGGCGCCCCGTCATCGTCGGCCAGCTCTTGCAGGTGGTCACCGATCTCTACCATCTCCGGGATCACCTGCCTGGAGGCGGTCTCGGGTTCGAGCCGTGGGCCGGGCAAGCGGCTGCGCGCGTCGCCGGATATCGGCATGTGCGCGAGAACCGCACCCCACGCATGCCGGAGGAGATTGTCACGCCGCTGCTCGCCTGGTCGCTGCGCTATGTCACGACCTTCGCGACCGATATTCTGGCGGCTCGGGTCGCGCTCGATCGGCTCGAGGCAGTCCGCGCTCGGCTGCTCGCCGCCGAACGCGGACTGCCTGATGCAGAGCGCCGCCTGCGGCAGCGCGCGCGCCTCGAGCGCTATCTCGCGCGCCGAGCCCGGCAAGGACGCGGCGTGCCCATCTGGACGACGGCACACAACGGCGCCACGCGCATCGATCCCCTCACCGGGGATGCAACCCCGCCGATCAACGCCCATCTCCTCCATTTGCATGCCGGCATCGATGCCGTCGCCGAGCCGGCCATGCATCTCATGCTCACTACCGGCGCACCGGATGTCATTCGCGAAGCGGTTGCATCGCTTGGTACCGAGGTCGGCGGCATGGACACGCCGATCTCGATCGCTCCCGAGAGCGGTCGGCCATGGCGTGCCCGCTTCGACGTGAAGACCCTAGCGATCGAGGAGCGGATGCTGCAGGCCGCCGCCTATATCGTATGCGCCTATCTGACCGGCATGCGCGACTGCGAGGTCCAGGCGATGCGGCGCGGCTGCCTCTCGATCGCGCGCAGCGAAGACGGCCTGATCGAGCGGCAACGCGTCCGATCGACCCTCTACAAGCGCCGATCGAGCGCCGGTGAGTCGGCGAGCTGGGTGACGATCGAACCGGTGGCCGAGGCGATCACGGTGCTCGAACGGCTGTCGGAACACGCGGCACGGAAGACTGGAAGCGACACGCTCTGGCCGGTGCTTCGTCCCCGCGCTGTCACCAAGACGCATCTGTCGAGCGAGGTGGTCCGCCAGCTCAACGCCTTCCGCGACCACCTCAACACCGTCTTCGGCAGCCCCGATGCGCCGGTCATCCCACCCGGCCCCGATGGCAAGCCGTGGCGCATCACGACGCGGCAGTTCCGGCGCACCATCGCGTGGCACATCGCCAACCGTCCGTTCGGCACCATCGCCGGCATGATCCAGTACAAGCATGCCTCGGTCGCCGCTTTCGAGGGCTATGCCGGGACCAGTGGATCGGGGTTTCGCGCAGAGGTCGAGGCGCAGCGCCGGCTCGGTCAGATTGACGATCTGCTGGACTATTTCGACCGGCGGCAGGGCGGCGCATCACTCGGCGGACCGGCGGGACCACGCATCGCGCGGACCCTCGACGATGCCGCCGTTAAGCTCGGGCCACTGCCCGCCATGATCGCCGATCGGGCCCGCCTGCGCGTCATGCTCGCCAGCGTCGCGCGCACCTTCCATGTCGGCCCGCTCGCGGATTGCTTCTTCGATCCCGCGACCGCGCTCTGCCTCAAGCGCGTGACGACCCCCGATCCCGCGCAGCCGCTTACCGCCCTGTGCGAACCGACCCGCTGCCCCAACGCCTGCATCACCGCCCGCCACAGACCGGCCTGGGAACGTGCGGCGGCCGATGCCCGGGCGCACTTACGCGAACGGCGCATCTCCGACCTCCAGCGTCAGGCGCTCCAGCGCGAGCTTGATCGCCTGACCGCGGTGATTGCCGGGATCGACCCTCCCGCGCCGTAGACCACCCCGGCTGTTGGCGGAGTCCTGCGCCGGTCGGCGCGCCCGCGCAACGGCTTCGCCGTCCTTCGCTTCGCTGCGGCCCTGACGGGTGCGCGAGCCCCCCTGTGCCCGGCGCGAACGGGCCTCCGCCGCCGGGGATGGTCCCCGGCGCGAGAACGGAGAACATATCATGTCAGCCTCACCACGCTCAGACGTCTACGCTCGCGTCACGCAAGCGATCGTCGACGCCATCGAAGCCGGCACCGGCACCTGGCGCATGCCGTGGCATCATTTTGGCGCCGACGTCACCCGCCCGACCAACGTCGCCAGCGGCAAGCCCTATCGCGGCATAAATACGATCTCGCTCTGGGCGGCCGCCTATGGCAGCGGCTACGCGAGCGGGGTCTGGGGCACCTATCGCCAGTGGCAGGCGCTCGGCGCGCAGGTCCGCAAGGGCGAGCACGCCAGCCTCGGCGTCCTCTGGAAGGAGTTTCGCGCGAAGGGTGACGACGCCGGCGGCGATGACGACCATCGACGGCTTTTCGCCAAGGCGTTCAGCCTGTTCAACGCCGATCAGGTCGATGGCTACGCGCCCGAACCGGCGCCGGACCTGCCTGAGAGCGAACGCCTCGCCGCCGCCGAAGCCTTCATCGCCGCGCTCGGCATCGATACTGTCTACGGCTCGGCCAGCGCCTATTATCATATCGCCGAAGACCGCATTCACATGCCGGATTTCAGCGCCTTCCACGATGCCCACGGCTTCTACGCCACCCACATTCACGAAGCGGCTCATGCCAGTGGCGCAGCCCATCGGCTTGACCGGGATTTCAGCGCCAAGTGGACCAGGCACGCGCTCGCCATGGAGGAAGCGACCGCCGAACTGACCGCATCGTTCCTGCTCGCCGATCTTGGGATCGCGCACGAACCGCGACCCGATCATGCGGCCTACATCGCCTCCTGGCTGCAACTGCTCAAGGACGAGCCTCGGGCGATCTTCACCGCGGCGAGCAAGGCGCAGGCGGCAGCCGACTGGATGCACGCCCGACAGCCGTAATGCTCACGCGACCCGCACTTCGGCGCCAAGTGTGTCGAGCAGCGGACAGCCCGGATCCCGACCGGCATCGCAGGCGCGCACCGAGTCGGCCAGAACCCGTTCCATCCGCTTGAGGTCCGCGATCCGCGCGCGTACGTCCTTCAGGTGCGACGCCGCGAGCTCGCGCACCTCGGCGCAGGAGGCCTGACCGCCAACCGCGAGTCCGAGCAAGGCGCGTACCTCGTCCAGGGTAAAGCCCAGCTCCCTCGCGCGGCGCACGAAGCCCAGGCGAGCCACGTCCTCCCGGCCATAGCTGCGGTAGCGGCCCCGCCGCGGCGGAGCGGGCAGCAGCCCGATCCGCTCGTAATAGCGGATCGTCTCGATGTTGCATCCGGTGCGGCGTGAGAGTTCGCCGATCTGGATCGCGCCGGTTGCGGCCATCCCCAAAATACCTCTTGAGTCTGTAGTCGCTACAGATGTTAGGACAGCTCAATGCCCGCCACAAGGAGTCGCCCGTGACCCAGACGCCAAGCCCGCCTAAGGGGATCGGCACCGCCACGCTCACGCTGGCGGGGATCGCTGCGGCGTTCGGCGTCGCCGCCTGCTGTGCGCTGCCGATCCTCTTCGCATCCGCCGGGATCGGCGCAGCTTGGCTCGGCGGCGTGGCCATTGTCGCCGCGCCGTATCGCACGCCGCTTCTCCTCATTGGCGCATTGTGCCTGCTTGCCGGCGCGGCGCTGCTGTTGCGCCAGCAAGTTACGGCGGCGCGCTGTGGGCCGGGCGGCATATGCACGCCGCGCTGGATGCGTGTTCTCACGCTCATCGGATTGCTGCTCGGTGCGGCCCTGCTCTGGGCAGGCTATCGCTATGTCTGATGCCACCCCCGAGCTGCGCTCGACGCTGACCTGTCCCCACTGCGGTCATCGGGCGACGGAGACCATGCCGACCAATGCCTGCCAGTATTTCTACGACTGCCGGGGTTGCGGCGCGGTCCTCAAGCCCAAGCCGGGCGATTGCTGCGTCTATTGCTCCTACGGCGACGTGCCCTGTCCGCCGATCCAGGAGAGCGGCGGCAAGGCGTGCTGCGGCTGAGGAGGGCGGGCGATGGCGCGCGCATCATCCGCTGAAGCCGCCTTTGGATCGACGGTTACATTTCCCGGCGGTGCCGTTGTCCCGGACTGGAGCGCAGTCACAACACCCAGCGCCCGCGCAGCCCTGACGGCACTGTTCGCGGCGTTCATCGGTTCGAAGTGGCGCGGGATGGACGGCGTCGAGGAGCGGGTCCGGCGCGCCGTGCTTCAAGCCTATGCTGCCGATGGTCGCTCGCCGGTGCCGGCACAGATCGCCGCCGCATCGGGACTCCCCTCCGGCGAGGTCGGCTCGGCCCTGCAGCGGCTCGCCGGGCGCGATCTCGTGGTCCTCGACGGCGCGGGCCGGGTGACCGGCGCCTATCCGTTCACCGACGGCCCCAGCGAACATCAAGTCGAAGTCAGCGGAGTGACCATGAGCGCCATGTGCGCCATCGACGCGTTGGGGATCGGCGCCATGCTGGAGCGGGACTGCATGATCCGCTCGGCCTGCCGCCAGTGCCGGCGCACGCTCGCCATCCATACCCCCAGCCGCGGCCGCGAGCTGGAAGAGGTTGAGCCGGGCGCGATCGTCGTCTGGTCCGGCCGTCGCTATGCCAGTGGCTGCGCGGCATCGTCGCTCTGCACCTTGCAGGCCTTCTTCTGCGATGACGATCATCTGGCGGCCTGGTGCGCGAGCGGTCCGGTCGGAGCCGATGACGGCATTCGTCTGTGCCTGGCCGAAGCGCTCGAGGTTGGGCGCGCGATTTTTGCGCCGATGCGGATGGAGATGCGACCATGGCTTCCTACGACCTGATCGTCATCGGCAGTGGCACGGCAGCGCAGGTCGCGGTCGGCCGGGTCCGTGCCGCTGGATGGTCCGTCGCCGTCATCGATCACCGTCCGTTCGGCGGCACCTGTGCGCTGCGTGGCTGCGATCCCAAGAGGATGCTGGTCAGCGGCGAGGAAGCGATCGACGCGGCAAGGCGCATGGCCAGACATGGCGTCGACGGCACGCTGGCGATCGACTGGCCCGACCTGATGGCGTTCAAGCGGACCTTCACCGATCCGATCCCCGCCAAGCAGGCGCACCGCTACGCCGAGCTCGGTGTCGACGCATTACACGGTGTTGCTCGCTTTGCCGGCCCAGACACGATCGTGGTGGAAGGCCGGACATTGCGGGCCCGCCATATCCTGATCGCCAGCGGCGCGCGTCCAGTCCCGCTCGGCATTCCGGGCGAAGATCTGGTGAGCACAAGCGATGCGTTCCTGGAGCTTCAGGCCCTGCCGCGCCGGATCGTGCTGATCGGCGGCGGCTATGTCGCTGCGGAGTTCTCGCATCTGGCGGCCCGAGCGGGCGCAGAGGTCACCATCCTACAGCGGGCCGAGCGGCTCCTGCCGCACTTCGATCCCGACCTGGTGGGCTGGCTGACGCCCCGGTTCGAGGCGCTCGGCATCCGCGTCGAGACCGGTGCCACCGTTACCCGGGTCGAGCGCAGCGGGAGCGGTCTGCTGGTCCACGCCGAGCGCCAGGGCGAGCCTGATCTCAGCGTCGCCGCCGATCTCGTCGTTCATGCCGCCGGGCGCGGTCCTGACCTCAAGGCGCTCGACCTGTCCGCCGGCGAGGTGGCGGTGCAGGACGGGCGCCTGCAGCTCGACGCGCATCTGCGGAGCATTTCCAACCCGCGGGTCTATGCCGCCGGCGACGCTGCCGGAGTCGGGCCGCGGCTGACGCCGGTGTCCAGCCACGATGCCAAGGTAGTTGCCGCCAACCTCCTGGATGGCCCGACGCACCAGCCGGACTATCGCGGCGTGCCGAGCGTGGCCTTCACTCTGCCGCCGATCGCCGCCGTCGGACTGTCAGAGGAGGCGGCGCGCCGCGGCGGCGTCGCGCTCCGGGTCAACGCAGCCTCGACGCCAGACTGGTTCACCGCCCGCCGCCTCGCCGAGCCGGTCTACGGCCATAAGCTGCTGATCGACGAGGACACGGACCTCATCCTCGGCGCGCATCTCGTGGGGCCGAACGCCGACGAGGTAATCAACGTTTTCGGTCTGGCAATCCGCCACGGCCTCACCGCGGCCGATCTTCGCTCCACCATGTTCGCCTATCCGACCGGCGCCTCCGACGTCGGCTACATGCTGACTTAACGCACGAGCGCCACTGCCATGGCGGCCGATCCCTCGCGCGATCGGCCGCTTCGCGATGCATGTCGATGCGGGCTGTCGCCCGCCATTAAGCGGACGCCGCTTGCGCGGCGGCTCCGATTTTTTGGCCTCTCCCTCGATGCGGGAGTGGTCGGCGCTCCCTGCTAGGCCCGCCGCGGCGCGCTGCAAGCCTCGGCTTCGCCGGGCTGCTCCATTTCATTTCGCCCCTGCGGGTGCAGCCCGCCGCTTCAGCAGGCCTCTCCGGTCGCTCTCGCCGCCCACCCCCGCCTCGGGGGAGGCCATGGGGCTTTTGGGCAGTGCTGGAGGCAACCGATGGTTTTCACCTTCCAACCGCCATTTTGGGCTGGACTGTCAGGATATGTCGCGGACATGGGTGCCGGCATTTGCTGCTCCGAGCTCGGCTTGCCGAACGAACTCCACGACAGTCACGCCAGCTATATCGCGCATTGGTTGTCGGTGCTTAAGGCCGACAAGACCGCGATCATCCATGCTGCCTCCAAGGCCGAGCAGGCTTTTCGCTACCTGGCCGCCACTGGCGTGGGGGAAACCGCCGCTGCCTGCGTGTGACGACACGGCCAATCTTGCGCCCGTCCTCGCGCTCTCTGGAGATCCGACATGTCCGACATTACCAACTTGCCCGTGATGAGCGCCACCGACGCCGAAAGCATCGGCTTCGCCCGCTTCAATGACGTGCCTACCTTGCCGATCGATATCCCCGACGGCAATTTCACCATCAGCGCCAAGACCTCCGACGGACGGCGTATCACGTTTTTCTTCGGAGAATCGCGTCGGGGCGAGCCCCCCAGCTTCGTCGACATCCAGTATCACGATCAGGGCGCAACCATCCCGAACGCGAACGGCGGGCGATCGCCCGTGTTCGACATGCTCGCCATCGGTCTGGGCGGCCGTCAGGCCTTCGACAGCCGGAAGCTGGTCGCCGACAACAAGCCGTCGATCGCCGTGATCCTCTTGGGCGAACAGCGTTGAGCGGACTTCGCGCGCCGTCTCCCTACCGAGACGGCGTCAGCAGCCCGACGACGCTCTCGGCAAACCCGAGCGCCAGGACAGCCTCGTCTCGCGACAATCGTATCTCGGGCGCCGATGCGTCATCCAGTAGCGTTTGGAGACGCTCAGCGAGCGCCTGCGCGGCGTCTCGGGTCATGGTCTCGTCCATGCTGGCCAAACTCCTCGCCTGTCGGCTGCCTCGATTTGGGAGTCGGTGATCGAGGCTCAAGTCGATCGGGTCGCGTTCAATCATAGCAGCAATTCAGCTCGGTGCGGATGGACGACGCGTCCCGACCTAGCCGGACCAACCCCCTTCGACCGACGTTGCTTTTGCCCGGAGCGCGGCAGGGTTTCTCAATCAGTCATTACGGAGCAAGATCATGGGCTGGCTATTCATGTCGAAATGGGGAATGGGCGGGCACACGTCCCCCAGCGAATATCTCGACG
>Ga0209959_101082_pt1 | contig 11437 bp, 9 predicted proteins | sample ThiBiot_300_biof_2_FD_183943 | JGI IMG/M metagenome (GOLD analysis project Ga0209959, IMG submission 183943) | Wastewater bioreactor microbial communities from Cape Town, South Africa - Thiocy_expt_300_biof (SPAdes) | ecosystem: Engineered > Bioremediation > Thiocyanate > Unclassified | place...
ACCACCACCGCCTGGCCCAGGCGCTTGCCCAGCTGGTCGGCCAGCACGCGCGCCACCACGTCCGTGCCGCCGCCGGCGCCGGCCGGCACCACCAGGGTGATGGGTCGGTTGGGGTAGTTACTCGTCTGCGCCTGTGCGGCACCCGCAAAACCCAGGGCCAGGGCCACGGTGGCCAGTACAGTCTTGATCCTCATGCAGCGTCTCCCGTCTAAAAAGGAGACGATGGTGCAGGCGCGGGCGGCCCACGGCCATTGGGGGATACCTCCAGGGAGGTCCGCGCAAGACGCTCAGCAGCGCCCCTCCACCCTGCAGGCCGGGACGATCCGGCCGCTGGAATCGCGCCACTGGATCTCGCCGCCGCCGGGCGCAGGGGCCGCGGGCTGTGCGGGCGCGGCAGGCACTTCGGCAGGGGCCGCCGCGGGTTGCCCCGGATCGTGCAGCACGGTGGACGTGCCCACCCCTGCGCCGACGCGGGCCCCGCCCACGCCGGTGGATACGCCGACGCCCGCGCCGCCCAGCACCTGCCCGCGCTGGTTCACCCCGACGCCCACGCCCAGCGGCCCCGCGCCCGCGCCCACGCCGGCGCTGATGCCGCCGCTGCCCACCCCCACGCCCACGGATACCGGGCCGACGGGGATGCCGACGCCCACGCCGGCGCCCACGGACCCGCAGCCCTGCAGCATGGCGGCCAGCGCCAGCGCGGCCCAGGGCAGCGCCCCGGAGGCGCGGCCCTGCCGGCCGTCACGGGTGGGGGCATTCGGCGCGATCTTCATGTCCGGGCATCCGCGGGCGGTCCGTGGCCGCGTCACACGAGCAGCGCGTTCACCCGCTTGACGTAGGCCGCGGGGTCCTCGGGCAGGCCGCCCTCGGCCAGCAGCGCCTGGTCGAACAGGATGTTGGCCAGGTCGTGGAAGTGCACGCTGCCGTCGAGCTTCCTGACCAGCGGGTGCTCGGGGTTCACCTCCAGCACGGGCTTGGCATCGGGCGCGCCCTGGCCGGCCTGCTTCAGCAGGCGCGCGAGCTGCATGCTCATGCCGCCGTCCTGCACCACCAGGCACGCGGGCGAGTCGACGAGGCGCGTGGTCACGCGCACGTCCTCGGCCTTGTCCTTGAGGGCCTCCTTGAGCCTGGCCAGCACGGGCTTGAACTGCTCGGCGGCTTCCTCGGCGGCCTTCTTCTCGGCCTCGTCCTGCAGCTTGCCCAGGTCCACCGCGCCCTTGGCCACGCTCTGCAGCGGCGTGCCGTCGAAGTCGTGCAGGAAGTTCAGCGCCCACTCGTCCACGCGGTCGGTCATGAGCAGCACTTCGATGCCCTTCTTCTTGAAGACTTCGAGTTGCGGGCTGTTCTTGGCCGCGGCCAGGGTGTCGGCGGTGATGTAGTAGATGGCCTCCTGGCCTTCCTTCATGCGCGCCTTGTAGTCGGCGAAGGACACGCTCGCGCTGTCGGTGCTGGTGGAGGCGAAGCGCAGCAATTTGGCGATGCGCTCGCGGTTGGCGAAGTCCTCGCCCAGGCCTTCCTTGAGCACGGCGCCGAACTCGGCGTAGAACTGCGTGTACTTGCCCTCCTTGGCCTTGTCCTCCTCGCTCACCACGTCGGTCACGCCCTCGGCATCGGTCGATGCCTCGTGCCTGTCGTGCCTGGCCAGGTCTTCGAGCATGGCGAGCACGCGCTTGACCGAGCCGTCGCGGATCAGGCGCACGTCGCGGCTTTCCTGCAGCAGCTCGCGGCTCACGTTGAGCGGCAGGTCGTTCGAGTCGATCACGCCCTTGACGAAGCGCAGGTAGCCGGGCATGAGCGCCTCGGCGTCGTCCATGATGAACACGCGCTTCACGTAGAGCTTCACGCCGGCCTTCTTGTCGCGGTTCCACAGGTCGAACGGCGCCTTGGCGGGGATGTAGAGCAGCTGCGTGTACTCGGTGTTGCCCTCCACGCGGTTGTGGCTCCAGGTGAGCGGGTTCTCGAAGTCGTGGCTGATGGTCTTGTAGAAGTCCTGGTACTGCTCGGCGGTGATCTCCTTCTTGGGCCGCGTCCACAGCGCGCTGGCCTTGTTCACCGTCTCCCACTCGCCGGTCTTGACCATCTGGCCGGGCTCGCCTTCCTTCTCGCCCTCCTTCCATTCCTCCTTCTCCATGAGGATGGGCAGGCTGATGTGGTCGGAGTATTTGCCGATGATCTGCTTGAGCTTCCAGGCGTTCAGGTATTCCTCGGCGTCGTCGCGCAGGTGCAGGATCACGCTGGTGCCGCGCGCCGGGCGCTCGATCCGCTCCACCTCGAAGTCGCCCGCGCCGCCGCTCGTCCAGCGCACGCCCTGGCCGGCGGGCAGGCCCGCGCGGCGGCTCTCCACGGTGATCCTGTCGGCCACGATGAAGCCCGAGTAGAAGCCCACGCCGAACTGGCCGATGAGCTGGCCCTGCTCGCTGGCCGTGGCCTTCTGGTCGCCCGTGAGGCGGCCCATGAACTCCTTGGTGCCGCTCTTGGCGATGGTGCCCAGGTGGTCGATGGCCTCCTGCTCGCTCATGCCGATGCCGTTGTCGGTGATGGTGATCGTGCGCGCCTCCTCGTCGAAGGCCACGCGCACCTCCAGGTTGGGCGCGTCCTCGTAGAGCGCGGAGTCGTTCAGCGCCTCGAAGCGCAGCTTGTCGCAGGCGTCGGAGGCGTTGGAGACCAGCTCGCGCAGGAAGATTTCCTTGTTCGAATACAGCGAGTGCGTGACCAGGTGCAACAGCTGTGCGACTTCGGCCTGGAACGAATGGGTGTGCTTGCTCATGGTTGTTGTGTGAATCGAATGGGAAGATGCGGTATGCAAAGTTGCCGGCGCGGCCGGAACGCCCACGCAGCTGGGGGCGAAATGCCGGGCTTCAAGGGTCAGAACCGCTCGCCCGGCGCCAGGTAGCGCCACTGGCCCACGGGCAGGTTGCCCAGCAGCACGCGGCCGATGCGGATGCGCTTGAGGCCCACCACCTTCAGGCCCACGAGCTCGCACATGCGGCGGATCTGGCGCTTCTTGCCCTCGCGCAGCACGAAGCGCAGCTGCTCGGGGTTCTGCCAGTCCACCTGGGCGGGCCTGAGCGGCTGGCCGTCGAGGAGCAGGCCGTGGCACAGCAGCGCCAGCCTGTCGGCCGGGAACACGGCGCGCACGTCCTGCGTGCGCTCGCCGTACTGCACGCGCACCAGGTATTCCTTGTCCACCGCCGAGTCCTCGCCGATGAGCTGGCGCGCCACGCGCCCGTCCTGCGTGAGCACCAGCAGGCCCACGGAATCGATGTCCAGCCGCCCGCAGGGCGCCAGGCCCTTGAGCTGCGCGGGCGCGAAGCGCATGCGGCTCGCGTCGCCCTGCCAGTGCGAGCGCGCGTTGACCAGGGCCACGGCCGGGGTGTGGCCGTCCTCGGCCTGGCCGCTCACGTAGCCCATGGGCTTGTGCAGCAGGATGGTGACCTGCTGGCTCTGGCGGCCCTGGGCGGCGCGGTCCACCTCGATGCGGTCCTGCGGCCCCACCTGCAGGCCCATGACCGCCACCCGGCCATTGACGCGCACCCAGCCCTGGGCGATCCAGTCGTCGGCCTCGCGGCGCGAGCACAGGCCCAGGTCGGCCATGCGCTTGTTCAGGCGCATGCGCCCGTCGGCCGCCGCCGGGGGCCGCGCCGCGGGCGCGCGCGCCGGCGCCGGGCGCGCCGCGGGGGGCGCCTTGGCGGCCGGGTCGGGACGGCGCAGCACCAGGCGCGTGCGCGGCGCGGCGCCTGGGGCCTGTGTGGCGGGCGGATGGGTGCGGGAGGGCGTATCGGGCATGGCGCTATTGTCGCGCCCGGAGCACTCAAAGCGCAGGGTAGGCCACGCCCGCCGCAGCCCTGCGGCGCGAGCGGGCGCCCTCGTCGCCATCGGTGCGCGCGAACGGGCTGCTGCGCAGCGCCTGCAGGTCGAGCACGCGCAGGCCGCCGTACTCCACGCGGATCGCGCCCTGCGCCTCCAGGAAGGCCAGGGCCTCGTTCACGCGCTGGCGCGACAGGCCGACCAGGTAGGCCAGCTCCTGCTGGGTGATGCGCAGCACCTGCCCCACCCCCGGGTAGAGCACGGGGTGGAACAGCGCCGCCAGGCTGCGCGCCACGCGCGCGTCGGGGCTGCCCAGGCGGTCGATCTCGCGCGCCGCGATGAACTGCGCCAGCCGCTCGTTGAGCTGGCTCATCACGAAACGGTTGAAGCCTATGGAGTGGTCCAGCAGCCAGTGGAAGGTGTCCACGGGCAGGCCCGCCACCACGCTCTTGCGCAGCGCCTGGATGTTGTAGCGGTAGGGTTCGCGCTTGATGGTCGTGCCCTCGCCGAACCAGCCGCCGGGCGGCAGGCCGGCGAAGGTCATGCTCAGGCCGTCGGCGTTGTCGGCGCTCATCTTGAGCAGCCCCTCGACCACGCCGAACCAGTAGGTCACGGGCCGGCCCACGCGGCACACGTAGTCGCCCGCCTGCGCATCGCCCACCACCAGCGCGGCCACGGCGCGCTCGCGCTCGGCCGGCTGCAGCAGGCCCAGCCAGGGAATGCCGCCGAGTTCGTGCGCGGTGGGCGGGCGGCGCCGTTGGTGCAGGGACGCGTCTTGGTTCATCCATGCAAGCATGGCGCGAAACCGCCCCGGCCGGGCAGCGGGAATACCACGACCGGCACCGCGCCTGCCGGGCGGCCACTATTCATTCGATAGCTGGTAGCGCTTTATGGACAAGCGTCGCGGGCATATTTCGCCCCAAACCTACTGCACGGGCAGGGCGTAGCGGTAGCCGCGGAACGACCAGATCGTGCGGCCCGGCTCTATGCGTTCGAGCACCAGCCCCGGCGCGGCCTGGTCGCCCTCGTGCAGCACCTGGCGGTTGACGATGACCATGCGGTACAGCGGGTTGGAGGAATAGGTCAGGCCGGCCAGCTGCAGCGTGGGCAGCTGCTCGCGCACGGCCGGCGGCAGGTCGGCCTGGGCGAACACGGGCGCGGCCGGCGCCTCGGTGGGCTTCGGCGGCGCGCTGCGCGGGGTCGGCGCCTTGGCCGCCGGGGCGGCGTCGGCGGCGCGGCGCTCGGCCCGCGCCGCGGGCGGTGCGGAGCGGGGCGGCGGCGCGGCCTGCGCGGGCCGCGCCGCCGATGCGGGTGCGGCGGCAGGCGCCGGTGCGGACTCGGCCTGCACGGCGGCCGGCGGCGCGGGAGGCGCCACGGCGGCGACAGGGGTGGACGGGGCGGCCACCGGCGTGGGCGCGGGCGCGGGCGCGGGCGCGGACGGAGTGCGCCACAGCCACCAGGCGCCGCCCGCCAGGCCGGCGCCCAGCGCCAGCGCGAGCAGCGCCCTCAGCATGCCGCGCGCCGGGCTCGCGTCGGCCGCGGGCAGGCCGGCCGCGGGCGTGGCGGGCGTGTGCAGGCCCGGCACGCTGCCGCGGCCGCGTTCGGCCTGGGCGCGCCGCAGGGCGTCGAGGATGTAGGACATGGGTTCAGGCTCCGCCGCGCAGGCGCGGCTCTTGCACGCCGGCGGCGCGGTTGAGCAGCATCAGGGTCAAGGGGCCGGCCTGGCCATCGGGCGTGAGGCCCTGGCCCAGCTGGAACTGGTGCACGCGCGCGCGCCGCACCTCGGGCGATACGCCGCGCGACCCGGCCGGCGCGGCGCCGGCCAGCGCCAGCTGCCGGTCCAGCCAGGCGGCGCCGGCGGCCGTGGCGGCCACGTCGTCGCCGGCGGGCAGGTTGGCGGGTGCCTTCCACAGCGTGGCGATCTCGCCGTGCCACAGCGGCGCCAGCTCGACCACCGGCACCTGCAGCGTGGCGCCGTCCACGCCCTGCAGCGTGGCCATGGCGCCGTCGAGCCGGCGCAGCACGGCGCCGCGCGCGCCCTGCTGCGCATCGGACGGCTGCAGCGTCAGCAGCGCCGGCCGGTCCAGCAGGCGCAGCAGGTTCAGGCTGGCGCGGCGGCTGCGCCAGCAGCGCAGCCCCTCGGGCGCCAGCACGGCGCAAGGGTCGGCCACGTCGGCCGGCAGGCTGGCCTGCCATGCCTGCGCCAGCAGCTGCCAGGCCGGCGCCGTGTCCGCCGCGGGCTGCGCGGACAGGAAGCGCGCCAGCGTGAGGGGCTCCGCTGGCGCCGAGGCCGCGGCCTGCGGTGCGGACGCCCCGGACGCGGCAGCCGCGGCGACCGGCGCGGCGGAGGCCTGCGGCGCCGGCGCCTGCGCCGCGGCACGTTCGGCCACGGCCGCCGGCTGCGGCCACCAGCCCATGGACCAGCCCAGCCCGGCCACGGCGGCCGCGCCCAGCAGCCCCCCCGCGCCGGCGGCCCACCAGCGCGCGCGCGCCCCGGCGGGCCGGGGGCCGGCGGCGTTCGCGTCGAACACCTCGCGCGCGGCCTTGCGCACCATGGCGTCGCTGACCTCGCGCACTCCCGCGGCGTAGGCGCCGAGCAGCGCGCGGTCGCACAGCAGGTTGATGCGCCGCGGCACGCCCCCCGCCAGCGCATGCACGCGCGCCAGCGCCCGGCGCTGGAACGGCGGCGGCCCCTGCAGCCCGGCCACGGCCAGGCGGTGGGCGATGTACTGGCGCGTCTCCTCCGGGCCCAGCGCCTGCAGGTGGTAGCGCGCGATGACGCGCTGCGCGAGCTGCTCCAGCTCGGGGCGGGCGAGCATGGCGCGCAGCTCGGGCTGGCCGATCAGGATGATCTGCAGCAGCTTGCGCTCGCTGGTCTCCAGGTTGGTGAGCAGGCGCAGCTGCTCCAGCACGTCGGGCGCCAGGTTCTGCGCCTCGTCGATGATGAGCACGTTGTTGCGCCCGGCGGCGTGCTGCTGCAGCAGGAATTCGTTGAGCGGGTCCAGGCAGTCCTTCACGGTCTCGGCGCCGGGCACCGCGGGCCGGTGGGCCACGCCGAACTCGTCGCAGATGGAGCGCAGCAGCTCGGGCACCGTGAGCTTGGGGTTGAAGATGTAGGCCACGTTGCAGTGCGCCGGAATCTGCTCCAGGAAGCAGCGGCACACGGTGGTCTTGCCGGTGCCGATCTCGCCCGTGAGCAGCACGAAGCCGCCGCCCGCATCCAGCCCGTAGAGCAGGTGCGCCAGCGCCTCGCGGTGCCGCTCGCTCATGAACAGGTAGCGCGGGTCGGGTGCGATGGAGAACGGCGCATGCGCGAGGCCGAGGAACGCTGCGTACATGGGGGCGAGGATACAGCGCCCCGGCGCACCGGGGCAGACGGGCCGGGATGGGGTGCATAGCCCCCGATTCAGGGTTTGCCCCCCGGGGATTAACCCTTTAAATGTCGTTCAGAAGACAAAATAACGTCAAAGTCATTCCTAATATCCGCGTCAATCTCGGGTAGCGGCACGCCGCCACCCTGAACCCCTCGCCCTCCACTGATCCTGATAAGGAACGGGAATGACGACCACCTTCCCCCAACTACTGCTGCAGCACGCCGCACAGCGCCCGGATGCCCCCGCCCTGCGCGAGAAGGAATACGGCATCTGGCAGACCTGGAGCTGGAAGGCCGCCGCCGCCGAGGTGCGCCTCATGGCCTGCGGCCTGCTGTCGCTGGGCTTTGCCAAGGGCCAGAACCTGGCGCTGATCAGCGACAACCGGCCGCACGTGTACATGGGCTTCATCGCCGTGCAGAGCATAGGCGGGGTGCCGATCCCGCTGTACCAGGACGCGGTGGCCAGCGAGATGCGCTTCGTCATGGAGGACGCAGAGATCCATTTCGCGTTCGCCGAGAACCAGGAGCAGGTGGACAAGCTGCTGGAGGTGCGCGAGTCCGTGTCCGGCATCACCCACATCATCTACGACGACCCGCGCGGCCTGCGCAACTACGACCAGCCGGGCCTGATCAGCACCGCCGATCTGATGGCCAGGGGCAGCGAGTGGGACCGGGCCCACCCGGGGGTGTGGGAATCCATGGTCGGGCAGATCAGCCCGCAGGACGTGTCGGTCATCCTCTACACCTCGGGCACCACGGGCAAGCCCAAGGGCGTGTGCCAGACGCACGCGAGCTTCATCGGCGCGGCCAGCGGCGCGGCCGAGGTGGACAGGCTGGGCCCGCAGGACAGCATCATCTCCTACCTGCCGCCGGCCTGGGTGGGCGACCACCTGTTCTCGCTGGCGCAATGGCTGGTGGCCGGCTACACCATCAACTGCCCGGAGTCGGCCGGCACCGTCAGCATCGACATGCGCGAGATCGGCCCGACCTACTACTTCGCGCCGCCGCGCGTGTTCGAGGGCATGCTCACCTCGATCTCCATCCGCATGGAGGACGCCGCCCCCTTCAAGCGCCGCATGTACGAGAAGGCCATGGAGCTGGCGCGCCGCGTGGGCTCGGACATCCTGGACGGCAAGCCGGTGGGCGCCCTGGACCGGCTCAAGTACCGCCTGGCCGACTTCGCCGTCTACGGGCCGCTGCGCAACGTCATGGGGCTGTCGCGCATCCGCGTGGCCTACACGGCCGGCGCGGCCATTGGGCCGGAGCTGTTCAGGTTCTTCCGCTCCATAGGCATCAACCTCAAGCAGTTCTACGGCCAGACCGAGACCTGCGCCTACGTCTGCCTGCAGCGCGACGGCCAGGTGGACCTCAACAGCGTGGGCCAGGCGGCGCCGGGCATCGAGCTGAAGCTGGCGGACAACGGCGAGGTGCTGGTCAAGGGCGTCGCGGTGCTCAAGGAGTACTACAAGCGCCCCGACGCCACGGCCGAGGTGATCGACGCCAGCGGCTACTTCCACACGGGCGACGCGGGCGTGATCGACGCCAACGGCCAGCTGCGCATCATCGACCGCGCCAAGGACGTGGGCAAGATGAAGAGCGGCGCCATGTTCGCGCCCAACTACATCGAGAACAAGCTCAAGTTCTTCTCGCACATCAAGGAAGCCGTGTGCTTCGGCCACGACCGCGACCAGGTCTGCGCCTTCATCAACATCGACTTCGAGGCCGTGGGCAACTGGGCCGAGCGGCAGAACCTGCCCTACGCCGGCTACGTGGACCTGGCCTCCAAGGCCAAGGTGTTGGAGCTGGTCGCCGACTGCGTGGCCCAGGTCAATGCCGACCTGGCGCGCGAGAGCGGCATGGCCGACACCCAGGTGGCGCGCTTCCTGGTGCTGCACAAGGAGCTGGACCCGGACGACGACGAGCTCACGCGCACGCGCAAGGTGCGGCGCAACTTCATCGCCGAAAAGTACGGCGTGCTGATCGACGCCCTGTACGCGGGCAAGGGCGAGCAGTTCATCGAGACCCAGGTGAAGTTCGAGGACGGGCGCACGGGGACGGTGAGCGCCACGCTCAAGATCATCGACGCCAAGACCTACCCGGCCAGCGCCGCCGCCTGACACGAGAGGCCACCCCCCATGACCAGCAAGAAGATCGGCGACGTCATCCTGGACGTCAAGAACATCAGCCTCAGGTTCGGCGGCGTCAAGGCGCTGACCGACATCTCGTTCGACGTGCGCGAGCACGAGATCCGCTCCATCATCGGCCCCAACGGCGCGGGCAAGAGCTCCATGCTCAACTGCATCAACGGGGTCTACACGCCGCAGGAGGGCTCGATCACCTTCCGCGGCAAGACCTTCAGCCACATGAACAGCCGCCAGGTGGCCGAGATGGGCGTGGCGCGCACCTTCCAGAACCTGGCGCTGTTCAAGGGCATGAGCGTGATCGACAACATCATGACCGGGCGCAACCTCAAGATCAAAAGCAACCTGCTCATGCAAGCGCTGCGCATAGGCCCGGCCGAGCGCGAGGAGATCCGCCACCGCGAGTTCGTCGAGCACATCATCGACTTCCTGGAGATCCAGGCCTGGCGCAAGACCCCCGTGGGCCAGCTGCCCTACGGCCTGCAAAAGCGCGTGGACCTGGGGCGCGCCCTGGCCATGGAGCCGCAGGTGCTGCTGCTCGACGAGCCCATGGCCGGCATGAACGTGGAGGAGAAGCAGGACATGTGCCGCTTCATCCTCGACGTGAACGACGAGTTCGGCACCACCATCGTGCTCATCGAGCACGACATGGGCGTGGTGATGGACATCAGCGACCGCGTGGTGGTGCTGGACTACGGCAAGAAGATCGGCGACGGCGCCCCTGACGAGGTGCGCGACAACGAAGACGTGATCCGCGCCTACCTGGGCACGGCCCACTGAGACAAGCAGGAGCACAGAACATGGGATTTTTCCTCGAAACCCTGATCGGCGGCCTGATGGTGGGCACGCTGTACGCGCTGATCGCCATCGGCTTCGTGCTGATCTTCAAGGCCTCGGGCGTGTTCAACTTCGCGCAAGGGGCGATGGTGCTGTTCTCGGCCCTGGCCATGGCGCGCTTCGCCGAGTGGATTCCCGGCTGGCTGGGCATGGCGCCCGGGCTGGTGGGCAACCTGCTGGCCATCGTGGTCACGCTGGCGCTGATGGTGGTGGTGGCCTGGGTGATCGAGCGCTTCGCCCTGCGCCACCTGGTGAACCAGGAGCCCATCGCGCTGCTGATGGCGACCCTGGGCATTGCCTACCTGCTCGACGGCCTGGGGCCCATGGTGTTCGGCAGCGCGGTCTACAGCATCAACGTGGGCATGCCCAAGGACCCGGTGTTCGTCATGGACAACCTGATCGAGGGCGGCGTCATGGTCAGCCTGGAGGACCTGTACGCCGCCTGCATCGCCGCGCTGCTGGTGGTGTGCCTGAGCCTGTTCTTCCAGAAGACCAAGACCGGGCGCGCCCTGCGCGCCGTGGCCGACGACCACCAGGCGGCCCAGTCGATCGGCATCCCGCTGTCGCGCATCTGGGTCATCGTGTGGTCGGTGGCCGGCGGCGTGGCCCTGGTGGTGGGCATCATCTGGGGCTCCAAGCTCGGCGTGCAGTACTCGCTGTCGCTGGTGGCCCTCAAGGCCCTGCCGGTGGTGATCCTGGGCGGGCTCACCTCGCTGCCGGGCGCCATCATCGGCGGCCTGATCATCGGCGTGGGCGAGAAGCTCTCCGAGGTCTACATCGGCCCCATGGTGGGCGGCGGCATAGAGACCTGGTTTGCCTACGGCCTGGCGCTGTGCTTCCTGCTGGTGCGGCCCCAGGGGCTGTTCGGCGACAAGATCATTGACCGTGTTTGAGGCCGGAGGGGAAATCCATGTTCTATCGTGAAAACGGCCAGTTCAAGACCAGCTACTCGGCCGACCAGCAGATCTTCGCCGTCACCCAGGACCGCATCGCCATCGGGCTGATCCTGGCCGTGGCCTTCGTGGGCGTGCCCATGGTGGCCAGCGACTATTTCTTCCAGGCCATCCTGATCCCGCTGCTGATCATGTCGCTGGGCGCGCTGGGGCTGAACATCCTGGTGGGCTACTGCGGCCAGATCTCGCTGGGCACGGCGGCCTTCATGGCCGTGGGCGCCTATGCCGCCTACAACCTGCAGGCGCGCTTCGACGGCATGCCGCTCTTGCTGGCGCTGATCGGCGGCGGCCTGATCGCCATGGTGTTCGGCGTGGTGTTCGGCCTG
>Ga0209959_101090_pt1 | contig 11358 bp, 10 predicted proteins | sample ThiBiot_300_biof_2_FD_183943 | JGI IMG/M metagenome (GOLD analysis project Ga0209959, IMG submission 183943) | Wastewater bioreactor microbial communities from Cape Town, South Africa - Thiocy_expt_300_biof (SPAdes) | ecosystem: Engineered > Bioremediation > Thiocyanate > Unclassified | place...
TGCCGCCGAAGCGACGCATATCTTCGATACCCTCATGGGTGAGAAGGTGGAACCCCGCCGCGAATTCATCGAACGCAACGCACAGTACGTCCGTAACCTCGATATCTGAGCGTCATCGACGACCGAACATCATCAGGAGCCAGTCATCGTGACTGGCTCTTGTCATTTCAGGATCTTGCGTCCCTGGATGATGCGGATCAGAACGACGACGATGGCCAGGACGAGAAGGATGTGAATGTATGCGCCGATGGATTGGAAGCCGATGAGACCTATCAGCCATAGTACCATGAGGACGACGAAGATTGCCCACAGCATGACTGCCTCCGCATTGTGTTGTTGGTATGAAGCGTTGACGTCGGTGTGGACCCGTGGAATGACCTTTGGTTCCATCTTCCCGTCATCACGATGAAAGAGATACTCATCCTGTTCCTCCGTCTCGGTCTGACCGCCTTCGGCGGACCTGCCGTACATCTGGCCATGATGCGCGATGAAGTCGTGCGCAGGAGGAAGTGGTTCACCGACGGCGAATTCCTCGACATGGTCGGACTCACCGGCCTGATACCCGGGCCGAACAGCACGGAAATGGCCATGCACGTCGGCCTCGTCAGGCGGGGCTGGAAGGGTCTGTTGACGGCGGGGCTCGCCTTCATCGTCCCTGCCGCGACGATCACCCTCGTTCTTGCCATGTCCTACATCGCCTACGGCATGTTGCCGGACGTTGCATCGATACTCGCAGGACTGCGATGGGCGCTGGTGCCGATCGTCCTCGTGGCACTGGCCGGCCTCGCGTCGAGCATCGCTTTCCGACCGGAGATGATCGTGGTCGCCATGGCTTCCGCTCTTGCAGCCATACTTGGAATGGACGAGGTATTCGTGCTGCTCTGTGCGGGAGGTATTGGCACCGTTGCCGGACTGATACGTATCCGCATGAACGAAGTGGCGACCACCGGAGCGCTTCTGTGGTTCTTTCTCAAGACCGGTTCGGTGCTCTATGGCAGTGGCTACGTTCTCGTGGCCTATCTCGACGGTGGGCTCGTCCGCGAGCGGGGCTGGCTTACCGCACGTCAACTGGCGGACGCCGTGGCAGTAGGGCAGTTCACACCGGGCCCCGTTCTGTCCACGGCGACCTTCGTGGGATACCTCGTCGACGGTCTGCCGGGTGCCGTTGTCTCGACGCTGGCCATCTTCGCACCGTCCTTCGTCTTCGTCGGACTGCTCGGTCTCATGCGTCGCTATCTGGCTTCCTCACAGGTCATGCGAACCTTTCTCGACGCCGTCAATGCCGCATCTCTCGGCCTCATGGTGTCGGCATGCTGGACGCTCGCACGCACGGCCTATCACGATACCTTCGGCGTGCTGGTCGGTGCCGTCGCCTTCGTCGTTCTGTGGCGATGGAAGGTGAATCCGGTGTGGGTCATGCTGGCGGGAGCGGTGTTGTCGTTCATTGGGACATGACCGCCGATGGATTGGAATTCGGCCGAAGAATATCTGCAATGCGCCATGGACAAACGATGAAGAGCACCCTCTACATGCTCGGCGGCTCGATGCTGCAATTGCGTCGTTCGGACTGCATCCCCGACTGGCACGCGTCGTCTTCGTGGGTGGCAGCGACGTGATGCTCCTCGCGCATACACTCGTCTACGTAGGTATAGGTATGGGGCCGTGGCCTTTCCTGGAATGGTGGCCTTGTTTCCATACGGTCGCTTGAGTACGGGATGGTTCTATGCCGAACCCCACAGAACGGAGGTTTGCAGCGGGCCCGGCGATTGTGAAGAAGCGTACCTGCGGCAGACCTCTTGCCGGAACGTATGGCCGTGGTCCTGCATGGTCACGAACGGAACCATCGACGAACGATTGTTCGTCGGTCCGTTCATGAGCGATGCGGTTGGAAACATCTTCTCCGGGCACTTCTCCAGCGTCCACGATGTGGAATAAGGAGGCGTCCGTTCATCCATAGTGGAAGGACTGTTCCCGTCGTACGGTTCCATGGAGTAATTTATTCCGCATGAGCAGTGCGATACGTCGAACCTGAATCGGAGGAGTTATGCCACTGAACGTGATACTCACCGGAGCCACCGGAATGGTAGGTGAAGGGATACTGCTCGAGATGCTCGACGATCCTTCCATCGCGAAGGTTCTGATGGTGAACCGACGCCATGTCGATCTGCAGCATCCGAAGCTGCAGGAACTGGTGGTGCAGGACTTCATGGAGTTTCTGGATGCCGATCGGTATACCGCCGGATTGAGCGGATACGACGCCTGTTTCTATTGCGCGGGCATCAGTTCGATCGGACTCGACGAAGCCAGCTATACCGAGATCACCTACGATACCACGATGACCTTCGCGAAGGCGCTCCGGAAAGCGAACCCGGAGATGGTCTTCATCTATGTGTCCGGACGTGGTACCGATATCGACGGCAAGCGGGTGTGGGCGCGTGTGAAGGGGAAAACCGAAAACGGTCTGCGGACGACAGGCTTCAAAGCCGTCTACAATTTCCGTCCTGCCCTGATGAAGCCGGCGAAGGGCCAGCGCAACGTGAAGCCGCTGTTCCGTCTGGTGACGTCGCTGTATCCCGTGTGGGCCCTCCTGCTTCCAGGCAGTTGCAATACCCTGCGCGAGGTGGCCTTGGCGATGATCCGTTGCGTGGAACGAGGTTATCCGACCTCGACGCTCGAAGTGACGGACATCCGGAAGGCGGCGCACAAGGGTATGTGACGATGAAGGTTGGTCCCGCGCAGCGCCTGCGGGTTCGAAGGTATCGTCGTTCGTCGGATACCATGTCCTGACTGGTGTCATGTGCGAATTATATCGATATTAGCGAGTTTATCGATATTATCCAGATTCGATAAATTCGCTAAACTCCGTATATTTGATGTATGGACCCAGTTCGAAACCCATATGCTCCCGGAGCCGGAACCCCGCCGCCAGAATTAGCCGGGCGCGATGACTTGCGTGAAACGGTGAGGATCGCACTCGCCCGGATTCGTGAAGGAAAGTCCGCGAAGTCCGTTCTGATGGTTGGGCTCCGTGGTGTCGGCAAGACCGTACTTCTGGATCGCCTGCGCAGCGATACTGATGAGGCAGGGATGTATACGATGTGGATTGAGGCCCCTGAGAACCGTTCACTACCGTCGATTCTTGCGCCCCAGTTACGGAGTACGCTGCTACGGTTGTCCCGTATCGAGAAAGCAAAAGATACTGCAGCACGCGCGCTACGGGGTCTTGCCGGATTCGCACGGGCGTTGAAGGTCAAATTCAACGATATCGAGATCGGTTTCGATGCCGAACCCGAGCCCGGCCTGGCCGATAACGGAGACCTCGAGGGCGATCTCGCGACTCTGCTGCTTCTGGTCGGGGCTGCTGCGCGTGACGCCAGAACGGCGGCCGTCATGTTCATCGACGAGCTTCAGTACGTCGAGGAAGCGGAACTCGCGGCCCTGATTTCCGCGTTGCACAGGGCGGCTCAACGATTGGTTCCGATCACACTCGTAGGTGCGGGCCTACCGCAGCTTCCCGGACGAATGGGGAATGCGAAATCCTATGCCGAGCGATTGTTCGATATTCAGGACATAGGACCGTTGACGGATGAAGCGGCACGTACGGCCATCGTCGTACCTGCAGAGCATGAAGGGGTGGTGTACACGGAGCCTGCTATCAGGCTCATTCTTCACGAAACGCAAGGATATCCGTACTTCCTTCAGGAATGGGGCAAGCATTCCTGGGACGTTGCCGACGAATCGCCCATTGACGACTCCGATGTAAGAACCGCTTCCATTGCAGCGATCGCCGCATTGGATGGGTCATTCTTCCGTATACGGTTCGATAGACTTACGCTGAGCGAGAAGAGATATCTCCGTGCAATGGCAGAACTGGGGCCAGGGCCACATCGATCAGGCGATATCGCTGCGCAGCTTGGTCGTAAGGTGACGGATTTGGGGCCGATACGAAGTCAGTTGATCACGAAGGGAATGGTGTGGAGCCCGAGTCATGGCGATACGGCATTCACTGTCCCACTGTTCGATCGGTACATGCAGCGTATCATGCCCGGCGATACATGGCGTACCCGGTGAGACCGGGACTGGAATGTCTCCCCTACTTCTTCGCCTCGAGCAGCAGGTCGATCTTGTCATGCAGCATGCGGATCTCCACTTCGGCCTTGAGATTGACCTTGTAATCGGCGCGTGCGCGCTGACGGTCGCGTTCCTCCTGCCTGTTCTGGCTCATCATGATGATCGGTGCCTGGATGGCGGCCAGGCACGACAGGAAGAGATTGAGGAGGATGAACGGGTAGGGATCGAATGGCCGGGCGCTCAGTACCCACACGTTGAGGCCGATCCATCCCATGATGAGGATGCCGAAGATGATGAGGAAGGTCCAGCTTCCTCCGAAGTCCGCCACTACGTCGGCAACCTTCTGACCGACGGTGAGATGCTCGTCCGAATGGTCGTCGAGTTCGTCGGAAATGAGCTCGTCCTTCGTGATGCGATCCAGCACTTCGCGTTCTATATCGCTCAGCGGATCGTTGCTGTCGGGAACGAGAAGGCGTGTGATGTACTGTTGTCGCATCAACTGTACTTCGGCACGTGCGATAACGCCGTTGGCCGGAATGCTGGACTTCGTGTTGAGAATCTCGTTCCGTACGGTAGGGCGCAACGACGAGAGCTCGATGCGCTGATCGATGGGGTAGGTCTTGCCGGACAGATCGGAGATGAAGGTGGACATGGTGCCCTCGTGGAACTTGTTCGATGTGCGAAGTTACTTCACCGTCCGATCATGAAACGCAAAAGGGCCGGCTTGTGGCCGACCCTTTCGGAGATGACGATCGTCGATCGATATCAATAGCGATAGTAGTCCGGCTTGTACGGGCCGTTGACGGCGACGCCGATGTATTCGGCCTGTTTCTTGTTCAGCACGTCGAGTTCGACGCCGATCTTCTTGAGATGGAGGCGTGCGACCTTCTCGTCCAGATGCTTGGGCAGCACGTACACTTCGTTGCCGTAGCGCGAGCGATGCAGCCAGAGTTCGATCTGCGCCAGCACCTGGTTGGTGAACGAGTTCGACATCACGAAGGACGGATGGCCCATCGCGCAGCCGAGGTTGACGAGGCGGCCTTCGGCGAGGACGATGATGTCCTTCTTGCCGATGGTGTACAGATCGACCTGGGGCTTGATCTCGAGGCGCGTCTTGCCGTAGTTCTTGTTCAGCCAGGCCATGTCGATCTCGTTGTCGAAGTGGCCGATGTTGCAGACGATGGCCTTGTCCTTCATCGCACGGAAGTGCTTCTCGGAGATGATGTCGCAGTTGCCCGTAGCGGTGACGACGATGTCGGCTTCCCTGACGGCGTCGGCCATTTTCTTGACTTCGTAACCGTCCATAGCTGCCTGGAGGGCGCAGATGGGGTCGATTTCGGATACGATGACCCGTACGCCGGCTCCGCTCAGCGATGCCGCGGAACCCTTGCCGACGTCTCCGTAGCCTGCGACGACGGCGACCTTGCCGGCGAGCATGATGTCCGTGGCACGGCGGATGGCATCGACCAGCGATTCCTTGCAGCCGTACTTGTTGTCGAACTTGCTCTTGGTCACCGAGTCGTTGACGTTGATGGCGGGCAGCGGAAGCGTGCCGTTCTTCATGCGTTCGTAGAGGCGATGGACGCCCGTCGTCGTTTCTTCGCTGATGCCGTTGATACCGGCCACGAGTTCGGGGTAGCGGTCGAGGACCATGTTGGTGAGGTCGCCACCGTCATCGAGAATCATGTTGAGCGGTTTGCGATCCTTGCCGAAGAACAGCGTCTGTTCGATACACCAGTCGAATTCCTCTTCGTTCATACCCTTCCATGCGAAGACCGGTACGCCTGCCTGGGCGATGGCCGCTGCGGCGTGATCCTGCGTGGAGAAGATGTTGCAGCTCGACCAGGTGACGTCGGCACCGAGTTCCACGAGCGTCTCGATGAGTACTGCCGTCTGGATCGTCATGTGCAGGCATCCGGCGATACGGGCGCCCTTGAGAGGCTTCTTGCCCTTGTATTCGGCACGCAGTGCCATCAGGCCGGGCATCTCCGCTTCGGCGAGGCGGATCTCCTTGCGTCCCCATTCGGCGAGACCGAGATCCTTCACGGCATACTGATTGGTCTTGTGCGCATACTCACCTTTGGTCACGCGCTTCGGCGTGGGAAGAGCCTTGGCCGCTGCGGCCTTCTTCATCGCACCGTTCGAAGAGACGCCATTGGTGGCCGTACCGTTGGTCGCGGCTTTCCTGATCGTCTTCTTTGCTGATGTTGCCATCTGGTTGAAGTCCTGTTTGAATGGTTGTGTCGTTGTTGTGTCGGTGGATTCGCAGCTCAGGCGAACTGGGCGCGGAACATGTCGACGAGATTGAGATGCTCCCACGGGAACTCGTGGCGACCGAAGTGACCATAGGCAGCGGATGCACGGTAGATCGGGCGGCGCAGGTTCAGCCGCTCGATGATGCTCGCCGGCTTGAGATCGACGTTCTTCACGATGAAGTCTTCGATGAGGTGGGACGGTACCGTGCCCGTGCCGTGCGTATCGACGAGGATGCTGACGGGGTCGGCCACACCGATGGCGTAGGCGACCTGGATCGTGCATTCGCGGGCGATGCCTGCGGCGACGATGTTCTTCGCGAGGTGGCGTGCGGCATAGGCAGCCGAACGGTCCACCTTCGTCGGATCCTTGCCGGAGAATGCACCACCACCGTGCGGAGCGCGGCCACCGTAGGTGTCCACGATGATCTTGCGTCCGGTAAGACCCGTGTCACCGTGCGGGCCACCGATTTCGAACTTGCCCGTTGGGTTGATGTGATACTGTGTGGCGGACGTGATGAGGTGCTCGGGGATGACGGCCTTGACGACGTTTTCGACGACGTCTTCCTTGATACGCGACTGCTTGACGTCGGGATCGTGCTGCGTCGAGACCACGACGGTCGCGACGCGCTTCATCTCGCCGTTGTCTCCGTACTCGATGGAGACCTGGGCCTTCGCGTCGGGACGCAGATAGGGCATGACGGCAGGGGAGTTCTTGCGGATGTCGGCCAGACGCTTCACGAGGTGATGTGAATACTGGATGGTGGCCGGCATGTATTCGTCCGTTTCCGTATTGGCGTAGCCGAACATCATGCCCTGGTCCCCGGCGCCACCGGTGTCCACACCCTGGGCGATATCGGGGGACTGACGGTTGATGACGTTCACGACGGCACACGACTCGCTGTCGAAGCGATACTCCGCCTTCGTATAGCCGATGTCGCGGATGACGCCACGCACCAGCTCGGGGAGGTCGATGTAGGTCGTTGTCGTGATCTCGCCGCCGACGACGATGAGGCCGGTGGTGGCGAAGCATTCGCAGGCGACACGGCCCGTAGGATCTTCCTGAAGGACGTAGTCGAGGACCGCGTCCGATACCTGATCGCAAACCTTGTCCGGATGGCCTTCGGATACGGACTCGGAGGTGAAGATGAAGGAACTCATGAGGGATACCTGAATACGAAAACTGTTCGTCGCGGTTATTGGGACAGCCTGATCACCGAGGCGTCGCCGATGTTGATGGAAGCGAAGCGCCCGCTCACGTCGGCGTTCTCGCCGACGATGGACTGCTCCAGCGTGATGTCGTTCACCGTCGCATTGTCGCAGATGATACTGTCACGAACGATGCTGTTCCTGACCACCGATCCGCGCGAGACCGATGCATAGGGTCCGATGACGCTATGCTCCACCACTGCGGTAGGATCGATGTGGACGGGGGGGATGACGACGCAACCCGGCGGCGTGGCCGGCGCCGAACGCTGGTTCAGCAGGAAGCGGTTCGTTTCGAGCAGCGTTTCGGGCTTGCCGCAATCGTGCCAGCCGTCGACGGCGAACGTGGTGAACTTCTCTCCCCTGTCGACCATCAACTGCAATGCATCGGTAAGCTGGAATTCGTCCTTCGTGCGCATGTCCTTGTCGATCAGCTCCTGCAGGCATTCACGCAGCAGGCGCGGATGCTTGATGTAGTAGAGACCGACGATGGCCATCGTCGACACGGGCGTTTCCGGCTTCTCGACCAGGCGCGTCACGAACGGACCGTCCTGGATCACGACGCCGAAGCGACGTGGGTCGTCGACGTGCTTGACGCCGAGAGAGGAAAATGCCGACGTATGGAGGACGGAGAGGTCGACGTCGAACACGGTGTCACCGAGGATGATGAGAACCGGTTCATCGGCGAGGGATTCGCGTGCGACCCATATGGCATGACCGAGGCCGAGCATTTCTTCCTGCTCGATGAAGGTGCATGGCAGATCGTAGGTCGACCGCACGTAGTCCTCCACAAGGTCGCCCTTGTAGCCGGTGATGATCGTGGCGCTTTCTACGTTCTGCGCCATCAATGCGTCCATGATGTGGCCGAGGATGGGTTTTCCGGCTACATTGACGAGTACCTTGGGCAACGTATGGGTAAACGGCCTGAGCCGGGTACCAATGCCCGCAACGGGGATCAGGGCGTGCATAGGCGCCCAATTTACGGAAAAAGGGGTGCGGGCAGGTGTCGCTTCCTGCTTACTGGAGGCGGATGATCTGGCCCGAGCGGACGATGTCCGAAGCGCGGAGGGAGCGGTTCTTGCTGCGCAGGATGTCGACGCTCACACCGAACTTGTCGGCGATGCTCGACAGGGAGTCGCCCCGGCGAACCTTGTAGGTCTTGGGGAGGCGCTTGGCGCTGCTGGTGCTCGAGCTGCCCTTGGAGAGCTGCGTTCCGCCGTAGACCTTGAGGCGTGTACCGGCGAAGACGGTCCGGCCTTCCACGACGTCGGCATTCCAGCGGCGCAGGTCGGTTTCGTCCACGCCGTAGAGGGCCGCGATACCGCTGAGGTTCTCGCCCTTCTGGACCTTGTGCGTGATGGCCTTGCCCGTGGGCGCGCTGCGCGTGATGGCGGCCACTTCGTTCTTGCCGAGGGAGGTTTCGACCTTGATGTTCGAGCCTACCTTGATGGTGGCTCGCTTCGTCATGCGGTTGAGATCGCGGATGCGTTCCACCGACGTGCCGTAGAGCGTGGCGATGGAGGCCAGGCTTTCACCACGGGCTACATTGTGCTGTACGGTGCGGGTGACGCGGATCTTCTCGACCGATGCCGTGGACGTCGGGCGGGTAGCCTCATCCGTAACGGCCACGATCAACGTGTCGCCGATGTGGATGTTCTCGCGGTCGTACGGAATGTTGTTCCAGTTGCGGAGGTCCGTGAGGCGGACGCCGTATCGCCGTGCTACGCTGTAGAGATTGTCACCGTTCACCACGACGTGGGTGATGGAACTGCGCCGTGCCGTGCTCTGCGTCGTCGATGCGGGGTCGGTGCTGGAATCGACGGCCGGTATGCGTGACGACGTCATGTCCTTGTCCGGACGCGTAGCGGTGGTCGTGGTCGAGCGCTGGTCATTGGCCGCGAGCTGGCGGTCTCCGCCGCCGCCGATGGGAATGCGGAGCGTGGTGCCGCGGCGCAGCTTGCTCTGATAGCCACGGATCTGGTTGACGCTGCTGATGTCGTTGCTCGATACGCCGTATCGCCGTGCGATGGACGCGAGCGTCTCGCCCTTCGATACGGTGTGGGTCATCCACGGACGCTTCTCTTCGTCGGTGAGGGCGGCATAGCGGCGTTGTACGTTCTCCAGCGTGCCCTTGGGGATCTTGAGCGGATAGGCATCCGATCCCGGAGGCGTGCATGTGCGCACGAGCTCGGGGTTCAGCTGCTTCAGGGAGTCGAGGGTAAGATCGGCACAACGGGCCAGTGCCGAGAGGTTCGTCGGCTCCGGTACCATGTAGAGATCGTAGTCGTAGGTAGGGTGGAAGCTCAGCGAGTCGTCCGTGAAGCCGTATTGTTCACGGTTGAGCGTCACGAGCGTCGTGGCGATGTAGAGCGGAACGTAGTTACGTGTCTCGCGGGGCAACTGGGGCTGGATGTCCCAGAAGGTGCCGTTGACGACGCCTGCCTTGCGCATGGCGCGCTTGACGCCGCCGGCACCGCAGTTATAGGCTGCGAGTGCGAGGTGCCAGTCCCCGAGATCGCGGTACAGGTCCTTCAGGAACTGCATGGCGGCTCTCGTGGCTTTCTCCGGATCGCGTCGTTCGTCCACCCAGAAGCTGACGTTGAGGTCGTAATCGAGGCCGGTGGGCTGCATGAACTGCCACATACCGACGGCCTTGGCCCATGAAACGGCGTTGGGGTTGAGACCCGACTCCATCATGGCAAGGTAGACGATCTCCTCGGGCATGTTCTCTTCCTTGGCGACGCGCTTCAGAAGGTCGAACCAGCGGCCGCTGCGTTCCAGCCACTTCTTCATGAACTTGCGGCCCTTGGGCGACGTAAGCAGCGTGATGTGCTTTTCCACGTGCTCGTTGATCGGCAGGGGAATCACCGTATTCGGAACGATGGAGGGCACCTGTACCTTGGGAACGGCGATGGTCTCCACCATTCCCGGTGCACGCGTCTTGTCGACTTCCTCGAAGAGGCGTTCACGAAGAATGAAGACCGACGAATTTTCGTCGAGCTGGTCGATGTTCTGTACGTAGGACTCGTAGTCCTCGATGACGGACTGCGCAAGGTCCGTGAAGTCGGCATTCTCCTCGATGCGGGGATAGCTCGCGAGATCGTTCAGGAGGACGATTGCGAGTTCGAACTGCTGTGCGGCGAGTGCGGTATCCTTCTGTTCGACGAGGGAGAGAGCCTTGAGATAGCGCTGGCGGGCCTTTTCGAGCTGGTCAACCAGCCCTTTGTCCCATTGACCGGATGTGGAAGAACCTTCGTCGAGATCGGAGAATTCATCCGGGAAAACTGTCTTGGACGGTTGGGGTTTCGACGACGGTTGGGGATTTACCTGTTGTGCTTGGGCTGCCGACTGGGCAGTCAGTGAAAGCAACGTGACTGAAGTACCAGTCATGATGCTCAGCATCCATAAACGGCGAATCCTTGCTACGGTCATCGGCTGCTTTCCAGTTTCGAATGGGTTCCTTTTCCACCGGGAGGCAATATACGGCCCTCGGCCTGTAGACTACAAACGAACGGCCGAATTGTTCCATGAACGGAAATTCATGATGGTGAAGCAGTTACCTCCATTCCGCTCACGTCGTTCGCCGTGTTTCAGGGCAGGGACGTCGTGAATCTGCGTAGTCCCGAACCCGTGGACGGAATGCTACCCGATCCGGTTTGTGCCATGACGGCGAGATTGGCCATGCCGACGAATCGATTGGGGACATGGTCGGCCACCGATCGTCGTACTCCTGTACGGTTGCCGCGTACCGACGCTGCAGGACGGTTCACCGCCGGGATGCGGGTCGCCGTATCCGTAGTTCCACGGATGGGAGCGTCCAGTACGACGG
>Ga0209959_101096_pt1 | contig 11289 bp, 12 predicted proteins | sample ThiBiot_300_biof_2_FD_183943 | JGI IMG/M metagenome (GOLD analysis project Ga0209959, IMG submission 183943) | Wastewater bioreactor microbial communities from Cape Town, South Africa - Thiocy_expt_300_biof (SPAdes) | ecosystem: Engineered > Bioremediation > Thiocyanate > Unclassified | place...
CCCGCGGGCTCGCTACACTCGGGCCTCCAGCGCCCGCGCGGCCATCGCCGCCTCCTCGCATATGACCTCCCCTGCCGATGCACCGCAAAACCTGACCGACCGCGTGAGCGAGCAGATCCGGCGCAAGCTCGTCGATGGCGAACTCACGCCCGGCCAGCGCCTGTCGGAGGCCGCCCTGAGCGAAAGCCTGGAGATCTCGCGCAACACGCTGCGCGAGGCGTTCCGCCTGCTGACCAAGGAGGGGCTGCTCAAGCACGAGCCCAACCGCGGCGTGTCGGTGGCCATTCCCAGCATCGCGGCCATCATCGACATCTACCGCGTACGCCGGCTCATCGAATGCCAGGCACTGGCCCAGGCCTACCCGCGCCACCCGGCCAGGAAGCGCCTGCGCGAGGCCGTGGACAAGGCGCTGCGCTGCCGCGGCGAGGGCGACTGGCGCGGCGTGGGCACGGCCAACATGGAGTTCCACCAGGCCATCGTGGAGCTGGCCGACAGCGAGCGCCTGAACGAAATGTTCTCGCACCTGCTGGCCGAGCTGCGCCTGGCCTTCGGCCTGCTCAACGACCCCGAGTTCCTGCACGCCCCCTACGTGGACAGCAACGTGAAGATCGTGGAGCTGTTCGAGGCCGGCAAGCCGCAGGAGGCCGCCGCAGCGCTGGGCGACTACCTGGTGCACTCCGAGCGCATCGTGCTGGCAGCCTACGCGCGGCGCATCGCCGACGCCGGCGCGGGCAAGTGACCCTCACCGGCCGGCGTCTGCGGCCGGCGTTTCGGCGGGGTCGCCCGCGGTGATCTGCTGCAGCGTGCGGGTCAGCGAGGACGTGCTGGGGTTCTCCACGAAGACGCATTGCTTTCCGGTGCGCTTGCAGAAGTCCTTCACCCGCCAATACGCGTTGTGGCTGATGCAGCCGGTCTGGCAGATGACGAGGTCCGCCGCGGCGAGCACCGAGTCGAGCGCCCCCTGCTTGTCTTCCAGACCGCCATCGTGGTGCGCGAAATGCCCGCCCGCCTTCTCGACGGCATCCCGGTAGCTGGACACGTTCCCGTTGCGGCCGCCGACGCACAGGACCGTCTTTTCCTTGAAGTGGAACGCGACGGGGCTTTCCCTGGGCGCATCGCCCCGATGCTCCGCCGCGGGAACGGGCGCGGCCTCGCGCAGCCCCAGCAGGCATTGCGCCTCGCCGAGCTGCTGGCGCAGCCGCGCGTTCTGCGCCTCCAGGACGGCCAGCCGGGCGCCGAGCTGTTCGAGCCTCCTGCGCAGCCTCGTGGTGTCCTCGTAGTCCGGCAGCGACGCCTGGAGCCGTTCCAGGTCCTGCGTGAGGAACGCGATCCGCGAATCCTTGCCGATCGCGATGGCGCGCTGCTGCACCAGCTGGGCGTTGAGCCGCTCGATTTCGGCCGACTTCTCGCTGATCACGCGGGTGCAGCGCTCCTGCACCCTGCCCAGCTCCCGGCCCAGGACGCCGTTTTCCTTGACCAGCTCGCCGAAACGGGCGGCGTCCACCCGCGCCGCCGCCCCGGCCTGATGCTGCAGCATGTGCATGTCCCGCAGCACGGCCTCCTGCAGCAGCTCGTCGCAGCGCGGATGGGTCAGCACGGCCCAGAACGCGCCCGGGACGTCCCCTCCCCGGACCGCCGCAGCCCACATGTCCGCGGCCGCCCGGGTATCCTTGGCGGCGCGGAATGCCTGCACCGCGCCGGCGTAGCGGGACTCCAGCTCCTTCTGCAGCACTTCGGACAGCCGGTTGCGCTTCATGCACTCGGCCACCGCGCCGAGGTGGATCTCGTAGTCGTCCGCGACGGCCTTGCCGCCCAGCGCCTTGCCGACCAGCTGGCGCAGCACCGGCAGCGGGAAGCAGACGCCCACCACGGGGCAGTGGCATGGGTGCGGCAGGTCCCAGAGCCGCCTGCGGCGCGACCCGTTGATGGCCGCCAGGGGGCGGAAGCACTCATCGCACATGCGACCTCCTTGCCTGGGGCTTCAGTGGACGGCGCGCGCCCGGCCTTCGTGGCCGCGGCTCTCGCACGGCGGCATGCCGTGCAGGCGCTTCTGCGCCTGGGACAGCATCTCGGCCAGCGCCAGGAAGGCGCCCACCTCCAGCCGCACGGAGACGCAGTCGAGGGAAAGATGCACGACGCCGCAATCGGGGCAGACGGACACATGTCCGACCGGGCTATGGGCCAGCAAGGCGTGCTGGCAGCTGGACGAAGTAGGCGAGCGCTCCATGCGGTCCTCCTGTGAGTGGCTGGAATTGCATTGTAAATGCGACTCGTTCGCATTCGAAAGAATCGAAGCGTAACGAACTCCAGCGCTGTCCACAAGGGCGATTCGCCCTACCACTGCCCCCGGTTGGGCTGGCGCCGGCGCACGGCCTGTGCCACCAGGTCCACCATGTCGGCGCGGTCGGCCTGGCGCGCGAAGTCGATGGCCGTCAGGCCCAGGTCGTTCTTCAACGTGGGATCGGCGCCCTCCTCGACCAGCAGGCGCGCCACGTCGGCCGTGCCGTAGCGCACGGCCATCATCAAGGGCGTGGTGCCGTTGGGCGAGGCGGCGTCGATGTAGGCGCTCTCCTCCAGCAGCAGCGCCACCATGGCGGCGGCGTCCTGCGTGGTGCCCGACGCGGCGTAGTGCAGCGGCGTCCAGCCGGTTTTGTTGACGTCGGCATCCAGCTTGATCAGGGCGCGCGCCGCGCTCAGGTTGCCGCGCAGGGCGGCCAGCATCAGCGCGCTCTCGTCCTTGGCGTTGCGCTCCTCCACCTTCAGGCCCCTGGCCGCGATCAGCGCGGCCGCGGCCTTGCGCGAGTCCCCGCGCAGCGCCACGATGAGCGCGGGCTGGCCCTTGGGGTCGCGCGCGTTGGGGTCGAAGCCGCGGCGCAGCAGGTCGGCCACGGCGGCGCCGTTGTCGAGCTCTATGGCCTTGAAGAAGTCCTCGTAGGCGCCGGCATGCGCCAGGCCGGCCACGGGTGCGGCGGCGGCCAGCGCCAGCCATGCCAGGGTGCGGCGGCGGCTCGTCATGCGGCGCCCTCCTGCAGGAACAGCCGCTCGAAGTTGCGGCTCGTGGCCCGGGCCACCTCCTGCACCGGCAGGCCTTTGATGGCCGCGATCTGCTGCGCCACGAAGGGCACGTAGGACGGGTTGTTGGTCTTGCCGCGGTAGGGCACGGGGGCCAGGTAGGGGCTGTCGGTCTCGATGAGCAGGCGGTCCGTGGGCACGAAGGCGGCCACGTCGCGCAGGTCCTGCGCGTTCTTGAAGGTGATGATGCCGGAGAAGGAAACGTAGTAGCCCAGGTCCAGCGCCGCGCGCGCCACCTCGGCCGTCTCGGTGAAGCAGTGGAACACGCCGCCGGCGCGGTTGCCGGCGCCGTCCTCGCCCTCCTCGCGCAGGATGGCCAGGGTGTCGCCCGAGGCGCTGCGCGTGTGTATCACCAGCGGCTTGCCGCAGGCGCGCGCGGCGCGGATGTGGGTGCGGAAGCGCTCGCGCTGCCACTCCAGGTCGGCGATGCTGCGCCCGCCCTTGCGATCTTCCATGCCGTAGTAGTCGAGCCCCGTCTCGCCGATGGCCACCACGCGCGGCAGCGCGGCGCGCTCCAGCAGGTCCTGCACCGAAGGCTCGGCCATGTCCTCGGTGTCGGGGTGCACGCCCACGGTGGCCCAGAAGTTGTCATGGGCCGTGGCCAGGCCGTGCACGGCGGGGAACTCCTCCATGGTGGTGCAGATGCACAGCGCGCGGTCCACCTGCGCCGCCGCCATGGCCTGGCGGATCTGGGGCAGCTGGCTGGCGAGCTCGGGAAAGTTCAGGTGGCAGTGGGAATCGACGAACATGGCGCAATGGAAAGCGGAAAGCCGGCCGGAGAGGCCGGCGGCAAGAGCGGGACCGGCCGCTCAAATGGTCTGCGTGGGCCGGTCGGCGGCCAGGGCCGTGCCCAGGATTTCCTCGATCTTGAGCTTGAGCTGGCGCGACTTCTCGTCCTTGGGGAACTGTATGCCCACGCCCTGCGTGCGGTTGCCGACGGCGCGCGCCGGCGTCACCCAGGCCACGCGGCCGGCCACGGGGTAGCGCTGCGGGTCATCGGGCAGCGTGAGCAGCACGTAGACGTCGTCGCCCAGCCTGTACTCGCGCGTCGTGGGCACGAAGATGCCGCCCTCCTCGAAGAACGGGATGTAGGCTGCGTACAGAGCAGCCTTTTCCTTGATGTTCAGCTGCATGACGCTGGGGCGCGGCGCTGTGGACGGACTGCTCATAGGTGGCCTGGGGAAATCAATGGCGCGAGTTTAGTGTCTGGCGCGCCTGGGCTACAAGCGACTCCAGCATCAAGCCCGCGTTGAAAGGGTGGTCGGCCGTGCGCGCCTCCTGGATGAGCGCGCGCGACCAGCGCGTGAGCGGCCCCAGGCCGGGCGGCCGGGGCAGGTCTGCCGCGTCGAAGTAGCGCGGCTGCGCGCCCACGCGCTGCGCCAGCAGGTCGTGGCAGAGCTTTTGCAGCGCGTCCACGGCCTGGGCGGGTTCGAGCGCGGACAGCGCCGAGACGTCTCCGCGCGCCATGGCCTTGGGGATCAGGGCCCAGGCCTGGGGGCTGCGGCCCGCGCGGGCCAGGGCCAGCGCGTCGTCGGGCCGCCCGCCCGCGGCGCGCAGCAGGGCCTGGGCCGCATCGGGCGGCACGCCCTGCCCCGCGAGCCAGCCGTGCGCCTCGTCGGGCCGGGGCCACAGCATGGCGTGGCCCAGGCAGCGGCTGCGGATGGTGGGCAGCAGCTCGTGCGCGGCCTCGGTGGCGAGCACGAAGCGCACGTCGCCCGGCGGCTCCTCCAGCGTCTTGAGCAGGGCGTTGGCCGTCACGTGGTTCATCTGCTCGGCCGGGAACACCAGTACCGCCTTGCCGCGCCCGCGCGCGCTGGTGCGCTGGGCGAACTCCACGGCGTCGCGCATGGCCTCCACGCGGATCTCGCGGCTCGCCTTGCGCTTCTTGTCCTCGATCTCGGCCTGTGCCTTCTCGGGCAGGGGCCAGCCCAGGGCCAGCATCTGGGTCTCGGGCATGAGCACGCACAGGTCGGCATGGGTGCGCACGGCTATGCCGTGGCAGCTCGCGCACCGGCCGCAGGCGCCGTGCTCGCCGGGCGCGTCGCACAGCCAGGCGCGCACCAGCTCCAGCGCCAGCGCGTACTGGCCCAGGCCCGACGGGCCGTGCAGCAGCCAGGCATGGCCGCGCTGCGCGAGCAGCTGCGCGCGCTGGGCCGCGATCCAGGGCGCCACGGCGTTCATGGCGCGGCCCCCGGCAGCCAGCCGCGCGCGGCCACCGCGGCCAGCATCTGCGCGGCCACCTGCTCGCGCGGCTGCGCCCCGTCGATGCGCGCGAAGCGCCGGGGCGCGCCGGCGGCGCGGTCGGCATAGCCGCGCGCCACGCGGGCGAAGAACTCCACGGGCTGGGCCTCGAACCTGTCCGGCGCGCGCGCCGCGGCCAGGCGCTCGGCGGCCACCTCGGGCGGCACGTCGAACCACAGCGTGAGGTGGGGTTCAAGCATCGAATCGGGCTCCAGGCCAATCCCCGTCTGCACAAGCCGCTCCATATATGAGAGCGCCTGCAGATCGAAGCCGCGGCCCGCGCCCTGGTAGGCGAAGGTGGCGTCGGTGAAGCGGTCGCACAGCACGGCCTCGCCGCGCGCGAGCGCCGGCCCGATCACGCGGCACAGGTGGTCGCGCCGCGCGGCGAACGCCAGCAGCGTCTCGGTCAGCGCATCCATGGCGTCATTGAGCAGCAGCGCGCGCAGCTTCTCGGCCAGCGGCGTGCCGCCGGGCTCGCGCGTCAGCGTCACGCTGCGCCCGGCCGCGCGCAGGGCGCGCGCCAGCGTCTCGATGTGCGAGGACTTGCCCGCGCCGTCTATGCCCTCGAAGGTGATGAACAGGCCTGTCGTCATTTGCGTTGATACCGGTTGACGGCGCGGTTGTGCTCGTCGAGCGTGGCGCTGAAGTGGCTCGTGCCATCGCCGCGCGCCACGAAGTACAGCGCGCGCGTATCGGCGGGCTGCACCGCGGCCATCAGCGAGGCCCGGCCCGGCATGGCGATCGGCGTGGGCGGCAGGCCCGCACGCGTGTAGGTGTTGTAGGGCGTGTCGGCCTGCAGGTCGCGCTTGCGCAGGTTGCCGTCGAACTTCTCGCCCAGGCCGTAGATCACCGTGGGATCGGTCTGCAGCAGCATGCCCGCGCGCAGGCGGTTGCTGAACACGCCGGCGATCTGGGCGCGGTCCTCGGGGCGGCCGGTCTCCTTCTCGACGATGCTGGCCAGGATCAGCGCCTGCTCGGGCGACCTCAAAGGCGTGCCGCTCGCGCGCAGGGCCCAGGCGGCCTCCAGGCGCCGGTCCATGGCGTGCAGCGCGCGGCGCAGCACGGCCAGGTCGCTGCTGCCCTTGGCGTAGGTGTAGGTGTCGGGGAAGAAGCGCCCCTCGGCGGGCACGCCCGCACGGTCCAGGCGGGCCATGATGTCCGCGTCGCTCAGGCCCTCGGTATCGGGCCTGAGCTGCTCGGCGCGCGCCAGCGCCTGGCGCACCTGGCGGAAGTTCCAGCCCTCCACCAGCGTGACGGCGCGCAGCGCCTCCTCGCCGCGCACGAGCTTGCGCAGCAGCGCATGGGGGCTGGTGCCCTGCGCGACCTCGTAGTTGCCGGCCTTGATGCCGCGGTCCTTGCCCGACAGGCGGAACCACAGGAACAGCAGGCGCGCGTCGGTGTCGAAGCCGGCCTGCACCACGGCGCGCGCCACGCCGCGCGGCGTGGTGCCGGGCTCTATCTCCAGCTCCAGCGGCTGCCCCGCACCCACGTCCGCGCGCACGGGCATGGGTGCCTGCAGCCACCAGGCCGCGCCGGCGGCCAGGGCCAGCACGACGAGCAACACCAGAACGAGGAACCTGCGCACAACCCTGCAGCCTGTATGAAGGAAAGCCGGGCATCATAATTCAGCCATGACCGACCCCAAGCCAGTACCGCCGCCCCCACCCGCGGGCGGCGTGACCCGTTTATCCCACCTCGGCGTGATCCGCGTCGCCGGCGAAGACGCCGCCAGGTTCCTGCACGGCCAGCTCACCCATGACTTCGCGCTGCTGGACCTGCGGCATGCGCGCCTGGCGGCCTTTCTCACCGTCAAGGGCCGCATGCTGGCCAGCTTCATTGCCTTCAAGCGCAGCGATGCCGAGATGCTGCTGGTGTGCGCGCGCGAGCTGCTCGCGCCCACGCTCAAGCGCCTGTCCATGTTCGTGCTGCGCGCCAAGGCCAGGCTGAGCGACGCGACGGACGACTTCGCCCTGTACGGCCTGCTGGGCAACGCGGCCCGCGCCGTGCTGCCCGAAGGCGGCGAGCCCTGGGCCAAGATCGACCTGGGCGACGCCAGCGTGGTGCGGCTGTACCCGGCCGACGGCCAGCCGCGCGCCCTGTGGCTGGCGCCCGCCGGTGTGCCGCTGGACGAGTCGCTGTGGCTGTGGAGCGAGGTGCGCAGCGGCATCGCCACGCTCACCGCGCCCGTGGCCGAGGCCTTCGTGCCGCAGATGCTGAACTACGAATCCGTGGGCGGCGTGAACTTCAAGAAGGGCTGCTACCCCGGCCAGGAGGTGGTGGCGCGCAGCCAGTTCCGCGGCACGCTCAAGCGCCGCACCTACCTGGCGCACGCGCCCTCGGCCATCGCCGCGGGCGCCGAGGTGTTCGCCGAGGGCGACGCCGAGCAGCCCGTGGGCACCGTGGTGCAGGCCGCCGCCGCGCCCGGCGGCGGCGTGGACGCGCTCGTGTCGCTGCAGATCGCGGCCGCCAGCGGCGCGCTGCGGGTAGGCGCGGCGGACGGCGTGCCGCTCGCGCTGCTGCCGCTGCCCTATGCGCTGCTCGAAGATATCTGAGGCAATCCACGCACCGGCACGAGGCCCCTGGGCATGACACTGACACCTGCCACCTCCACCAGCGACATTGCGCTGCTGCGCCACGCCGTCGACCTGGCGCACGCCAACCGCATGCAGGGCGGGCGGCCCTTTGGCGCCGTGATCGCGCGCGACGGCCGGCAACTGGCCACCGGCGTGAACGAGATCCACCAGACCTGCGACCCCAGCGCGCACGCCGAGATGCAGGCGCTGCGCGCGGCCACGCGCGCAAGGCGCGACGCGAGCCTTGCCGGCTGCAGCGTCTACGCCAGCGGCCACCCCTGCCCGATGTGCCTGGCGGCGCTGGTCATGGCCGGGGCCGAGCGCGTGTTCTTCGCCTTCGACAACCGGGATGCCGCGCCCTATGGCCTGTCCAGCGAAGGCACCTACCAGCGCCTGCGCCTGTCGCTCGACCCTCCTCCCCTGCCCATGGAGCGGCTCGACACCGGCATCAGCGCGGCGCAGCTGTACGGCGACGCCCCCTGGCCAGAAACGCCCCGTGGCTGAGCGCGCGCGCATCGCGCCGGCGTGGCTGGCCACGGTGGTGCTGGTCACGCTCAACCTGCGCCCGTTCCTCACCGCCGTGGGGCCGCTCACGCCGGCCATACAGGCGCACACGGGCCTGAGCCTGCAGGCGCTGGCCTGGCTCACGCTGCTGCCCATGGCGCTGATGGGCGCGGGCACCTGGCTCGCGCCCGCCGTGCTGCACCGCGTGGGCGCGCGGTCCACGCTGGCGCTGGCGCTCACGCTGCTGGCGCTGGGCTGCGCGCTGCGCCTGGTTCCCGCCTGGCTGATCGCCACCGCCGCGCTGTGCGGCATGGGCGTGGCGCTGGTGCAGGGCGTGCTGCCGGGCCTGATCAAGCTGCACACGCCGCGCCATGTCGCGCCGATGATGGGCGTGTACTCGGCCGCCCTCATGGGCGGCGGCGCGCTGGGCGCGCAGCTGTCCCCGCTGGCGCTGCAATGGGGCATGGACTGGAGCGGCGCCCTGGCGCTGTGGTCGCTGCCCGTGCTGGCGGCGCTGGCGCTTGCCTGGCGGCAGCTGGGCCGCATGGCGGCGCCCGCGGCCGCCGGGACACGCGGCGGCGCCACCGCCTGGCTGCTGCGCCGCCCGCGCACCTGGTACCTGATGCTGGCCTTTGGCCTGATGAACGGCGGCTACGCCAGCATGGTCGCGTGGCTGGCGCCGCACTACCAGGAGCTGGGCTTGAGCGCCGCGCGCAGCGGCACGCTGGTCGCCGTCCTGTCGATCGCGCAAGCGGTGGCCGCCCTGCTGCTGCCGGTGCTGGCCACGCGCGGCGGGCCCGATCGCCGGCCCTGGCTCTGGCTCACGCTCGGCTGCCAGGCGCTGGGTTTCGCGCTGCTGGCCACGGCTCCCCTGGCTGCGCCGCTGGCCACTGCCATCGTGCTGGGCGTGGGCCTGGGCGGCTGCTTCACCTTCTTCATGCTGGTGGCGCTGGACCATCTGCACGCACCGCTGCAGGCCGGCGCGCTGAACGCGCTGATGCAGGGCGGCGGCTTTCTGCTCTCGGCCCTGCCGACCTGGCTGATGGCGCGGCTGCACCAGGGCAGCGGCGGCTTTTCCAGCGGCTGGTGGATGCAGTGCGCCATCGCGCTGCTCGTTGCCGTGCTGGTGGCACGCCTTGCGCCCGCACGGTTCGAGCGCGCGATGCACCCGCCGGCGCCGTGAAGCCGCGTGCCAGAATTTGCCCATGAACGGATTGCGCCGCACCGCCCCGTGGCTGCTGGCCTGGCTGGTGCTGGCCGCAGCCGGCTGCGCATGGCTGGCGCAGCAGCGCCTGCAGCAGCTGCACGACGCCTTCGACACCGACGCGCGCATTGCCCACCGCGTGCTCAGCCAGCGCATGGTGCAGCACGAGGCCATCCTGGCCACGCTGGTACTGCTGCAGCCCGAAGGCCCGGCGGCCGGGCCCGCGCCCTGGAGCGCGCTCGCCCGCCCCTACCCGCAGGTGCGCGAAGTGCTGCGCCACGGCGATGCCGCGCAGGCCTGGCCCGCCGGCTGGCCGCAGGGCATGGATGCGGCGCTCGCACAGTCGCGCGCCAGCGGCCACGCCGTGCTGGCCCGCAGCAACCTGGCCAGCGGCCAGCTCTACCTGGTGCAGGCCGGCTCGCCCGCCAGCTTTGCGCTGCACCTGGACCTGCACGCCACGGCATCGGCCGACGACTGGCCGCTGCCCGCCGGCAGCCCGGTGCGCGCCTGGCTCACGCTCGGCAGCCAGCGCTACGAGATCCAGGGCGGCGCCGAGACCGCGGGACGCTGGCACTGACGGGCCGAGAAGACGCTGGCGGCCGCGAGCCAGCCCCTGGCGCTGCACATGCAGCAGACGGTGCGCGCCGGCATGCTGCCCTGGGCCGCGATGCTCGGCTGGGTGGCGGGCAGCGCGGCCCTTCTCGCCGCCCTGCGCCAGCTGCTGCGCCAGCGCGTGGCCCGCCGGCGCGCCGAGCAGCTGCTGCAGCTGGGCCAGGTGGCGCGGTTGAACACCCTGGGGGAGCTCGCCGCCGGCATGGCGCACGAGCTCAACCAGCCGCTCACGGCGGTGCTCGCCAGCAGCCAGGCCGCACAGCGCCTGCTGGCCGACGGCGAACCCGACATGCCGCTGCTGCGCCAGGCCCTGGCGCAGGCGGTGGCGCAGGCGCGGCGCGCATCGGACGTGGTGACGCGGCTGCGCCGCCTGGTCGAACGCCCGGACGCGGCGGCGCGCACCAGCGCCATCGACCTGCCCCAGGCCGCCGCCGACGCGCTGCACCTGCTCGAACCCCAGCTTACCGCCCACAAGGTGCAGGTGCACACGCAGTTCGCGCCCGGCCTTCCCGCCGCCAGCGCCGATGCGGTGGCGTTGCAGCAAATCCTGCACAACCTGCTGGCCAATGCGCTGCAGGCGATCGAGGCAATGCCCCCGGGCGAACGCCAGATCTGGATCACGATCGCGCACCAGGGCGCGCAGTTGCTGCTCACGGTGCGCGACAGCGGCCCCGGCATCGCCCCCGACATGCTGCCCCGCCTGTTCATTCCTTTCGCCACCAACCGCGACCACGGCCTGGGCCTGGGGTTGACGCTGAGCCAAAGCCTGGCCGAGACCATGGGCGGCAGCCTGCAGCTGCACGAGCCCGCCCCCGGCCCCGGCGCCTGTTTCGCCCTGCGCCTGCCGGTGCACGCCACGAGATGACAGCCTCCAACGCAGACCTGTCCCCGCTGATCCACCTGGTGGACGATGACGACGCAGTGCGCGGCAGCCTGGCGCTGCTCATCTCCACCATAGGCCTGCGCGTGCAGACCTGGGCCGACCCCCTGGCGTTCGCCGCGCAGTTCGACCGCGAAGGCATAGGCGCCATCGTGCTCGACGTGCGCATGCCCGGCATCGGCGGCCTGGCGCTGCTGGCGCAG
>Ga0209959_101098_pt1 | contig 11263 bp, 9 predicted proteins | sample ThiBiot_300_biof_2_FD_183943 | JGI IMG/M metagenome (GOLD analysis project Ga0209959, IMG submission 183943) | Wastewater bioreactor microbial communities from Cape Town, South Africa - Thiocy_expt_300_biof (SPAdes) | ecosystem: Engineered > Bioremediation > Thiocyanate > Unclassified | place...
TGGCAGGGGCGGTCTGCTTCAGATCGCGCCCACGTCAGGGGGACTGACGCCTACATTGCGCTCGGCGGTTGAAATCGCTCGACAATCAACCAAAACGACGGTCCTACCGTCGTGGGCGCTCTGGTTTTTACAGGGCGCTCTGAAATAGATCGCGCTCACGTCAGGGGGACTGACGGCTACATTGCGCCCTGTGACTATTCGCGCGTTATGGATACAGAGCGTAATGTAGGCGACGGTCCTACCGTCGTGGGCGCGCTGGTTTTTACAGGGCGCTCTGAAATAGATCGCGCTCACGTCAGGGGGACTGACGGCTACATTTCGCTCGGTGATTGGTTGCGCTCTGTTGGTTCAGGGCGTGGGGTGGGTGGTGGGTTTGGCGTTGTGGGGGCGCGGTTAAACAGAGCGCCCTGAAACAGATAGCGCTCACGTCAGGGGGACTGACGGCTACATTTTGCTCGGTGATTATTCGCGCTCTGTTGGTTCAGGGCGTGGGGTGGGCTGGGGTTTTGGGGGGTTGAAGACACACAGCGGCCCCCCAATTCGCCCCTCACACCGACAACCTCTTCCCCGCGCCAATCCCGCTAAACTACTCCCATGAGCGTTTCAACGACGATTCGGGCTCCCCGCGGGACCGCGCTTTCTTGCAAGGGGTGGCGGCAAGAGGCGGCTTTGCGCATGTTGATGAACAACCTCGACCCCGAGGTGGCGGAGCGGCCGGACGACCTCATCGTTTACGGCGGCACCGGAAAGGCCGCGCGCAACTGGGAGTGCTATCATGCCATCGTCCGCGCCCTGCAATCGCTGGAAAACGATGAAACGCTGCTCATCCAGTCGGGCAAACCCGTTGGCATTTTCCGTACCCACGAGGAAGCCCCGCGCGTCCTCCTCGCCAACTCCAACCTGGTCGGCAAGTGGTCGAACTGGGAGCACTTCCGCGAGTTGGAGCAAAAGGGGCTCATGATGTACGGCCAGATGACCGCCGGCTCTTGGATCTACATCGGGTCGCAGGGCATCGTCCAAGGCACCTTCGAGACCTTCGCCGCCTGCGCGGATCAGCACTTCGGCGGCAGCCTGAAAGGGAAGCTGGTGGTTTCCGGGGGCATGGGCGGCATGGGTGGGGCTCAACCGCTGGCCGCCACGCTGAACGGCGCGAGCTTCCTCGGCATCGATGTCGACCCCACCCGCATCCAAAAGCGACTCCAATCCGGCTATTGCGACCGCCTCGCTCACACCCTGGATGAAGCTCTCGAGATCCTGAAAGACCGCCCCGCGCTCAGCGTAGGATTGGTCGGCAACTGCGCCGAGGTCTTGCCGGAGATGGTCAGACGAGGCATCGTGCCGGACGTTCTCACCGATCAAACCTCTGCCCACGACCCGCTGAACGGCTATATCCCCGCGGGTTTCCCCTTGGAAGACGCCTTGAGCCTACGGGAAACCAATCCTGACGAATACGTTAGGTTGTCTAAGGATTCCATGGCCGTGCATGTCCGCGCCATGCTGGATCTAAAGGCCAACGGAGCCATCACCTTTGATTACGGCAATAACATCCGCGCCTTCGCCCAAGAGGCCGGTTGCCAAGACGCCTTCCAAATCCCCGGCTTCGTCCCTGAGTACATCCGCCCCCTCTTCTGCGAAGGCAAGGGCCCCTTCCGCTGGGCCGCGCTCAGCGGCAACCCCGAGGACATCTACCGCACCGACAAACTGGCGCTGGACCTCTTTCCGCAGAACGAGACCCTCCGCCGATGGATGCTGAACGCCGCCCCCAAGATCCAGTTCCAGGGCCTGCCCGCCCGCATCTGCTGGCTGGGTTTCGGCGAGCGCGTGAAGATGGGCCTGGCAATCAACGAACTGGTCCGCACCGGCGAGATTTCCGCCCCCATCGTCATCGGTCGAGACCACCTGGACTGCGGCTCCGTCGCCAGCCCCAACCGAGAGACCGAGGCGATGAAAGACGGTTCCGACGCCGTCGCCGACTGGGCTCTCCTGAACGCCCTGGTGAACACCGCCGCCGGCGCCAGCTGGGTCTCGCTCCATAACGGAGGCGGCGTGGGCATTGGCTACAGCCAGCATGCGGGGATGGTGGTCGTCGCCGACGGCACCGATTCCGCCCGCCGCTGCCTCGAACGCGTCCTCACCTCCGACCCCGGAATGGGCGTCATCCGCCATGTGGACGCGGGCTACAGCGAGGCCAAATCCTTCGCCCAGGAACACAACATCCGCATCCCCATGACCGAGTAAACGTGGTTTGGGTGGTTGCGGAGCGTGATTTGTTGCCCGCGCGCGTACGACGGTAGGACCGTCGTTTTAGTTGATTGTCGAGCGATTTCAACCGCCGAGCGAGATGTAGGCGTCAGTCCTTCTGACGTGGGTGTGTTCTGTTTCAGAGCGCTCTGTTTGGTCATCGCGCGTACGACGGTAGGACCGTTATTTTGGTTGATTGTCGAGCGATTTCAACCGCCGAGCGCAATGTAGGCGTCAGTCCCCCTGACGTGGGTGTGTTCTATTTCAGAGCGCCCTGTTTTGCCGAGCGCGTACGACGGTAGGACCGTCATTTCGGTTGATTGTCGAGCGATTTCAACCGCCGAGCGCAATGTAGGCGTCAGTCCCCCTGACGCGGGTGCGTTCTGGTTTAGAGCGCTCTGTTTGGTGATCGCGCGTACGACGGTAGGACCGTCGGCTACATTGCGCTCGGCGATGGGTTGCGCGTTGTGGACACCGGGCGGGATGTGGGCGTCAGTTCTGCTGACGTGGGCGCGATCTGTTTCAGAGCGCTCTGGTTAGTAGCGCGCGTACGACGGTAGGACCGTCGGCTACATTGCGCTCTGTGGTTCGTAACGCGTGAATAAACACCGAGCGCAATGTAGGCGTCAGTTCCCCTGACGTGGGTGCGTTCTGTTTCAGGGCGCCCTGTTTGGGCCGCGCGCGTACGACGGTAGGACCGTCGGTTACATTGCGCTCGGCGATTGGTTGTGCGTTGTAGACACCGGGCGAGATGTAGGCGTCAGTCCCCCTGACGTGAGCGTGTTCTGTTTCAGAGCGCCCTGTTTTGCCGAGCGCGAACGACGGTAGGACCGTCGGCTACATTGCGCTCGGTGGACATCACGCGCGAATAATCACAGAGCGCAATGTAGGCGTCAGTCCCCCTGACGTGAGCGTGTTCTGTTTCAGAGCGCCCTGTTTTGCCGCGCGCGTACGACGGTAGGACCGTCGGCTACATTGCGCTCGGTGGGCATCACGCGTGAATAATCACCGGGCGGGATGTAGGCGTTAGCATACGACGGTGGGACCGTCGGTTACATTGCGCTCGGCGATTGGTTGCGCATGGTGGACACCGAGCGAGATCGGGGTTTAGTTTGGGGCTCCGGTGGTGCCGCCGCCGGATGGCGCGCCGGTGGTGCTGTTTGAGGGAGATTGGCCATCGGTGGGGATGTTCATGCCGGACTCTTTGGGGGGAGGTGGGGGCGTGACGCCTTTGCCGGGCTCGTAAGATTCCTCACCTTTGCAGCCCGCGAGCAGGGCGGTTGCGGCGAAGAGGAGGGCGAAGGGGAGGATTCGGCGCTGATTCATGGGTCAATTACTCTTGCTAAGGACCGGCACGGACCGGTTTTTCATCGTACAACATTACATAACATTATTGGAATAATTCTTCTCTCTTTGCCATGGTTATAACTCAATCTAGAGGACCTCATGGGGGAAGAGGGCAAAGGGGGCGAGGTCCAGTGGGAGACGCTTGTTCTCAGAGAGCTTTTGCGAGCTTTTGGGAGGTGCTTGGAGTGGGGACCGTTGAGCGCTCTGAGTTCAAAGCGTTAATGGTCCGAAACGCTCCCCGGACCATAGATCCCCCCTCCCCATCTCTTCTATTCAGTCAAGATGAGGCCAATTTCCTTTATGAATGGCAAGAGGGCACAGGTCTTTCGCTTTTATGCGCGCGCGTGAAGCGCCGTTGACTCCTTTTGGGGTGGTAACGAGAAGGGTTGATGAAAAGGGAACGGACGAGAGAAGTCCGGTGAGGCGCTCCGTTCGACGCCCCGCCGAGGAAGAATCCACTTCCCTGCTCTCGAACATCGGCACGCTAGACGTCTGACGCCCTTTTAGCGCACGGATGTATGGGTAAAGAATACCCTTGCTCGTTTTGACACCTTGGAGGAGAGGGATCGGTAGGTCTTGGGCCTAGCCGGGGATGGAGGGCGTCGTACTATGGATTTGGGTTTGCGGACGATGACGACTAGTAGCGAGAAACACCTTTCCCCCTCCCTCACGCCTCAGGAAACGGAAGCGGTCTTGGAGCTTTGGGCGAAGCGGCAGAGCGAGACGGATGCCTTACGGACTCGGATGACTATCGATGAGTTGGCCGAGGCGATCTCGGTTCCGCCGGAGGAGATCGAGGCGATGGTGCGTGAGGTTCGGGCGAATCCCAGCCTTCCGCCGATGAATCCCAACGAGGTCAAAATTCGGCGAAGAAACCGGTGGCTGATGGGAGCGGCGGTAGTCTTTTGGGTTGTTTTCTTGGCATCGGCCATCCCCATTGCCTACGAGATGGGACGGGGCCAAACCCCTCGGATCTCGACAAGTTCTCCTTTCTTCAGACCTCGTCCCCCGGAAATGCAGGTGGCCAAGGCGGCGAATTCGCCCAGTTCCATGCAGGCGACGATGGTATCTTCTCCCGTTTTGGGCCAAGCCTTTCCCCAGGGCATTACCGCGTCTTTTCGGGGCTATCAGGTAGATGGCCAGGGCAAGAATCTTTCTGAAGATAGGATTAAGGAAGGGCTGAACAACATCTTGCGCCGGATGAGCAGTCGGACCGGTTTGGCCGGTTCCACCAGCTATCCCGAGGAAGCGATTCTGGCGGCCTTGCAGAGCGAGGACCCGAAGTCGGCCCCCCTGGCCATCGCCTTTGAGGAGTTCAAGGTCGTGGGGAAGAACGGGAGCTACGCGGTGAAAATGCCGATTGCCCTTCAATCCGACCCTCGGGTGGTGGACGCGGTTACCGGCGAGCAGACCCGAAAGCTAGAGGTCTTGGCTAATCAGACCAAGCGGCTGAGCGACCCTCAGTAGGGCGAGTCGGTCGCGGTTTAATTTTTGGGGGCGGGGTGGTTGGAGGATTGGTGCCTCAGGGTGCGATTGTTGGCGGGGCCTGGTTTTTGCGGGGGCGCTCTGGGGTTGGACGCGCGTACGTCAGGGGGACTGACGGCTACATTTTTCGCTCGGTGTTTAGGTGCGCTCTGTTGGTTCAGAGGGCGATGTGGGTGATGGGTTTGGCGTCGTGGGGGTTCTGGTTTTTTACAGGGCGCTCTGGGGTTGGGCGCGCGTACGTCAGGGGGACTGACGGCTACATTTCGCTCGGTGTTTAGGTGCGCTCTGGTTTTACAGAGCGAAATGTAGGCGACGGTCCTACCGTCGTACGCGCGATCACCAAACAGAGCGCTCTGAAACAGAACGCGCTCGCGTCAGGGGGACTGACGGCTACATTTCGCTCGGTGTTTTTGTGCGCTCTGGTTTTACAGAGCGCAATGTAGGCGACGGTCCTACCGTCGTACGCGCGATCACTCAACAGAGCGCTCTGAAACAGAACGCGCTCACGTCAGGGGGACTGACGGCTACATTTCGCTCGGTGATTGTTTGCGCTCTGTTGGATCTGAGCTTGATGTGGGTGATGGGTTTGGCGTCGTGGGGGCCTGGGTTTTGAGGGGAATCCGTCGCGCCCCTTACTCTTCCCTACTTCCACTTTTGGGCGAGGGCGGTGGGGTTGTCCATGAACTTGGCGTGGCCGTCTAGGAAGGCGAGGACGCCTTTGTCGACGTGGGCGGGGTTGAAGGTGGTGGGGTCGCCGGTGGGGTTGGGGCCAGGGGCGGTGGACTCGAAGAGCATGACGGCCTTGTCAGGGTCGGGCTGTTTGCTGATGGCGGCGAGGGTGAGGTCTTGGTTCAGGGCGTACGCGGGGTCTTGGTGGGAGGTGGGGCAGACGGCTCGGCTGATGTCCTTTTTGAATTCGGGATTCAGTTCCAACCAGCGGGAGGCGGGAGGGAGGTTGTCGTCGTAGTCGGCGGCGTACATGACCATGCCAACGGCGAGTTGCTTAACATTCATCAGGCATTGGGACCGGAGGGCCACCTTGGGATGCCGATTCATGTTGGCAAAGGCTATGGTGAAGAGGAAGATGACGCCCGCGACAAAACCGGACAAGAGGTAGAGCGAGCGCTGCTCCCTCCGCGGGAAGCGGTGGACGCCCAGCCAGAGCATGGCCACGATGACGGCGGGCCAGAAGATGAAGTTATAGGGGCCGGGGTTGCCGATGATCGCGAGGGCAAACGCGAAGCTGGGCAGGAAGGTCAGGACGACAAGGGCCGCGAGGATGAGCTGGTTTTGCCCTTCGCTCTTCTCCGTCATTTCTTGGTCCCCTGCCAATTGAGCGTTTGAGCGTATTTGCGGCTGTAGGCCTTGGCGTGGCTATCTACAAACCCGATCAGACCCATGTCTTCATGAGGAGTGAGGAAATTCTGTTGGCCGCCGGACTCCAGGGTTGATTCGAAGTATTGGGGAGTCTGGGCTTCGTCGATGGTCTTGGCAGGTTTTCCCGCAACGGTTGAGTTCAACGCGTAGGCGAGATGATCGTTCGGGCGGATGGGGCACTTATACACCTGGCGATTCTTCAGGTACGGATAGAGGGCGTCTTCCCAGTTAGCGGCGGGCATGATCTTGTCATCGTAGTCCGTGGCGTAAAGGAGTCGGGCCACGCCGATCTGTTTCACATTGGATAAGCAGGCGATGCGGGCCGATCTCTCGCGATTGTCGCCCCCGAAGGCGCCGGAGAAGAACCAGCCCAGTCCGGCGAAGACGGCGATGACCAAGAGGCATTGCCAGGCGACGGTTCTGCGCTGGGATGCGGGCCACGTGAGGACCGAGGCGACCAAGAGCAACGCGGCGAGCAGAACCCACCACGCCGGAGAGACCGAATTTCGGCTCGGATGAACGAATCCCACAACCAGGTTATAAACGGAATAGAGAGTCGCCAGGAACGTCAGCACCCCCAACACCTGCAGAGGGCCAAGGAGGGTCTCACCAGGTTTGTTGTCCATTTTCATCTTGGTTGCTCCGACCTTCATCGTACTTCGTGTCCTTTCGCATCGACCAAGTTTGAGCGTAAATGGAGGACGAACGTTCTGCGCCAAGCGTTCGAGGACGGCTGGTGGTTTCGCGAGAACCTTGGCGCCTTGCCCGGACCGGGTGCTGTGGTTGCCAGTTTCCGTCTTGGCAAGTGCGCGCTCTTAGTAGATCTTTGTCTGTTATACTGATCGTTATCTGGGGAGCAGTACGCGTGGACGTTTTGGCCAGTTGGCGCGCTTATATTCTTCGGGTCGCGCAACTTCGGCCGGAGGCTCCTGATTCATTTTTCGAGGACGAGCGGCGGGTTTGGGCGGCTCGGCACGGGGTCGAGCCTTTGCCTCTTCCATGGGAACCCAGGAATCGGCCGGTGATGTCGGATCCGTATCCGGAGCGATAGCTTTTGCTAGATGCGCTCTGTTAGGGCCGTCGTTTTGGTTGTCTGTCGAGCGCCGTTTGTTGGCCGCGCGCGTACGACCGTAGGACCGTCATTTTGGTTGTTTGTCGAGCGATTTCAACCGCCGAGCGAGATGTAGGCGTCAGTCCTCCTGACGTGGGCGTGTTCTGTTTCAGGGCGCCCTGTTTGGGCCGTGCGCGTACGACGGTAGGACCGTCGGCTACATTGCGCTCGGTGATTGGTTGCGCGTTGTGGGCACCGGGCGAGATGTAGGCGTCAGTCCCCCTGACGTGGGCGTGTTCTGGTTCAGAGCGCCCTGTTTGGCCGCGCGCGTACGACGGTAGGACCGTCGGCTACATTGCGCTCGGTGTTTGATTGCGCGTTGTGGGCACCGGGCGAGATGTGGGCGTCAGTTCTGCTGACGTGGGTGTGATTTGGTTCAGGGCGCTCTGTTTGGGCCGCGCGCGTACGACGGTAGGACCGTCGGCTACATTGCGCTCGGTGTTTGATTGCGGGTTGTGGGCACCGGGCGAGATGTGGGCGTCAGTTCTGCTGACGTGGGTGTGATCTGGTTCAGAGCGCTCGGTTGGACAGCGCGCGTACGACGGTAGGACCGTCGGCTACATTGCGCTCGGTGATAGGTTGCGCGTTGTGGACACCGAGTGAGATGTAGGCGTCAGTCCTTCTGACGTGAGTGTGTTCTGTTTCAGGGCGCTCTGTTTTTCCGCGCGCGTACGACGGGAGGACCGTCGGCTACATTGCGCTCGGTGATGGGTTGCGCGTTGTGTACACCGAGCGAGATGTAGGCGTCAGTCCTGCTGACGTGGGTGCGTTATGGTTCAGGGCGCTCTGTTTGGCCGCGCGCGTACGACGGTAGGACCGTCGGCTACATTTTTCCGAGCGTGGGGGCGGGGGCCGTTTGGGCTATGGCACGGAACCTTTGGCTACACCTGACGGTGGCCGGATTTCGGCGGTGATCTGGGTTCCCATTCGCCAACTTCGGGTCGCCAGATTCGCGGCGGCACCCTGCGGGTGGCCAATTTTGCAACGGGGGTTGTTTCCATGAGTTCGAAAGGATTTATTCGTAGTGGTTCGGATCGTTGTCAGGACGTGTTGGAGTTTCCTTCGGAACATCCGGAATTCCAACCTCGAGCTCTGCCCTTCCGGTTGATGCCGGGGGTGTTTGCGGGGCAGCTTTATCCGGCTCGGGAGAATGTGGGCGGGGTGATGCTGCCTTCCTCGGGCGGGGGTTGGGAGTCGGAGGGGGCGGCGGCGGAGCGCGTGCGGCCGGACTGTGTGGTGGTGCTTGCGGTTGGCAAGCTCAAGGGACCAGGGACAAGGGACGAGGGACCAAGGGACACTGCGCCGGCGGGGTGGAATGCGGGGACGGCTCGGCGAGAGGCGGCGGCGCTTTTGGAGTGCACGCTGGAACCTGGCGACCGGGTGATGGTTCGGCCTTGGTCGGGGATTCGGTTTCAGAACGCTTACGGCGTGCGCGGGCTGTGCTTCTTTGGCCAGACCGACGGGTGGCAAGAGGACGCGGTGATGCGGTGGGTCGAGGGGCAGTGGCGACCGCTGGACAACTGGGTGATGGTGCAGTTGGACCGCGCCTTTCAGTCGCTGGGCGTGATCTCCTCGCGGACGATCTTGGACGTGAAGGGGACGGTGCTGGACGCAGGCCCACGCGCTTCCCTTCGGCCCGGCGACCGAGTAGTGACAGCGGACGATCAGGCGCAGCAGTCGGATGACGACATGAAGTGGCTTACCACAAAGTGGGGGCCCTGGGGCGATGACGTTTGGCTGGTGCGCGAAGTGGATTGCGAAGGCGTTCGCCGAGTGGTGGCGACGATTGTTTGACGATCGCTTGCTGAGCTGATCGGACTCATTTTTATTTTCTCTTTCTCTCAAGGAGTTCCAATCTTATGCTTCAAAATGCTCTCCTGGCCGGGGCGAATAGTGACCCCAAAAAGAAACCGAAAGCCAAGACTCTTCAGGAACGCGAACGCGGGCTGCGCGAGTGGATGCTGAACCTAGAGGCCACCATCGTCGGGCCAAAGAGGTTCGGGCGGACCTGATCGAAGTTCGTCGCAAGCTGGGATTGAATCCGGATGGGACTCCGAAGAATGGCAGAAAGGGCAAGGCTTCCCCTTCCACGACTCCGCAACCCTTCACCCCTCCGGGCTACGTGAACCCCCAGGAGCCGACGATTAGCACTCAGGTCGCGCGCCGCAACAAGGTCATCGTCTCTCACCAGCCGGTTCAAACGCGAGAGGAGTTCAACCAGGAAACAGAGAAGATCCGGCAGACGATGCGGAAGGTCCGTCAACAGGATCCCAGCATCCGCTCGAAGAACGAGGCAAAGCTCTACAACGATACGAAGACGCTGGAGCAGCGGATTCGGACGATGGAAGGCCAGGGGATCGACGCAACGGCCCAACGCAAGCAGCTCTCCCGGAACTACTCCGAGTTAAAGAACTTTCAGCGCGATCCCTTGTACCGATCGGCGCCCGAGGACCGGAAGCGATACAAAACCCTCTCGCACTATCACGATCATCCCCAAGATCTGCATGACCGGCTGGTGGCCAGTCGTTTGGACTTGGACGATTTGTACATGGCGGGGAGACAGGCCAACAAGCGCGGAGGGTTCCAAAACAGCATTCGGATCAATGGACAGGAGGTTCCCGATTACGATGCGGTTGCCGAAGTTGCTTACGCCACGGGCTTGAATCGCCAGGACTCGATTCGTCTCATTAAGCAAAAGCTCTATGGTCCGCTCTCGGGTCGAACGCTCGCGGTTGCCTCCCGGACACGAAAGTTTGGCGGCCAGGACCGCGACGAGGCATTTACGGGACCGGGGCTCTCGCCGACTAAGGTCGGCAAACAAAACAAGATCACCGATATCGTCGAGAACCGAACGGGCGAGGCGATTAAAATCCTTCGAAAAGATGCGCCGATGTTGGTGACGATGGCGGAGCGCCGCGTTCGGTCAGGCATTCGAGCCCTCCAGGCGCGCATGCTTCAATTGCAGGTAGGAACGCCCGCGTACCGACAAGCATCGGCTGAGCTCAAGCGACTGCTTACGGAGCTCTCCAAGCACGAGGAGAACCCTCTCTACAAGGCTTTGCCCGCCGAGAATAAAAACATCAAGGCGTTCATTCGCGTGATGATCGATCCAGAGACCACAGCTCAAAGGCTACGCGAGACGAACGTCAATATGGCGGATCTGATCAATGAGACGTCCCAGCTCTTTGGCCAGGGATCTCACGCGCGGGCGAACGCCCAGGTCGAGACGATGGACGACAACTACCGTCCGCTGGACGAGGCGTATCGCAAGGTTGGAGATGCAATGTACGGCCTTCCGCCCAGCGTCGCCATCATGGCCAACCGGGGGAAACTGGGCAAGGAGACGAAGTTGCTCCTGAATCAGCTTGGGAAGGAGGATCACCTGGTCCGAACCGCCAACCGGGGACTCTCCAAGAAGGACATTAAGATCCTCACGGAGGAAGCCGGATTGATGGATGGCGTCACTAGTCTTTCGGCGTCAATTCAGCAATCTCAAATGCTCCAAAACCGGGATTTGGGATTGATCAGCGATCCGGAAGCCTATGGCCGATTCCTTTGGAACAGCGTTTCCCGTCCGATAACGACCGTCGTCGATGGCGTGCGCGGTGCGCTCAACGGAGGTCACGGAATAGCTGGCGAGGAGCGTAGCGCCGGGGAAAACCTGGGCTTATTTGCGGCGGACTTCTTGGCGCAGATGTTAGC
>Ga0209959_101107_pt1 | contig 11179 bp, 10 predicted proteins | sample ThiBiot_300_biof_2_FD_183943 | JGI IMG/M metagenome (GOLD analysis project Ga0209959, IMG submission 183943) | Wastewater bioreactor microbial communities from Cape Town, South Africa - Thiocy_expt_300_biof (SPAdes) | ecosystem: Engineered > Bioremediation > Thiocyanate > Unclassified | place...
TGCCCAGGCCTTCACACTCGGAGCCCCATTCGGACTGGCCAGGGCCGACACGACATGGGTATCCAACAGCCAGCCCTTCACAGAAGAATATCCCGTCCCCGGTCCATTTCGCGCTCCAGATCGAGACCGTCGAGCCCGAGGCCTTCGAGGAAGGGTACGAAGGCGGGCTTGCTGCCGTCCGTGGGCAGGAGCCGTTCGAGCTCTTCCACGCTGATGACCGCAACAGTCTCGCGCCCTCGCACGGTGACTCGCTGGGGGCCTTCGCTTTGAGCGCGTCGGACAACCTCGCTGAAGCGCGCCTTGGCGTCCTCGAGTTTCCAGGTGCCGCCTTGTCCGTCCTTGGCTTCCGGGTCCTTTCGGATTGCCGTGCCCATTCGCATTCTCCTGACTAGCTAGTCAGATATAGGACTTGGGACGGAGTTTGGCAACGCGAAACTGAGCGCGTGACGCAAATTGAAGCGCCAGTCCACGGTCGGCCTGGGCGTGCCGCCGTGAGCGTGCTTCTGAGCGAGCCGCGCGTGTCGGCTTCAGGCCGCGTCAACTCCCGGGCTATGTGCGGGCGAGACGCTCGATGATCGGGCATTCCGGTCGAACATCGCCATGACAGGCCTCAGCCAGCGTCACCAACGCCGTCCTCATTGCCTGAAGCTTTGCGGCCTTTCGGCCCAGCTCCTCGGCGCGCGCCATGGCCAGTGCCTTGACGTCGCCGCTCGATCGCCCACGATCCTGCCACAAGCCGAGGAGCGAGCGGATCTCCTCGATCGGGAAGCCAAGGTCGCGGGCATTGGCAATGAAGCGGAGGCGATGCACGTCCGCGTCCGAATAGTCGCGATAACCGCTGCGCCGCCGGGCCGGCGGCGGGACGAGACCGATCTTCTCATAATGCCGGATCATTCGCTGCGACACCCCGCTCGCCTGTGACGCCTGGCCGATGTTCATGGCTAGCTCCCGTCGAGCCTCACGGCACTCAGCCGCAGCGCATTGGCGACCAAGGTGAAAGAGGACAGGGCCATGGCGGCGCCAGCGAACATCGGCGAGAGCAGGATGCCGGCGACCGGGTAGAGCACGCCCGCCGCGACCGGAACGCCGATGCCGTTGAAGAGGAAGGAGAAGAAAAGGTTCTGGCGGATATTGGACATGGTCGCCCGGGCGAGCCGGCGCGCCCGTACCATCGCCGCCAGATCGCCCGCGGTCAGGGTCAGTCGGGCGCTTTCGATGGCGACGTCGGTGCCCGTTCCCATCGCGATCCCCACATCTGCGGCGGCCAGCGCCGGCGCGTCGTTGATGCCGTCACCCGCCATGGCGACGCGCGCGCCTTTTGTCTTCAGTTCGGTGATGATCCGCGCCTTGTCGTCGGGCCTGAGATCGGCATGAACCTCGTCGATGCCGCCAATTGCGTTCGCGACCGCCTCGGCCGTGCCGCGACTGTCGCCGGTCAGCATGACGATGTGCAGTCCTTCGGCTTGAAGCGCGGCGAGGGCCTCGCGCGTCGAGGCCTTGATCGGATCGGCACGCCCGCCGACGGCAACGAACATCACGCCGGCTGCATTGGCCCGATGGCGTTCGGCGGCTGGGGCGAGCAATGTGCTGTCGGCACCGATCCGCTCCATCTGCGCGGCATTGCCGACGGCGATCGTGCGGCCTCCGACAGTCCCGCTGATCCCCATCCCGGTTTGCGATTCGAAATTGCGGACCTCGCTGAGCGTGAGCCCCCGATCGCTCGCGCCCGCGATGATCGCGAGAGCCAGCGGATGCTCGGACCGTTCCTCCAGCGCGGCGGTCAGTGCCAGCAGCTCGTCCGCCGTGAACCCCTGGGTCGGTTCGACTGCCATCAGCTTCGGCTTGCCCTCGGTCAGCGTGCCGGTCTTGTCGATCACCAGCGTATCGACGCCATCGAGCGCCTGCAGAGCCTCGGCGTTCTTGACCAACACCCCGGCTTGCGCTCCGCGTCCGGTGCCAACCATGATCGACATCGGCGTGGCGAGTCCCAGCGCGCAGGGACAGGCGATGATGAGGACGGCGATGGCGTTGAGCAGCGCGTGGCCGAAGCGCGGCTCCGGCCCGACCAGATTCCAGATGATGAAGGTCGCGATCGCCACCAGCACCACCGCCGGCACGAACCAGCCGGCTATGCGGTCGGCGACTGCCTGAATCGGCGCGCGGCTGCGTTGCGCCTCTGCCACCATCGCGACGATGCGGGCCAACATGGTGTCCGAGCCGATCGCTTGTGCTTCCATGACCAGGCTGCCGGTGCCGTTGACTGTGCCGCCCGTGACCGCCGCGCCGGGAAACTTGAACACCGGCGCCGGCTCGCCGGTGAGCATCGATTCATCGACCGGCGAGTGGCCGTCGCTCACGACGCCGTCGACCGGGATCGCCTCGCCGGGGCGCACGCGCAGGCGGTCGCCTCTCGCAATGTCTGCCAACGGCACTTCGCTTTCGGCGCCGTCGGGGCTGATGCGCCGTGCCGTCTTGGGCGCGAGTTTGAGCAATGCACGGATGGCGCGTCCCGTGGAGGCCCGTGCGCGCAACTCCAGCACCTGGCCGAGCAGGACGAGCGCAACGACGACGCCCGCAGCCTCATAATAGACTGGAACCATATCGCCATGCGTGCGGAGAGCGGCCGGGAAGAGGCCGGGGGCGACTGTAGCGATCAGACTGTAGAGGAACGCTGCCCCCACGCCGATCGCGATCAGCGTGAACATATTATAGTGGCGGCTCTTCAGCGAGGCCCATCCGCGTTCGAAAAACGGCCATCCGGCCCACAGCACGATCGGCGCGGTGAGGGCGAGCTGCACCCAGGGGGACCAACGCATGGGCACGAGGTGCAACCCCACCATCTCGCCACCCATGGAAAGCAGCAGCAGCGGCACCGCGAGGATCCCACTCACCCAGAGGCGGCGGGTAAAGTCGACCAGTTCGGGGTTCGGCCCCTCGTCGGCGCCAGGCTCAGCGGGCTCCAGCGCCATGCCGCAGATCGGGCAGGAGCCGGGGGCATCGCGACGGATCTCCGGATGCATCGGGCAGGTCCAGATCCTGGATGCCGATGCCACAGGAGCGGATGCCGATTGCGGCGCCAGATATTTTGCGGGATCGGCGATGAACTTCGCCCGGCAGTTGGCGCTGCAGAAGTGATAGGAAGCGCCATTGTGCTCGGCATGTTGGTGCGTCTTCCCAGGATCGACGCTCATTCCGCAGACGGGATCCTTGGTTTCGCCCGCGGGTTTGCCGTGCGAGAAGCTATGGCCGCTATGGCCATGATGATCATGCATCGCCTTGCTCCTTTACGGCTGTAGATAAGGTCTGACATCATGTCACGGTCAAGTCCCTGGATATCGCGATGGAGTTGCGCTTTCAGGACAGGGCGGGGAGGCTGTGCATAATGTCGCGGCATCTCGCCCGCGAGATTGAGCGTTTTGTCCGCAATTTTCGCGGATTGAGTTATTGGCCCGGTCGGAGACGGCCAGACATCGGCCTTCGACAGTCCGCTGCGCTATTCAGAACCGCTGAAAAACATCGAGTGATCTACGGTTCCACATAGTCCTTCCCAAAGTGCGCGGCGAGTGATGTCGCCTCGGACGGCGAGATGCTGACGTTGCTGACCTCCGAGATGGCGATGGCGGTTGCGGCACGCTCGAACAGGGCAACGCAAGGCTGATTGTCGAGCCGGGATGTATAAAGAATCCCGTCCGCCGTGGTCGTTTGATGGATGTGCCGGCTGGCAGCCCAGGTCTTGCCATAGGCGTCGCCGTGCAGGTCGGTGAAGGACAGGCCATGAACCGATATGCCGCCATCGAGGAGTGGATAGAGCCTGAGCGCTCGTGTGGTGACGATTTCACTGCGAGCGCGAGCCTGGACCGCACTGGACAGGATGTAGGGTATCGCAGGCCGTCGGACGAGCGTTTCGCCAAAAGCCGTTACCAGCGTGCGGGCGGTGTGGAGTACCTTGTAGCTGCCATCGGGGGCGTCGAAGCGGCCTTCGGGTTTAGGCCCGAACGGCCCGAAGAAAAGCGGATCATGGGCAGCACGATGAATCCGGTGCATATGCACGCCCGCACCGACGCGTCGCAACATGGTGGCGGCCATTCCTGGTCAGACCGCCCAACTCGCGACAAGTGCGACGAGCTGACGCAAGGTTTCCTGATCCGGGCGACGCCCCAGGATCGCCAGCGGTGTTTCCTCGTGGGCGCTGAAGCCTTCAACCGGCGTCGTCAGGAGCATCAATTGCTCCCAGGGATGAGTGTCGCCGAAGGCCTCGAGCAATCGCTTGAGATTGGGAAGCGCCTCGCCATTGACGAGCTGGGCAGCCGGATATGGGATTTCAGCGCCATAGGGGACGCCGAGCATCTGCCGCCGCTGCCGTTGCTTCTTGATGGCGACCGCAGTCACGCCAAGCATCTCGGTAACATCAGTGCGATCAAACATCCTACTGGCGCGCTGAGCCATATCGTCGCGGAAGCGCGCGGTCTTCTCGCGCGCAGCCCTGATCGCCTCGAAATCAGCTGGCGATTCTGGCGCGACGTCGCCCGGAGCGATTGCAAGTGCCTGGCGCATCTGAACAAAGCAGACCGGCTATTGACGCTATACCCATTTAGGTATAAATGGGTGTTGTAAGATGATGTGGTCCGGGAATGAGTGAGTCAGACAAGGAAATAAGATGGCTGGGGAGCACGCTCAAGGATTTGTCGGCCATGCCCGACGAGGTGAAGCGGCCACTGGGTTACGGTCTCCGCTTGGCCCAGAAGGGGGAGCGTGCGCCGGATGCGAAGACGCTGAAAGGTTATGATGGAGCAGTTGAACTGATCGAGGACCATGATGGCGATTCCTATCGGGCGGTCTACACCACTAGAATCGATTCCGCTGTCTATGTGCTGCATTGCTTCCAGAAGAAGTCAACGAACGGGATCGCTATCCCGAAACACGACAAGACGACGATTGAGAGCAGATTGAAAGATGCCAGGCGGGACGCGGAAGATCAGCGTAGCGCGAGTAAGAGCAAAGGACATTGATATGGCTGTCGAACATGTAACTTCCGGCGGAGGCAACGTCTTTGCCGATCTCGGCTTGGCCGATGCCGATGATCTCAAGGTCAAATCCGACCTGGCGGCACTGATGCTCCGGTCCATCCATGAGCTCAAACTGAGCCAGACTGTCGCGAGCCGAATGATCGGCATTCCGCAGCCCAAGCTGTCGAAGATCCTGAACGGCAGGTTGGACGGCATCAGCGAAGCCTATATCGCGACGGCTCTCAGGAAGCTCGGGCATGATGTCGCCTATCAGGTCAGCCCTCGGCATGAGGGCGTCGGGCAGGCTCACGTCATCGAGCTGGTCTGATCTCCTTTCGGTCAGAACGGGCGTGCACATGCCACATGATTCTGTCGCCGATCAGCCTCCACCACTTACGCCTGCTACCGGGGGGCAAACGCTGCGCGCCCGACACTTTTTCTGGCGTCCATGGTACGCGAAGCTCTGGTGGGCGACCATTCCGGTCTGGTGGGGAGGGATGGCCCTCTCCACCCGCATCGACACGCTGGAAGCCTTCTATCGTGGGGGGATCGCGGGCTATCTCGACATCCTGTTCTTTCCGATGACTGCGGTCATGGTGCTGGGCGTCGGTTATGTTCGCGAACGCCTGGATAGTTTCATCGGGCAAGGCGATGGTGTGCCGCTGTCCGATGAGGAGGGTGACGCCGAGAGACAGCGTGTTTGGGAAGAGCATGAGCGGATGGTGGAGAGATCGCGCGCTTTCGCCGATCCATTCGACCCCCGATCTGGACCGCTCTGGATCGGCAACCCTTCGAACCCACTGAATCCAGACTACATTGATCCCCACACCGGAAGGCATCGTTAGCGCTTCTTGAATTTACTGTCTCCGTCGCCAGGACTGCCGGCGATGTCGGTCGAGAAACTGCCCTTCGAGAGGACTGAGTTCTGCTCGAGCGAGGTTAATGGGCCGGTGATATCAAAGGTGGCGCGTCCATTGTCCGCATCCTGAAGGTAGCGATTGCGCATGCCTTCGTTCCCAAGGACGCGGTTCGAAAGTTCGCGGGAGAAGGTTGCTGCCGGATCGCTGGAGCGCGCTGCGGCACGCTCAGCGGCAGCAATGGATTCCCGGACATCATAGTTCATAACGTCCATCGTGGATTGCGCGGTTTCGGTAGTGGATCCCTGATCCGTGCTTCGAAAACCTATATTACCACCAAACCGACCGGCTGTCGTTCTCCCTTTGCTAGTTGTCTGGGTAGGTCCTCGTTGCCGTCCTTTGCCAGACCGCGCGCTGTCGCTCGTGGTTTCACTATCGGAGGTAGATATCGTTCTCCCGATTTCGAGGCCGAAAGTGGTTCCCATTGTTGTCTGATCCGCGGCGGAACGGGAGAGAGTTCTCTGCCATCCTGTTTGCGCCATGATCGCCTGGACGTCGCGCTGGAGCGTGTCGGCGACCTGTGGCTTCAATCTCCATTCGCCTTTGCGGTCCATCTCGAATCCGCCGCGCAGCCAGTTGGCGAGCATAGCCTGCCCCTCGGCGCCACCGCCCATGAAATGCTCGATCGTGTCAGGCCCTGCCTGCTTGCCAGCCTCGAACCGGGTACTGGTGTCGCTGCGTGCCGAGCGGCTGAAATCCGTGCCGCTGGAAACCAGAAGATCATTGTGCGCGAAACTGAACCGTGCGTGCCCGCCATTGGCGATCGCGCCAAGCTGGCTCTCGTTGATAAGCCCGGCCTTCCACATCGCAGCAGCGGTCTCCGGGGTGAGATTGAGGCCGAGGTCACCATTCTGGTCCATGGCGATCTGGCGCTTCGTGAGGTTGATGCCGTTCTCGGCAAGGAGACCCTGCATACGGGTCAAGCGCTCCCGATCGACGATCGAGGTGATGCGCTCGTTGCGCGCGCGATCAGCGATGCCCCCGGCGCCGCCTTCGGCCATATCGACCTGGTTCCCCGCTGTGCGGCTCAGCGCCTGGATGAAGCTGTCGAGCCGTGCTGCCTCCCGCGTCGAGACGCCCGCCGCAGCTGCGCCCTCTGCGAACCCGAAATTTTCCGATTGGCGCCGCTGCTCGCCGATGCGCGCCGCGCTTCGCGTGCCCGTTGTTCCAACCTCTCGCTGCGCGTCAAGCTTGCCGGACCGTTCGGCGAAATCGTAGCCCGACGCCTCGCGCGTGCGTCCATAGATGCTGGTCCCTTCGCGGCCGGCCTCGGCCGTCGCGCCATCGGCTGTCCCGACCTGGACGGCCGCATTATAGCGTTCGAGCGCGGCCTCGATTTGCGCCTCATTGCGCCCCGTCGCGCGGGACAGTTGAGTTATGGCGGAACTGCGCGCTTCGCCCGACAGCGCATTGATGAAGCCGATCCGGCGCGAAGTTTCATCGACTGACAGGCCGAGCATCGCCGCCGCTTCGCGCTGGCCCTGATTGCTGCCGCTTCGCCAGCCCTGCTCGGTCGCGACATTGGCACGCTCGACGCCTGCAACATTGTCGCCGGCATAGTCGCGGCGTCCCTCCATCGCGCCGACCTGGACCTGCGCGGACGTGAGGTCGTTGCGCAGCATCTGCTCCTGATCATAAGTGTTGGCGATCAGCTTGGCGAATGTCGGATCAGCCTGGGCGTCGCCGATCACGCCTGATGCCTTGAGCTGGGCATCAGCCGGCGAATAACCGGCGCGTTCAAAATGCCGGGCCGCCCCCTGCATCATCATGCTGTAAGCGCGCTGGTCGCCGAAGGCGCGCCACTGGACGAGGTTCTGGCTGAAGGCCGCGAACGCCTTCTCGCCGGCCTCGTCCTGACCAAAATAGCTCGTGCCCAGACCCCTCAGGGCATCCTTCTCCGCGAACTGATGGATCGCTGTAGTGGCCGCATTGGCCTGGACGGCGCGCGCGACCCCGGGATCGGCAAGGTCCCGGCCACCCAGCGCGGGAGCGAGGCTCCCCATCTGGCGCGAGCCTTCGATGCCGCCGAGTGCGAACGCCGTTCCGCCCGGCGTGCCAGGACGCTCGCCAAGGATATGTCCCGCCTCGCCATAGCTTCGGTTCGCATTGAAGGTCGAACGCTCCCCAAAATCGCCAAAGCTCGAAGCGGCGGCCGCGCGGGTACGCGTTCCCATGGCTGAAGCCTGGGCCTCGAGCGCGGATGCCTGTCCCTCGGCGGTGCCCATCGGCGCGGCGGCGGCCGTGCCCTGGCTCGCTATCCCGAGCGACCCTGAGGTGAAGGAGGTGAACACATTGCCGCTGAAGCGGAAGACTGTGAAAACGAACGCGCCGGCGAGGCCAGCGGCGGCGGTCCGGAAGCTGCCGAAGATCGCCAGCGCCTTCATCGCCGCCGATGGCGCCAATAGCCAGGCATTGGCGGCGAGCGCGTTCGAGCGCAGTTCGGCGAGCGTCGCGGTCGCGCGCCCGAGGGTCAACTGATAGATCCCCGCGTCGATCACGCCCCAGAGCGCCACGAACACGAACATACCGAGGGCAAAGCTCGCCACGCGCAGGTTGATGGGCGTCAGGATGAACAGCAGCGCGATCGGGATCATGAACAACATGATGCCGAACACCGTGGCGCGGATCGTCGGCATCCATTCGTTCGCGACCGACATGGTGGCGAGACCATTGGAGATGACCGCCCGGTTGGCCATCACCCTGGCGGCGCTCGCCGGGGAATCCTCGAACAGGACGTCGCCTACGGTGTTGCCCAGCAGGATGTGGGTCAGAAAGGCTTGCGCGCTGAGCGGCCGGCCAAGCATCATCTGCCCCATCTCCCCAAGCTGCTGGCGGCAACGCGTCATCTGCTGTGCATTGCCAGTATCATAGCCCGTTCGGGTGCAGATCTGGTTGGTGTAGCTTTCGAACAGGACGGGATCGGACAGGCGATCGGAGATGTGCGTCCAGGCGTCGCTGCAGCTGACCGTCGTTCCACCCTTGTCGGATTGCGTGTAGACCGTGGAGAAGGTGGATGGCCCGGCCATCGCCGCGAACGAAGCAGGCAGATCGGTCGAGGTCCGGAACAGCTGGTCATCGTCCACGCCATAAGCCGCCGACACACGGGCGACCGGATAGCATTGGCGGACATAGTCCTTGATCGTCGCGTCGAGGAACACGTCGGTCATCGGACCGCGCGGCGAAACGGCGTTTAGGAAAAGGTCGAAGCTGTGCCCGCCGGCACCGAACTCGATCTTCGCATTGGGGTCCAGCGTGTTGTCGTCGATCGTCTCGACCATCGCGCGTTCCATCATGTTGGTCGCTCCGGCGACGAGTACGAGGAGGTTGGGGACGCCGCCGACAGGCTGATAGGCATTGCGCACGCGGTCATAGACATGGACCGTCCCGGTCGTGGCGATGAGGCCGACAAACAGGCCGATACCGATCAGGATCTGGAAGCCGAAGGCGACTAGGCCCATGCCGGTCCCGCGCACGCTGGCGATGATTGCACCGAGACCGATGCCGACCGTCGCGACGATCATCACCAGCGTCTCGTAGCGCGGATCGCTGAAGATCATCGAGACTAGGCGAAAGGCATCGACCGTCTCGGCGAAGCCGTCATAGGTGTGGAAGCTCGTATCGACCGCCAGGGCGGGCGTGGCGAGAAGCAGGGCGGGAAGGGCGGCAAAGAGCCTCGCAAGCCGGCGCATGATGGTGTGTCCTATTGATTGCGGGCAGCGGCGCCGGCGGCATCGCGCGCGTCGCGGTCGCGCTCCCGCAGGAGTCCGGCATAATTGGTGGAGAGGTTGGCCTGATTGAGAGCTGCCATGTAGCTTTGGCGCATCTGCGCGCGTTGGCGCAGCACTTCGTCTCTCAGGTCACGCAGCTGCTCGATCCCCTTGGACAGGATGCGCGTCTGACAGACATTCTTGTTGTTGCCGTCTGCCGATCCCGCGACGGTCGCGCCGCGCTCGGCATTGGTCACGGTGAAATCGATCGTGCGGGTCAGGTCATTGAGCATCTGGTAGGCGAGGGTGAGCGCGACCAGTTCGTCGGTATCTGCAATCACGGAATCGACGACGCCCTGGCGCACGCCCCATTCGAGCATCCGGTAGACCGGCAGCGTTCGGACGTTGGCGACGAACTGTCGTTCCTCGGCCGAGAGCGCCGCCCGCGTGCGGATCTTGGTGGCGATCGACTGCATGCGCTCGCGGGCGAGCACGAGGGCACCCCGTCCCGAGCCGTCCTGTGCGCAATCCGCACCCGTCGGCGGGAAATTGAGCGTCCTGCGTTGGACCCGGCCGGTCAGGAAGTCCTGCGCGCTTTCCGTATCCTGCGCGGGACATTGGGGAATGGCTGTGAACAGCGGTACCCGGTCGCCATCGTCCCAGCGCATATAGACGTCACCGACCCGGGCCCGCATGACGCTTGCCCAGTCGCCAGCGCCGACGCGCGAGGCGGCATGGGACAACAGCGAGCCGGTACGGAAGATGTCGGTCACCTCCGCTGGGCAGTTGGCGAGCGCGTCCTTCAGATCCTCGGTGGGGTTGTTGTTGTTCGCCTCGATCTTCTCGCGGCTCTGCTGATAGCTCTTGGCGAAGCCCTGCTTGACCGAGCGATAGCCGGTCATCTCCTCGATGATACCCGACATGTTGTCGTCGCCCTTGGCTATCTGCACCATGCGATTGGCGAGCCGGCAATCATTGACCTGGATCGAGTTCAGGAAATTGGTCGCTGCTTCCATCTTCGAGATGATGTTGCCCATCTTCTCGTCCAGCGTTTCGAGCAGATACTGGAACGCCACCGCAGGCGCGGCCTGCAGAATGCTCTCGAGCTTCTGGACCAGATAGTCGGGATCAAGGAATGACATGCCGCCCAGGAACATGTCGATACCGCCGCAGCCGGCTTTCACCTTTGGCAGGCTGACGGACATGAGATAATCATTATGGACGTCGACACGGCCCGACATGCCGCCGGCCGTCACATAGCCGCGCGTCTGGTCCTCGAACGAACCGGGAGAGGTATAGGTGACATTGTCGAACCAGCTTTCCGCCCAGCTCTGCGCATGGGCAGGCGCGGTCGAGACGAATGTGGCAAGGACAAGCGCGATCAGCGCGCGCGCAGCGGTGCGATACCGACCGAACATGGCGGACTCCGGACAATCTGGGTTGGGGGCGGAAGGACTGAGGCCGCCATTGCTCAGTGCCTTCCGTTGCGGGTCGCCGGCAGCCCCACGATGCCGGTGAATTTGGACATGGCGCGGACGCCGACCGCGGG
>Ga0209959_101108_pt1 | contig 11155 bp, 10 predicted proteins | sample ThiBiot_300_biof_2_FD_183943 | JGI IMG/M metagenome (GOLD analysis project Ga0209959, IMG submission 183943) | Wastewater bioreactor microbial communities from Cape Town, South Africa - Thiocy_expt_300_biof (SPAdes) | ecosystem: Engineered > Bioremediation > Thiocyanate > Unclassified | place...
CCGTCGTTCCAGTACATCATGACGGATTGGCTGCCACGTTCGGACTATCTCCTGGACAATACACGTCCGCACTTCGAACGTCTCGGTATCGGCTACAAGGGCGAGGATCCGGCATCGGAAGAGGAGATCTGGATTCCGATACGACCACGGACATAGTCCGCGACCATCCACACGAACCTCACGAGCCATCGACTACGACAAGTCGTCAACGTCATCGTGCGCCATGGCTTCATCCCGTGATAACGGAACGTGGATGGCGAACGTCGTACCACTTCCCTCTTCGCTGTGTACCTCGATCGTGCCGTGAATCATGTCGAGGAATTCCTTGACGAGAAGAAGGGCGAGTCCTGCCCCCTGCTCGCTGCGTGTGCCCGGGCGACCATGACGACGCGACCAGTCGAAGAGGCGCTGCAACACATCGGCGGGCATGCCCATTCCGGTATCCGAAATGGTCACGACGAGTTCGTTCCCGATCATCGAGACGTATGCTTCCGTTCTCCGTGAACTTCGTGGCATTACCGAGCAGCGTATGGACGACGAAGCGTAACAGGTATGGATCCACGTCGATCTCTCCTTCTTCCGCCATCGCCTCGACGGTGATGTTCTTTTCCCTGAAGACCGCATCCTGGAGCCCGACTTCCTCATCGAACAACGAACGTACGTCTACGGTCTGCCGCGCCATGGGCCGATCGCCACGCAGCATCGTCCCTGTCCATGTAAGCGTCTGGTCGAGGATATCCTTCGCGATCACGGCCTGGCGTCTGATCTCGGGCAGCAGTTCGATGATGACATCCGGTGTGTCGGAGAACTCGTCGATCAGTGCGATGATGGAGGCCAGCGGACTCCGGACGTCATGTGCCATGACGGAGAGCAGTCGCGTCGCAGCGCGCGTGAGTTGCTCCAGTGTCGCGTTGCGGTCGTGCAGTTCCGCCACCAGTCGTTGCGTGAGATTCTGGGCGATCCGGAGATCGACGAGGTGGGAGACGTGGCGTGCGAGCACCGTCAATGCCCGTTCTTCCCTTTCGGACAAGCTGCGAGGTTCGGGACCGATCACGCACAGCGTGCCGATGGCATGACCGTTCGAGGCGCAGACGGGCACACCGGCATAGAAGCGGACATAGGGGGCGCCCAGCACGTAGGGGCTATCCGCGAACCGCATGTCCTGCATGGCATCGGGAACGACGAAGACGCCACCCTGGAGGATGGCATGCGAGCAGAAGGCCATGTCTCGCGGTGTTTCCGAATCGTCGAGACCCTTCTTCGCCTTGAACCACTGACGGTTCCGGTCGATGAACGAGATCAACGAGATCGGTGTTCCGCATATCTGCGAGACAAGCTGTACGATTTCCGAGAATTCCTCTTCTTCCGCCGTGTCGAGGAGTTGCGATTCGTAGAGCGTCTGCAGGCGTTCTTCTTCGTTCTGCGGGAGATCGGCCACGATCATGTTCGATGCACCAGGAATGAAAGGTCCTACGATATAACGAAAAATGCGGATCGCCACGATGGGCGATCCGCATTCATGTTGTCATTCTCGATTCGGTGTCGACCGAACGGGATATCAGGAAGCTGCGGCTTCGGTAGCTGCTGCGTCGCCCGATCCCTTGGGAGCCGTGCATGTAACGATGACGGCTTCGGGACGATCCGTGAATTCGACACCCGGGATGCTCACATCGCTGATGTGGATGGCATGACCGATCTTGAGATCGGAGATATCCACATTGATGTGCTCGGGCATGTTGGTGGGATCGACCATAACGTGAGCCCTGTGCATCACGTGTTCGACCGCACCGCCATCACGCACGCCGATGGAGTTACCGACCAGGTGGATCGGCATTTCGACGGACATCTTCTGGCCTGCCGAGACGCCGAGAAGGTCGAAGTGCAGGATCTTGTCCGAAATCGGATCGAACGTCACATCCTTGACGATGCAATTCAGGGGCTTGCCGCCTTCAACCTGCAGGGCCACCATCTTGGCTTCGGCCGTATAGATGATAGGACGCAGGGCCAGCGTCTGAACGCTGAAGTGCACGGGGTCCTGGTTCTTTGCGTAATAGACGCCGGGTACCAATCCCTCGCGGCGCAGGGCCTTGGCCGTCGTGCGGCCCGGCTCACGCTTTACTGCCGAAAGAACGATTTGACTCATGATGACTACCTTATGGTTGGGCTTTTTCGAAGAGAGAGCTGATGGACTGGTTCTCGTGCGTGCGGATGATCGCCTCCGCGAACAATCCTGCGACGCTGATCACCCCGATCTTCGGATGCTCTTTCCGAAGAGGTATCGTGTCCGTTACGTACAACTTTGTCAATGCCGTGCACGCGGCGATCTTCTCGATGGCATTACCGGAGAATACCGGATGCGTACAGACACCGACGATGGTTTCCGCTCCGTTCCGCTTGATCGCTTCAGCACACTGCACGAACGTGCTACCCGTGTCGATGAGATCGTCCACGATCACTACGTTCTTTCCACGCACTTCACCGATGATGTTCATCACTTCGGCAACGTTGTGCTTGGGACGGCGCTTGTCCACGACGACCAGGTCGGCATCACCGAGCATCTTGGCATAGGAGCGGGCCGTCTTGACTCCCCCGACATCGGGCGAAGCGACGGCGACGTTCTCCAGTCCGAGATTCTGCAGCACCTGCGTGCTGAGCGGCGAAGAATACAGGTGGTCGAGCGGAATGTCGAAGAACCCTTGCAACTGCGGCGTGTGAAGATCCATCGTGATGATGCGGTTCGCACCGGCTCTCGTCAGAAGATCTGCCACAAGCTTGGCGGTAATGGCAACGCGGGGTTGATCCTTGCGATCCTGGCGCGCATATCCGAAGTACGGAATGACGGCCGTGATACGGCGTGCCGAGGCACGCTTCGCAGCATCGATCAACAATAAAAGCTCCATCAGATTGTCTGACGGAGCGAACGTCGATTGCACGATATAGAGGTCGACACCACGTACGTTCTCTTCGTACTTGACCCACAGTTCCCCATCGCTGAAATTCTGGATGGCGACCTGAGCCAGTTCACGATGCGTCGCGTGAGCAATCTTTACCGCGATGTCGGGGTTCGATCGACCCGCAACGATCTTGATGTCCGAATCCACGCTGCTATGTGCCTCGTAATCGTGTTGGCTGGGGCGGCAGGATTCGAACCTACGGATGGCGGAACCAAAATCCGCTGCCTTACCACTTGGCGACGCCCCAACGAGAGAGCTACAAAGATAAGGGGGCAACGGTCAGATTTTCAAATGTTTTTGCGAGGAATCCCAGGGGAATTTTCATCGGACGAGGACCGCTCCCCTGTATCCAGGACCAGCGACGAAGTACGTGCCGACGGCAAGCTCCGGACATATCGGTGACGTTCCTTCCACCACGTCCATACGGTGGACCCTCCGCCCCATGACGTCATACCACTCGTACGTACCGGCGGATGAAGCGAAGGCGAGGCGATGCCCTGGGCTCACATCGTATCCACCGCTCGCGGAACGTGTATCGATATCGATCACGCTCGTCGTATTGCCGAGGTAGGCACGGCCGAGTAGAACCATCGCTTCATCCCCGGCTACGGTGTTGTCGGTGACCGTCGCCATGCCGTAGTCGATCGTTCCGTCATCTGCCCAGCGGATGCTGCCCCACCGCACATATTCCTCGACGGGAGGCAGAAGGTCGGACAGGATCGTTGTCGTGGCGCCGTCGTGCCGTGCAACGACGAAGCCATCCCCACGCATCGCACCGAGCATCAGCACGTCGCCATTCATCCGCGCCTGTGCATGCGCAAACGCGGGACCGAGTTCATCGTTGCCGAACTGACGGATCGACGCTGGCTGATCGTGATCCGCCATGGCGACACGCCCGGATATGCTGAGGACGACTGTGCGCTTGCCATCTTCCATCAGGAGAGGTACGACGCTCCGTGCAGGGCCGTGATTCCGCGGTGACGACCACGTTCCCGAACCCGGTACGGAGCTGAAGGCCGTGGCATCCGCGATCCACGTGACGATACCTTGATCCCCACTCCGCACGGCCGCATTCCACGACGTCAGCGATGCGACGCCGGTCACGACGGACCGAGGTGTCGACCATGTACTGCCGTTCCATACCGCGTGCATGATGGCCGACGTGATACCCGTCGATTTCCAGAATGCATGGACCGAACCGTCCGCATCGGCATGCAGCTGAGGCTGTACGGCGGACGATGCGTCGATCACCCCTGAGTCGACGATGATCTGCTTCTCCGCATCGATGACGGCCCATCGAAGACCGATCGACGGAAGGAAGGCCTTGACGTCTACCAGCCTGGGCGAAACCGGAACGGTCGGTGCGGACTCCCACACGACCATCAGCCTGTTCTGACCATCGAAGACAGCGGACGGACGGTGCGCGAAGGCGGCAGACGGAATGTCGAGCCGCTTGACATAAGGCGACGACTTCGCCTGGATGCCTATCGCCACGACAGGTTTGCCCGTTCCTTCCTCCCGTCCGGCCCATACCAGGGCACGCGTTCCGATCGACGCGGTGGATACGACGGGACGTGCACTGCCTCGCTGACGGAAGGCGACCATCAGGCGTTCGTTCTCGCTCAGCAGCATCGCAGGTATGGCGTCACGAACAGGACGTTGCACGATGGGTGTCAGACCTGCCATGACATGTGCCGATTCGGTGGCCACGGTAGTCAGTTCGCCCAGAACATCCACGACCAGCGAACGATCGGATCCACCTTCGACCTCGTTCATACGGATACTGTCCGTTCCGAAGACCCCTGCCCACGTGACGTCGGCACCGGTCATCGCATGCAGCGTAACGTAGTCGTTGACGTCGACCGACCCGTTCGCCTTGAGACGGTACTCGATATTCATATCGGACGCATCACCGGGGCTGACCGTATCGATCGCCGTACGCTCGAAGTAGGCCCTCATCCTCAGCGTCGCATCGTACTTCGCATCGATATTCACATCCTTTATCATTTCCATTTCGGCCGGTGTCACCATCGGCTCGATACTGTCCAGCATCGAACCGAACAGCGAGCCGAGAGACCGTTGTACGATCGCCGTTTCCGTAGCACCTTCGGAAGGGTCCGCATAGTAGGCGAGTTCCAGCTTCCTGTCGCCTAGCCTGAACAACGTGATGACCGGCATGTGGAATTCGACCCTGTCCGGAAGATTCATCGATATGGTGAAGATGTCGTCCTTCGAACCGCCGATACCGTTCCATCCGTTCTCGTTGTGGAACGAGCCACCCGTAGCGCTCGTCATGACGTCACCGCCGAATCCGCACGCCGATCCAAGAACGGGCTGGACGTTGCCACGATCGTAGAAGGTAACCGTCTTCTTCTTCATCGCCAGTGACGTCGCTCCACCAAGGATTCCCCTCTCCACATCGTAACGGACATAGTCCGGTGATTCGGTATCTCCTCGCGTGATCACGGCATCGCCCGCAAGCCAGGCAGGCTGCTTCACGAACGGGATCCAGTAGCTGTCGTCAAGAATGCTGCTGTCGTTCATCTCGGCACGCACGCTCACGGACACGGCGGTATCCTGCCATGTGGCTTCGCCTGCGACATCGACATCCTCGACGCTGAACGACGTCGGGCCATCGGCGGTCATCGAGTACTGCTTGTCTCGTACGACAAGGACCGCGGAACGTATCGCCGTCGTGTCATGACCATACAGAATGGTGGCGCGCCAGGTCGTCGGTACCGTGACTCCGGGAATCAACGGAATCGTCCGTGACGGTGAGAGAACGACTCTCGGCGAGGCACCGATCCTCACATCGACCGCCGTGCCGGACTCCACCGTCCACAACGTGGTACCGTCGTGATACTGCGTACGCATGGTTTCCTGCCGGTGATACCATTCGTTCTGCGAAGCGAACTCCGAATACCTGAACGTATCCTGCCCGTTACCGTACGAGGCCTTGTACTGATAGAACCAGTGCTCGTACCAGGTCGTCCCGAGCTCGCCATCGCACTTCTTGATCACTCCTTCCCGTGGCTTCGTATCGACCGTCAGGCGTACCGTGATGACGGGAGTGGAGGCACTCGCATCGACTTCGATACGCATCGTCCCCCGTCCGTCTTCGGACGTCGTTCCCATGAACTGGCACCCGGGACCGGGTCCATCCCTGCGAACGAAACCGAGATCGACCGAACCGTGCTTCAGGACCACAGAGCCTTCGTAGACAGCCATGGAAGCCGTACGATGGACGGCCGGGAGTATGGTTGGCTGGATCAGCACGGACGTGGTGCCGTAACTACTGCTCTCGTTCCGTACCGTGACGCCACCTTCGTAGCGGACGGTGCAGACGGAATCCATTTCGGCACGCGCTCCGGTGACAAAGCAGCACACTGCAGCGAGGGTCATGAGGGTTTTGATCATCGAACAATTTATCAAGGATATCCGAAACCGGTCGTCCGTATTATCCACCACCGACGTTCGTCGAACTCACGGCAAGGAGTGGATCGTGCGCGCGGATCAACGACCGATACTTCTTCGCAATTTGCCCTCTGCGTGAACCGTCATTCAGCATCCCCATTCATGTTCCGATCGCCATGATCATCTATTCCCGCTGGACCGAACGTTCATCGACTGCCGAACAGGAACTCGAGCGCATGCTCGGTCTGTTCTCCTACATCCTGCTGCAGGTTTCGGGCGATGCCGAACAGGCATTGGACCTGCTGCGCGAACTGAACGAAGAGTACGGCCTGATGACGACGATGTCGATGGACGACTTCATCGCCGCCCTACGGAACGACGGCATGCTCGAGATGAACGACGATGGCACACTCCGTCCGACGGCTGCCGCGGAGCGGCGCATGCGCACGGATGCCCTGGACGAGATATTCCGTTCATTGAAGAAGTCGGACATCGGAAACCACGATGCGCCTTCCAACGGTCAGGGCGTGGAGCGTACGCCCGATACGCGGGACTATGCCTTCGGCGATCAGGCGGGAAACATCGACGTCACGCAGACGATGACGAACCTCTTCAAGCGCACGGGCAACATCGATGGTCCGGACCTTCGCGAGGACGACATCCGCGTCTACGAAACGGAGTATCAGACGTCGTGCGCTACCGTGCTGATGATCGACGTATCCCACTCGATGATCCTCTACGGCGAGGACCGCATCACACCGGCGAAACAGGTCGCCCTCGCCCTTGCCGAGCTCATCAAGACCAGGTATCCGAAGGACTCGCTCGACGTCATCCTCTTCGGCGACGAAGCACAGCGTGTATCGGTGCGCGATATCCCCTACATCCAGGTGGGGCCGTTCCATACCAATACGCGGGCCGGGCTGCGTCTTGCCCGCCAACTGCTGAAGCGCATGCGGGGCACGAACAAGCAGATATTCATGGTCACCGATGGCAAGCCGTCGGCCCTCACCATGGAGAACGGCACGATCTACAAGAATTCATGGGGCCTCGATCCCATGATCGTGAACAAGACACTCGACGAAGCCGTGGCCTGCCGCCGGGATGGCATCGCCATATCGACCTTCATGGTAGCGAGCGATTCCTGGCTCGTCAAGTTCATCGAGGACCTGACGAAGGCCAACAAGGGCCGTGCCTTCTATACCGGCCTCGATGGACTGGGCAAGGATCTGATGGTCGACTACGTCCGCAACCGCAGGAAACGATACTGACGACACCGCGGGCGACGCGAGCCATGCCATTGTGCATGACAGGGTTCATGTATTCCGATTCCCCGCCTCCATACGGATGAGGTCCGATTGCCGTATGTTGTCCGTATGATCAAACGCTACCGCTGGCTCCTGCTCATTCTCGGATGGCTGCTCGTCCTGACGCCTCCGCTCTCCTCCGTTCTGCTCCTCATGCCCATCGTACCCGGCGCACAGGACCTCGACGTCGTCCATATCGCCTATCCCATCCATACGTGGCGATGGTTCCTCATCGGACTCGGCCTGCTGTGTCTCTTCCTCGCCGTGCCGGCCATCTGGAAGAACGGCCGCTGGTACGGCAAGACGACACTGATCGTTCTCCTTCTCGTTGCGACGGGCATCCACGGAATGGTCGCCACATCGATGAGCGCCGAGGCCATGTTCACCGAGCCCGTCGAACGGCAATTCGCCGATGCAAGGCCGGCCGACGACAGTACGGTTGCCATCATCGTCACGATCAACGGACAGACGAAGGCCTATCCCGTCGACCTCATCGCCTATCATCACAAGGTGATCGATACGTGCGGCGGTACGCCGATCATGGTGACGTACTGTACGATGTGCCATACGGGACGCGTCTACTCGCCGGTCATCGACGGCAAGGTGGAGACCTTCCGTCTCGTGGGCGCGAATCACTACAATGCCATGTTCGAGGACGTCAGCACGAAGTCATGGTGGTATCAGGCCACGGGTGAATGCGTGACGGGTCCGCGTGCAGGGATGACGCTGAAGGATATTCCCTTCGACCAGAAGTATATCGGCGATGCCTACCGCGAACGCGGCAACCTCCTCGTCCTCCAGCCGGACAAGGCGAGCGAGAAGAAGCTCGGCAGGATGAGTGGCTATGCGCGACGTGCGGACACGTCGTCGACCCTCGGTGACATGACGCGCGTCGTCGGCATCGTCATCGACGATTCGGCCGCGGCCTATCCGCTGCTCACGACGCATCGCCAGGGCATCATCACGATCGATACGCTCGGTGGAAAGACCGTCTTCGTCGATGCCGCCACCGAACAGCACGTCCGTGCATGGATCGTCCCCGATTCCATCTCCGTCACCGAATGCATCCGCGATACGGAGGGCAAGGGCCTCGCCATCGGACGGACGCGGAGCGGACTACCTGTACATATCGACGGCGGCACGGGAACCATCGTCGTCCGCATGCCCGATCCTGCCAGGACCTACAGCGTTGGCAAGGTGGAACGTATCCAGCCGTGGATCGACTACTGGCATTCATGGAGTCACTTCTATCCGAAGACGAGGATGGTGATCGGGTCGTAGTCGGATGCCTACCGATCCTTGACATCGACGCATCGAAACACGATCCGGGTACAATAGCAGCTATCGACGATACAAACAACACATACGAAAGGCCCCATTCCCGGGCCTTTCACGTCATTACATGGAATCGGCAAGTCAGTCGTGCTGATAACAGCGTCCGCTCGGATTGGTTGTCATATTCTTGCAGCGGTCTCCCTTTTTTGTCCTTGCCGTACATTGTGTAGCCTTGCTCTCGTGGCTTCCTGAGCCTGATCCCGTATTCGCCGATGTATCCGATTTCGACGGGCTCGTACTCGATGACGAACAACTCGAAACACCGAGACAACAGCATATCAGCAATACGCAGGCGACCATTCGCATATCCATTCCTCCAGAAATAATAATAATCCGATCCGCACAGCATTCCCGTACCCTGAGCAACACTACCTGCTCCGGAACCTTCCTATTCTCATACACCGATCGAATTCGGACCGTCCTATATCAACTACGAAAGCCGTACCACGATCAGTGATACGGCTTTCCCCAGACTTCCGGATTTCACTTCGTGTCGGCGCTTCGCACGGTATCTTACCGTCACGGTACACCGACAAACGAACAATCAGCGCGTATCCTGGGCGACGAACGGAACGATGGCCAGATGACGGGCATACTTGATGGCCATGGCCAGGCGGCGCTGCTGCAGAGCCGTCACACCAGTGATGCGGCGGGGCAGGATCTTGCCTTGGTCGTTCGTGAAGCGGCTCAGGAACTTGCCGTCGAGATAGTCGATCATTCTCGACTTCTTGAGCGGGTTCACGCGCTTCTTGGGCTGGTTGCGCTTCTGACGAAACGGCGAATTGATCGTATTCGGATTGTGTGGTGCTGCCACGTTCATGTCTCCTGGAGTTTACTTCGTTTTTGCATCCTTGATGGCCTTCGTCTTCTCGAAGCGCTTGTTGAAGCGCTCGACACGACCGGCCGTATCGACGAGCATCTGCTTGCCCGTATAGAACGGATGCGACTTCGAGTCGATTTCCAGTACCATGCGTTCACCCTTGAAGCAGGAGCGCGTCTGGAACGTCGACCCGTCCGTCATGACCACGTCGATGGTCTTGTATGCGGGGTGGATACCCTTCTTCATGCTATTACCTCGTGATGTCGATCTTGTCGATTTGGCCAGCATCATCAATCTTGACGAAGCGCTCCATGTACTTCACGGTACCCTTGTCGGAGCGGAACGCCTTGATGACCTTCACGTTGATCTTCTGTTCGGTTTTACCCTTCTTGGTCTTGTCACCGAACGATTGGGTCTTTGCCATTTCGGCCTCGAATGAGCGTTGGAATTCTCTGAGAACTGCAAATATAAGGGGCTTAACCGGATGCTGCAACTGGATTTGTTAAGTTTTTCCGTATCTGGAAAACTCCTGTACGCGGCGGTTCGGTCGCCGGGCTGCCGCTTCTGCCCCGGATACCGCCTGCATCCGGCCCGTCAAGTTCCGTACCTTTGTGCCATGAAGGTCATGAAATTCGGCGGAGCGGTGCTCCGCGGCCCGGAAGGTTTCCGGCAGATGTCCGATATCCTCCAGCGCCATGCGGATGAACGTATCCTCGTCGTCGTATCGGCCTTTTCCACCGCCACACGCGACCTGGAATACACAGCACGCCTGGCCGTCAAAGGGCAGCTCGACGATGCGCGCGAACGCCTGGATCATGTGGTGAACGACCACAGGACGTTGATGAAGGGACTCATTCCCTCCCCCTCCGTACGCGAGGCACTGGACGTCCTGCTCGAAGGCTGCCGTACGGAACTCACGAATACCCTGACGGGTGTCTCCATCACACGTCAGCTCACACCACGGACGCTCGACGGCATCCTGTCCTACGGCGAATACATGGCCCTGCACATCGCACGGCACGTCCTTGGATCACGTGGCATCGACGTCGCCGGTGTGGATGCACGGGACGTCATCGAAACCGACGGCCAGCACGGCGCCGCTCGGCCGCTGGTGGACAAGACCCGCGTACGCGTACGCCAGACACTGTGGCCTGTACTGGACGCCCATCGCGTCGTCCTGATCCAGGGTTACGTAGGACGTGCGGAACATGGCGCCACGACGACGATGGGCAAGGAAAGCTCCAACCTCACCGCATCGCTGCTGGGATCGTTGCTCGACGCGGAAGAAATCGTGATCTGGACGGACGTAGCCGGTATCCGGAGCGGAG
>Ga0209959_101110_pt1 | contig 11110 bp, 9 predicted proteins | sample ThiBiot_300_biof_2_FD_183943 | JGI IMG/M metagenome (GOLD analysis project Ga0209959, IMG submission 183943) | Wastewater bioreactor microbial communities from Cape Town, South Africa - Thiocy_expt_300_biof (SPAdes) | ecosystem: Engineered > Bioremediation > Thiocyanate > Unclassified | place...
GATGCCGACGACGGCGACATGGGCCGCGCGGATGCGGGCCGCGCCCTCCACGCCGAACAGCCGGGCCAGGCCGCCGAAGCGGCGCTCCAGGTCGGCCGGCTCGTGCACGGCAGTGCTCACTTCAGGCGCGCCAGGCGTTCCTTGGCGGCGGCGGCGGCCTCGGACTGGGGATAGGCGCGCAGCAGGTCTTCCAGGGTCTTGCGAGCGGCGCGCGTGTCCTTCAGCTCGATCTGGCAGTTGGCGATGGACAGCGCCGCCTCGGGCGCGCGCGCATGGTCGGGCGCGGCCGCCAGCAGCCCCTTGAAGTTGGCGATGGCTTCCTTGTAGTCGCGCGTGGCGTACTGCGCGTTGCCCAGCCAGAAGCGCGCCGACGGCACGTAGCCCGATTGCGGGTACTGGCGCACGAAGTTGCCGAACGCCGTGGCCGCCTCGGGGAACTTGCCCGAACGGAATACCGCCAGGGCGGCTTCGAAATCGCGCTTTTCCGCCGGGTCCGCGCGGAACTCGCGCCCATCGACGTTCACGGCAACGGGCTCGAACTGGCGCAGCCGCTCGTCCACGCCGCGCGCCATGTCCTTCTGCCGGCGCTGCAGCTCGGCCACGTCGCGCAGCAACTGCTCGTTCTGCCCGCGCAGGCTCGCCTGCTCGGTGCGCAGCGCCTCGATCTGCGCCTGCAGGTCCAGCAGGCTGCGCCGCAGCTGCGAGACCTCGTCGCCCGAACGCTCGCCGGCGCGCTGGTTGGCCTGCTGCAGCGCATCGACGCGCTGGCGCAGCTCCAGAATGGCACGGCGCGCCTCATCGTCCCCGAACAGCGCGTGGCTGGGCATGGCCCAGGTGGCGGCGGCCGCGAAGACCACGGCGCTCAGCACGCGCGAGCGATGGGGAAAAGACATGCGTGCTGCCATCAACGGTACGACAGTTCGACGCGGCGGTTCTGCGCGAAGGCGCTCTCGCTATGGCCTTGCGCGGCCGGCTTTTCCTCGCCGTAGCTCACGGCCTCCATCTGGGCATCGGGCACGCCCAGCAGCGCCATGGAGCGGCGCACGGCCTCGGCGCGCTTCTGGCCCAGCGCCAGGTTGTATTCGCGGCCGCCGCGCTCGTCGGTGTGGCCTTCGAGCATGACCTTGCGTGCGGACGAGGCCTTCAGGTAGCGCGAGTGGCCTTCGAGCACCGACTGGTATTCCGGCTTGACGGTGAAGCTGTCGAAGTCGAAGTAGATGATGCGCGCCACGCCCGCGGGGCCGCCGGCATCGCGGCCGGACTGGGTCAGGTCGACCGGCGCGACGCCGCTCTGGCTCGTGCCGCCGGAGTTGGCGCCGGGCACGGTGGAGGTGGCGCCCTTGTCCTCGACCGGAACATCGTCGAGCTTCACGCCGGAGCTGCAGCCCGCCATGAGGGCGGCGATGGTGAGTGCAAGCGAAACGCGCTTGAAGGAGGATTGCTTCATTGTGAACGTCCTGGAAAAAGGGGTTAAAAACGCATCATTGCTTCTGGAATGGCCCCCAGTCGGGCTCGCGGATGTCCCCGCCCTGGCCGGCCAGGCGGGCCTTGATCTTGCCGTCCAGCGTGGTGGTCATCAGGGCCTCGCGGCCCTGCTGCTGGGTGGCGTACAGGATGAGCCGGCTGTTGGGCGCGAAGCTCGGGCTTTCATCGGCGCTGGAGTCGGTCAGCGCCGTCACGGAGCCCGACCTCAGGTCCATCACGTGCAGCTTGAAGGCGCCGCCCACGCGCGAGATGTAGGCCAGCCACTGCCCGTCGGGGCTGATGGCCGGCGATATGTTGTAGGCGCCGTTGAACGTGACGCGCTCGGCATTGCCGCCGCCGGCCGCCACGCGGTAGATCTGGGGCGAGCCGCCGCGGTCGCTCACGAAGTAGATGCTGCGGCCGTCGCTGGAGAACGCCGGCTCGGTATCGATGCCGCTGCTTTGCATGAGGCGGCGCGGCTCGCCGCCATTGGCGTCGATGGTGTAGAGCTGCGAGCCGCCGTCGCGGCTCAGCGTCACGGCCAGGGTGCGGCCATCGGGCGACCAGGCGGGCGCGCTGTTGGAGCCGCGGAAATTGGCGATCAGCCGGCGCCGCCCCGTGGCCACGTCGTGCACGTAGACCACGGGCTTGCGCGACTCGAACGACACGTAGGCCAGCTGCGAGCCCGAGGGCGACCAGGCCGGCGAGATGATGGGCTCGGGGCTGGACAGCGCCGACTGCGCGTTCTCGCCGTCGGCATCGGCCACCCACAGGCTGTAGCGCGCGCCCACCTTGGTCACGTAGGCGATGCGCGTGGAGAAGACGCCGCGCTCGCCCGTGAGCTTTTCGTAGATGAAGTCGGCGATGCGGTGGGCCACCAGGCGCAGGTCCGCCTGCGTGACGGTGAAGCTCTGCCCGCCCAGGTCCTGGCCCTTGACCACGTCCCACAGGCGAAAGCGCACGTCGAAGCGCCCATCGGCCAGGCGCGTGACGCTGCCGGTGCTCAGGGCGTCGGCCTTGCGCTGGCGCCACTGCGACAGGTCGGGGCGCGAGGTTTCGTCGAGCGCCACGCCCGTGGCGTCGACGCCGGTGAAGCGGCCGCTGCGCTCCAGGTCGGCCTGCACGATGGCGGAGATCTTTTGCGGCGACTGCGCCTCGCCGCGCAGGGGCGCGATGGCGATGGGCAGCTGCGTCAGGCCCACGCCCGTGATCTCTACGCGAAATTGCGCGAGCGCCGGAAGGCTGGAGCCGGCGGCCAGGGCCGCAACGGCGTGGCGCCGCGACAGGGACAGCAGTGTGCTGGGGAGGGAGGGGGATGAAGGAGTGCGGTCAATAGTCATTGGCAACCGTCGAATAACCGTCAAACAACCGTCGGATGGCGGTCAACACAAGCGCGCATGTTACACATAGCGTAGCGCGCCCTGTGACAAACTGTGCTGACCGGCCATGGCCGAAACGTAGAATCCGCCCCTCATGCAAGATTCGAATCATAGCGCGACAAGGAATGGCTCGCCGCAGGCGTCGCAGCCTCTTTCGCTGCTGGCCCGGTTGCGGCGCCTGCATGCCTACTTCGGCCACCAGCGCCTGGCGTGGGCCATGGCCCTGCTGGCCACCGTGGTGGCGGCCGTCACCGAGCCCTTGATTCCCGCTCTGCTCAAACCCTTGCTCGATCAGGGCTTCACGGAGGGATCGCTGCAGCTGTGGATGGTTCCCGTGGCGATCATCGGCGTGTTCCTGGTGCGCGGGCTGGCGCAATTCACCAGCCAGTACGCGCTGACGCGCATCGCCAACGAGGGCATGCTGCGGCTGCGCACCGCCCTGTTCGAGCGGCTGCTGGCGGCCGACATGCGCCTGTTCCGCCACCAATCGGCCAGCGCCCTGTCCAACACCGTGGTGTACGAGGTGCAGACCGGCTTCACCTCGCTGGTGCAGGCGCTGGTGGGCCTCTCGCGCGACGGCTTCACGCTGGTGGCGCTGCTGGGCTACCTGATCTACCTGAACTGGCAGCTCACCCTCATCGTGGCGGTGCTGGTGCCGGGCGTGGCCTGGGTCATGAAGGTCCTGTCGCGGCGCCTGTACAAGATCACCAAGAGCAGCCAGCAGGCCACCGACGACCTGGCCTACGTGGTCGAGGAGAACGTGCTGGCCCATCGCATGGTGCGCCTGCACGGCGCCCAGGCCGGACAGGGCGAGCGCTTCGACACGCTCAGCCAGAAGCTGCGCCGCCTGGCCATCAAGTCCACGATCGCCTCGGCCGCCATGACGCCCACCACGCAGCTGCTGTCGGCGGGCGCGCTGTCCACCGTGATCTGCATCGCCCTATGGCAAAGCCACGGCCATGGTGTCAAGGACGTGACCGTGGGGGGCTTCGCCTCCTTCATCGCCGCCATGCTGATGCTGATCGCCCCCATGCGCCGCCTGGCCGACGTGGCCAACCCCATCACGCGCGGCGTGGCGGCGCTCGAACGCGGCCTGGTGCTGCTCAGCGACACGCCGGCGGAGTCGGGCGGCAGCCATGCCGTTGCGCGGGCCCGGGGTGCGATCAGCCTGCGCGACGCGAGCGTGCGTTTCGACGCCGAGCACGCGCCCGCCCTGGATGCCGTGAGCCTGGACATCCATCCCGGCGAGGTGGTGGCCCTGGTGGGCCCGTCGGGCGCCGGCAAGACCACGCTGGTGAACCTGCTGCCGCGCTTCGTCGCGCCGAGCGGCGGCCAGGTGCTGCTCGACGGCGTGCCGGTGCAGGACTGGGACCTGGACTGCCTGCGCGCGCAGTTCGCCATGGTGAGCCAGGACGTGGTGATGTTCAACGACAGCATCGCCGCCAACGTGGCGCTGGGCGCCCCCGTCGACGAGCAGCGCGTGCAGCAGTGCCTGGCAGCGGCCAACCTGGCCCAGCACGTGGCCGCCCTGCCCCAGGGCATGCACACGGTGGTGGGGCACAACGCCACGCAGCTCTCGGGCGGCCAGCGCCAGCGGCTGGCGATCGCGCGGGCGCTGTACAAGGACGCCCCGGTCCTGATCCTGGACGAGGCCACGTCGGCGCTGGACACGGAGTCCGAGCGCCTGGTGCAGGAGGCGCTGCAGCGCCTGATGCGCGGGCGCACCACGCTGGTGATCGCGCACCGCCTGTCCACCATCGAGCACGCCGACCGCGTGGTGGTGATGGAGCGCGGGCGCATCGCAGAGCAGGGCACGCATGCCGATCTGGTGGCCGCGGGCGGGCTGTTCGCGCGCCTGCAGGCGCACGGCTCTTGATTCAAAAAAGATAGCTACCGGCGCTTGCGCACCAAGCGCTGGAGGCCAAAAACACTCAAAAATCAGCAGATGCGCGCGATGCAGGCGCCGGCCGCCTGGTAGCTGCCCGCGGCCGCCTGCAGCGTGATGCGGCCGGCGCGGTGCGCGGTGACCTGCATCTCCATCTTCATGGCCTCCATGACGGCGATCACGTCGCCCTCCTGCACCGCGTCGCCCTCCCCCACCTTCCAGGCGTGCAGGTTGCCTGCGATGGGCGAGGCGACGGCCGCTTCGTCGGCGCTCTCCTGCGCCGCGGGCGCTGCTGCGCCGCCGCCCGCCGACGCCAGCCCCTGCAGCAGCGCGGCCGGCAGGCCCAGCTGCATGCGGCGCCCGTCGATCTCTATGGCGCAGCGCACCAGCGCGGCATCCGGCTGGGGCTCGGCGCGCGCGGCGGCCGCCAGGTCGTTGGCGAAGGCGGTCTCTATCCAGCGCGTGTGCACCTTGAAGCCGTCGGCGCCGGTGAAGTCCGCATGCTCCATCACGGCGCGGTGGAACGGCAGCACGCTGGCCACGCCCTCGATGCGGAACTCGGCCAGCGCCCGGCGCGCGCGCGCCAGCGCCTGCTCGCGCGTGGCGCCGGTCACGATGAGCTTGGCCATCAGCGAATCGAAGGTGCCGGGCACGACCGATCCCGCCTGCACGCCGCTGTCCACGCGCACGCCCGGGCCCGCGGGCGGGTCGAAGCGCGCCACCTGCCCGGGCGTGGGCAGGAAGCCCCGGCCCACGTCCTCGGCGTTGATGCGCAGCTCGATGGCGTGGCCCAGCGGCTCGGGCGTTTCGGCGATGGACAGCGGCAGGCCGTCGGCCACGCGCAACTGCTCGACCACGAGGTCCAGGCCCGTGGTCTGCTCGGTGACCGGGTGCTCGACCTGCAGGCGCGTGTTCACCTCCAGGAACGAGATCGCGCCGCTGCCCGAGAGCAGGAATTCCACCGTGCCCGCGCCTTCGTAGCCCACCTCGGCGCAGATGTCGTGCGCGGCCTGGTGGATGCGCTGGCGCTGCGCGTCGGTCAGGAACGGCGCGGGCGCCTCCTCGACGAGCTTCTGGTTGCGCCGCTGCAGCGAGCAGTCGCGCGTGCCCAGCACCACCACCCGGCCATGGCGGTCGCCCATGACCTGGGCCTCGATGTGGCGCGGCCTGTCCAGGAACTGCTCGACGAAGCATTCGCCGCGCCCGAAGGCCGCCGTGGCCTCGCGCACGGCGGATTGGTAGAGCTCGGCCACCTCGTCCATGCGCCACGCGATCTTCATGCCGCGCCCGCCGCCGCCGAACGCGGCCTTGATGATGATGGGCAGGCCATGCTGCCCGGCAAAGGCCAGCACCTCGGCCGCGTCCTTCACGGGCTCAGGGGTTCCCGCGACCAGCGGCGCCCCCACCTTCAGCGCGATCTTGCGCGCCTCGACCTTGTCGCCCAGGCGCGCGATCGCCCGGGGCGACGGCCCTATCCAGGCCAGGCCCGCGTCGATGACCGCCTGGGCGAAGGCCGCGCTCTCGGACAGGAAGCCGTAGCCGGGATGCACCGCGTCGGCGCCGCTCTTCTTCGCGACGTCCAGCAGCTTCGCGATGTGCAGGTAAGTATCGGCCGGGCGGTCGCCATGAAGGCCCCAGGCCTCGTCGGCCATGCGCACGTGCAGGGCGTCGATGTCGGCATCGGCGTACACGGCGACGGACTGCACGCCGTAGTCGCGGCAGGCGCGCACCACGCGCACGGCGATCTCGCCTCGGTTCGCAATCAGGACTTTTTTCATGGCATTCAGGATTCGATGGCCTCGAAGGGCCGTATGGGATGGAAGCGCACCCAGGCGTTCACGGGGATCTGGCCCGCGCGGTCCAGGTGGTGCGGCGCGACGCAGGCGATCACCGGGTAGCCCCCGGTGAGCGGGTGGTCGGCCAGGAACAGCACGGGCTGGCCGCTGGCGGGCACCTGGATGGCGCCCGTGGGCGTGCCCTCGCTGGGCAGCTCCTGGGTGATGGCGCGCGCCAGCGGCACCTCTCCCGCCAGCCGCAGGCCCACGCGGTTGGACTGGGGCGTGACGCGCCAGCGCTGGCGCGCGAGCAGCTCCAGTGCCTCGGGCGTGAACCAGTCGGCGCGCGGGCCCGGCACCACGTCGAGCACCACGTCCTCGTGCACGCTGGGCAGGTCGCCCTGCGGCAGCTCGGCGCCGCCCACGACGGCGCCGCGCGCCACCGGGCACAGCGCCAGCACGTCGCCCGCCGCCAGCGCGGGCGGGCCCACGTGCGCCAGGGTGTCGGTGCTGCGGCTGCCGAGCACGGGCGCCACGCCGAAGCCGCCGCGCGCGGCCACGTAGCAGCGCGTGCCCGCGGCGGGCTCGCCGATGGCCAGCAGGTCGCCATCGGCCAGGGCCAGGGGCTGGTAGCGCGGCACGCTCCAGCGCGCGCCCGCGGCGTTGGTCAGCGTGAGCGGCGCGTCGGCGCCCGTCACCGCGACCACCGTGTCGCCGCGGCTGGCGAGCCGCAGGCCGCCGCCCACGGTCTCCAGGCAGGCCGCGTCGGACGGGTTGCCCACGAGCCGGTTGGCCGTGCGGCAGGCGCCCTGGTCCAGCGCGCCGGAGGCCGACACGCCCTGCCCCGCCTGGCCGGGCCGGCCCAGGTCCTGCAGCAGCGTGAGCAGGCCGGGCGAGCGCACTTCGAGCGCCGGCCCGGCCGCAGCCATGGGCGCCGCGGGTTTCATATGTTTTTGGGCTCCAGGGCGCTCCAGTCCTGCGTGAGCAGCTTCTGAAAGCGTAGCAATATCGACGAAGCGCACCTGGAAGCCCGGCTGCAGCAGCGCGGGCACCGGGCGCTCCAGATCCCACATGGCCAGCGGCGTCGTGCCGATGATCTGCCAGCCCCCGGGGCTGGCCTGCGGATACACGCCGCTGAACCGGCCCGCCAAGCCCACGGCGCCCGCGGGGATGCGCGTGCGCGGCGTGGCGCGGCGCGGCACGTCCAGGCTTTCGTGGCCGCCCGAGAGGTAGGCAAAGCCCGGCGCAAAGCCCACGAAGGCCACGTTGTAGGCGCTGCCGGTGTGGCGGCGCACCAGCTCCTCGCGCGTGATGCCCAGCATCTGCGCCACCTCGGCCAGGTCCTCACCGTCGTAGCGCACGGGGATCTCGACCAGGGTGCCGCCGCGCCGCACCTGCTGCGACAGGTCGCGCGCGGCAATGGCGCGCACCAGCCGCGCGGTGTCGGTGGCCGAGGGCGCGAACTGCACGAGGATGGTGCGCGCCGCGGGCACCAGCTCCAGCACGCCGGGCAGGGGCTCGCGCTGCAGCGAGGCCAGCAGGGCCAGGGTCTGGTCCAGGTCGGCCAGCTCCACGAGCAGCGCGTTCAATGAGACGGGCAGAAAACGCATCTCAGAACCTGCTCTCACACGTGGTAGCTGCCGTCGGGCACGTCGGTGATGAACATGTGCCCCGGCGCATGGGTGACGGCGAAGGGCACGCCCGAGGCCATCACGGCGGCCTGGGGCGTGACGCCGCAGGCCCAGAACACGGGCAGCTCGCCGGGCTCGATGCGCACGGGGTCGCCGAAGTCGGGCCTGGCCAGGTCGGCGATGCCCAGCGCCGCCGGGTCGCCCACGTGCACGGGCGCGCCGTGCACCGAGGGGAAGCGCGCCGAGATCGCCACCGCGTCGGCCACGCGGTGCGCCGGGATGGGCCGCATGGACACCACCATCTCGCCGCGCAGGCGCCCGGCCGGGCGGCAGGCGCGGTTGGTGCGGTACATGGGCACGTTGCAGCCGTCGGCGATGTGGCGCACTTCGATGCCCGCCTCCTGCAGCGGCGTCTCGAACGTGAAGCTGCAGCCGATCAGGAAGGTGACCAGGTCGGGATGCTCGGCCCACAGGGGCGTGGCGTCCTGCACCTCCTCCACCAGCCGGCCGTCGCGCCAGACGCGGTACAGGGGGATGTCGGTGCGGATGTCGGCACCCTCGGCCAGCGGGGTCTGGTGCGCGCCGGCCTCGATCACGTCGAGCACCGGGCAGGGCTTGGGGTTGCGCTGCGCGTACAGCAGGAAGTCCCAGGCCCAGTCGCGCGGCAGCGCGATCATGTTGGCCTGCGTCATGCCGGGCGCGACGCCGGCCGTGGGCCGCACGCTGCCCGCGCGGTAGGCGGCGCGCGCCTGGCGCGCCGCGGCCACGGCGGCGGCGCGGGCCTGCTCCAGGGCGTTGTGTTGCATGGTGTCTGCTCCAGTGAAAATTTCAGGCGAACGGGCGCACGACGACGCCGTCGCTCTCGAGCGCCATGCGCACGGCGCGCGCCATCTCCACGGCGCCCGCGCTGTCGCCGTGCACGCAGATGGACTGCGCCTGCACGCGCGCCAGGCTGCCGTCCACGGCCTCGACCACACCCTCGCGCACCAGGCGCAGCATGCGCTGCGCCACCAGGGCGCTGTCGTGCAGCACGGCCCCCTTCTCGCGGCGCGACACCAGCGTGCCCTGCGGCGTGTAGGCGCGGTCGGCGAAGGCCTCGGCGATCACGCGCAGGCCGGCGTCCTGCGCCCATTGGACGAGCGGCGAGCCCGCCAGCGCCACGAGCGCGAGGCCCGCGTCCACCGCGCGGATGGCGGCGATCACGTCGCGCGCCTGGCGCTCGTCGTGCGCAATGGTGTTGTAGAGCGCGCCATGGGGCTTGACGTAGGTGACGCGCGTGCCCGCCGCGTGCGCCAGGCCCTGCAGCGCGCCGATCTGGTAGATCACGTCGGCCACCAGGTCTGTGCTGGCCACGTCCATGTTGCGCCGGCCGAAGCCCACCAGGTCGGGATAGGCCACGTGCGCCCCCACGGCCACGCCGCGCGCGTGCGCAGCCCTGAGCGTGCCCAGGATGCCCGCCGGGTCGCCCGCGTGGAAGCCGCAGGCCACGTTGGCGCTGCTCACGATGTCCAGCATGGCGGCGTCGTCGCCCATGCGCCAGGCGCCCAGGCTCTCGCCCAGGTCGCTGTTCAGATCGATGTGCCTCGTCATGTCTCTCACTCCTTGCCAGTCAAGCGGTCGGCTCGGCCGCCTCGGCCAGCTCGCGCCCCTGGGTCTCGGGCAGGGCCAGGCAGGCGATCACCACCAGCGCATAGGCGCCCACGGCCATGTAGCCGATGGCCACGCCCAGCGACATGGTCGAACTCATGTAGCCCACCATGGCCGGGCACACCGAGCCCACGGCGCGTCCGAAGTTGTAGCAAAAACCCTGGCCCGAGCCGCGGATGTGGCTGGGGTAGAGCTCGGTGAGGTAGGCGCCCATGCCCGAGAAAATGCCCGACAGGAAGAAGCCCAGCGGGAAACCCAGCACCATCATGGCGGCGTCGGTGATCGGCAGCTGGGTGTAGAAGCTCACCAGGACGGCGGCACTGACCGCGAACAGGATGAAGCAGCGGCGCCGGCCCAGGCGGTCGGACAGCCAGGCGCTCGTGAGGTAGCCGGCGAACGAGCCCACGATGAGCACCATCAGGTAGCCGCTGGTGTTGAGCACCGAGAGGTTGCGCTCCATCTTCAGGTAGGTGGGCAGCCAGGTGGTGACCGAGTAGTAGGCCCCCTGCATGCCCGTGGCCAGCAGGCTGGCCCACACCGTCACGCGCAGCACGCCGGGCTTGAAGATGAGCATGAAGTGGCTGCTCTGCCCGGTCTTGGCCAGCCGCTCCTGCGTGGCGCGGAACACCGTGGGCTCGCTGATGTTGCGGCGGATGTAGAGGATGAACAGGGCCGGCAGCACGCCCAGCCAGAACAGCACGCGCCAGGCGGTCTGCTGCTCCACCAGCGCATAGACGGCCCAGAAGGCGATGGCCGACAGGCCCCAGCCCACGGCCCAGCTGCTCTGCACCAGCCCCACGGCCTTGCCGCGGTGGCGCGCGCGGATCATCTCGGCGATCAGCACCGAGCCCACCGACCATTCGCCGCCGAAGCCCAGGCCCTGCAGCGCGCGCGTCACGAACAGCTGCTCGGGCGAGTGCGTGAAGCCGCTCAGGAAGGTGAAGAAGCTGAACCACAGCACCGTCAGCTGCAGTATGCGCACGCGGCCGTACTTGTCGGCCAGGATGCCGGCCAGCCAGCCGCCGATGGCCGAGCTGATCAGCGCGCCGGTGGCGATGTAGCCGGCCTCGGTCTTGGTCATGCCCCACACCAGGATGAAGGTGGGGATCATGAAGGTGTAGATCATGTAGTCGAACGCATCCACGCCATAGCCGACGAATGCGGCAAACAGCGTCTTGCGCTCTTCCTGACTGGTTTCCTTGAGCCACATGGTGTCTGGCCTTTCTCGATGCGTTGAAGACTTGGCGTTCCTGATTGAGCCGGATGGATCTGCGGGCAATTCGTACTCATGTGTTGATCACAATAAACATATTGATCAACTCATATGAA
>Ga0209959_101111_pt1 | contig 11108 bp, 7 predicted proteins | sample ThiBiot_300_biof_2_FD_183943 | JGI IMG/M metagenome (GOLD analysis project Ga0209959, IMG submission 183943) | Wastewater bioreactor microbial communities from Cape Town, South Africa - Thiocy_expt_300_biof (SPAdes) | ecosystem: Engineered > Bioremediation > Thiocyanate > Unclassified | place...
TCCCGATGCCGGCGCCTATGTGGGAGATCGCCTCGGCCGCCCCCATGCGGGCCAGCACCAGGTCGGCCACCTCGGGCAGCAGGGTGCCCGTCAGGATGTTGTCGATGTTGCGCGCACCCGAATCGACCTCGGTGCAGCGCTGCGCGATCGCGTCCACCAGGGCCTCGTCGTACTCGAACGCCGCCGCGTGGTTGGCGCGTATGCGCCGGGCGATCTTGTCCAGCTTCAGCCGCACGATGCGTTTCATGTTCTCGTCGCGCAGCGGATAGTAGGGCACGAGCGCGCAGCGGCCCAGGAACGCGGGCTTGAACGCATCCTGGAGGTCGGGCCGCAGCAGGTCCAGCAGTTCGTCCACCGGCGGCCGGGTGCGGCCGTTGTCGCTGGCCTGCATGATGACGTCGGTGCCGGCATTCGAGGTCAGGATGATCAGCGTGTTGCGGAAGTCGATCTCGCGGCCTTCGCCGTCCTCCATGTTGCCCTTGTCGAACACCTGGAAGAACAGTTCCAGCACGTCGGGGTGGGCCTTCTCGATTTCGTCCAGCAGCACGACGCTGTAGGGCCGCCTGCGGACCGCCTCGGTCAGCACGCCGCCCTCGCCGTAGCCCACGTAGCCCGGCGGCGAGCCTTTCAGGCTCGAGACGGTGTGGGCCTCCTGGTATTCGGACATGTTGATCGTGATCATGTTGCGCTCGCCGCCGTACAGGATGTCGGCCAGCGCGATGGCGGTCTCGGTCTTGCCCACGCCGCTGGTGCCCACCAGCAGGAACACGCCCTTGGGCTTGTTCGGGTCCTCCAGGTTGGCGCGCGAGGTGCGCACGCGCTGGGCGATGGCCTGCAGGGCGTGATCCTGGCCGATCACGCGTTCGGCCAGCAGCGAGTCCAGCCGGCGCACGGCGTCGATCTCGTCGGCCACCATGCGGCCCACCGGGATCCCCGTCCAGCCGGCGATCACTTCGGCCACCGCGCTGCCGTCCACCAGCGCATGGACCATGGGCGCATCGCCCTGCGCGGTGCGCAGTTCGGCGCGCAGCCGGTCGAGCTCCTGCGCGGCGCCGGCGCGCTCGGGGGCGTCGGCCGGCAGGCTGGCCAGGGCGTCCAGGCGGGTGCCGATTTCGGCCACCAGCTTGCGTTCGGTCTCCCATTTTTCCTTCAGGCGGTCCAGGTCGGATTGGACCCGGGCCGCGTCGGCCGCGATCTCCGCCAGGCGCACCGCGTGGTCCAGCCCGGTGGCGGCCTCGGATTCCAACTGCGCACGCTCGGTGGCCAGGGCCTCCAGCCTGCGCTGGGCATCCTCCACCGCGGCGGGCGTGGCATGCTGGCCGACCGCGATCTTGGCGCAGGCCGTGTCCAGCACGCTGACGGCCTTGTCCGGCAACTGTCGTCCCGCCACGTAGCGGGACGACAGCTTCACGGCATCGGCCACGGCTTCGTCCAGGATGCGCACGCCATGGTGTTTCGCCATGGCCGCCGCCACGCCGCGCAGCATGCCGACGGCCTTGGCGTCGGCGGGCTCTTCCACCTTGATCACCTGGAAGCGGCGGGTCAGGGCGGCGTCCTTCTCGAAGTATTTCTTGTATTCGCTCCAGGTGGTGGCGGCGATGGTGCGCATCTCGCCGCGCGCCAGGGCCGGCTTGAGCAGGTTGGCGGCGTCGTTCTGGCCGGCCGCGCCGCCCGCGCCGATCAGCGTATGGGCCTCGTCGATGAACATGACGATGGGTTTGGGGCTGCGTTTGACCTCGTCGATCACGCCCTTGAGCCGGTTCTCGAACTCGCCCTTGACGCTGGCGCCCGCCTGCAGCAGGCCCAGGTCCAGCGACAACAGCGTCACCCCGCGCAGCACGGGCGGCACGTCGTCGGCCACGATGCGGGCCGCCAGGCCCTCGACCACGGCGGTCTTGCCCACGCCCGGCTCGCCGGTCAGGATGGGGTTGTTCTGGCGCCGGCGCGACAGCACGTCCACCATCAGCCGGATTTCCTCGTCCCGGCCCAGCACCGGGTCCAGATGGCCGTCGCGCGCGCGCTGCGTCAGGTCGATGCAGAAGCGGTCCAGGTTGGGCGTCGCGCTGGGCTTGCCGCCGGTACCGTCGGCGGCCGGCGCCTGGTCGGCCGGCGCGCCGGTGTCGCCCAGCGCCAGCGCGTCGCGTGCTTCCGCCGACGCCGCGGCGATGGCGTGGAAGTTCTGCTGCAGCGATTCCAGGTTGATGCCCTGCACCGACTTGATGGCGGGCGCCAGCAGGCGCTTGAGGTCGGCGTCGGCCAGCAGCGCGATCAGCAGATGGCCGCTGCGTATCCGGGCCTCGCCGTATTCGACCGACGCGAACACCCACGCGCGCTCCAGCAGCAGCGGCAGGTGGGGCGACAGCGCCGGCGTGCGCGAGTTGCCGGTCTTGAACGTGTCCAGCGCGCGGTCGAGTTCCTTGCGCGCCTGGTCGGGGGAGATGTCGAACTGGCGCAGGATGCGCGTGACGTCCGTGTTTTCCGTTTCGAGCAGCTTGGAAAGCAGGTGCTCGATCTCGACGTCGTAGTGGGTGCGCGACAGGCACAGCCCGGCCGCGCCTTCCATGGCGCCTTTGCATACGCCGTTCAGGCGCCCCACCAATGCCCGCAGGTTCACCGCCATGACTGGCCTCCCGTTGCGCTGAATTGAAATTCGCAGTCGTCCGCCGGCCGCGCGCCGCGCCGTCCGCCCAGCCAGGTGTTCCAGCCCAGGCGAGCGGCGTCCGTGGCGGCACCGCCCAGCCGCAGCGGCCGGACTTCGTCGGCGCGGACCGCCAGCCGGATGCGCAGGTCCAGCGCCAGCCCGGTCATGAACCGCGCCAGTTCCACCGTGCCGTCCAGCCAGCCCGTCCGCTTGTCCGGCGGCGGCAGCAGTTGTTCGAAATGGCGGCGCCGCATCGGCCCCACCCGCAGCCGCAGCGTGCTCTGCCGATCCCAGAAGCGGCTACCCAGCACGCACTGCCCTCCCAGCGTCGCGGCCTGCCGGCCCAGGCGTGTGCGGTCGCCGGTGGGTACGTCCTGCCAGGTGCCGACGCAGCTTTCCACCGTGACCGGCGCGCGCAGGTAGTCGCTCATGACCTGCGCCAGCGACCCGGCGCCGTGCGGCCGCTGCGACAGCAGGCCGGCGTAGTAACCCAGGGCCGCGCCGGGCAGCGGACGCCGCCGCGCCTGGGGTTCGGCCGCGCGGCGCGGAAACAGGCTGTCGTACAGATGGGGCGTGCCCATGCCTATCAGGTCATAGACGTGCCGGTGCACGCCCGATTCGGCGTCCGACTCCAGCGCCACCTCGGGCCGGTGGCGGGCCCAGGCGCGCCAGAACAGTTCGATCAGGCGGTGGTTGAACAGGTCCAGGAAATCCCGCGCCGCCGGGTCGCGCGCCTGGCGCAGGGCCATCAGCCACTCGGTGTAGTGGCGGGGCAGGACGCCGGAGGGGCCTGCCAGCCCCATGAAGTTCACCCGCATCAACTGCGGCCCGTCGGCGCCGGCCCATGGCGGCCGGTCGATGGAGGCGATCTCGTTCGGCGGGAAGAACAACCCCAGCGTGGTGCCGAAACGCAGCGTGCCGGACGGAATCGCGCGCGCCCCGGCCGGCACACCTGCGCCGCGCAGCAGCAGCCGCACGGCCTGGAAGAATCCATACCGCTCCGGGTGCGCTTGCAGCAGGGCCAGGTGGCTGTGGGTGGGAGCGGCCATGTTGCTACACCAGGTGCTGGTCGCCCGAGCGCGGGGCGAAGGTGGCCATGGCGGTTTCGCGCTGCAAGGTGCGCACCGTCAGCCGGGTCCAGGAATTCGCGGTGCAGTACAGCCCGAAGAAGCGGTCGAGCACGCAGGCCAGCAGATAGACGCCCGAACCCACGTACTGGTTCTCGTCGAAGGTCAGGGTAATGTCGGTGCCGCGCACGAAAGCCTGGCGGGGTGCCGCGCCCACGCGCGCGACGGAGGGCGCGCCGGCCACGTCGACGATGCCGGCGATCTGCTTGCGCAGGCTGGCCGAGTCGGTGAAGTTGTACAGGCTCAGGATCTCCAGCAGCGCCTCGCGCCCGCCCTCGACGATGGACAGATGATTCAGCGCCGCCACTGGTTGGCCAGCCGCATGGGCGCGCGCCAGGTGGCGGTGGGTTTCTTCAGCAGCCGCGCGCCGGATACGGCGCCGGCGTCCTCGAGCTGGAGGTTGCTGTCCTCGCCGCCGAAGGGCAGGAGCGTCGGCAGGTCGCGGTTGGTGCAGGTCAGAATGATGGACAGCGTGTCCACCGACGGCACGCTGGGATCCATGTCCTTGTCGACCAGCGCGATGCGCATGTCCGTGCCCTCGTCCGAAGGCTGCGCCGACGGGACACGGCGGGCGATCCAGTAGGTGCCCGGCTCCTGTTCGAGGCCGTGCGCCACCGAAAAGAAGGGCAGGAACTCCCGCACGTGTTCCTGCGACACGCCGCGGGTGTGCCGGCGCACGCCGTCCACCGAATAGACCTCGAGTCCCAGCGGGCGCCGCACGTCGGGGATGACGGGATACTCGTGCAGTTCGTGGGTCAGCCGCACCGGTTCGGCCGGCTGCGAGAAAAGATTGACGATGGGCGTGCAGTGCAGCTTGAAGGTATCGCGGCCCACCGTCTGTTCCAGCCGGCCCAGGCGTTCCTGGCGGCCGAAGGGCGCGATCAGGAAGCGTATGTCGATGCCGCGGGCGAAGCGGCGCAGGTCCAGGCCGGCCAGGTCCACGAACAGGAATTTTTCCGGCAGGACGAAGTACTCCTGGATCAGCCGGTAGCCCAGGAAAGAGCGGGGGTCGTAGTCCAGCAGCCCTTCGCTTTCGCCCAAGCCCACCGGGCGCAGGCAGGAGGCGGGCAGTTCCAGCGGCTCGACCGCGGGCTGTCCCTCGGCCGCCGCGATCTGTACGCGGCTGGCGCTGTTGAGCAGCAGTTCGTGCAGCGCATGCACCAGCGGGCTTTCGCCATCCAGATAGAAGCGCAGCGTATCGACGCCCAGCTTGGCGAAACTGGCCTGGCCCCGGGTCTCCACGCGCACGCTGATGGTGGCGGCGGTCTCCGCGCCGCGCAGCGCGAAGGCCGAGCGTTCGATCGACTCGCAGCGGGCAGCCGTGACCTCCAGCGGCCACACCTCCACCGGCCAGGCATTGCGGTAGCGCACGGGCTCGCCCTGCACGGGGCGCGTCAGCAGCGTGGTGCCGCGTTCGACGCGCTGCGCGCCGCTCAGTTCCGCGCCCGGCGCCAGCAGCAACTGGGCGATGGACATCGAGGGCACCGGCCGCAGGAAGTGCGGATACAGCACCGACAGGAAGGCTTCGGTGATCTGCGGGAAGTCGTCGTCCAGCTTCTTGTGGATGCGCGAGGCGATGAAGGCGAAGGACTCGATCAGGCGCTCGACGTGCGGGTCCTCGTAGACGTCGCCGTCCAGCAGCAGCCGCGCCGCGATCTTGGGATAGCGCGCGGCGAATTCCTTCGAGAGCTTGCGCAGGTGCGTGAGCTCGTCTTCGTAGTAGGGAAGGAGTTCCTCGAGCATGGGCGTGGCGATGCGGCGCGTTGGAGTTGGCAGTCTAGGAGGGGACGGCGCTCCGGGCCATTCGCCGAATGGCCTATTACTCGTGGCATCGGGGCGGGCGCCGCGGCCTCCTACTGCTCCACGCAGTTGTCCGGGTCGGGTACCACGCACTCGGCCAGCACCGCGGGGCCGCCCAGCGAACGGGTGCGCACCGCCGCCGTCATGGCCGAGGTCTGGAGATCGCGCGGAAGCAGCAGCCACATGCGGCCGGTTTCCTTCATGCGCGAAGCCCGGTCGCCGGCCGAGGGGCCGAAGCCCCAGAAGTAGTCGGCGCGCACCGTGCCGCGTATGGCGCCGCCGGTATCCTGGGCGAACATCAGCCGGTTGACGGTGCCGACCGTGGGCGACGGGTCGCCGGTGGAAACGAAGACCGGATAGCCCAGAGGCGTGGTGCGAGGATCCACCGCGATCGACCGGCCCGCCGTGAGCGGCACGCCCAGCGCGCCCAGCGGACCTTGCGGGCCATCGGGGATCAGGCGGAAGAACACGTAGCTGGGGTCGGGGATGCCGGTTGCCTGCCCGGCTCCGCCCATGGCGGCGGGCGTGGGGGGGGGGCTGGCACCGGAATCGGCGGCTGGAGTGGGCGCGGGGCTCGCGGCGGGCCGGACCGGGGCCTTTCCGCCCAACGCCGCGATGATGGCCGCGACCTCGGGGTCGGGCGCCGCGGGCCGGCTGGCGGGCGGGGTGGCAGGGGCGGCCGTGGGCACGGGCGTCGCGGGGGCCGGTGCGGGTGTGGCCGGGCGAGCCGGCGCCGCGCTGCCGTTCCCCTGCAAGGCGGCGATGATGCGCGCCACGTCGGGATCGCGCTGGATGGCCGGGGCGGCGCGCGGGCTGGCCATCGGCTGCGCTGCCGACGAGGTGGCCGCCGCGCTGCTGGCGCCCAGCGCCAGGCCGCGGGTCTTGATCGCGGCGCCGACGGTCGCGGTGTCGGCGCTCGATGCCTGGGGCAGGAAAGGATGGCCGTTCTGTTCGCCATAGGCGACACGCAGGGTCTCGCCGCCGGCCAGCCGGATCTTGCCCGACCCCTGGATCTGTAGCGAATACAGCGCATAGGCGTCGTTCACCCAGGCCAGTACCTGCGCGTCCAGTGCGCGCCGCTCGATGTCCTGGCGCGACCAGTACGGCACGATGCGGTTGCCCTCGGCCCGCACGCGATAGCGCTTGTCGCGGATGCCGGGCGTCAGGCTGCCCATGTCCACGTCGTACTGCCGCGCGCCGGGCGAGCCGGCGGCGGCGGGCGTCAGGCGCCGGTCGTCCAGCCGCAGCCACTGCCGCCTGCCCGCGGCCGCCACCTGCGCGTCCAGGAACAGCAGGTCTGCCGGTATGCCGTGGACGGGGTAGGGATAGCGGGAGCTGCGCGTGCGGCTGCCTTCCAGCAGCGGTTCGTAGTAGCCGGTGATGACGCCTTCGTCGCTCTGGTCCGGGTTCTGCATGGAATAGGCGTGGAAGCGTTCTTCGAAGAAGCGGCGGATGCCGCCATCGTCGGTGGCCTGGATGCGGCCGGCGGCCGCGCACAACTCATCCCAGACCGGCTTCTTGCCCAGCGCCAGGCAGCTCTGGCGGAAGGCGCTCAGGCTTTCGCGCGCCGAGTCCGCCGACCAGCCGGGCAGGACCGAAAACGATACCGGCTCGAAGCGGGCGTAACGGGTGGAAAAGGGCGTGCCCAGGTTGTCCGGCGGGGTCTGCCCCGGGGGGGGCGTGCGGTTGTCCATGGCTGGTGCAGCGGCGGGCATGGGGCGGGCGCGGTGCCGATGGCGCGGGCGTGGCCGTCGCGGCCGCGGGCACGGCGGGCGCCGGCTGCTGCGTGGTCGGCGCGGTGCAGGCGGCCAGCGCGAGCAAGCCGGCACCGGCGGCGGTCGTCATGGGCAGCCGGCCTTGCAGAGCCCGCCGTGGCGGCCCCGCTTGAACATGGCTGGTCTCGGGCGTCATGGCGCTTCTCCCGACAGGATCCTGGCCATGCAGTGTGACGCCTCGCCGGCGTCCGTTCCATACCACTTAGGGGATAGGGCCTAAGGCGCGGGCGCTACCGCGAGCCGCTGTCGCTGGTCCTCGTATTCGGCGGCCAGCCGCGCCAGCCGGGATTGCCGCGCCTGCTCCGAAACCCACTGGCCCTGGAGGGCCTGGCGCTGCGAGAGCTGGTATTCCAATCGCAATACCTGGAGCAGCATACGGTTGTCGGCGGTCGGGAAGCCGGCCAGGCCGTGCAGCCGGCTCAGCACCACGCGCTCGGTGTCGGCGCGCGCGCCGGTGCCGTGGCCGTAGCCGCTCAGGAAGGCGCGGACCTTGTCGCGCATTGCGTCGGGAAAACCCCGCTGCATGACGATGGCGCCATGGGGGATGAGATCCGATTCCCAGATGATCTTCAGGCGCGCGGCTTCCTGCGGAAAGTGGGTGCGGAAGCGGTCCAGGTCGGCGGTGTTGTTGGTGGCCACGTCCACGTCGCCGTTGGCCACGGCCAGCGCCGTGCCCTGGTGGCCGTCGACGAGTTCGCTCGGGAAATGGCGCTCGATCGCGATGCCGCGGGGCGCGAAAAGCTGCAATTGGGGAATGACGTAGCCCGACATCGATTGCGTCTCGCCCATGCCCAGACGCCACTTGCCGGGCTGGTTCAGGACGTCGTCCAGGGTCTGGATGGGGCCATCCTTGCGCACGATCAGGACCGAGCGGTAGCCCGGCAGGCCATCCGGCCGCACGACCTGGTTCAGGACCACCATACCGTATTGCAGCACCGCCTCGAGCGCGAGCTTGCCCGACACGAAGGCCAGGTCCACGCGGTTCTCCTGCATGGCCAGGCGCAGGCCCTCGTAGGAGGTAAAGGACAGGGCAACGACGGGCCGGCTCACCGAGGCGCCCATGTCGTCCAGCAGCGGTTTCCAGTCCTGGCGCGATTCCAGCGCGCCGCCCAGGGGCAGTACCCCGAAGCGCAGCGCGGCTTCCTGCGCCCGCGAGACGCCTGGCAGGACGGCCAGCGCGGCACTGGCGAGCAGCAGCGCGAACGACATCCGGCGAACGAGAAGCTGGGCGAGCGTATGCACGATGGGGTAGCGTGGATCGGGGCACCGGATCATCGCATCAACCCGCGCGGACAGAAAGCGACGACATATTTGGCAACAGAATCCGCAAGAATCGATTTCGCTTGTCTTGGCGAACGCCGCTATCCACAATCACGAGACTGTCACTTTCCGTCTTCGCATGGCCGCGCCGTCGCGTCTCGCCGATCTTTCCCGCCGCTCCGTCGGCAGCGTGCCGCTTGCCGTGCGGCTGATGCTGCTCAGCCTGGTGCCGGCCGCGGTGGCCATCCTGCTGGCGATGTCGGTGCTGGCGCGCCACCACCTGACCGAACTGACCGAACTGACCGAGAACAACGCGCGGGCGGTGGCCCGCCAGGTGGCAACCCTGTCGCGCACGTCGCTGATGCGCATGGACCGCCGCGCGCTGCTCAACGCCGCCCGCGTCGGCAGCCAGCAGCCGGGCGTCAGGCAGGTGCAGATCCGGACCCTGGATGGCGAGATCGTCGCGCAGTCGGGCTTCTGGACCAAGCCCACCGATCCGCCGGGGCTGGAAGTGCTCGAACCCATAGACAGCGAGGAACTGGCCGGCGAAGTCATGGTGGAGTTCGACCTGGATTCCATCGCCGCGGCCCGCCGCAACCTGTGGTCCACGCTGGCCGCGCTGCTGGGTGCCAGCCTGCTGGGCGTGGGGATCGCCGGCTGGTGGGCGGCGCGGCGCATCAGCGCCCCCATACGCAAGCTGGCCGAGGTCGTCGACCGGCTGGGCGAAGGCGAGGAGGTCGAGGTCGAGACCGGTGCCACCGCCGAGGTCGGCCGCCTGCAGCATGGTTTCAAGGTGGCGGCCCAGGCGTTGGCGGACAGCCGCAGGACCATGGAGAGCCAGATCGTGCAGGCCACCCAGGAGTTGGCCCTGAAGAACGCCCAGTTGGAGGCCGCCAACCAGGGCAAGACGCGCCTCTTGGCCGCGGCCAGCCACGACCTGCGCCAGCCGCTGCACGCGCTGACCCTGTTCGCCGACGCCTTGCGCTCGGACGAGACCGATCCGCCGCGGCTGGCCTGCATCGCCTCCATCCAGGAGTGCGTGCATTCGCTGGACCGCTTGTTCTCCGAACTGCTCAACCTGTCGCAGATCGACGCCGGCGCGGTGCGCGTGCAGCGCGTCGTGTTCCCGCTGGACCACCTGTTCGACGACATCAGCCGCAACTTCCGTCCCCAGGCCGAAGAGCAGGGACTGCGGCTGGTCGTGCGCAAGACCGACGCGTGGGTCGATTGCGACTACGTCATGCTGTCGCGCATCCTGAACAACCTCGTCAGCAATGCGCTGCGCCATACCACGCAGGGAGGGGTGCTGGTCGGAGCCCGCCGGGACGCGGGGGGGATGCGTATCGGCGTCTGGGACACGGGCGTGGGCATCGCGCCGGAGCATCAGCAAAAGGTGTTCGAGGAGTTCTACCAGGTCGATGCGTCCAGCTCGCGAGGCTCGCGGGGCCTGGGACTTGGCCTGGCCACGGTGCGCCGCCTGTGCGACTTGCTGGACATGCCGCTGCGGCTGCAATCCCGCATGGGCCGAGGGACCGTGGTGTCCGTGGTGGCGCCGGCGGCAGCACCGGCCGAGGCGCCGCCGTCCTGCCCGGCGCAGGGTGCTCAGGTCGATTTCACGGGCATGTTCATGCTCGTGATCGACGACGAGCCCAACATACTGGAGGGGCTGTCGCTCGTGCTGCGCAACTGGGGTGCCGAGGTGGCCGTGGCCGAGAGCCGGGCGCAGGTCCTGGCCCTGGCCGAGCAGTGGACGCGACCGCCTGACGTGGTGATCACCGATCTGCTGCTGCGCGATGGCGAGAACGGACTGGAAGTGCTGCGGGCGCTCGATGCGCACCCCGGCATGCGAGGCCGCCGGGCGGCGCGCCTGCTGGTCACGGGCGAGACCAAGCCGGACCGGCTGCGCGAGATTGCCGAGGCCGGTATCGCGGTACTGCACAAGCCGGTCACCAGCGAAGTGCTCAGACAGGCACTGGCGGCGGTGCTGCGCGCGGCGACCGCTACTTGACGGCGTAGGCCTGCGTATTGAGCTGCAGCACCGCGTCGAACTGCACCTTTTCACGGTCGGGCCCCAGCGACAGCAAGGCGTCCACCTTGAAGCGCAGGACGCGCTCGTATTGGCGGGGCGGCTCCAGTCCCACCCTGACCCGCGACAGGCGGCTTTCGTGCTGGCTGATGGCGGCCTCCAGCGCGCGCCGTATCCGGTCGCGGTCATGCGGGCTGAGCAGGCTGTAGGACGAGAAGTCGGGAATGCCGTAGGTCAGCGAAGACTTGCGGCATTCGGCATAGGCCTGCGGAATCAGGCGCGCCCCTTCCGAGCGCGTGTTCAACAGCGCTTCCAGGTCACGCGAGACGGCTTCGCGCAGTGCGTAGATATCGGCGCGGCCGCTGTCGGCCGACGCCGATTCCAGGCGTTCGATCAGGCTCTTCATCTAGGACCGGCGGACGGTTGCCCGTCCGCCGTCCATCACACCTTTACGTTCTTCTTCAGGTCCCAGCCGGCGG
>Ga0209959_101120_pt1 | contig 11054 bp, 12 predicted proteins | sample ThiBiot_300_biof_2_FD_183943 | JGI IMG/M metagenome (GOLD analysis project Ga0209959, IMG submission 183943) | Wastewater bioreactor microbial communities from Cape Town, South Africa - Thiocy_expt_300_biof (SPAdes) | ecosystem: Engineered > Bioremediation > Thiocyanate > Unclassified | place...
CGCACGACGAACTCGCCAAGGAGCATCTGCGCCACTTGGTAGGCGGGCGCTCGGCCCTGGCGCGCGACGAGCGCCTGATGCGCTTCACCTTCCCCGAGCGCCCCGGGGCGCTGTTCAAGTTCCTGAGCCTGATGCAGCCCACCTGGAACATCTCGCTGTTCCACTACCGCAACCAGGGCGCGGACTATGGCCGCATCCTCGTGGGAATGCAGGTGCCCGCGGAAGATGCGGCCGCGTTCGACGCCTTCCTGCAACAGCTGGACTACCCCTACGTGGAAGAGACGCAGAACCCGGCCTACCGCCTGTTCCTGCAGGCCAACGGTTCCTGAGGAAAAAACGGCTCCAGCGCATATCCATAAAGCGCCAGAAGCTATTGATTGAATAGCACGACGATGCAAGCCCTGCGCCACTACCTGCTGGCCGTGCAGTTCTTCACCCGCCTGCCCGTCACGGGCCGGCTGGCCGCGTGGGTGGGCTACAGCCCCGCCATGCTGCGCGCCAGCAGCGCACATTTCCCCGGCGTGGGCTGGCTGGTGGCGGCGGTGGCCATCGCTATATATGCGGCGCTGTGGCAAGCGCTGGGTGGCCCGCAGGGCGGATCACAGGGTTTTGTGCCCCTGGTGGCGGCCGTGGGCAGCACCATCGCCACGGTGCTGGTCACCGGCGGTTTCCACGAGGACGGCCTTGCCGACGTGGCCGACGGCCTGGGCGGCGCCTACCGGCGCGAGCGCGCGCTGGAAATCATGAAGGACTCGCGCATAGGCGCCTTCGGCGCCATGGCCCTGGTGCTGGCCCTTGCCGCCAAGCTGGCGCTGCTGGCGCACCTGGGCAGCCTGGGCCTTACCTGCGTGCTGGCCGCGCTGGCGGGCGGGCATGTGCTCTCGCGCCTGTGGCCGCTCGCCGTGGTGCGCGCCCTGCCCCATGTGGGCGACACGGCCACGTCCAAGAGCAAGCCGTTGGCGGACCAGATCACGGGCGCCGCGCTGGCGGCCGCTGCCCTGTGGTGTTTTCTGCCGCTGGCGCTGGTGTGGCAAGCGCTTGGCGCTCATGTTCTGATAGCAGCAGTGCTGGCCAGCGCGCTGGGCGCGGCCTGGACGCTGTGGCGCTTCGCGCGGCGCCTGCAGGGCTTCACGGGCGACTGCCTGGGCGCCACGCAGCAGGTGGCGGAGATCGGTTTCTACCTGGGTGCGGCCATCGCCCTGGCCCGATGAGCACGCTGTGGCTGGTGCGCCATGCCCGCCCGCTGGCGGCCCCGGGCCTGTGCTATGGCCGGCTGGACGTGCCGGCCGACACCCAGGCCAGCCGCGCGGCCGCCCAGGCTCTGGCGCGGGCGCTGCCGCCCGGAGTGGCCGCCGTGCGCCATTCACCGCTACAAAGATGCGAGCTGCTGGCGCTTGAACTGCGGGCGTTGCGGGCCGATTTGGCATCGAATCCCGATCCGCGCATCCTGGAGATGGACTTCGGCGGCTGGGAAGGCCGCGCCTGGAACGCGCTGCCCCAGGCCGACATCGCCGCCTGGGCCGCAGACCTGGGCAGCCGCGCGCCCGGCGGCGGCGAGCCGCTGGCGGCCATGCTGGCCCGCGTGGCGCAGGCTCTGCGCGATGCGGCGGCCAGCGCCCGGTCCCAGGGCGGCGACGTGGTCTGGATCACCCATGCCGGCGTGGCGCGCTGCGTGCAGTGGCTGCAGGCCCATGGCGCGGCGCGCGCGCCGCAATCCCATGAATGGCCCGAGGCGGCGCCCGGCTTCGGCGCCTGGGTGCAGGTGGCTCTTTAGCTACTCGCCCTTGGGACGCGGCATTTCCAGCGTCAGCGTGGTGGCGCCATCCACCGAGGCGCCCAGCCGCGCCTCGCGCCGCGAGAGCGACTGCAGCACCAGGCCCGGCTCCACGCTCGCGCCCACGCGGTAGGGCCTGGCCGGCTTGCCGTCCACGGCGATCAGCGCGGCGCCGTCGCCGCTGGCGGTGCCGGCCAGCAGGCCCAGCAGCACGAAGCGGCTGGCCGCCGCCGGGGCCTCGGGGGCGCTTGCGGCCTGGGCGCCGAGCAGCCGCGCCAGGGCCTGCGCATCGGCCGCGACCGGTTCGGGCGCGGCGGCTGCCGGCGCCGGGCCCGCCGCGCGGCCGGACAGCTGCAACCCCCAGTAGACCGCGCTGGCGCCGGCCAGCACCCAAAGCGCCAGGGTGGCAAGGCGCGGGGCCCAGCGGTGGTAGGAAGGTGTCGCCATGGCAGGATTATGATTGACGGGGTCTGCATTTCCTTCCCGAAGTCACTGCACCGTGCCGTCCGCCTCCAACCCGTCTCTCGCACAACGCGCCCGCCGCCGGCTGGCCGCGGGCTTCACCCTGATCGAGCTCATGGTGGTGCTGGTGATCATCGGCGTGCTGGCCGCGCTCATCGTGCCCAACGTGCTCGACCGCGCCGACGACGCGCGGGTGACCGCCGCGCGCACCGACATCGCCAACCTCTCCCAGGCGCTCAAGCTCTACCGCCTGGACAACCAGCGCTACCCCACGGCCGAGCAGGGCCTGCAGGCGCTGATCGCCAGGCCCACGACGGCGCCGGCCCCCAACAACTGGCGGCCGTACCTCGAAAAACTGCCCAACGACCCCTGGGGCCACCCCTACCAGTACCTGAACCCCGGCATCAAGGGCGAGGTGGACGTGATGTCCTTCGGCGCCGACGGCCAGTCCGGCGGCGAGGGCAAGAACGCCGACATTGGCAGCTGGCAGTAGAGGCATCTGCGCCAGCGCCCCCCAACGCATGAAACTGGCGCACCCCAGGCCAGCAGACGCCGTGGAGCTGGCTTTGCCAGGCCACGGGCGTCGTCCCCCCGGGGGGGGAAGCCGCGCAGCGGCTCAGGGGGGGTTCACGCTTCTTGAGCTGCTGGTGGTGATTGCCATCATGGCCCTGGCCACCGCCGGAGTGGGCCTGGCCCTGCGCGACAGCAGCGCCACGCAGCTGCAGCGCGAGGGCGAGCGGCTGGCGGTGCTGCTGGAGTCGGCGCGCGCGCAGTCGCGCGCCTCGGGCGCGGCCGTGCGCTGGCGCGCCGATGCCCAGGGCTTTCACTTCGAGGGCCTGCCCGCGGCAGCCCGGCTGCCCGGCCATTGGCTCGACGGCGGCACCTCCGTGCGCGGGCCGGGCGAGCTGTGGCTCGGGCCCGAGCCGCTCATCGGGGCGCAGCAGGTGGTGATCGTGAACCAGTCCCACCCGGGCCGCGCGGTGCGCGTGGCCACCGACGGGCTGCGGCCCTTTGCCGCGCAGGCACTGTAAGAACCTGTTCATGGTCTTTTCATGGGGTACGCATGGCAGCAAAAAGCCACAATCGAGGCGCCCGCCGCAGCCCATGCTGGCGGCCTGGGCAAGGCGAGCAACGACGAGTGTGGTTTTTTGCTGCCTTGCCCGAAGGGTTGCCCTGCAAAAGCAGCGTCTGCGGCGTTGCAAATCCTCGCCGGGCCACCAGCCCGGCTGCGGTTTGCGCCTTGCATCCACTGCTTTTGCAGGGCAACGTACCCCATGAAAAGACCATGAACAGGTTCTAATGAAAATGCGCGCAACGCACGCGGGGTTCACACTGGTGGAGGTGCTGGTGGCGCTGGCCATCGTGGCCATCGCCCTCATGGCGGGGCTGCAGGCCACGTCGGCCCTGACGCGCAATGCCGCGCGCCAGACCGACGTGGTGCTGGCCCATCTGTGCGCCGAGAACGAGCTCGTGAAGGTGCGCCTGTCGCGCCAGATGCCCTCCATCGGCAATGCCCGCGTGGCCTGCGGGCAGGCGGGGCGCGGCTACGAGGTCGCGGTGACGGTCTCGCCCACGCCCAACCCGCAGTTCCGCCGCGTGGACGCGCAGGTGTTCGACGCGCAGTTGCCGGTGCTGCGGCTCTCGACCATCGTAGGACGGTACTGAAATGCCCCCCCTGAGCCGCTTCGCGCCTTCCCCCCCCGGGGGGACGACGCCCGTGGCCTGGCAAAGCCAGCTCCACGGCGTCCGCCGGCATGGCCTGCTCCGCGGCCTTCCGACAGATCGGGCACGGCACCAAACTTACCCGGAATCACCCATGCGAGCGGTGCTGGGCTTCACCCTGGTCGAGCTGCTGGTGGCCATCGCCGTGATGGCCCTGCTGGCCATCGTGAGCTGGCGCGGCCTGGACGGCATGGTGCGCTCGCAGCAGCAGACGCGCGAGCACGCCGATGCCGTGCTGGTGCTGCAGACCGTGATGGACCAGTGGGGCGCCGACCTGGACGCGCTGCAGGCCGTGGAGCACACCGAGCCTATCGCCTGGGACGGCCAGGTGCTGCGCCTTACGCGCCGCGGCATGCGCCAGCCGGACGAGGGCGCCGTCGTGGTCGCCTGGGCGCTGCGCAACGTGGACGGCGCGGCCCACTGGCTGCGCTGGCAGTCCGCGCCCGTGCGCACGCGCGCCGAATGGTCCGACGCCTGGGACCGCGCCGCCCGCTGGGCGCGCACGCCCGACGAGGCCGGGCGCCGGCAGGAGGCCGTGCTCATGCCGCTCGCGGGCTGGCAGCTGTTCTTCTACCGCGGCGGCGCCTGGGCCAACGCCCTGTCCACCAACACGGCCGGGAGCCTGCCGCAATCCCCGGGGGGCCTGAACAGCGCCGCGGCCAGCATCCCCGAGGGCGTGCGCCTGCAGCTCACCCTGCCGCCGGGCGGCGCGCTGGCGGGGGTGATCACGCGCGACTGGGCCAGCCCCGTGCTGGGCGGGGGCAAGTCATGAGGCGCGCGGCGCGCCAGGCGGGCGCGGCGCTGCTGGCGGCCATGCTCACCGTCACGCTGGTGGCCACCTTCGCGGCCACGGCCCTGTGGCAGCAGTGGCGCGCCATCGAGGTGGAGACCGCCGAGCGCGCGCGCATACAGTCGGCCTGGATCCTCATCGGCGCGCTGGACTGGTCGCGCCTGATCCTGCGCGAGGACTCCCTGGCACGCGGCGGCGACGGCACGGACAACCTGAGCGAGCCCTGGGCCGTGCCGCTGGAGGAGGCGCGCCTGTCCACCTTCCTGGCCGCCAGCAACAACGTGGCCCAGGTGGAGGACGCGAGCACCGACACCGCCAACGCCTTCCTGTCGGGCCAGATCACCGACCAGCAGGGCCTGCTGAACCTGCGCAACCTGGCGGGCGACAGGCAGGTGGACGCCACGGCGCTGCGCCAGTTCGCGCGCCTGTTCGACTACCTGGGCCTGCCGCGCGGGCAGCTCGACCTGCTGGCGCGCCAGATGCTGCGCGCCCAGGTCCAGGGCAGCGACGCCGGCACCGCGCCGCTGCTGCCGCAGAGCGTGTCCCAGCTCGGCTGGTGGGGGCTGCCGCAGCAGAGCGTGGCGGCGCTCGCGCCCTACGTCACGCTGCTGCCCGCGCGCACCACGGTCAACCTGAACACCGCGAGCGCCGTGGTGCTGTGGGCCAGCGCCGACGGGCTGGACATGGCCGACGCGCAGCGCCTGGTGCAGGCGCGCGAGAGCAGCCATTTCCGCAGCGAGGCCGACGCCGCCAAGCTCGTCGGCAAGACCGGCGCCATCGGCAGCGCCACCCACACGGTGTCGTCGAGCTACTTCGAGGTGCGCGGCCGCCTGCGCCTGGATTCGACTGTGGTCGAGGAGCGCTCCCTGGTCTTCAAGCAGCGCGGCGAGGCACGCACGCTGTGGCGCGAGCGCGGCGGCCTGGCAAGTGCTGCCGCCGCCACCGCGGGGCGCTGAGCGGCCAAGCCCCTGGCACGCCATCGGCGCCGCACCCAGACCCTAAAATGGCCCGCGAGACGCCTCCATGAGCACCCTTGTCCTAACCCTGCCCCCGGGCCCGCAGGCGCCCGCCGCCGAATACGGCTACACGCTCACGGCCGACGGCCACAACGCCATCCGCCAGGCCTGCACCAGCGCCGCACTGCTGCCCGACCCGGGCCGCACCGGCGAGGTCGTGGCCGTGGTGCCCGCGCGCGCGCTGTCGTGGCAGCGCGTGACGCTGCCGCAGGGCGCGCTCGCCCAGGCGTCGCGCTTGCGCGCCATCCTCGAAGGCCTGCTCGAAGAGCACCTCCTCGAAGAGCCCGCACGGCTGCACTTCGCGCTGCAGCCCGGCGCACAATCCGGCAGCCCGGCCTGGGTGGCCGTGTGCGACCGCGCCTGGCTGCACGAAGCCCTGCAGGCGCTGGAGGCCGCGGGCCGCCCCGTGGACCGCGTGGTGCCCGAATTCGCGCCCGGCCCCACGGCCAGCGGGCAGCAGGAATGCGAGGTGATCGGCGCGCCCGAGGATGCACAGATCGTGCTCACCGGACATGGGCCGGAGCAGGCCGTGGCCGTGCTGCCGCTGTCGGCCGCGCCGGCGCTCGCCGCCATGGCGCCCGCCGCCGAGGACGCGCCCCCCGTGCGCGCCGAACCGGCCGTGGCGGCCCTGGCCGAGCGCCTGCTGGGCCGCCCGGTGCAGATCCACACCGCCAGCCAGCGCGCGCTGGCCGCCGCGCGCGGCGACTGGGATCTGGCCCAGTTCGACCTGGCCAGCAGCGGGCGCACGCGCGCGCTGCGCAGGCTGGGCGCCGCCGCCAACGCCTTCGCGCGCGCGCCGCAGTGGCGCGCCGCGCGCTGGGGCCTGGGCCTGGCCGTGGCCGTGCAGCTCATCGGCCTGAACCTCTGGGCCTGGCAGGACCGCCAGGCGCTCGCGGCCAAGCAGGCCGGCGTGCGGGGCATCCTGACCCAGACCTTCCCGCGCATCCAGGCCGTCGTCGATGCGCCGGTGCAGATGGAGCGCGAGCTGGCCCTGCTGCGCCAGGCGGCCGGCAGCATGGCGCAGCGCGACCTGGAGCCGCTCATGGCCGCCGCGGGCGCGGCCCTGCCCGCTGCGCGCCTGCCCGGCCAGATCGAATACGCGGGCGGCGAGCTGCTGCTGCGCGGCATGGAGCTGCCCCCCGAAGAACTGGCGGCCGTGAACCAGCGCCTGGCCGCCGACGGCTACGCGGCCCGCAGCCAGGACGGCGCCCTGCTGCTGCGCCCACAGGAGCGCCCATGAGCACATCCCGACCCCGCGCCCTGGCCGCGGCCCTGCGCACGCACTGGGCGGGCCTGGCCGCGCGCGAGCAGACCCTGGTGCTGGCCGCCGCCGCCGTGCTGGGCCTGGCCCTGCTGTGGTGGCTGCTGCTGGCGCCCGCGCTGGCGCAGCTGCGCGCCTCGCCCGCGCGCCATGCCGCGCTGGACGCCGAGCTGCAGCGCATGCAGACCCTGCAGGCCGAGGCGCTGCGCCTGCGGGACATGCCGCGCGCCCAGGGCGGCGAGGCCCTGCGTGCGCTGCAGGGCGCGCTGGCGCAGCAGCTGGGCCCGGCCGCGCAGATGCACGTGGCCGGCGACCGCGCCACCGTCACGCTCAAGGGCGTGCCGCCCGAGGCGCTGGCGCAGTGGCTGGCCCAGGTGCGCAGCACGGCCCGCGCCGTGCCGGTGGAGGCGCGCCTGGTGCGCAGCGGCGCCGATGCTCCGCGCTGGGACGGCACGCTGGTGCTGGCCCTGCCCTCTCCCGGCTGAGTCGCCGTGAACCCCGCCAACGGATAGACAGGCCCGCCGTGTCCCGCCGCCCGCCTTCCCGCTCCCCCACGGCCACGCCGCGCGCGCCCTGGCGCTGGGCCGTGGCCGGCCTGTGCCTGGGGGTGCTGCCGGCGCTCGCGCTGTGGGCGCCCGCGCGCTGGCTGGCGGCCGGCGTGCAGCAGGCCAGCGGCGGCCAACTGCGGCTGGAGCAGGCGCGCGGCACGGTCTGGACGGGATCGGCCCGGCTCGTGCTGACGGGCGGCGCCGGCAGCGACGACCGGGCCGCCCTGCCGGGCCGGCTGGCGTGGCGGCTGCGCCCCGCATGGGGCGGCGCACGGGCCAGCATCATGGCCGACTGCTGCACGGCCGAGCCGCTGGCGCTGCGCGCGGCCCTGGGCCTGGGCTCGGCGCGGGTGCAGGTGGCCGACGGCAGCAGCCAGTGGCCGGCCGCCGTGCTCGGCGGCCTGGGCACGCCCTGGAACACCGTGCAGCCGCAGGGAAGGCTGCAACTGTCCACCCAGGGCCTGGCGCTGCAATGGAGCGACGGGCGCATGCAGCTGCAGGGCCAGGCGCAGCTCGACGCGCTGGGCATGTCCACGCGCCTGTCCACGCTGCGGCCCATGGGCAGCTACCGGCTGGTGCTGCAGGGCGGCCGGCACGGCGAGGCGCCCACGCTGCAGCTGTCCACGCTGGACGGCGCGCTGCTGCTCTCGGGCAGCGGCCAGTGGGTGGGGCAGCGCCTGCGCTTCACCGGCGAAGCCCGCGCCGCGCCCGAGCGCGAGGCGGCGCTGGCCAATCTTCTGAATATCATCGGACGGCGCAGCGGCGCACGTTCCATCATCACCCTGGGGTGACCCTATGCCTTCCTTTTCCCGACGCCAGCTGCGCACCGCTCTGCATTCGATAGCTGCCAGCGCTTTGCTGGTATGCGCTACAGCCCAAATTCATGCCCAAACCGCAAACCGGACGCATGCCGGCAGCGTGCGCCCGAGCGAGCCGGTGACGCTGAACTTCGCCAATGCCGACATCGAGGCCGTGGCCCGCACCATGGCCACCATCACCGGCAGGAACGTGGTGGTGGACCCGCGCGTGAAGGGCCAGCTGACCCTGGTCACCGAAAACGCCGTCACGCCCGCCGCGGCCTTCCAGCAGTTCCTGGCCGCGCTGCGCCTGCAGGGCTTCACGGTGGTCGAATCGGGCGGGCTGTACAAGGTGGTGCCCGAGGCCGACGCCAAGCTGCAGACCGGCACGGTGAGCGTGTCGCAGGGCGGCGCGGGCGGCACGCCGGCGGGCGGGCAGATCGTCACGCAGATCTTCAAGCTCAACTTCGAGAACGCCAACAACCTGGTGCCGGTGCTGCGCCCCCTGATCAGCCCCAACAACACCATCAACGTGAACCCCGGCAACAACTCGCTGGTGATCACCGACTATGCCGACAACCTGCAGCGGCTGGCGCGCATCGTGGCGGCCATGGACGTCGCCAACGCCACCGACGTGGAGGTGATACCGCTGCAGCACGCCATCGCCTCCGACCTGGCGCCGCTCGTCTCGCGCCTGATCGAAGGCTCGGGCGGCACCGGCACTGCCGCCGCGCCGGCCGCGGCCCAGGGCCAGACGGACACATCGTTCAAGACCACGCTCTTGCCCGAACCGCGCAGCAACGCGCTCATCGTGCGCGCGGCCAACCCGGCGCGGCTGGCGCTGGTGCGCTCGCTCGTGGCCCGGCTGGACCAGCCCGCGGCGCCGGGCAGCTCGGCGGCCAGCGGCAACATCCACGTGGTGTACCTGAAGAATGCCGACGCGGTGAAGCTCGCCGCCACGCTGCGCGCCGCGCTGCAGGCCGGCAACCTGGGCACCGGCACGGGCACCTCCGCCAACGGGAGCAGCGGCACGGGGCTGGGCTCCGGCCTCACGCAGACCGGCATGGCGGGCGGCACGGCGCAAAGCGGGCTGGGCACGAACACCGCCAGCAGCAGCGCCGGCGGCCTGGGCTCCGGCGCCAGCACGGGCCTGAACCGCGGCGGCACCGACAACCAGCCCTCCACGGGCGGGCAGATCCAGGCCGACCCGACGACCAACTCGCTCATCATCAGCGCGCCCGAGCCGCAGTACCGCCAGCTGCGCGCGGTGATCGACAAGCTCGACGGCCGGCGCGCGCAGGTGCTCATCGAGAGCCTGATCGTCGAGGTCAGCGCCAACAAGGTGGCCGAGTTCGGCATCCAGTGGCAGACCGCCTTCGGCAACTACGGCAACGGCGCCGTGGGGGTGATCGGCACCAACTCCGGCGCCGCGGGCGGCAACATCATCGACCTGGCGGTGGCAGCGGCCACGGGCAACTACGCATCGCTCACCAGCAACGCCGTCGGCAACGGCATGAACGTGGCCATCGCCCCGCGCATCAACGGCAAGTACTACCTGGGCGCGCTCGCCAACTTCCTGGAGAACACGGGCGATGCCAACGTGCTGTCCACGCCCAACCTGCTGACGCTGGACAACGAGGAGGCGCAGATCATCATCGGCAACAACGTGCCCTTCCCCACCGGCTCCTACGCCAACACCGGCGGCAGCGGCGGCGCCGTCAACCCCTTCACCACGGTGGAGCGCAAGGACGTGGGCCTGATGCTGCGCGTGCGCCCCACGATCAACGAGAACGGCACCGTCAAGCTCACGCTGTACCAGGAGGTGTCGAAGGTCAACGAGAGCACGCTCACCAACGTCAACGGCCCCTCGACGAGCAAGCGCTCCATCGAGTCCACCGTGCTCGTGGACGACGGCAGCGTCATCGTGCTCGGCGGCCTGCTGGAGGACAGCTATTCGCTGAACCAGGACAAGGTGCCCGTGATGGGCGACCTGCCCGTGCTGGGAGCGCTGTTCCGCAACGAGAACCGGTCGCGCAAGAAGACCAACCTGATGGTCTTCCTGCGCCCCATGGTGATCCGCGACAACGCCACCAGCGACGCGTTGATGATGGACCGCTACGAGGCCATACGCGCGCTGCAGCAGAACACCCAGCCCGCGCCCAGCACGGTGATGCGCGCCGTCTCCGACGCGCCCGTGCTGCCGCCGCTGCAGGGCGCCGCCCCCCCCGGCGCGGGCGCGCAGCGCACGCCGCTGGCCCCGCTCGTGCCCACCCCGCCCGCGCCCGCGCGCGCCACGCCGGCGGCCACGAGCAACGAGCTCTACAGCCCGCAATAAGGGCACGGGTATGCGCCACCCCCTGCCCTACGCCTTTGCACGCAGCAGCCAGCTGCTGCTGGAAGACGACGGCCAGCAGCTCGTGCTCTGGCACGGCCCCCGGCCCGACGCCTGCGCGCTGTCCGAGGTGCTGCGCAAGCACGCCGTGCAGCAGTTCATGCCGCTGGACGCCGCGCAGCTGGCCCAGCGCATCAGCGCGGCCTACGCACAGAGCGAATCGAGTGCGGCCACCGTGGTCAGCGAGGTGGAGGAAGGCGCCGACCTCTCGCGCATGATGCAGGAGCTGCCCGCGGTCGAGGACCTGCTGGAATCGGCGGGCGACGCGCCCATCATCCGCATGCTCAACGCC
>Ga0209959_101126_pt1 | contig 11019 bp, 11 predicted proteins | sample ThiBiot_300_biof_2_FD_183943 | JGI IMG/M metagenome (GOLD analysis project Ga0209959, IMG submission 183943) | Wastewater bioreactor microbial communities from Cape Town, South Africa - Thiocy_expt_300_biof (SPAdes) | ecosystem: Engineered > Bioremediation > Thiocyanate > Unclassified | place...
CTGGCGCAGGCGCCCACCAGGGCGGCCAGGGCCAGCGCGGCCAGGGTCTTGATGGCTTGCTTGTCGTTCATGGCGGGATTGGACGCGGGCGGGGCGGCAAAGGTTCACCCCCCGGCGCCCGGGAATTGTGAACAAGTTAGAACGACGAGCCGGGCTCGCGCAGGAACGCCAGCTCCTCGTCGCTGGACTCGCGCCCCAGGATGGCGTTGCGGTGCGGGTAGCGGCCGAAGCGTTCGATGATGGCCCGGTGCTGCAGCGCGAACGGCAGGTTGCCCTCCAGCCCCGGCTCGGCGAAGAGCCGCACCGACTGCGCCTGCACCACGCGGGATTCGCTGTGCATGTAGGGCATGTAGGCAAAGGCGCGCTGCGCGGGCGGCAGGGCGCCGGCCTGCCCGCTGGCCACGAGCTCCTGCGCCAGCACCAGCGCCATCCCGTCCTGCGCGAAGGCGCGCGGCGTGTCGCGGTGCACGTTGCGCGAGAACTGGTCCAGCACCACGATCTCCGCCAGGCGCCCCCGGGTACTGGAACGCCAGCCGGACAGCTCGCCGCCCGCGGCGGCCTGCAGCGTGGCGCCGAAGCGTTGGGCAATGGCCGCGTCCAGCGCGGCGTCCTTGGCGAACTGCTGCGCGGGGGCCAGTTCCTCGAACCAGAAATGCAGGATGGACTCGGGCGTCATGATGTGCGCAGGCCGTGGGTCTACTTGCCCCAGCTGTCCTTGAGCCCCGTGATGCGGTTGAACACGGGCCTGCCGGGCGCGTGGTCCTCGCGGTCGGCCACGAAGTAGCCGAAGCGCTCGAACTGGAACTTCTCGTCGGGCCGGGCGGCGGCCAGCGAGGGCTCCACGTAGGCGTTCACCACCTTGAGGCTGTCCGGGTTGAGCAGCGCCAGGAAGTCCTTGCCACCCGCGTCGGGCTGGGCATCGGTGAACAGGCGGTCGTACAGCCGCACCTCGGCCTGCAGGCCGTCCTGCACGCCCACCCAGGTGATGGCGGCCTTGACCTTGACGCTGTCGGCGCCGGGCGTGCCGCTCTTGGTGTCCGGCACCACGGTGGCCAGCACCTTGGCCACGCGGCCTTCGGCATCCTTCTCGCAGCCCGTGCATTCGATCACGTAGCCGCCCTTGAGGCGCACCCTGTTGCCGGGGAACAGGCGCTTGTAGCCCTTGGGCGGCACCTCCTCGAAGTCCTCGCGCTCGATCCAGACCTCGCGGCCCAGCGTGAAGCGGCGTTCGGGCGCGCCTTCGTGCGCCCCATCGCGGGAATGCGGCAGGGCGGGCAGGCTGCAGGGCTCCAGGTGGTCCGCGCTGCCGAACACCTCGGCCCAGTTGGTCAGCTCCAGCCTGAGCGGGTCGAGCGCCACCATGGCGCGGTGGGCCTTGGCCTCCAGGTCCTCGCGCAGGCAGCCTTCGAGCGTGGCGTAGTCGATCCAGCTGTAGTCCTTGGTCACGCCGATGCGCTCGCAGAACATCTGTATGGACTCGGGCGTGTAGCCGCGCCGGCGCAGGCCCACGATGGTGGGCATGCGCGGGTCGTCCCAGCCGCTCACGATGCCGTTGTCCACCAGGTGCCTGAGCTTGCGCTTGCTGGTGACCACGTAGGTCAGGTTGAGCCGCGCGAACTCGTACTGGCGCGGCTGCGGCGTGGCGATCAGGCCGCCCTCGGCCAGGCGGTCGAGCAGCCAGTCGTAGAACGGGCGCTGGTCCTCGAACTCCAGCGTGCAGATGCTGTGGGTGATGCACTCCAGCGCGTCCTCGATCGGGTGCGCGAAGGTGTACATGGGGTAGATGCACCACTGGTTGCCGGTGTTGTGGTGCTCGGCATGCTTGATGCGGTAGATGGCCGGGTCGCGCAGGTTGATGTTGGGCGACGCCATGTCGATCTTCGCGCGCAGCACGGCGGCGCCGTCGGGCAGCTTGCCGTCGCGCATTTCGCGAAAGCGCGCCAGGTTCTCGGCCGGGGTGCGGCTGCGGTAGGGGCTGTCCACGCCGGGCTTGCCGAAATCGCCGCGGCTCGCGCGCATCTCCTCGGGCGTCTGCTCGTCCACGTAGGCGTGGCCGGCCTCGATGAGGTACTCGGCCGCGCGGTACATGAAGCCGAAGTAGTTGCTGGCGTAGTACAGGTTCTCGTGGCCGTCCGGGTCTTTCCAGTCGAAGCCGAGCCAGTGCACGGCGTCGATGATGCCGTCCACGTATTCCTGGTCTTCCTTCTCGGGGTTGGTGTCGTCGAAGCGCAGGTGGCACACGCCGCCGTAGTCGCGCGCCAGGCCGAAGTTCAGGCAGATGCTCTTGGCGTGGCCCACGTGCAGGTAGCCGTTGGGCTCGGGCGGGAAGCGCGTGCGGATTTTCGCGGGGTCCACCGGGCCGGCGCCCTGGTGGGCTGCGTCGCCGGGGCTGCCGGCCCAGCGGGTGCGCGCATGCGTGCCCTGGGCCAGGTCGGCTTCGATGATCTGGCGCAGGAAGTTGCTGGGTTTGACGGTATCCGTGCTGTCGTTGTGGACTGGGGTGCTCATGCTTCAATTCTAGGCTGCGTGGGCCAGGCTCCATCCGTGGGGCGGCAACGTTCGGAAACAACATGGATGCCGATCCATGCCAACCTGCCACCGGCCTGGCGCGTTGAAAGCAGGCCTCGCAGTCAAAGGAGATTTTCATGACCCAACGTCGCTCTTGGTTTGCCGCAGCCGCATCGGCCGGCGTGGCCCTGGCCTTGATGGCGGGCGCTGGCGCTGCGCAGGCGCGCAGCGATGTGTACTGGTCCGTCGGCGTGGGCGCACCCGGCGTGACCCTGGGGATGGGCAATGCCGCCCCGGTGTACTACGCACCGCCCCCGCCCGTGTATTACGCGCCGCCTCCGGTGGTCTATGCGCCGCCGCGCCCCGTGTACTACGCGCCGCCGCCTCCCGTGGTGTACGTGCCGCCCGTGGGCTACTACCAACGCGGCTGGGGCGGCCACCGCCACCACCACCATCACGGCCGCCGCGATTGGCGCTGAGGTCCGTGTGAGCGCGAGAGCGGCCCTTCGGGGCCGCTTTTGCATGGTGGCCGCCCAGCATAATGAAGGGCTGCGGGTCGGCTCCCGCCCGGATTGCACTTCATGACCACCAAAACCGTCTACGTTCTCAACGGCCCCAATCTCAACCTGCTGGGCACGCGCGAGCCGCAGGTCTATGGCTCCCAGACCCTGGCCGACGTGGAGCAGATCTGCGCGGCGGCCTGCGCGCGCCATGGCCTTTCGCTGGTGTTCCGCCAGAGCAACCACGAGGGCGCCCTCGTGGACTGGATCCACGAGGCGGGCCGGCTGCACGCCGAGGGCAAGCTGGCCGGCGTGGTGCTCAACGCCGCGGCCTATACGCACACCAGCGTGGCGCTGCTCGACGCCGTCAAGGGCACGGGCGTGCCGCTGGTGGAGCTGCACATCAGCAACGTGCACGCGCGCGAGAGCTTCCGCCACCGCTCCTACCTGGCCGGCGCCGCGCGCGCCGTGATGTGCGGCTTCGGCGTGCAGGGCTACGCGCTGGCCATCGCCGGGGTGGCGCAATGGTGACGGCGGCGCGGGCGCTCGCCACGCTGCCCGTGCCCGCCCAGGTGCTGGCCCTGGAGCGGCAGGCCAGGCGCGAGACCACGCCCTGCGGCACCGGCGACATGGTCTGGCACACCTGGGGCACGCCGCGCGACGGCGTGCCGCCGCTGGTGCTGCTGCATGGCGGCAGCGGCAGCTGGACGCACTGGGTGCGCAACATCGCCGACCTGGTGGACGCGGGGCGCGAGCTGTGGATTCCCGACCTGCCGGGTTTCGGCGACTCGGCCTCGCCCGCCTCGGGCGGGGACGCCGACGCCCTGGCCGGGCCGATGGCCGAGGGCCTGCGCGCGCTGTTCGGCCCGCGCCAGTGCGACCTGGTGGGCTTCTCGTTCGGAGGCCTGACTGCCGGCCTGCTGCTGGCGGCCCACCCCGAGCTGGCGCGCCAGCTGGTGGTGGTGGGCGCGCCCGCCATGGGCGTGGTGCCGCAGCGGCAGGTCGCGCTCAAGGCCTGGCGCCACCTGCCCGAGGCTGCCCAGATCGCGGCGCACCGCTACAACCTGGCCGCGCTCATGCTCGAGGACGAGGCCCTGATCGACGCCCTGGACGGCCTGGCCCTGGGCCTGCACGTGGCCAACGTGGTGCGCGACCGCATGCCGCGCCGCCGCCTGGCGCACACCGATGCGCTGGCGCGCGCGCTGTCGCGGGTCGATTGCCCCGTGCATGCCATCTATGGCCGCAGCGACGCGCTCTACAAGGAGTGGATAGGCGCGCTGGAGGGCGCCTACGCCGACGCCGCGCCCGATTTCCGCGGCCTGGCGCTCATCGACGGCGCGGGCCACTGGGTGCAGTTCGAGCGCCCGCAGGCCTTCATGCAGGCGCTGCTGGCGGCGCTGCGCGCGGGCGCCGGCGAGTGACCGAACGCCATTGCCCGCCGGCCCTGCGGGTGGACCCCGCCGAGGTGGAGCTGACCGCCATGCGCGCCCAGGGCGCGGGCGGGCAGAACGTGAACAAGGTGTCGAGCGCCGTGCACCTGCGCTTCGACATCGCAGCCTCGTCGCTGCCCGGCGACGTGAAGCAGCGCCTGCTGGCCCTGCGCGACAGCCGCATCACGCAGCAGGGCGTGCTCGTCATCAAGGCCCAGCAGTACCGCACGCAGGAGGCCAACCGCCTGGACGCGCTGGCCCGCCTGCAGGCCCTGGTGGACAGCGTGGCCCGGCCGCCGCGCGTGCGCCGCGCCACGCGGCCCACCCTGGGATCGAAGCAGCGGCGGCTGGAATCCAAGAGCCGGCGCGCGGGCATCAAGGCGCTGCGCGGCCGCCCGGCGACGGACTGAACCTCGCCTTGCCGCACCCGCATGGGTGTGCTGGATGGAACGCAGCATCCCATGTATGGTCCTTGGCATCGCCCCGGCCGCACCCACATGAAGGCATGACCATGGACACCGTCTCCCCCTCGGCCACGACGGCAGGCTCCGGCGCGCTGCCGGCGCTGTTCGTCTCGCACGGCGCGCCGCTGTTCGCGCTCGAACCCGGCAGCACCGGCCCGGCGCTTGCGCACTGGGCCGCCGGGCTCAGGCGCAGCCACCCCGGCCTGCGCGGCGTGGTCATCATGTCGCCGCACTGGATGGAGCGCGGCGCCACCGTCATGACCGGCGCGCGGCCCGCCACCTGGCACGATTTCGGCGGCTTTCCTCCCGCGCTCTACGCGCTGCAATACCCGGCCGCGGGCGACCCGGCCCTGGCCGGGCGGGTGCTGGACCTGCTGCGGCAGGCCGGCATCGCCGCGCAGGGCGACGCGGAGCGCCCCTTCGACCATGGCGCCTGGGTGGCGCTCATGCACCTGTTTCCGCAGGCCGACCTGCCGGTCGTACAGGTGGCGCTGCCCGCGGGCGCAGGCCCGGCCGAGGTGCATGCCATGGGGGCGGCCCTGCGCGGCCTGCGCGCGCAGGGCGTGCTGGTCGTGGGCTCTGGCAGCATGACGCACAACCTGCGCGAGTTCTTCGGCGGCGGGCGTGAGCCCGCGCCCTACGTGGTGGAGTTCAGCCGCTGGATCGAGGCCGCCGTGGAGCGCGGCGACCTGCCCGCCCTGCTGGACTACCGCCGCCGGGCGCCGCACGCGCAGCGCGCCCACCCCACGGAGGACCACTTCCTGCCGCTGTTCTTCGCGCTGGGCGCGGCCGGCGAGGGCTGGGGCGCCGAATACCTCAGCCGCGAGGTGATGTACGGCATGCTCGCCATGGATGCCTTCGCGCTGCATGCGCCGGCTGCGGCATGATCGCCCCATTGCACCGAGACGCACCCGCCATGCTGGACCTTCCCTTCACCTGCCTGCACCGCCCGGCCAACCCGGCCGTGCGCCACCCGTGGCTGCTCGTGCTGATGCACGGCGTGGGCAGCAACGAGCACGACCTGTTCGGCCTCGCGCCGCAGATTCCCGAGCACTTCCACGTGCTGAGCCTGCGTGCGCCGTTCCGCATGGGGCCGGGTGCATTCGCATGGTTCGATTTCTCCATCGAGCCGGGCGGCGAGCGCACCATCGACGAGGCGCAGGAGGCGCACAGCCGCGCGCTGCTGGAACAAGCCGTGCCCTCGGCCGCGCGCCAGCTCGGCCTGGAGCCCGGGCGCACGGTGGTGGGCGGCTTCAGCCAGGGCGGCATCATGGCCCTGTCGTTGCTGCTCACGCGCCCCGGGCTGATGCATGCGGGGCTGGTGTGGCACGGCCGGCTGCTCGCGCAGGCCGTGCAGCACATCGCGCCGGCCGACGCCTTCCACGGCAAGCACCTGTGGGTGAGCCACGGCACGCACGACAACGTGATCCCGCTGGCCCACGCGCAGGCCATCCGCCGCCAGGTGCAGGCGCTGCCGCTGCACCTGCGCTACGAGGAGTTCGCCGGTGCCCATGAAATCCGCCAGGCCGAGCTGGCGCACACGGTGGCCTGGCTGCAAGGGCTGTCCGGCGCGGCCTGAGGCGCCCGGCAGGGGGTAAGCGCCGTAACGCCGTGTAGCCCTGCTGGTTGAGAAGAGAATCGGGCTGTAGCATAGGCCTATCAAGCGCAACGCGCTATCAATTGCGAAGCGCAAGGAACGCGCGGCGCTTTTTCGGCTCGCACCCCTGTAGCGCACCGCCTGTCCGTGAAAGGAATCCTCATGCCCGAGCGCGACCCCGCCGAATACCGGCCCCGGCCGGAATCCTCCACCTCCTGGACCGTGGCCGCCGTGGTGGCAGTTGCCGTCGCGGCGGGCGCCGCGTGGTGGTTCTGGTGGCGGCCCGCGCAGGCGCCCGCGCCGGTCGTGGCGCCGCCGCCCGAAGCCGCGGCGCCGGCGCCGATGGCCGAGGCGTCCGGCCCGCAGCACCCCATCGCGGCGCAGGCCGATGCCGGGCCGCTGCCGCCGCTGGCCGAGTCCGACGCATGGGTGGCCAAGGCGCTGGGCGAGCTGCTGGGCGCCGAGCGCGTGGGCCGCTTCCTGCTGACGGACGGCTTCGTGCGCCGCGCGGTGGCCACCGTGGACAACCTGCCGCGCGCCCAGGCCCCCGCGCGGCTGTGGCCGGTGCAGCCGGCGCCGCAGCGCTTCCTGGTCGAGGGGCCGCCCGGCGCGCAGGCCATCGCGCCCGCCAACGCGGCGCGCTACCAGTCCTTCGTCGCGTTCGCCGAGGCCGTGCCGCCGGACGCCGCCGTGGCGCTGTACGCCCGGCTCTACCCGCTGTTCCAGGCCGCCTACGAGGAGCTGGGCTACCCCGGCAAGTACTTCAACGACCGCCTGGTGGCCGTGCTGGACCACCTGCTGGCCGCGCCCGCGCCGCAGGGGCCGCTGGCCGTGCAGCTCACGCAGGTGCGTGGCGAGGTGCCGTCCACGCGGCCCTGGGTGCGCTACGAGTTCGCCGACCCCCAGCTGGAGGCGCTCTCCAGCGGCCAGAAGATGCTGGTGCGCGTGGGCCCCGACAACGCCCGCCGCCTGAAGGCCGTGCTGGCCGAGCTGCGCCGCCGCGTGGCCACGGGCGAGGTGGCGCGCCGGCCGGCGCAGTGAGCCCGGCCGCCCGGCGCTGCCGTCCCGGCTGGTTGCCGGTCTGTTCAAGCGCGTGCGCAAAGCGCTACGCACATTGCGCAGCCGCGTGGGCCGGGTGCAGCGGGATGTACAGCGCCAACTAGGCGCGCTGCCTGAGAAGGCTCAGCTTGAATTCCAGGAACTGCTGCAACGTACAGGCCGCATCCTCACCCAGCGCACGAAGGGATTGGTGGTGGGCATGCGCTCCATGCCGGGTAACCCGTATGACGGCCACACGCTGGTCGAGGCGCTGGAGCAGGTGGGCTTCCTGATGGGCACCGACAAGCCACCGCACACGGCCATCGTGGACAAGGGTTACCGGGGCGTGGAGATCGAGGGCGTGCGCATCCTGCGCTCAGGGCAAAAGAGGGGCGTCACCCAAAACGCTCAAGGCCATGATCAAGCGCAGAAGTGCCATCGAGCCGGCGATTGGGCACATGAAGATGGACGGGCGGCTGGACCGCAACCCGCTCAAGGGAGCGCTGGGCGATGCCCTCCATGCAGTGATGTGCGGCGCTGGGCACAACCTGCGCCTGATCCTGGTCGCCCTGCGACTTTGTTGGACCCGATTCGGTCTGAGTCTGGCGGCCGTCCTAGCGTCACTGGCACTGCTACTGACCTCGCAGCAGCCAGCATTCGCCTGAAAAATAATTGTTCAGATGCCCATATAAGGGCGGACTCAGTAAGGGGACGCCATTCTTCTTCATGGCCACTTGGCAGTTTCGTGCCGAGAGACCCATCCAATAGGATCGCAGCGATCAAGTGCCCAGACTTCCAAACCGTTAATTGAAATATCGCAAATGAAGAAGAAAGGCCGGGGCTATAGGAAGCATTCTGTTTATAGATTAATCACTGACCTGTAAGACCAACGTCAGTCTGGCAACACATAATGCCAATTTTCTGGGGGAGTCTATGAAATTCAGATTAAGCACTGCCGCAATAGCCGCGGCAATCTTGATGGCCGTTGTTCCGCTCAGTAATGCTAATGCGCAACTAACAAAGGAACATTATTCGGAGCTAAATGATTCTGCACATAAAACCGGCTTTGTGAACTTGCTTATCAGCCTGAATGCAGATAATTCTCTTGAGTCTCTCAGTAAGAATCGGGAGCGTCAGCCCAGTGATTTCGATGCTGAAATTTTGAGGGTTTTATCCAACATCCAAGGAGAGTATTTAGAAAAAACCTTGTGGAAAAGCCGATTTGGGCAGTTTTCGGTTTTTGTTACGCCAGCGGGATTGGGAAAGCTCAATACCATGTCAAATATAAAAATTATTGAAGAAACTGACGCCGCTGGCTTCATTAACGATCCAGACAATCAAATTTTGGCGATTCGCGAGGAACTAAGAATAAACGGGGTTGCCACCATTAGAATCATGCCCATGAAAGATCAGTCAAATTGGTCCATCGCCGCGGATGGGCGCGCAAGTTTTCAACGAGGTAATCAGTCTGGATCCATCGAAGTTTCAAATGAATTCCTATCGGGGCTATCAAAAGAAGGAATTATTTCCGTTGAAAATAATGCTGCCAAGGCGTTGGCTGAAGAACATGATCCGACGATCACCTTGATGGTAAATCATCAAGGGTTTTATGAGCTGGTTAGTCGAAATGATATTCGCTCGATAGAATTGTTATCCGAACCATTGGCAAAATCAGCGAAGCGTAGCGAGTGGGATGGCGAAGTTTTAAAGGTGGCGGAGGCAGAGGGGGAAGTCAGTATTATTATTGATTTGAAGCGTCCCGTGGGCTACACGCCTCTATTGGAAAGCTTGACTGATGAGGCTCGCGCTTCGCAAATTAAGTCGATTGCAAAGGCGTTTGAGGAAATTATTGGAGCCGCCGAACCAGGAGCACTCGCCACACTTCAAGCGATTGAGGGTTTCGCAAGCGCCACTGTGACGCTATCGAACTACGGCGTTAAGCAACTTTTCAACATCGCCGACCCGCGGATTCAAAGGGTTAAGGTCAATCGCCCCAGAGTGCAGCCATCTTTGTCTACCTCGACTTCAGGGTTCGGCGGCGGCGCAAATGCGCAATATATCAGGACGTTCGGCGCTCGAGGAGCAGGACAGTGGCTCGCCATTCTTGATACTGGCGTCCAGCGCAACCATCCTGTTTTGGCTGGAAAATATGTCGCCGAAGCGTGTTTTGGAACAAATGGCTCAGGCTTCAAAACAATGTGCCCACAACCCAACTCCAGCGGTGATTCAGCCTATCTGCTGCCAGACTCTTCTCTTCCTTGTGGAGCAAATAGAAACTTCTTTGCCTCTCAAAAATGCTCCCATGGTACCAAGATGGCGCACATTGCAGGCGGGCGACAGGTAGCAACTTTGGTAATTTTGACGGGATGGCTCCAGATGCCGATTTTTTCTTCGTAAACGTATATTCCAAGCCGTCTAATGGCGATCTCAACGGAATATCTGCATTCGATTATGATATTGCCGCTGGACTAGCGTTTGTCAACCAGCTCAGAAATGACTTTCCTGGAATTACGATCAACCTTTCGTCGGGTGGCGGAAGTTTTGCAACAAATTGCCCGGGCACTAGTGCGATAGTGCACGATGCTATTAATCGTCTTTATCAAAGAAATGTCGCCGTAGTAGTTCCCACAGGTAACGACAGCTTTCGCAATGGCATTAATTTTCCCGCTTGCGTTGCTAATACTATTAAAGTAGGCGGGAGCGTCACGTCGAGTGGCGCTGCTTGGAGTAGTTCAAACTTTTATTTCTCAAGCCAGTATACTGGGCGATTTTTTCTGGCGCCATCCCAAGTGACGACGGCCGTGCCAAATGATGCATACGGGATAGACCAAGGCACTTCGCAATCTGCCGCCCACATTTCCGGAGCATTTGCCTTAATAAAATCTGTGGCACCGAATGCAACTATACTTGAGGTGGCAAACTTACTACGTGATTCACATAGTGTGGAAACATCTGTACCGCTAGCAGTGTTCGGAGGCACTGATGGCAAATGGCGCAGATTGCGCTTCAACTGAAAAAAGAGGGCTTAGACCGGCTAACACGACTTGCAAAAAGCGTGGCGAAGAGCAGGTACGCTTGACGGTTCATATCTCGACGCCCCGTTAGCAAAGAGCTGCGGAAACAGCTCCAACCCCTGATTCCTGTCTTCACGCCCTTAGCCAGGGGCGGTCCACGTACCCTCAAGGTCAGCGACGAAGCTGCTCTCAACGGCATCCTGTTCGTGCTGCATACGGGCATCCCTTGGGAAGACCTCCCTCAATCGTTGGGCTGGGGAAGCGGCATGACCTGCTGGCGACGCTTGCGGGACTGGAATGCTGCGGGTCCTCGATGGCCCGTGCGCGGAAACGGTCGCATCGTGGCCGTGCTGGACCACCTGCTGGCCGCGCCCGCGCCGCAGGGGCCGCTGGCCGTGCAGCTCACGCAGGTGCGTGGCGAGGTGCCGTCCACGCGGCCCTGGGTGCGCTACGAGTTCGCCGACCCCC
>Ga0209959_101127_pt1 | contig 11012 bp, 9 predicted proteins | sample ThiBiot_300_biof_2_FD_183943 | JGI IMG/M metagenome (GOLD analysis project Ga0209959, IMG submission 183943) | Wastewater bioreactor microbial communities from Cape Town, South Africa - Thiocy_expt_300_biof (SPAdes) | ecosystem: Engineered > Bioremediation > Thiocyanate > Unclassified | place...
GAGCCCAAAAACCTCGATGGAGAGATGACCGTTGAACCTGAAATCTTGGAACTGAGCTATCCAGACGGTCCTCACAATGCCGAGACGCTCTTGGTTCATCCGTCCACGGGCGCCCTTACGATCGTGACGAAAACTTCCTCTGGCGCCTCTGGAATCTATCAATTGGAGAATGTCCGGGGTGCGGGTAAGTACACGTGGAAGAAGGTCGGCTCGGTTGAAATCGCTTCTTTCATCAAGGAAGGGAAGCTTCTGACGGGAGGCGACTACTCGCCCGATGGAAAATTCGTGGTTCTGCGAACGTACCTTCAGGGCTATGAGTACGCAAACCCGGTCAATGGAGAGTGGTGGAGGTCCAAACCTGCCTCCATCAGAACCGCACTCGAGTTCCAGGGAGAGGCAATCACTTATTCCTCGTCTGGCGATTCAATTCTGACGAGTACGGAAGGGAAGCCTTGTGCGGTAAGCCAAATTACTGTAAAAAAAAATGATGTGCAACTTTAAGTTTTGAATTCACTCTATTAGTGTGAAGTACTTTAAGAGACCTACCGTTTGAAACCTGAATTCTGGATTTGAGGTACAACCAATCGTCTGCAGCCAGGCAAGAGGAGGTTCCAAATGCGCAACTGCTCACACATAGTGAGTGCGCTTGTTCTAGCGCTCGCAAGCTCTATAGCAGCTTATGCGGGTGTGAGACAAGAAGAAAATAAGGCGGTCGAAACGAAGGTAGAGACGAAAGAGATCCCTTCGACCGTTGAATACCAGCTAAGCCGATTGGTCGGCGCCGGAAGAATTCAGAAAGCCCAAATTGGCAAACCCGGCGAAGTCCGAAGAACTTATGAGGTTATCCGTAAAGACGGCAAACCAGTTGGCAAGAAGCTGATCAAGGAAGAAAGAATTGAGCCGACCCCTACGATTATCTTGATGGGGAAGGCAGGCTTTGCAACGAGTCGTGGATCGTATGCTCGAGCAAAAGTCGTAACCATGGAAGCAACGGCATACGATCCGGGGCCACTTTCCTGTGGAAAGTACGCCAATGGTCTGACGAAGATGGGGCTGAAAGCTGGATATGGCCACGTCGCCGTCGACCCACGAGTGATTCCTCTGGGAACAATGGTGTTCGTCGAGGGCTACGGTTTTGCGATTGCATCTGATATCGGAAGCGCGATCAAGGGAAATCGTATCGACCTGTGTTACGCAAGCCGAAAGACCGCAATGGACTTCGGTCGCAAGAAAGTGAGGGTTCATATCCTCAAAAAACTTGGTTGATTTAACAGATCCTGGCTCGCTTAAGGCGTTCCTCGGTCGTCACGGCCTCCAGGCCGACAAGCGGCTCGGACAACACTTTTTGTGTTCGTCCCGAGTCGTAGACGCGATCGAGGAGCGTCTTTCTTCATATCGGGGAATGATGGAAATCGGCCCCGGTCCCGGAGTCATTACTTCTCGCCTGGCCAACATGGCGGAGAAGACAATCGCCATTGAGCTTGACGATCGAATGATCTCTGCCTTGGGCGAATCTGCCCCAGGGGTCGATGTTCGGAAAGCCGATGCTCTGAAAGTTGACCTTAAAGCAATTCTGGAAGAGCTGCCTTCGCCTCGCGGTTTGGTCTCAAACCTGCCTTATTACATCACGGGCCCCCTCCTCACGAGGATTGCCGAGGTACGCGGTTCCTATGAAAAAGCCGTTCTGATGATGCAGAAGGAGGTCGCGGATCGCGTCCTTGCTGCGGCTCGAACCAGCGCACGGGGCTCTCTGAGCGTTTACCTGCAATCCCAATTCAGCATCGAAAAAGTCGTTAGCGCCCCTGCAGGCGCATTTCTGCCCCCGCCAAAGGTTGATTCTACGGTTCTTCAGTTCGTTCCCAAGCCTACGGGGATCGAGGATGAAGAGGGCTATTTCAAGCTTGTTCGACTTGCGTTTACTCAACCCCGAAAGACGCTCGCCAACAACCTCGTTGGAGGCTATCACTGTTCAAGGGAACAAGCCTTAGAATGGATCACCGGGAGTGGCCTCGGAGAACTTGCTCGACCTCAGGAGTTGAGCCTTCCCGAGTGGCATGCGCTTTGGGCGAAAATTGCCGGTTAAACTGAATCGGTGGAGCCAACCGATCACCTCAAGGAGCAAGCCCGGCAGTTGGGTTTCGACCTTGTTGGCGTTTGCGAACCAGGAAAGCCTCCGCATCTTGAGGAATACGTTGCTTGGCTGGCTCATGGCTCTCATGGATCGATGGGATATCTGGAGACTCAGCTCCCTCTTAAATCGGATCCACTTCATCTGCTTCCTTCGGCACGTTCGATCATTGCCGTTGGCTTGAACTACAATCAGGACCCCGAGACCCGTCCAGATCACCCAAAGATTGCTCGCTATGCTCTTGGACGCGACTACCACAAGGTCATCCGTGGAAAGCTTAAGCGGCTAACCGGGTGGATCGAAGCGAACCACCCGGAGGCGGAGACGCGAGCTTGCGTTGATTCAGCCCCGATTTTTGAGCGCGACTACGCCAATCTGGCCGGACTTGGTTGGTTTGGCAAGAATACGATGCTCATCAATTCCCAACGAGGAAGTTGGTTTTTTATCGGACTCCTCCTAACTTCGGTCGAGTTTCAACCCGATGCGCCAGCGGTGGGTGGCTGTGGCACTTGCCGGAAATGCATAGATGCTTGTCCAACCGGGGCCATCGTCCAGCGCGACAGTCGCTGGCAAGTCGATGCCCGGCGCTGTATTAGCTATTTGACCATCGAGCATGCGGGAGAGATCGAGCCAGATCTATCGAGAGAGGTGGGAACGTGGACGTTTGGGTGTGATGTCTGCCAAGAAGTCTGTCCCTTCAATGCGGTGCGTGAGTCTCAGCCGCTTCGAGCGATGACGACACGCGAACGAGATTTCTTGAACCGTCGCCAGTGGCCCTCTCTGCGTGATCTTGTGGAGATTTCTTCAGAAGATTGGGACGGACTTACGCAGGGAAGCGCGGTCCGCCGGACGGGCATCAAGGGCCTCCGACGGAACGCGAGAATCAATTTAGACAATCAGGACTAAGAAGCCGCAGCGGCAAGGTCAAGTTTGCGAGCCTCTACGGCACGATAGTAAACGCCTTCGTAGTCCATGGCGCTCTTGGTCCAGGTCAGATCGATCTCCATCCCAGCAAGCATGAGCTTTTTCCAGAGCGTCTTATCACGGTAAGCGTCGACGGCTCGGTGAACCGTGGCATAGAGTTCAACGGGAGTGCCTTCCTCAAAAACGAACCCATTCTCGCCATCAAAAATGGTGTCGGCCAACCCGCCCGTTTTTCGAACCACTGGAACCGTTCCGTAGCGCATGGCGATCATTTGCCCGAGACCACAGGGCTCAAAGGCGCTGGGCATGAGGAATCCATCACAACCTGCGTAGACACGCTGCGCGAGATCGGCATCGAATTTTTGGACAAAGCGAATGTGCTCGGGATGTTTCTTGCTCAGTTTGGTCAGCTCTTGAGCGAGCCACGGATCGCCAAGACCTTGGACAATGAGCTGAGCAGGAAGCTTGGGGAAGCGATTGGCCATGGCCACCACGTGGTCCAGGCCCTTTTGAGAACTCAACCGACTGACAACACCAAACAGGGGGGCATCAATATCGGCTAGCCCTAGTTCCTTTCTTAGTCCATCCTTGCAAGCTTGCTTACCACTCAAGTCTTGGGATGAAAAATGTGTTGGGATCGCGGGATCAGTGGACGGATTGAAGAAATCGATATCAATTCCGTTGAGGATTCCGCTCAGTCGTCCTTCAGCCCAAAGATGCCGCATCAGGCCGTCCAGAGCGCATCCATAGGCCGGAGTCTGGATTTCTTGCGCGTAATTGGGGCTCACGGTGTTGACTTGATCCGAGAACACGCAACCAGCCTTGAGGAAGTTCACTCGGCCCCAGGTTTCGAGCTGGTGCATGTTGTAGAGTCGATGCGGCAGCTCGAGTTCATCAAGGATCTCAAATCCAAATTCGCCTTGGTAAGCAAGGTTGTGAATGGTGAAGACGGTCCCGACTTCATTCCAGTGTCCCTTCACCTTCTCGCGCATCAAAGCGGGAATGAGCCCGGTATGCCAGTCGTTGAGATGGACGACGTGGGGGGCAAGCTCGAGTCGATCCGAAACGGCCAGCAGAGCCTGGCTGAAGAAGAGGTACTGCTCAACGCCCGGATAGTAGATGGTGTCGTTCGAGACGGACTTCTGAAAGAACTCATCGCCCCCGATGAGAAGGACTCGAACATTTTCGAGCCAAGTCTCTTTTACCCATGCATTTACTGTCCAAAACGGATTCATGGATACCGGAATCTTTTCTGCGATGGTTTCAATCTTCCAGCGCGGATCGTCCAGCACCATCTTGTAGGCGGGCATCATGATAGTAACCTGATGACCCCGCTCCACAAGCGCCTTGGGTAGCGAACCTGCGACATCGGCAAGGCCACCTACTTTTGCAAAGGGCGACACCTCTACCGAAACGAAGAGAACATTCAACGACTTAGACTTCTTGGACCCCATACCTTTACTGGTCTTTCCTGCAAATCCACGGGGATCTGCAGGTAATACGACGGGGTAGGGGGATCAAATGTTGCGCCTTCCTAACCAAAGACACCCTCGTTCTCCGTCAGAAGCGCAAGAATCTACATAGCTTCCAGCAGGACAGCCGTGGCTTCGCCGCCACCGATACATGGTGAGCAAACCGCATACTTTCCGCCTCGGCGTCTCAACTCGTGCAGAGCCGTCAGGATAAGTCGAGACCCCGTCATACCGATAGGATGTCCGAGGGCGACGGCGCCTCCATTCACATTCAGTTTCTCGTGAGAGATTCCGACTTTTTCTGCCACCACCATGGCGACGACGGCGAATGCCTCATTGACTTCGAATAGGTCGATATCGCTCACGGACAGGCCGTGCTTGTCCAGAAGTTTCTGAATCGCGAATGCCGGTGCCGTGGTGAACCACTCTGGCTCTTGGGCATGCTGGGCATAGCCCACGAGCTTGCCCAGAGGTTGAGATCCTCGTCGCTCAGCTTCCGCAAGTGAGGTCAATACCAGAGCCGCTCCGCCATCGTTGATGGAACTGGCATTTCCGGCTGTTGTGACTCCATCCTTATCGAATGCCGCGCGCAGGGAAGGGAGCTTTGCCGGATTCCCTTTTCCGGGCTCCTCGTCCTCAGAGACGATGACTGGGTCGCCTTTTCGCTGAGGTACCGAAACGGGCACGATTTCGTCGGTGAACTTCTGGCCCTCTTGCGCCTCGACGGCCCGTCGATAACTTTCTGCGGCGAACTCGTCCAATTGCTCTCGGGTGACATTGAACTCTCGGGCAGTCTTGTCTCCGCAACTTCCCATGTGGACGTTGTGATAGGGATCCCAAAGACCGTCGTGAATCATCAAGTCGATGAGCGTGCCGTTCCCCATTCGGTAACCGGCACGCGCTTTCTCTAGCGCATAGGGCGCGTTGGTCATTGACTCCATTCCACCGGCAACCACAATTTGGGCATCGCCCAGGCGAATGGCTTGAGCCGCCATCATGGCCGTCTTCATCCCGCTTCCGCAGACCTTATTGATGGTGGTGCAGGGCACAGAGTTTGGAAGACCCGCGCCGAGGGAGGCTTGTCGGGCTGGCGCTTGCCCTACGCCTCCAGTCAAGACGGATCCCATCAGGACTTCATCGACTTCTGTTGGTTGCACTCCTGCTCGTACGAGCGCCTCTTTGATGGCAATCGATCCAAGTTGAGGACCCGTGAAGCTAGAAAGGCTTCCTGAGAATGCTCCGATGGGGGTACGGGCCCCGGCAAGAATGACGGCTGTTTCCATATGAATTTTTAGACCTCGTTGTCAGTGGGAAGTAGTGGGTTCAGCGTACCCGGCTATTCTGAGTGAGCTTCTACCTCGGCAATCGGCCGGAGTTTCTTGTTCACTCGATTCATCGCGCGGGAGAGGTATTCCGTCTCCGGCATCTTGAAGGCTCGGGTGATGTAAAAGTAAACCCAAGCAGCCAAGACCAAAACGAATCCGAATGTCAGCACGGCAATGAGCCGAGACATGCCGCCGAGGCAATCGCGGTGCGACCAAGAGTTATGAGAAGTCCCTTTCTATCGAGGTGACCTACGTCTCCCTCAAGGGCGAAGAACAAGATTATCGCCAAGAGAATTGCGGCAATGTTTGTCGCTACCGGGAGTCCAATGTAACCAATATTCAGCACCGTGTTGGCGTAGCAAAGGATGATGAACAGGGCGGTCATTCCGGTGCTCAGGATGATAGGTTTGAAGGTCTTATGGATAGAGAAGAACCCACGCATCAAAGCCGGTTGGACGCACCAGGCGACGACGCCAAGGGAGAAGACCTGGAGGCAGACCGCAATCGCGTGATTGGTTTCAACCTCCTTTGCCTGCTTCCCGTATTCGTAGAGCACGTGAACGATCTGAGGAGCGGCGGACAACATGATGGCTGCCGCGGGAAAGGCGAGATAGATCGTGGTTCTCAGGGTTCGCGAGACTTGGTCTCGATACAGGTCCATCCTCTCCTGAGCGTAAAACTGAGCGAGAACAGGGAAGGCAGCCAAGGCAAGAGAATGGCCAAAGATGCCCAGCGGGGCCTGCATCAGGTTGTTGGACAGGTTGAGGACGGTGTTGATGCCCTCTCCATACATCGATGCAAACTTCGTCGTGATCAATCCGCATACGCTCGGCAATGAAAATCCAAGGATGACCGGCAGAAGGAGCTTGAAGAACTTATCGACTCCTGCGATGCTTGTATTGAAGGAGACCTTGAACCGGCTCCCCAACTTGATCATGACGGCGATAGGAATGAGGAGATTTCCAACGACGGCGCCGATCAAAGCACCCCATGACATGCCGAAGATCCCGACTCCGAGAATAGGGCCGGCAATCGCTCCCCCGATAATGCCGAAGTTGTATACGTTCGGCGCTAATCCGGGCGCGGCAAATCGGTGGCGGGCATAGAGGGTGCCGAGCAGGATGGAACCGATTAAGAAAGCGAACTGCGCCGGGAGCATGATCCGGCTCATCATCACGACATCAGAAATGAATCCCGGACCGACGGGAACTTCAACTCCGTTGACGAGATGGGTCTTTCCCTCTGAGATGTAACTAGCTACCCATGGGGCGGCGAACCAGGCGATGGTAATGAGGCCAAGGACAATGGCCGAACTCACGCAGACGACAACACTGAAAAGATCCCAAGCCTCTTCTTCCCGTTCCGTGTGGAAGAACTCGCTAAACACGGGAATGAACGCCGAGCTTAAACCTCCGCCAGCGATGAGCATAAACAGCAGATCGGGAATGGAGAAGGCGATTCGGTAAGCGTCGGTGGCGAGGCCCGCCTGAAACTGTGAGACCATCACCGTGTCTCTCAGGAGCCCAAGAACTCGACTAAGCGCCAAGCTGAACATCATGATTCCGCCCGCTTTGGCTACGTTTGGAAGTTTGGCCTTGGTGGGAGGAGGGGGAGGGTTCTGCACAGTGGTGGCCACGTCGATTGATTAAACCTCACCGGACAAAACAAAGGCCCCGGAACTGAATGTTCCGGGGCCTTTGACGATATGTCGAAAGCCTTAAAGGGCTTTCTTGATCATGTCGGCGTACTTCTCTTTGGGGGCCATGCCAATCTGCTGATCGACAATCTTGCCGCCCTTGAAGACGAATACGGCCGGGATGCTCATGACTCCATACTGAGTGGCGATGTCTGGCTCGGTGTCCACGTCTACTTTGTAGACCTTGGCCTGCCCCTCGAACTCGCTGGAAAGCTGCTCGATGGAAGGACCGATCGCCTTGCAAGGACCGCACCACTCCGCCCAGAAGTCAACGAGGACGGGGACGTCGGACTTTAAGACCTTGTCTTCAAACTCAGATGTGCTAACTGCTAAACCTGCTGCCATAGATGTGATTCTCCGTACAACCTTCTGTAAGTCAGGATACCGCAGCCTGGTTCCAGCCTCCGATCAATTTAAGGAGATGCCTGTGACTTCTGGGCCAAAGCGTGCGTCCATAATAAACGAAAAGGAATCGTTACCGGTTCGGCAATCAGGAGGACCAACGAATTTGAATAAGAAATGGATTGGCACAACTCTTAGCGTCGTCGCTGCTCTCAGCGTCGCGCAGGGAGCCTTGGCCCAGAAGAAGAGCGGTGCAGAAACTGGCCTGCTAGGCATTAAGCTTTACGACTCAGGACTTAAAGTAGTGAGCATCTACGGAACACCTGATTCGGTGGAATCCGTGAATGGCGGTGGCGGAGCTGGTGGCGCACCCGGCCGTGGTGGACCCGGCGGTCCGGTTGGTGGACCCGCTGGCGCTCCTAGCCGCGGTCCCGGAGGAGGGGGCGGCGCCTTGGCCCCTGGTGACGTTGACAAGAGCTTGAGCCCGTTCCAATTTGGAAACGAATTGCTGCGACAACGCGGAGTTCCGATGCCAGGTGGACCTTCTCGCGGTGGTGGAGAAGCTGGAGGACCGGTTGGCCCGTCTGGCGCTGCTCCCGGTGTGGGTGGCCCTGGCGGCGGCGCTGCTGGCGGCGGCAACAGCGGTCGCATTTTGTATACTCGGTGGGTCTATAACCGAAACGGGTCGAAATATGGTTTCGTTTTGGACAAGTCGAATCGAGTGGTCCAGATCGAAGCGATTGGCCTTTCGAACGGCAAAGTGAAGACTGCTCGTGGAGTTACCTTCGGGTCCACGTTTGCTCAACTGATTAAGAAGTACAGCGCTCCCGATGGTTACGAGATCAACGGTGATAATGTTGTCGTTCGCTTCCTGGTAAAGAACAAGGTCGCTTTCAAGCTTTCACGCTTGGGTGCGAACAAGCCTCAGGTTGTAACTGGGATTGTTGTTGCCGCTGGAAAGACCTAAGGTCGAAAATAGCGTTGGCAGGTGAAATCGAGGAAATCCGAGCGCGGATCAATATTGTCGATCTCGTCAGTCAACGCGTCCAACTGAAGAAAACCGGTAAGAACTATCAGGGCCTCTGTCCGTTTCACGACGACAAGAGGCCCTCTTTTACGGTTAATCCCGTTGTCGGTCGCTACCGATGTTGGTCCTGCGGTGAAACGGGGGACATCTTCAACTGGGTAATGAAGACCCAGAACGTTCCATTTGCGGAGGCCCTGCAACTCCTTGCTGCTCAGGCAGGAGTTGAACTTACAAATCGGCCCAATCCACAAGAACGATCGGAACGAGCACTCCACCTTGAAATCATGGAAGAGGCATTGAAGTTCTTTCGTGAGCAGCTTTCTAAGTCTTCAACGGCTCAGGATTACCTCACTCGCCGTGGAATCGATGAATCAACTATTGCGGAATGGGAACTTGGATATGCGCCCGATGTAGGTGAGGCGCTGGCCGTACACCTCCGCAAGAAGGCTTACGCTCTTTCAGTATGCCGTTCATTGTTTTTAGTTGAAGAAGATGCTAGTGGGGGCTACTACGATAAGTTTCGCGGACGTCTCATGTTTCCCATTCGGGATGAAAGAGGTGACCTGGTGGCCTTTGGAGGACGGGTGCTTGGAGACGGAGTTCCGAAGTACATCAACTCAAGCGATACGCCGGTATACCGCAAGAGTCGGGTGCTGTACGGCCTGAATCGAGCACTTGGGCACATCTCAAGAATGAAGCCACGACAGGCGGTCCTCTGGACGTCATTGCCTGTCACAGAGCAGGCGTCAAAGGAGCGGTAGCGTCCCTTGGAACTGCGTTAAGCGAGGACCACGCTAAGCTGCTAGCCCGATGGTCCGACGAAGTCGTCATTTTGTACGATGCCGACGCAGCCGGTCAAAAAGCAGCCGAGCGGGCTATAGAGGTTTTAAGACCCGAAAAAGTGCAACTCAGAGTTGCCCTGATGCCGCCAGGCGAGGATCCGGACACCCTCTTGAGGAGTCAGGGACCCGTCGCGATTGAGAATGCGGTAAAAGGGGCAACCTTACCGACCGAATTCAAACTCGATCAAGTCATCGCTAGTCATGCGGAAAAAGGACAGGCGTTCTGGGCCGCCGTCGTCGATGTCATCGCGCAAGCTTCCCACATTGCGGAGATGGAACGTCACATCGAAAGAGTGGTGAGCCAATACTCAGGGGTAGAAGATCAACTTTATCTCCGAGAGTCCATTCGAAAGCAGGTGTTGACACGACGTAGGTCAACGAAACAATCGATGCAGGAGGAGTATCGTCCTGTGCCGGCCATTCAGTTCACGGTTTCGGCCCTCCAACCGGCGGAGGCGACTCTGATCGCGTGTTTGCCGACAAGACACTTGCGTGTTATTGCTCACGAAGCTCTGAGCTTGCCCGAATTATTCCTCTCCGAAGTCGGTCGAGCGTTTTCTGGTGAATATGCTAGGATTTTCGAAGATAACCCCCCAGAAGGGGAAATTTCGGTGTGGTTGTCAAGGCTCTCGGAGCCGATGCAAGACCTGGTAGATCAATGTGTCAGTGACCCTCGATTTAGTCAACTTGATGAAAGATTTGTAAAGGATTCAGTTGGAAAGCTGGAGAAAGAATTGCAAAAGCGAAGATTGCAATTTATTAAGAAGGGCGCAGATTCGGATCGTCTCAAGCAAATTGAACAAACATTGCGAAAACTCAAAGGGGAGCGAGATTCAAATTAACCATAATTCAGAAACAATCGTTTTTTTGAAAAGCCTTTTGGGGTTCGATAAAACGTCTGCTATATTGAAATGCCTTTGGCCAGCTAGAGAGGGCAGGCTAGCGTGAACCGGATGTGCTTGCATATCCAAAAGGGTCCGCTTGAAAGATAACGGAATATGGTCCAAGCCAACCTACTCGATCAAGTCCACGGAGAAAGCGAGCCAAGTGCTAGCCACTCGCGGACCAATCTCAGCAAGATTCGAGGGTTCGATGCTCCTGTAGCTGAAGAATCTCACGAACTTGAACTCTCCTCCACCTCTCCCTACGTCGACAGTGATCTACACTCCGTCGACGATTCGGTGAAGATGTGGCTCCGCAAAATTGGGAGGATTCCACTTCTAACGGCGGAACAGGAACTTGTCTTGGCTCGAGCC
>Ga0209959_101133_pt1 | contig 10934 bp, 9 predicted proteins | sample ThiBiot_300_biof_2_FD_183943 | JGI IMG/M metagenome (GOLD analysis project Ga0209959, IMG submission 183943) | Wastewater bioreactor microbial communities from Cape Town, South Africa - Thiocy_expt_300_biof (SPAdes) | ecosystem: Engineered > Bioremediation > Thiocyanate > Unclassified | place...
GACGGCATCCGCATCGTCCCGGCTCCGCTCCGCGGCGGCGAGTGGAAGGCGCACCACGACCACCGCATGGCCACGACCGGAGCCCTGATCGGTCTGCGCGTCCCCGGCGTCGTCATCGACGACATCGGCACGACCGCGAAGACCCTGCCGCAGTTCGCGGCGCTGTGGGCGACGATGCTGGATCCGGATGCCACGGACTGACGCGTGAGCTGGCTCGACGACGCAGCCGACGACGACGACCTCGAATACGACGAGTCGTCGGTCCGGGTCCGCCCGAATCCGAAGGCGAACCGCCCGCGGACCAAACGCCGTCCCGCGCACGCCGACGCTCGGATCGCCCGCGTGCTGGGCGTGGACCGCGGCCGCTACACGGTGCTCATCGACGAGGGCGGCCCCGACGAACGACGGGTCCTCGCGACCCGCGCCCGCGAGCTCCGCAAGCAGCCCATCGTCAACGGCGACCGCGCCCGCGTCGTCGGAGACCTCTCCGGTGGCGAGGGGACGCTCGGCCGCATCGTCGGGATCGAGGAGCGCACGTCGCTGCTGCGGCGCAGCGCCGACGACACCGACCAGGTCGAGCGCGTCATCGTGGCCAACGCCGACCAGATGCTCATCGTCGTCGCCGCGGCCGACCCCGAACCGCGCGAGCGCCTCGTCGACCGCTACCTCGTGGCGGCGCTGGATGCCGGCATCCGTCCGATGCTCGTGGTGACCAAGACCGACCTCGCCGATCCGAGCGAGTTCCTCTCGCACTTCGCCGGCGTCGACCTGCGGGTGTTCACGAGTGGCCGCGAGGCCATGCCGCTCGATCGGATCGGCGAGGCCCTCGCGGGGCATTCGACCGTGTTCGTCGGCCACTCGGGCGTCGGCAAGTCGACGCTCGTGAACGCCCTCACCGGTTCGGAGCGCGCCATCGGGCACGTCAACGAGGTCACGGGGCGCGGTCGCCACACGTCCTCGTCCGCGGTGTCGCTGCGCTATCGCGGGCCCGCCGGATCCGGCTGGGTCATCGACACCCCCGGCGTCCGCTCGTTCGGACTCGGGCACGTCGACCCCGCGAACGTCCTCGCGGCCTTCACCGACCTCGCCGAGATCGCCGAGGAGTGCCCGCGCGGCTGCACCCACCTGCCCGACGCCCCCGACTGCGCGATCGTGGAGGCCGTGGCATCCGGTCGTCTGGGTCCGGGCGCCGCGGCGCGCCTGGACTCGCTGCAGCGTCTGCTCACCACCTTCCAGTCGATCGAGCGTTCTAGGCTGGAGGGGTGACGACTCTCGAAGCCGGCCAGGCCGCTCCCGATTTCACCCTGCTCGACCAGGACGAGCACCCCGTCTCGCTCAGCGACTTCCGCGGTCGCCGCGTGATCGTGAACTTCTACCCCGCGGCGCAGACGCCCGGGTGCACGACGCAGGCGTGCGACTTCCGCGACAGTCTCGCCTCGCTCCAGGGCGCGGGCTACACCGTGCTCGGCGTCTCGCGTGACACCCCCGAGAAGCTGCGGGCGTTCCGCGACAGCGACGGCCTGACGTTCCCGCTGCTGAGCGACCCCGACCACGCGGTGCACGAGGCGTACGGCGCGTGGGGCGAGAAGCAGAACTACGGCAAGACCGTCACCGGTGTGCTGCGTTCGACCTTCGTGATCGACGAGGAGGGTCGCATCGTCGAGGCGCAGTACAACGTCAAGGCGACCGGTCACGTCGCGCGCCTGCGCAAGTCGCTGGGGCTCGCGACCGCCTGATCCGGTCCGCGCTCAGCCGTCGTCGCGGCGGGGCGGCGCGGACGCCCGCACGGCGAGGATCAACAGGATCAGCCCCACGACCGCGGGCGCCGCGATGAGCAGCGCGATCCCGGGTGCCGCCCACTCCCCCGTCACCGCGCCGATCGCCACCGACAGGATCAGCAGCTGCGTGACGATGCCGCCCGAGCGACCGGCCGAGACCTCTCGGGCGGTCGCGACGGCGAACGCGCCGATGATCGCGGCTCCGATCACGGTGAGCACGATGAGGGCCACCGAGCTCACGACCGAGTCGGTGTCTCCGCCGACGAGCGCGACGACCTGCCAGCCGGCGAGCGCCAGCACGCCGATGGCTTCGAGCCCGAGGACGAACGCGGCCAGATGACGAACCGGCATGACCCGCGATCCTTCCCGACGAGTGTTTCCCCGGCGTTGCAACCTGGAAACCTGCCGGTTACCTCTTGATCGGCCGGAAGCGCTGTGGGACCATGGAAAAAGCCGTGTGCTCCCACAGCGAAGTGGGGCGAGCAATCGCTCGCGTATCCCACCAGGGTACCGGACCCGAACCCCGGTGCCCGCCAACGAATATTTTTCTGCAACAAGGAGCACCCCTATGGATTGGCGCGACAAAGCAGCCTGCCTGACCGTCGACCCCGAACTGTTCTTCCCCGTGGGCAACACCGGCCCCGCGGTCGACCAGATCGAGAAGGCGAAGTCGGTCTGCGCGCGTTGCACCGTCACCGAGGTCTGCCTGCAGTACGCCCTCGAGTCCGGCCAGGATTCGGGCGTGTGGGGCGGTCTCTCCGAAGACGAGCGCCGCGCGCTCAAGCGCCGCGCCGCGCGCGCCCGCCGCGCGTCCTGACACCGCATCGCCGTCGAGAAGCCCACCCCCGCGGGGGTGGGCTTCTTCGTTCCCTCGGCCGGGTGCGGCGCCCGCTCAGCGATCCGCGCAGAATCAGCGTCCACCGGCCAAGGCGGGCTGAGTCCGCGCCGATCGCGGAGGGTGCGCCGCGGTCAGGCGGTGACGCGGTCGATGTAGCGCAGAGGAATCTCGATCGTGACCTCGGTACCGCTGCCCATCAGGGTGTGCCAGTCGATGGTTCCCCCGAGTTCGCCCTGGATGAGCGTGCGGACGATCTGCGTGCCCAGACCCCGGCCCACCTGTCCCTCCGGCAGCCCCACGCCGGTGTCGCGCACGCGCACCTCGAGCATCTCGTCCCCGCGTTCCGCGGCGATCTCGACGTCGCCCTCCTGACCCGCGAGCCCGTGCTCGACGGCGTTGGTCACGAGCTCGGTCAGCGCGAGCGCGAGGGGCGTGGCGTACTCGCTCGGCAGCGTGCCGAAGCGCCCGGTGCTGCGGGTCCGCGCCCGGGTGTTGGGGGCGGCGGCGAGCTTCAGCACGCGGGCGAACACGTCGTCGAAGTCGACGTTCTGGGCGAGCCCCTCCGACAGCGTGTCGTGGACCACCGCGATCGCCGACACCCGTCGCATGGCCTGGGTCAAGGCATCCCGGGCTTCGTCGGAATGCGTCCGCCGCGCCTGGATGCGAAGGAGGGATGCCACGGTCTGGAGGTTGTTCTTGACGCGGTGGTGGATCTCGCGGATCGTGGCGTCCTTGGTGATGAGCTCCTGCTCCTGGTGCCGGATCTCGGTCACGTCGCGGCTGAGGACGATCGCGCCGATGCGCGTTCCACGGTCGCGGAGGGGAATGGTGCGCAGCGACACCTGCACGCCCCGCGCCTCGATGTCGGCGCGCCATGGGGCGCGTCCGGTCACCACGATGGGGAGCGACTCGTCGACGTCCTGCCGCTTGGCGGGGAGGATGCGCTCGGTGACCTCGGCGAGGGACTCCCCTTCGAGCTCGTCGTCGAAGCCCATGCGGTTGAACGCGGAGAGCGCGTTGGGGCTGGCGAACGTCGTGATGCCGTCGACGTCGAGCCGGATGAGGCCGTCGGAGGCGCGCGGCGCACCACGTCGCGGGGAGGTCGGGGCCTTCAGGTCGGGGAACTCGCCGGAGGCGATCATGCCGAACAGATCGTCGGCGCAATCGTTGAAGGTGATCTGCTGACGCGAGGGCGTCCGCGTCTCGCCGAGGTTGGTGTGACGGGTGAGGACGCCCACGGTGACCTCGGCCTGCCCGTCGCGCGCGAGCGTGCGCACGATCGGCACCGCGCGCACCCGCGTCGGCGTCTCCTCGAACCAGTCGGGGGATGCCGAGTCGACGATGCGTCCGCTCTGGAACGCCTCGCGCACCTGCGTGCGCCACTGCGGACGCACCCGGTCGCCGACGATGTCGCGGTAGAACAGCGTCGCCGCTCCTCCGGGTCGGGTGTGTGCGACGGCGACGAAAGAGTCGTCGGGGGTCGGCACCCAGATCACGATGTCGGCGAAGGCGAGGTCGGCGAGCAGCTGGCCGTCGCCGGCGAGCCGATGCAGCCACTCGACGTCGGCCTCACTGGAGCGGCCCTGGGCGTAGACGAGTTCGCTGAGTGTCGACACCCCCTCAGCCTAGGCCGCCGACCCCCGTGGTCCGGGCCCGCCGGGCCGAGGGCGGGATACCCGCGCGTGATCCCCGTCCCGGCGTCCCCGCGAACGCGGCTCGGGGTCGCGACCGCGGCGCGCGCGGGTGAAGACCGCGGGTGAACCCGCGATCCCGGCAACTCGGGGGACATGATGATCGCGCGCTCGAGGCCCCGTCACCCCCCGCCCCTTTCGCGCGCCGGAATCGATCGCGCACCTCCGCGGGAACGACCTTCCGGCCGGGGGCGCGCTCGTGACGACGACCGCATCCGGGCCCGGGAATCGCCCGCTCCTCACCCTCGCAGCGTCCTCTCCGTCGCTCCGCGCGCGGTTCGCCTCCCCGTCCGGGACCTCCTACCGTCGTGCCACACCCCCTGGCACATACGAGACACGGAAGTCCCCCCACAATGTCCGCTCCCCTCCTCCGCGGCTCGGAGCACGCCTCAGCCGCTGTCCGAACCGATGCGTTCTTCGCCCCGCAGCGCACATCCGCCGCGCACCTCCCCTCGGCGGAGATCTTCGTCCGGAACGTCGTGCGCGGAGCACTCGAGGTCTTCGCCGGCGTCCGCGAGGCGGAGCAACTCGCGAGGTGGACGACGGAGGACGTCTACCGCGCCGTCGTGGTCCGCGCGGGTCTCGCCGCCCGGGCGCGCAGCGCACGGCGCATGCCCGTACCGCGCGACGTTCACGAGATCCGGTCCGTACACCTCTCCTCCCCCGCCGACGGGGTCGTCGAAGCCACTGTGATCGCCGCGGCGCGGACGCGCACGCGCGCCATCGCCCTCCGCATCGAAGGTCTGGACGGCCGCTGGCGCGTCACCGCCCTCGCACTGCTGTGACGCGGCGCCTCAGGGCCGCCACGACGCGAGGAAGTTGCCCAGACGCTCGATGGCATCCGAGATCACCCGGGCCTCGGGGAGCGTCACGATGCGCACGTGGTCGGTCGTCGGCCAGTTGAAGCCCGAACCCTGCACGAGCAGGACGTGCTCCGCGATGAGGAAGTCGCGCACGAACTGCGCGTCGTCGGGGATCTCGTACACCTCCGGGTCGAACCGGGGGAAGGCGTACAGCGCACCGCGGGGCATGACGCACGAGACGCCCGGGATCGCTTCGAGGCCCTGCCATGCGGCATCCCGCTGCTCGTGCAGGCGTCCCGTCGGCGCGATCAGCGCGTCGATGGACTGCACGCCCGACAGCGCCGCCTGGACGGCGAACTGCGCCGGCACGTTCGGACACAGACGCGTGGATGCCAGCAGGTTGATGCCGTGCAGGAACCCCTCGGCGTGCTCCTTGGGCCCCGTGATCACGAGCCAGCCCGACCGGTACCCGGCGACGCGATACGTCTTGGACAGGCCGTTGAAGGTCAGTACGAGCAGATCCGGCGCGACCGTGGCCATCGGGATGTGCACCGCGTCGTCGAACACGATCCGGTCGTAGATCTCGTCGGCGAGCACCAGCAGCGAGTGCTCGCGGGCGATGTCGGCGAGCCCGTCGAGCACCTCACGCGAATACACCGCGCCGGTGGGGTTGTTCGGGTTGATCACGACGATCGCCTTCGTGCGCGGACCGACCTTCGCGCGGATGTCCTCGAGGTCCGGCTGCCACTCCCGCGACTCGTCGCAGATGTAGTGGACCGGCGTGCCGCCGCCCAGGCTCGTCATCGCCGTCCACAGCGGATAGTCCGGAGCGGGGATGAGGACCTCGTCGCCCTCGTCGAGCAGCGCCTGCATGGTCATCGTGATCAGCTCGGACACCCCGTTGCCGAGGTACACGTGGTCGGGGTCGACGTGCGGGAATCCAGGCTCCTGCTCGTACCGCGACACGACGGCCCGGCGGGCGGACAGGATGCCACGGCTGTCGCTGTACCCGTGGGCGTGCGGCACCGACGCGATCATGTCGCGCACGATCTGATGCGGCGCCTCGAACCCGAAGATCGCCGGGTTCCCCGTGTTGAGCTTGAGGATCGAGTGCCCCTCGGCCTCGAGTCGATCGGCCTCGACGAGGGCCTCCCCGCGGATCTCGTAGAGGACGTCCTTCAGCTTCGACGACTGATCGAGGGGGCGCAGCGGGCTCATCGCCTCAGGATATCCCCGGGCCGAACCGGCCAATCACCCACCCGTGGCCTGCCCCGACGCATGGATGCCGTGCCCCCGCGCGGCGGCGAGGACACGCCATCCATGGGGGTCGTGCTACTTCTTCTTGCCGGCGGCGCGGCGATCGGCGCGGTTGTTCGCGGCGGGTTCGGCTGCCGCTGTGCGCTGCCCGAAGGCGCCGCGCGGACCCGAGGGCGCGGCCTCGGCCGCGGGGGCCGCCGCCTGGCCGGCCTGGCGCAGACGGTTCGTCGCCGCCTGCTGCACCTGACCGCGGTCGTTGCGCACCTCGACTTCGCCGGCGTCGTTCGCCGCGGAGTACTCCAGGCGCTGACCCTCGACCGCTGCGGGGGCCAGGCCCTTCGCCTCGACCTGAGCGCCCTCTTCGCCGTCGCCCTTCCGGACCTCGACCTCGAGGTTGTAGAGGAAGCCGGCTGACTCCTCCTTGATCTGCCCCATCATCGACTGGAACATCTGGTAGCCCTCGCGCTGGTACTCGATCAGCGGGTCGCGCTGGGCCATGGCGCGCAGGCCGATGCCGTCCTTCAGGTAGTCCATCTCGTAGAGGTGCTCGCGCCAGCGACGGTCGAGCACCTGCAGCACGACGCGACGCTCGAGTTCGCGCAGCGCCGGGGCGCCGAGCGTCTGCTCGCGGTTCTCGTACGCGATGCGGGCGTCGGAGATGATCTCGCGCTTGAGCCCCTCGGGGGTGATGCGACCCTTGTTCCCGCCGGCTTCGGCGACGACCTCGTCGATCGTGACGCTGACGGGGTACAGGGTCTTCAGCTCGGTCCACAGCGCATCGAAGTCCCACGACTCGGTGTGCCCGCTGCCGGTGTGGTCGTCGATGATGGCCGTGATCGCGTCCTCGATGAAGTGCTGCACGCGGTCGGCGATGTCGTCGCCCTGCAGCATGTGACGGCGGTCGGCGTAGATCGCCTCGCGCTGACGGTTGAGGACGTCGTCGTACTTGAGCACGTTCTTGCGCATCTCGGCGTTGCGGGCCTCGACCTGCGACTGGGCGCTCTTGATCGCGCGCGAGACCAGACCCGACTCGATCGCGACATCGTCGGGGAAGTTCGTGCGCGCGAGGATCGCCTCGGCGGCCCCCGACTGGAACAGGCGCATGAGGTCGTCGGTCAGCGACAGGTAGAAGCGGCTCTCGCCGGGGTCGCCCTGACGGCCCGAACGACCGCGCAGCTGGTTGTCGATGCGACGCGACTCGTGGCGCTCGGTGCCGAGCACGTAGAGGCCGCCGGCCTCGGTCACCTTCGCGGCCTCTTCGGCGACGGTGTCGCACTCCGCCTCGTAGGCCTCGGGCGTCTCGACCGGGTCGAGCCCCTTGGCCTTCATCTCGGACACGGCCAGGAACTCGGCGTTGCCGCCGAGCATGATGTCGGTGCCGCGGCCGGCCATGTTGGTCGCGACGGTGACGGCGCCGAGGCGTCCGGCGCGGGCGACGATCTCGGCCTCGCGCGCGTGGTTCTTCGCGTTCAGCACCTCGTGGCGGATGCCCTTCTTCGACAGCAACCGCGACAGGTACTCGCTCTTCTCGACGCTCGTGGTGCCGACGAGGACCGGCTGGCCCTTCTCGTGACGCTCAGCGATGTCCTCCACGACCTGCGCGAACTTCGCCGTCTCGTTCTTGTAGACGAGGTCGGGCTGGTCCTTGCGGATCATCGGCTTGTTCGTCGGGATCGGCACGACGCCGAGCTTGTACGTCGACATGAACTCGGCCGCCTCGGTCTCGGCGGTACCGGTCATCCCCGAGAGCTTCTCGTACAGGCGGAAGTAGTTCTGCAGCGTGACGGTGGCGAGGGTCTGGTTCTCGGCCTTGACCGGGACGCTCTCCTTCGCCTCGATCGCCTGGTGGATGCCCTCGTTGTAGCGGCGCCCCACGAGGATGCGGCCCGTGTGCTCGTCGACGATCATGACCTCGTCGTTCATCACGACGTAGTCGGTGTCTCGCTTGAACAGCGCGATCGCCTTGATCGAGTTGTTGAGGAACGAGATGAGCGGGGTGTTCGCCGACTCGTACAGGTTGTCGATGCCGAGGTAGTCCTCGACCTTCTCGATGCCGGGCTCGAGCACACCGATCGTGCGCTTCTTCTCGTCGACCTCGTAGTCGACACCGGCCTCGAGCGTGCGGGCGAGCTTGGCGAACTCGGTGAACCAACGGTTGGCCTCGCCCGACGCGGGGCCCGAGATGATGAGCGGCGTGCGGGCCTCGTCGATGAGGATCGAGTCGACCTCGTCGACGATGGCGAAGAAGTGACCGCGCTGCACGAGGTCCTCCTTGCGCCACGCCATGTTGTCGCGCAGGTAGTCGAAGCCGAACTCGTTGTTCGTGCCGTAGCTGATGTCGGCCTCGTACTGCTCGCGGCGCACCTCGGGCGTCTGCCCCGAGACCACGGTGCCGGTCGTCATGCCGAGGGCGCGGTACACGCGGCCCATGAGCTCGGACTGGTAGCTCGCGAGGAAGTCGTTCACCGTGATGACATGGACGCCCTTGCCGGCGATCGCGTTGAGGTAGGCCGGCAGGGCCGCGGTCAGGGTCTTGCCCTCACCGGTCTTCATCTCGGCGATGTTGCCGAGGTGCAGGGCTGCGCCGCCCATGATCTGCACGTCGTAGGGACGCTGACCGAGCGTGCGCTTGGCCGCCTCGCGGACGGCGGCGAACGCTTCGGGCATGAGCTGGTCGAGGGTCTCGCCGGCTTCGTACCGCGCACGCAGTTCGACCGTCTCGTTGCGCAGCTCCTCGTCGGTGAGCTGCTCGTAGTCCTCTTCGAGGGCACCGGTCGCCTTCACGACGCCCTGCAGTCGGCGGAGGATGCGCCCCTCTCCGGCGCGCAGCAGTTTCTCGAGCGGATTGGCCACGAAGCATCTCCATCTATCGGGTGCGGCGCCCTCGTGGACGCCGGCCTGCGCACAGGCATACACGGTCATGTTATCGGTGTTATCCGTTCGTGACCTGCGAGCCCGCTGGCTTTCCTGCTCGCCGTGCGCGCCCGTAGCGAACACCCGGCTCGCTCCGAAGAGCCCCGCTTAGGATCGAGGCATGGCCGGTTTCTGGGGTAAGAGGAAGCGCGAAGAGCAGGACGCCGCGGATGCCGATCTGGCACGCCGCGCCGAACTCGCCATCGTCGCCGCCGACGAACGCGTGCGGCTGACCTCGGACGAGCTGGACTTCGCGCGCGCCGAACTCGGAGACAAGGCCACGGAAGACCTGGCGGCGGCCCTGCAGTCGGTGAAGGTGCACCTGGCCGAGGCGTTCCAGCTGCACCAGCTCAACCACGACGAGATCCCCGACACCAAGGATGAGCTGCGGACGCGCAATGCCCGCATCATCCAGCTGTCGGAGTGGGCCGAAGATCTCCTCGAAGAACGCACTCTCGTCCTGCAGCCCAAGATCGATGCGGTACGACGCGCACCCGAGACGCTCGCCCGCGTGCGCGCGGACCGCGACCGTCTGGCCGAGCGTGTCCCCCACGCCCGAGAGATCGTCGAGCGGCTGGCCCAGCGGTACAGCCCCTCGGCGCTCCAGCAGATCGCCGGGAACCCCGAAGAGGTCCAACAACTCCTCGACTTCGCGGTGCACACCGCCGGCGTCTCGGAGCGCCGTCGAGAGGCCGGTCAGCGCGAGCAGGCGTCCGTCGCGCTCGAAGCCGCGACCGAGGCGGTGCGGCGCGCCGAATCGCTCCTGGACGCCGTCGACACCTTCGAGATCGAGGCCCTGCGCGCCGAGTCGACGCTCGCGGCCGTGATCGACGACTCCCGGGGCGACCTGATCGATGCCCGTCGAGGTGCGCAGACGCCGGCCGTGCTCCAGGCCATGGCGACGCTCGAGCGCGAGCTGCACGCCCTGCCCGCGGCGGGCGCCCGCACCGACCCGTTCAGCTCGCTTTCCTCGCTGCGTCAAGCCAATGCCGACCTGGATCTCGCCCGCGAGCGCGCGGCCCGACCCGTTCCCTCGCAGGAGCAGGTCGAGCACGCCATCGACGACGCCGACCGCCAGCTCGCCGTGGCCCGCGGCCTCATCACGGGACACCGCGGATGGATCGGCGCGGACGCGCGCACGCGGTTCGTCGAGGCCGAGCGGCTGCGCGCCGGTCTCCCCCTAGGACCGATCGCCGACGACCAGAGAGAGACCGCGCTCGCCACGGCACGGCGCGCCGGGGCCCTGGCGTCCGAGTCGCTGCAGCTGGCCCAGCGCGACATCGAACAGTCCCGCCCCGACGACTGGGGCGGCAACGGGTACGGCCGCGGCGGCTACGGTCGCGGCGGCGGGATGAGCGGCGGCAACATGGTCGGCGGCATGCTCGGCGGCCTCGTCATCGGCTCGCTGCTGGGCGACATCTTCGACGGCTGATCCGTCGTGAACGAAGAAGGGGCCCCGTCCGATGGACGGGGCCCCTTCTTCGTCGATGGTCAGGACGCGACCGCGACCTCCGGTGAGGCCTGGGTGCCCAGCGCGATGACGCCGTAGTCCCAGCCCTTGCGGCGGTAGACGACGCTCGGGTGGTCGGTGCGCGCGTCGATGAAGAGGAAGAAGTCGTGGCCGACGAGCTCCATCCGGTCGACGGCGTCCTCG
>Ga0209959_101134_pt1 | contig 10928 bp, 7 predicted proteins | sample ThiBiot_300_biof_2_FD_183943 | JGI IMG/M metagenome (GOLD analysis project Ga0209959, IMG submission 183943) | Wastewater bioreactor microbial communities from Cape Town, South Africa - Thiocy_expt_300_biof (SPAdes) | ecosystem: Engineered > Bioremediation > Thiocyanate > Unclassified | place...
CCCGCCTCGACCAGACGCGCGATCATCAGGCTGGTCATGGATTTGCCGATCGAACCATAATGCCAAAGGTCCTCGATCGTCGCGGCCGTCCCGCCGAGCTGACGGATGCCGCGCACCGCGGTGACGACTTCGCCACCCGCATCGAAAGCGGCGCACGCCGCCGCGGGCAAATCAAAGGCATCGCGGAACAGATCCAGCCTCGCCATCATCGGCTGCGACGATGCGGGGGCCGGCTGGGAGGACGATAACATGGCAGCTTTCCTGATCGTGAAGGCGATCCGCCGGAACGGTCGCGCGGCGAGTCGCCGCCTCTCAGGATGGTCATCCTTCATTGCGTGGAGAATGCGTGGAGCCTCTGCGAAGCGAATGCGAAGGCGCGACCGCGCGCCGCCCTCCCCTCTCCGAGGATCCATCGCGCGCGCGAGGCACAACCCGTCCGCGGCCTCGATCCGCCGGACGGATTGCCAGCCGGCACGAAGGTCCGCGCCTGCACAAGGTCTCCACACCCTCTAGCCGCGGCCTGCACGATCGCCCGGCACCGCCCCCATGCTCTCACGGAGAACGCGCAATGAAGGCGAGACTGCAGGTTGGAACGATCGGGTCGTCACCGTGGTGACGCGGGGCGGGTCGCCGCCGCTCCGATCGATCGCGCATGGAGCGGCGGGCGGACCGATGCGGGCCAGCGGCCTTCCCGCTTGGCGCAACCGGCGCTATCGGACGGGACGGCCGCGACGATCTGCGGCTGGTTGCCGGCACGCGGATGCGGTTCCGAGGGGCGGCGTCCGCAACCGGCCACCGCCTCCATCATTTCTCCACATGATCTTCACGCGCCCCGAATAACCAGGTCACAGGATGGCGGACATCCTTCATTAGGCAGAATATCGTGGAAAATGCCCTGATCCTCATCGTCGAGGACGAACCCCAGATTGCCCGTATCCTGTGTTCCTACCTGGAGCGCGAGGGATACCGGACCGTGACCGCCCAGGACGGAGAGGTCGCGCTGATCCATCACCAGTCGCTGAAGCCCGATCTCGTCCTGCTCGACGTTGGCCTGCCGAAACGGGACGGCTTTTCGGTGCTGGCCGATCTCCGCGCGCGCGGCATGACTCCGGTCATCATGACGACTGCGCGGGCGGAGGACCTCGACAAGCTTTCCGCGCTGCGGATCGGTGCCGACGACTATGTCGTGAAACCGTTCAATCCGCTTGAGGTGGTCGCGCGGGTAAAGGCCGTGCTGCGCCGCTCGGCCGGTGCGGGCGCCGATCAATCGCTGATCCGGTTCGGCGCGCTGCAGCTCGATACCTTGAGCTATACCGCGGCGGTATTGAACGATGCGGCCACGATCCCGCTCGACCTGACGCTGACCGAGTATCGGTTGCTCTCGCACATGCTCCGGGCGCCGCGCCGCGTGTTCGACCGCGCCGAGCTGGTCGATGCCTGCCTGCCCGAGGGGAATGCGCTCGAACGGACCGTGGACAGCCATATCAGCAACCTTCGCCGCAAGCTCGACCGGGCCGGCATGACCGGTCTCTGCGTCGTGGTGCGCGGCGTCGGCTATCGGCTGGCGGCATCATGATCGCCGCGTTGCGCGCCCGCCTGCGCCGCCGCTGGCCCATCGCGCGCCAGCTGGCGACGGCGCTGGTCGTGATCGTCATCACCAATTGCGTGCTGATCTTCGTGGCGATGACGCTATGGACCAGCAACGAAGAGCGCCTGATCAAGGAGAACGCATCGCCTGCCGCCCAGCGCGCCCTCGCCGCGCTGGAGGCCGGCCGGGTGCCCGATTTCAACGGAATCGACAAGGTCATCAAGGAGCTGGACGAGCTGACGGACACGGTCAATCAACGCGGCAATACCGCGCTGCTGATCTGCCTGCTGTTCGTCGCGATATGCGATTTCGTCCTCGGCAGCATCTTCCTGGCCAAGCTGGCACGCGCCCTGAACGACGTCGCGTTCAGCGCCCGGCGCCTGGCCGATGGCGACCTGTCGGCGCGGGCGCCGCTGGTGCGCTGGGCCTCGGTGGAGGAAGCGCAGCTCATCGACGACTTCAACGCCATGGCGCAATCGCTGCAGCGCGCGGAGCGGGAGCTCGCGGAAAGCACGGCTGCGATCGCCCATGAATTGCGCACACCGCTCACCATCCTGCGCGGGCGCATCCAGGGGACCATCGACGGGATATTCGCGCGCGAAGAGGAAGAGATGCGGTCGCTGCTGCTGCAGGTGGAAGGGCTGGGGCAGCTGGTGGACGATCTCCAGACGATCAACCTGGCCAAATCGGACCGCATGATCCTGAATCCCGACCATATCGACCTCGCCCTGGAGGTGGAGCGGGTCATCGCCCTGATCCGGCCCGATCTGGAGGCGGCGGGATTGGAGCCGGTGCTTCTCCTTCGGCCGACCGCTGTCGTCGCCGACGCCGCCCGGATCCGCCAGATGATCGGAGCGGTCCTTTCGAATGCGCAGCGCTATGCCGCCGGAAGCGGTCCGCTACGCATCAGCACCGCACGGCATGGCGGCTGGGCAGTGCTCGAGATCGTCGATCACGGGCCCGGGCTGCCGGAGGAGGCCATGGACAAGGCCTTCGACCGGTTCTGGCGCGCCGAAACATCGCGCGCGCGGCACAGCGGGGGCAGCGGCCTCGGCCTTTCGGTCGTTCGCGCCATTGCCGAGGCGCATGATGGAACCGCGACATTGGCGAACCATGATGGCGGCGGCGCGATCTTCACCTTGCGCCTGCCGGCAGGCATCGCGCCCGATACGGCCTGATCCGCAGGCGCTGGCCTCCTTGGGCAGAGGCTCGCGGAAAGCCGCCCCATGTTGCCGAAATCGAGTATCGCGACAATTCGTACAAATAATCGTACAATTTTCTCAAAACCGCAGCATTCGCGGCCTAGATCAGCGCATGGACGGGGCGATGCGGGGTTTCATGATCGCATGAAGAGATCGGCCACAGAACGCCGTGTGGATCATGGTGCAAAGTCGTGAGCGAAGGAGAGCGTAGCCGTGCGGTGGCACTTTCACTGATGCGAATGGCATTGGCGCTGCTCGATCGGTACGGCGATCCCGTCGCAGCCGCGCGATTGCAATATGCGATCGACACGGAAGAGGAAGTGCCGGACCACGCACCTTCCGCGGATCGAAACACTTGACCAACTTCCGGGCGGCACCGCCGGATATTGCGGCAGGCGCTTGGCAGGGAGACCCGCCCTTGCCTCATCTTCGCTGCAACATCTCCTGATCATGGTGCTCGTCGCGGCCTCTCTCTTCTGCGGCCTTCTGGCCGGCCTCACGATATTCCAGCTCTGCCTCATCGCCGGCGTGCCGATGGGTCGCTTCGCCTGGGGCGGGCAGTATCGGATACTCCCCGCGCGCCTTAGATTCGGCAGCGGGATGGCGATCCTAATCTATGGGCCGCTTGCACTCGTCATCCTCGACAGAGCCGGTCTGATCGCAATTCTGCCCAGCGCCTGGTCGGCTGGCTTCGCCTGGGCGACAGTCTTCTATCTCGCGCTCGCGCTGGCGCTGAACCGGATCTCGCCGAGCCGCGCCGAACGCCGGCTCATGACGCCCGTCGCCGCGCTTCTCCTCTGTTGCGGGCTGGTCGTGGCGGTGGGGCCTTTGGCAACCTGAGACGGCGACACGAGGCAGCGCTCCCGGCCCGGCGGCTTGACCCAGGCTTCGTGCGGCCAGCCTCCACAATGGAGGAAACCACGAGCCTACTCGTTTCATCACCCCGTCAAGTATAGCCCCACTCTCGACGAGGCTCACTCGATCGAATGCCGCGGTGACAACATGGAGCGGACAAACTCCCCGTATCGACCTGGGCAACGAGGATGCCAGTACTCCTTCCGACGGCGCTCGACATAATCACGACCCTGCCATGGCCATGATCCCTGCCCATGGAAATTCGTTACTTTCCGAGGAATCGTTATGGAGTCGCGCTCTATTTTACACCTCTCCTACGGTAGAATTCTTCAAATATATCACGAGTCGCCATCTTCAACATTATAACATCTATCTCAAATCGTGGATGAATCCGTCGCGTCAGCGCGCTGCCTTCATTTTTTTGAACGCATTAAATCTCTGGATTCAAAAAGATTTCATCGATGTCGATGAACAACACACCACAATGAACACAATAGCATTTTTACAAAAAATTGATTCTGATAGATTTGCGGCGACAATTTTAATCACGATCAAATCTCCGTGAGAGGAACTTGAGACAGAAATCTCGAGCAATCTCCCACGGACGAATCCGTTCGATATTTCATGACAATATATCGGGGGTGTCTCGTGAGCTACCTTGTTACTGCGGGTCCGCCAACACCTAATGGCGACCTTCATCTCGGCCATCTTTCCGGCCCCTATCTCGCAGGTGATATTCTGACGCGCTATTTGCGAATGATCGGCGAACGCGCGACTTACATCTCCGCCGGTGACGATCATCAAAGCTATGTCGCGCGAATGGCCAAGCAGGAGGGGCGCGATCCTGCAACCGTAGCCGCGGAGAATGGCGCGCGAATTCGCGAGTCGTTGGCGAGCGCCGGCATCTCGCTCGATCTGTTCGCCTCTCCGGCGCAATCGCCGCGCTATTCGGGATTCATCGAGCGCTTCTTCCGCACCCTGCTCGACCGCGACGCGCTGGAGGAGCGGACCACCGATCAGCCCTTCTGCATCACCTGCGACCGTTTCGCGTTCGAAGCGCATCTGCGTGGCCGTTGCTCCCATTGCGATGCCGAGAGCGACGGGGGGATCTGCGAGGCCTGCGGCAAACCGAATGCAGGCGCGGATCTGATCGATCCCGCCTGCGTCACTTGCGGCGGCACGCCCGAACGCCGCCCGCTACGCCAGCTCTGGTTTCCGCTCGAGCGCTATCGCAGCGCCGCCGAGTTTACGTTCGCCTGCGCCTGGCTGAACCCGCGGGCCCGCGCCCTGGTGGCCGAATTGCTGGCGCAGCCGCTGCCCGACGTGCCGGCCACCCAGCCTGCCGAATGGGGCATCGCGGTTCCCGCGAGCGGCTATGACGATCAGCGCATCTCCGCCTGGTTCGAGCTCGGCCCGCACTATCTGGCGCTTACCGACCTCCTGCCCGAGGCGAGGGGCAACCCCGGCGGCTGGCAGACGCCGTGGACGGGATTCGACAATGTCGTCCAATGCTTCGGATTCGACTCGATCTATTTCCACGTCGTGCTGTTCCCGGCCATCTTCCAGGCTTTCGATCCCCGGCTCCGCCCGCCGATCGGGTTCATCACCAACGAATTCTTCCGCCTCGACGGAAGCAAATTCTCCACCAGCCGCGGCCACGCCCTTTGGGCCGGCGCGTTCCTGCGCGAGCATGATGCCGATGCGTTGCGCTTCCATCTCGCGCGGGTCGCGCCCGAGATCGAGCAGACCAACTTCACGCTCGACGAGTTCGAGGCCACGCGGCGCGACGAGCTGATCGGCATCTGGGACGACTGGCTCAAGGACCTTGCGAAGCGCTGCGAGGCGGCGGGCGGGATGGTGCCGCTCGCGCCGGCGCCGCGCAGTGCGCCGCTCGCCCTCGCCCGCCTCGCCAGCCTGTTTGGCGACCTTTCGCACTGCTACTCGGTCCAGGGCTTCTCGCCCAGTCGCGCCGCACATCTGCTGAGCGAGATCGTGCGCGTCGCGCGCCGCTTCCGCGCCGAGCATGCGGTGTTCGACGGAAAGCCTGCCTCGGCGCTCGAGGCGGCCGGCGCACTGGCAGTCGAGCTGGCCTTTGCCAGGGGCCTGGCGCTCGCCGCCGCGCCCATCCTGCCCGGCTTCGCCGATCGCTTGTGGCGCGACCTTGGCGAGCGCGGCGCGGTGGCGGAGGCACGCTGGGAGCTGCTGCCGGCGATGCCGACGGCGGGCACCGCGATCTCGCTCTCGACCACGGGCTATTTCGAGCCCGCGCGGCCCGGCAGCGAGCCGGCCCCTCCCGAACCGACTTCCGAAGCGGAAACGACACCGCCCGCGGACGACATCGAAACCGCTCCGTCCGAGGCCGAAGGCGAACCGATCGACGCGAACGCCGAGGCCAGGGCCGAAGCGCCTTCCCCTGCGGAGCGCACCGAACCCGCACCGCGTGCCAATCGGAGGAGGGCTCGATGACGATGACGGCGGAACGGATCTATATCGACGAGGAGCGCGCTTCCTTCGCGCAAGAGCGGCTATGGTTGCTGCAGCAGCTCGATCCCTCCGACAGCGGCTATAACCTCGTCATTCCCATCCCGCTGCCGCCCGGCACCGATGCCACGCTGCTCACCGCGGCCATGGCCGACATGATCGAGCGTCACGACAGCCTGCGCACGCTGTTCGAGGACCGCGACGGCGTGCCATGGCAATGCGTGCTGGCACCCTATACGCCGGCGGTGACGGCCCATGACTTCGCGGAGCTCCCCTCGGAGGCACGCGAGGAGGCGCTGACCGGATTGATTGCCGGTGAGATCGCGACTCCCTTCGATCTTGCGGCAGCGCCGCCGCTGCGCTGCCACCACGCGGATCTCGGCGAGGCCGGGACGCTGGCGGTGATCGCGCTCCACCACATCATCGCCGATGGCTGGTCGATGCACCTGTTCGCACGGGACCTCGCCGAATTCTGCGCCGCGCACGTCGCCGGACGCGCGCCCGTGCTGCCGCCGCTCGACTATCAATATGTCCATTTCTCCACCTGGCAGCGCGACCAGGTCGAGCGTGGCGCCTATGCCGAACAGCTCGACCATTGGGTACGCACGCTTTCGGAAGCGCCGCCGGTGCTCGACCTGCCCCTCGATCGGCCGCGCACGCCGCAGCCCGAAGCGCGCGGCGGCACCTGGGTGGTCCATTTCCCCAACGCACTGCGCAACGGCCTCAACCAGCTCGCACGGGCGGAGAATGCCACGCTCTACATGGTGCTGATGGCAGGCTATCAGGCCTTGCTGTCGCGGCTGGGCGGGCAACACGACATCATCGTCGCCTCGCCGGTCGGCAGCCGGCCAAGGGCCGAGTTCGACGACATCTTCGGCTGTTTCCTCAACAATGTGCTCGTGCGGGGCCGGCCTGCCCGCACGCAGAGCTTCCGCGAATTCCTTGCCGCGACGCGCGTGGCGGTGCTCGACGCCTTCGCGCACCAGGACGTGCCGCTCGAAGTGGTGATCGAGGCAGTCAAGCCGCAGCGCAGCCGCACCCATACCCCGCTGTTCCAGACCATGCTGGTGCTGCAGAACGCCCCGCGCACGATGGCGGAGGCAACGCCGGAGAGCGAGCCCGTCGACGGCCCCGGCCTGTCGCTCAACGCCAAGTTCGAGCTTTCGGTCGCACTATGGGAGAGCGCCTCCGGCATCACCGCCGCGTTCGAATATCGCAGCGACCTGTTCGACGAAGCCACCATCGCGGCGATGGCCAGTGCCTATCGCGCGCTGCTGGCCGATGCCGTCGCCCGCCCGGATGCGCGACTGGGCAGTCTCGCGCTGCTCGATGCGTCGGCGCAGCGGACGATGCTGCACGACTGGAACGCCGTGCAGCTCGACTATCCCGACACGGCGACGATCCACGGCCTGTTCGAGGAACAGGCGGCGCGCGATCCCGACGCGGTCGCGGTGATCTTCGAGGACCTGACTCTCAGCTACGCCGCGCTCAATCGCGCCGCCAATCGCATCGCCCACCAGTTGATCGCACTGGGTGCGGGGCCGGAGACTTGCGTGCCGGTGGTCTGCGAGCAGAGCATCGAGATGATCGTCGCGCTGATGGGCGTGCTCAAGACCGGCGCCGCCTATGTGCCGATCGACCCGACATTGCCGCAGAAGCGCATCGAATATCTGATCGACAGCGTGGCACCCAAGGCAGTGCTGACGCTCGAGCGCTTCGCGGAGCTGGCCGGCGATCCGGGAGCCCCTGTGATCGCGATCGACGGGGCGCATGCCGCGGCCGGAGCCGATATCGGCAACCCCGAAGTCGCGGTCTCCGCCCGCACGCTCGCCTATGTGATCTTCACTTCGGGCACCACCGGCCTGCCCAAGGGCGTGGAGGTCGAGCATCGCAGCGTCATCCACCATCTCTGGGGCATGCGCGAGCAATATGCGGTGACCTCGGCCGACCGTTTCCTTCAGAAGCACCCGTTCAACTTCGACGTGTCGGTCTGGGAATTCTTCCTCCCGCTGGCAACCGGCGGCAGCACGGTGATGGTGCGCCCGGGCGGCCAGCGCGACCTCGACTATATGATCGACCGGATCGTCGCCGAGGGCGTCACCATCGTGTGCTTCCTCCCCTCGGCGCTCACGGTATTGCTCGAGCATCCCCGCATCGCGCTGCTCGACGCTTCGGTCCGCTGGATGCTGTGCGGCGCGGAGACCATGGCGCGCGACGTGCCGTCGCGCTTCTTCGAGCGGCTCCATGCCAGGCTGCACAATCTCTACGGCCCGACCGAGACGACCGTCCACAACAGCTGGTATGAATGCCTGGCCGGCGAACAGCCCGCGGTGATCCCGATCGGGCGACCGATGCCCGGCGTGCGCCTGTACGTCCTCGATCCCGACCTGCAACCCGTGCCGGTCGGCGTACCGGGGGAGATCCATATCGGCGGCGCCAGCGTCGCGCGCGGCTATCGCAACAGCCCGGAGATCAGCGAGGCCCGGTTCGTCGCCGACCCCTTCACCGACGGGCCTGATGCCCGGATGTATCGCACCGGCGACATCGGCCGCTTTCGCGCCGACGGCAATATCGAGTTCATCGGACGGCGCGACCGGCAGTTCAAGATCCGCGGCTTCCGCATCGAGCTGGGCGAGATCGCGCATGCGCTGCGCCAGCACGAGCAGGTCCGCGAAGCGCTGGTGATCGTCCGCGAGGACATGCCGGGCGATCTGCGCATCGTCGCCTATGTCGTCGCGAGCGAAGCCGGCCTGGGGGAGGCCGCGCTGCTCGATCATGCGGCGCAGCACCTCCCGCGGCACATGGTGCCGAGCGCGATCGTGATGATGGACAGCTTGCCGCTCACCGCGAACGACAAGGTGGACATGCGCGTGCTGCCGGCGCCCGGCCGGTATCAGCGCGATGCGGGCCGGGCGCCCGAGGGCCCGATCGAGACCGGGCTGGCGGCGATCTGGAACTCGCTGCTCGGCTCCGCGGTGGAAGGCGTCGAGGACGATTTCTTCGACCTTGGCGGCCATTCCCTGCTCGCCGCGCGGCTCGTCGCCCATGTCCGCGCGCGCCTGGGCCGGGTGCTGCCGGTGCGCGCGGTGTTCGAGACGCCGAAGCTGGGTGCGATGGCGGAAGCCGTCGCCGCGGCGCCGATCGCGGAAGACGATCTCAGTGCGATGCTGCGCCGGCCGCGGCGATCCCTTTGACCGAATCCAGTACGGGGCTCTGCCAGATGTACAACGAAACCGGATTGAAATCCGCCGAAGTCCTCGAAACCGTCGCCGAGCCGGCGGTCACTGCCATCGACCTTGCCTGTATCGGCTTCGGCCCCGGCGGAATAAGCCTCGCCGCCGCCTATAGCGATTGGCGCGACGTCCAGCCGCAGGGCGCCTCGGTACCCAGCCTGCGGTTCATCGAGCGGCGCCCCGGCCCTGCCTGGCAGCCCGGGCTGCTGATCCGCGGCGCCGACCTCAACCATCACTTCCTCCGCGACTTCGCCACGCCGCGCGACCCGCGCAGCCGCTTCACCTTCGCCTGCTATCTCAAGGAAACCGGCCGATTGTTCCAGTTCGGCCATCTCGGCGGGCGCGTGAGCCGGGTCGAATGGAACGACTATGTCGTCTGGACCGCCCGCCATTTCGATCCGCTGGTCCGCTACGGGCTGGCGGTGCGATCGATCGCCCCCGCGGCCATGCGCAACGGCGCGCCGAACCTGATCGAGCTCGAACTGGATGACGGCAGCCGGATGGCGGCGCGCAACCTGGTGGTGAGCACCGGCCAGTTCCCGCGCGTGCCCGAGCCGTTCCGCCCGCATCTGGGTCCCCGCATGTTCCACAGCGCGGGGTTTCTCGACCGGATCTCCGCCTTCGATCGCGCGGCGCCGCTCAAGATCTGCGTGCTGGGCTCGGGCCAGAGCGCGGGCGAGACGCTGCTCTGGCTCTACGACCATTTCCCCAACGCGCAGCTCACCTCGGTGCATCGCGGCCTGCCGTTCCGCCTCGTTGATATCGGCCATTTCAGCAACGAGGTCTTCTTTCCCGACCAGGTGCCCTATTTCCATGCCCTCTCCCCCGAGAAGCGGCGCATGGCCGCACAGGAATATCACCTGACCAACTTCTCGGCGGTGGACATCGACATCAGCCAGGGCCTCTACTGGCGGATGTACGAGGACCGCGTGCTCGGCACGACGCGCGCCGAAGTCATCGCCCGCCACGCCGCCAGCGAGATCGAACCCGTCGGCGAGGGATTCCGGATCCGCTTCGTCGACGGACTCAGCGGTGCCGAACGGATGGTGGACGCCGATATCGTGGTGCTCTGCACCGGCTATCACGAACCCGCCTTCCCGCCGCTGCTCGAGCCGCTGCGCGAATGGATCGTCACCGATTCCAGCGGAGGGCCCGAAGTCGCGCTCGACTATCGCGTCCGGACCGCGTCCGGCTTCGGCCCGGCGCTGTACCTGAACGGCGTCACCGAGCGCACCCACGGCGCCAGCGACGCCTCGTCGCTCAGCATGACCGCGCTGAAGGCCCAGACGATCCTCGAATCCTTCCTGACCAACCGGAACCGCTGAACGGAGCCGCGCGCATGTCCACCTGGCTGTTTACCTATGGCTCGAGCACCGATCCGGATCATTTCGCGGAGGATTTCGGCAAGCCCGAGGCCTTTGCCGCCGCGCGCGTGGCGGACTATCGGCTGGCCTTCGTCAACTATCGCGAGGCGTTCGGCGGCGGCACTTCGGCGATCGTGCCGGCGCCCGGCGCGGAGGCGATCGGCGTCGCCTATCGCATCACGCCCGAACAGCATGCGAAGCTCGC
>Ga0209959_101138_pt1 | contig 10866 bp, 9 predicted proteins | sample ThiBiot_300_biof_2_FD_183943 | JGI IMG/M metagenome (GOLD analysis project Ga0209959, IMG submission 183943) | Wastewater bioreactor microbial communities from Cape Town, South Africa - Thiocy_expt_300_biof (SPAdes) | ecosystem: Engineered > Bioremediation > Thiocyanate > Unclassified | place...
GGTGGAGCAGCGCGAGACGCTGGCGATCCAGTACACCATCGAGCTGCGCGCCCTGCTCAAGGACATGCCGGTGCGCGACGAGATCCGCGACTTCCTGTTCAAGACATGGGCCGAGGTGCTGGCCGTTTCGGCCGTGCGCGACGGCCCGCAGCACGCCGACACGGCCGCCTACAAGCGCGCCGCGGCCGACCTGGTGTGGGCCGCCAGCGCCAAGCCGCACCGCGCCGAGCGCGCCAGGGTCATCCAGCAGCTGCCCGCGCTGCTGCAGTGCCTGCGCCAGGGGCTGGCGCTGATCGGCGTGACGGGGGCGCAGCAGGACGCGCAGGTCAAGCTGCTGACCGACACGCTGGCCGACGCCTTCCTGTCCAAGACGGCGTCCATCTCGCAGGAGCACATCGACGCCATGGCCAAGCGCCTGGCCAACCTGGAAGATTTCATCAGCGACGAGACCCTGGGCGACATGCCGCTGAGCGCGGACAACATCGAACTGCTGCTGGGCATAGACGCCTCGTCCATCCACGTCATCGCCGACAACGGCGCGCCCGTACAGGAGGACGTGGTCGCCTGGGCGCAGCAGCTGCCGCTGGGCGTCTGGTTCACGCTGGACCACAACGGCGCATCGGCCCAGGTCCAGTACGTGTGGCACAGCCAGCGCAAGCAGCTGCACCTGTTCGCGGCCATGGACGGCAGCAGCTATCTGGTGCAGCTCAAGCGCCTGGGGGCCTACCTGCAGGCCGGCCTGCTGACGGCGCAGGAGGAAGAAAGCCTCACGCTGCGCGCCACGCGCGATGCGCTCACCAAGATCGACGCCAATCCCGAGCGCCTGTTCGAGTAATTGCTACTGAAAGCGGAGCTGCCAACGCTTGTCTGACAAGCGCTGGGGCCGTTTTCATTCATCATCCTCGCCGCCTTGCACCACGCGGCGCACCACGTCGGCCGCAAAGCCGCGCGCGGCCAGGAAGCGCATCTGGCGCGCGCGCTCCTGCGGCGGCGCGGCGGCGGGCGCGTTGCCATAGCGCTGGCGCCACACGGCGCGCGCGCGTTCCAGCTCGGTGCCGGCCAGCTGCGCGGCGGTGGCGCGCACGAGGTCTTCGTCCAGGCCCTTGCGGCGCAGCTCCTGCGCCACGCGCTGGACGCCGAAGCGCGCGGCGCGGCGGTGCACCACGGACTCGGCCACGCGGGCGGCGTCGATGAAGCCCTGGGCCTGCAGCGCGTCGAGCAGCGCGCCGAGATCCTCGCCCTCCTGCACGTGGCGCGCCAGCTTGGCCTGCAGCTCGCTGCGCGAATGCTCGCGCTGCGCCAGCAGACGCAGCGCGCGGGCCTTGAGCGAGAGCCTGGCGAATCCCATGGGTGCTCTATAAAAAATAGCTGCTGGCGCTTGATGGGCGGGCGTAACGGCTGTTTTTTCTGATTGCGTATACGCCGCGCAGGCCCCTCACCCCTCCCTCTCCCCAAAGGGGCGAGGGCGACCGGTCGCGGCGGCGTTCACTCCCTCTCCCTCCGGGAGAGGGCGGGGGTGAGGGCCTGCGGCTCGATCGCCGGGCGCCGTTCAGGCCTCGGCGCCGGCGGCCTTTTCGCTCTTCTTGCCGCGCGCGGGCTTGTCCTCGGGCGCCTGCGCCGCGGTGGCGCCGGGCAGCAGGGCGATGCCCAGGCCCTCGCGCACCTTGTTCTCGATCTCGCGCGCCAGGTCGGGGTTCTCGCGCAGGAATTCGCGCGCATTGTCGCGGCCCTGGCCGATCTTCTCGCCGTTGTAGGCGTACCAGGCGCCGCTTTTCTCCAGGATGCGCGCGTTCACGCCCATGTCGATGATCTCGCCCTCGCGCGAGATGCCCTCGCCGAACAGGATGTCGAACTCGGCCGTCTTGAACGGGGGCGAGACCTTGTTCTTGACCACCTTGACCTTGGTCTCGTTGCCGATGGCCTCGTCGCCCTTCTTGATGGTGCCGGTGCGGCGGATGTCCAGGCGCACCGAGGCGTAGAACTTGAGCGCGTTGCCGCCCGTCGTCGTCTCGGGGCTGCCGAACATGACGCCGATCTTCATGCGGATCTGGTTGATGAAGATGACCATGCAGTTGGTCTTCTTGATGGTGGCGGTGAGCTTGCGCAGCGCCTGGCTCATCAGGCGCGCCTGCAGGCCGGGCAGGGCGTCGCCCATCTCGCCCTCGATCTCGGCCTTCGGCACCAGGGCGGCGACCGAGTCGATCACGATCAGGTCCACGGCGCCCGAGCGCACCAGGCTGTCCACGATCTCCAGCGCCTGCTCGCCGGTGTCGGGCTGGCTGATCAGGATGTCGTTGATGTTGACGCCGAGCTTCTGCGCGTAGGCGGTGTCGAGCGCGTGCTCGGCGTCGATGAAGGCGCAGGTGCCGCCGAGCTTCTGCATCTCGGCGATCACCTGCAGCGTGAGCGTGGTCTTGCCCGAGGACTCGGGCCCGTAGATCTCGACCACGCGACCGCGCGGCAGGCCGCCCACGCCCAGGGCGATGTCCAGGCCCAGCGAGCCGGTGGAGACGACCTGGATGTCCTCGATGGCCTCGCCCTCGCCCAGGCGCATGATGGTGCCCTTGCCGAACTGCTTCTCGATCTGGGCCAGCGCGGCCTGCAGGGCCTTGGCTTTTTCGCTGTTGGCGGCGGGGTTGGTCTTGGCGATGGTGTCCATGGGGGCTCCTTGCGGGAAATCAGGGTGGATCGTCGGGTTCTGCCGGCCCACTGTTTCGAACAACAGGCTGGATGTGTAAACAGTAGTTTATGGGCGTTGTTGTGGTCCGCAAAGAAAATATTGGTCAGTTTGGCTGACAATGGGGCATGAGCGAGACACCACCCTCCGACGACCGCTGGCGCCAGGCGCACCTGGGCCGCCTGCTGGGCCATGCCCTGCGGCGCTTCGACGCGCGCGTGCTGCAGCTCATGGCGCGCGACGTGCAGGTGCCGCTGGCGCTGTCCAACCTGGCCGCGCGCGAGCAGGTGAGCGCCGCGCACATCCACATCACGCGCCACCTCTCGTTGAACGGCGACCGCCTGACCGACCTGGCCGAGCGCGCCGGCATGGCCAAGCAGTCCATGGCCAGCCTGGTGGACCAGTGCGAGGCCTGGGGCCTGGTCACGCGCGAGGCCGATCCGCACGACGCGCGCGCCCGGCTGGTGCGCTTCACGCCCACGGGGCTGGCGTGGCTGGAGGCCTTCCGCGGCGCGGTGGCGCAGGCCGAGGCCGAGTTCCGCGCCGAGGTGGGCAGCGAGGTGGCCACCGTCGTGGCCCTGGGGCTGGAGGCCTACGCCAACGGCTGACCGGCGCCCGCGCCCCGCGCCCGCCCCCGGCCGCGATCGACCGGGACCACGAAGCTCTCCTTGACCTCCTCCATCACCACGTAGCTGTTGGACTGCGCCGGCACGGGCATCTGCTGCAGGATGGAGCCCAGCAGGTGCCGGTATTCGGACATGCCGGCCAGGCGCGCCTTGACCAGGTAGTCGAAGCTGCCCGAGATCAGGTGGCATTCCAGCACCTCGGGCATGTTCTGCAACTCGTCGCGCACCTTCTTGAAGATCTGCTCGGACTTCTGCGCCAGGGTGATTTCCACGAAGACCAGCAGGTTCTTGCCCAGCGCCGCCGGGCTCACGCGCGCGTGGTAGCCCGTGATCACGCCCTGGGCCTCCAGGCGCTTGACGCGCTGCGAGCACGGCGACGTGGACAGGCCCACGCGCTCGCCCAGTTCGGTCATCGTCAGGCGTCCGTCCTGCTGCAGGAGGTCGAGGATGCGCAGGTCTATGGAGTCGAGCTCAGACATTGCTGCAGGAAAGGGAAGTTGGCGATCGAAACAGCAGACATTGCTGTTTCGCGTGTTGATTTCAGCAAAAGATTAGCATGAAAATCCATAAAGTCACGTTCATTAACCGAATATTGGAGACTGAACGTGAAAGTCATCGTACTTGGCTCTGGCGTGGTGGGCGTGGCCACCGCTTACTACCTGGCCCGTGCGGGCGCCGACGTCACGGTCATCGACCGCCAGGACGGCCCGGCGCTCGACACCAGCTTCGCCAACGCGGGCCAGGTTTCGTTCGGCTACTCCACGCCCTGGGGCGCGCCCGGCATCCCCACGAAGGCGCTCAAGTGGATGTTCGAGAAGCATGCGCCGCTGTCCATCCGCCCCGACGGCACCCTGTTCCAGCTGCGCTGGATGGCCCAGATGCTGCGCAACTGCTCGGCCGAGCGCTACGCGGTGAACAAGGAGCGCATGCTGCGCCTGTCCAACTACAGCCGCGAATGCCTGCAGGAGCTGCGCCGCGACACCGGCATCCAGTACGAAGGGCGCCAGGCCGGCACGCTGCAGCTGTTCCGCTCGCAGAAACAGGTCGATCAGGCCGGGCGCGACATCAGCGTGCTCAAGGAATGCGGCATCGCCTACGAGCTGCTCGATGCCAAGGGCGTCTGCCAGGCCGAGCCCGCGCTGGCGCAGGCCCGGGCCACGATCGCAGGCGGCCTGCGCCTGCCGCAGGACGAGACCGGCGACTGCTACCTGTTCACCAACGCCCTGGTCCGCATGGCGCAGGAGCTGGGCGTGAAGTTCCGCTTCGGCACCGGCGTGGATTGGCTGCTGTTCGACGGCCAGGGTGCCGTGGGCGGCGTGCAGCTGGTGACGCCGGACAAGGAAGTCATCAAAGCCGACCGCTACGTGCTGGCCATGGGCAGCTATTCGCGCGATCTGCTGCTGTCCGCCGGGCTGGACATTCCGGTCTACCCCGTCAAGGGCTACTCGCTCACGATACCGATCCAGGACGAGGCGCTGGCGCCCGTCTCCACGGTGCTCGACGAGACCTACAAGATCGCGCTGACGCGCTTCGACCAACGCATCCGCGTGGGCGGCATGGCCGAGCTGGCCGGGTTCGACAGGACATTGCGGGCGCAGCGCCGCGCCACGCTGGAGATGGTCACGCGCCAGCTGTTCCCCGGCGGCGACCTGGCGCGCGCCGAGTTCTGGACCGGCCTGCGCCCCATGACGCCCGACAGCACGCCCATCGTGGGCCGCACGCCGCACAGGAACCTGTTCCTGAACACCGGCCACGGCACGCTGGGCTGGACCATGGCCTGCGGTTCGGGCCGGCTGCTGGCCGACATCGTCACCGGCCGCAAGACCGAGATCTCCACGCAGGGCCTGTCCGTGGACCGCTACCTGGGCAGCGCCCCGGCCCTGCATGCCCGGCCCGCGGCCGGCAAGGCGGCATGAGCCGCCCGGCCCGGGCGGATTTCGACCTGGCCGCGCTGCGCGCCAACTACGCCCACGCCAAGGCCGTGCACGGCGGCAAGGTGGCGGCCACGCTCAAGGCCAACGCCTATGGCCACGGGGCCGTGGAATGCGCCAGGGCCCTGGCCGGCCAGGCCGATGCCTTCGCCGTGGCCTTCGCGCAAGAGGCCATGGAGCTGCGCGAGGCCGGGCTGACCGAGCCCATCCTGGTGCTCGAAGGCGCCTTCGGCATGGACGACGTGGCGCTGGCGCAGCGGCACGGGCTGTGGCTGGTGGTGCACCAGGAGGAGCAGTTGCGCATGCTCGAATCGCTGCGCGGCGGCGGCGCCGTCCATGCCTGGCTCAAGATCGACACGGGCATGCACCGCGCCGGCGTGGCGCCCGGGCAGGCCCGGGCCCTGTGGCAGCGGCTGGCCGCCTGCGACAAGGTGGCCGGCATCACGCTGATGACGCACCTGGCCTCGGCCGACGAGCCCGGCAACCCGATGACCGGGCGCCAGCTGGCCGTGTTCGCCGATGCCACGCAGGGCCTGCCCGGGCCGCGCAGCATCGCCAACTCGGCCGGCGTCCTGGGCTGGAAGGGCGCGCACCAGGACTGGGCGCGGCCCGGCATCATGCTCTACGGCGCCGATCCGCGCGGCACGCCCTCCGACGTGCTGCAGCCCGTGATGCGCCTCGCCAGCGAGGTGTTCGTCGAGCGCTGGCTCGCGCCGGGCGAGGCCCTGGGCTACGGCGGCAGCTTCGTCGCCGACCGGCCCACGCGCGTGGGGCTGGTGGCCATGGGCTATGCCGACGGCTACCCGCGCGTCGTGCCCTCGGGCACGCCGGTGGCGGTCGATGGCCGCCTGACCCGCATCATCGGGCGCGTGGCCATGGACATGCTCACCGTCGATCTGACGGACCTGCCAGAGGCGGGGCCGGGTTCGGAAGTCGAGTTGTGGGGAAGCCAGGTGAGCGTCAACGATGTTGCTGCTGCTGCGGGGACGATTGCTTATGAGCTGCTGTGCAATGTCAAGCGGGTGCGGCGGGTGTACCTCCACCCGTAGGGTCTGGCTTTTTCGGTGGTGCGGGGTGGTTGGATGTGGCTGGCCGGGACTCGCCCCGGCGGGCGACCTACTGTCTGCGACCCCTCCGCTGCGCCGCAGGCGCATACAGAAGGGGGTGGACAGCCACACGGGCCATCGCTGCGCTCGGCCCCGCCTTCGCGGCGCGTAGCGCCCGCGCGTTCCAGGCCGAGCGCAGCGATGGCCCGTATCGCGGGTTCCCTTCTGGCCGTGCCGAGGAGCGCAGAAGCCGGGGTGGCATGGGCGTCGCAGCGCCCATGCTTTGTGAACTGACTCGCTGCGGTTGTCCGAACGGAGCGCGTCAGCGCGCAGTGAGTTCCGCAGCGCACCCCGGCTTTGAGCACCGCAGGTTGCCCGCAGCGAAGCGAAGGGACACGGACAGCAGGGTCGCCTTCTCTTTGGTGACTTTCTCTTGGCGAGACAAGAGAAAGTTACTGCGCCGCCGGGCGCACATCCCGGCCAGCCACATCCAAACCCACGACAAAGACTCAAAAAAGATAGCTGCAAGAGCAAGAGCAAGAGGGAAGGGAAAAAGGTATCTCAACTCACCCCTTGTCCGCCTTCCCCGCCGCATTGGCAAACCGGCTGAGCTGCTTGTCCACCCACCAGGGCGCGCGCCCCAGGTCCTCGGCCGCTTCCTTGCGGCGTATGGCGTTGCGCACCACGATGGAGCCCAGGTAGCGCACCGGCTCGGGCGGGAACAGGCCCAGCGGCCCGCGCGTGAGCGGGCTGCGCGTCCAGGCGTTGTCCTCGCCCAGCACCAGCGACGACAGGATCTGCCCGCCCATGTAGGTCGGCCCCACGCCGTTGCCCGAGTAGCCGAAGCCGTAGAAGACGTGCTGAGCGCCGTTCAGCCGGCCGAAGAAGGGAAAGCCGCTGACCGAGCGGTCCGACGGGCCGTTCCAGCTCGCCGTGATGGGTACGCCGCCGAGCGAGGGGAAGAAGTCGCGCAGCGCCCGCGTGAGCTGCGCCTCGTAGGGCGAGGGCTGGTCGAACACCGGCGCGATGCGGCCGCCGCGCGCGAAGGTATTGCCGCCCTTGCCCAGCATCAGCCGTCCGTCCTCGGTGCTGCGGTAGTAGTAGACGAAGGTGCGCGAGTCGAGCACCGAGACGCCGTCGGCCAGCCCGGCGGCCTGCAGCAGCGCGGGGCAGCGCTCGGTGATGACCATGTCGCTGGAGACGATGGCGATGCTGCGCTCGAACTGCGGCAGGGCCTCGGCCATCCAGGCGTTCAGGGCCAGCACCAGCTTGCCCGCCGTCACGCTGCCGCTGGGGGTGTGCACGACGGCGGGCGGGCCGGCCTCGCAGCGCAGCATGGGGCTGCGCTCGTGGATGCGTATGCCCATGGCCAGCGCCACGCGGCGCAGGCCGCGCACCAGCTTGGCCGGCTGCACGGTGGCGGCGATGGGCGAGTACCAGCCCGCGATGTTGCGCGCCGAGCCGGAGCGCCGCGCCACCTCGGCGGGCGCGAGCGCGTGGTAGGAGTCGATGCCATGGGCCTGCAGCGCCTGCACCACGGGCTCCATGGTGCCGACCTGCGCCGCCGCGGTGGCGGTGTAGAGCGTGCCGTCGCGCCGGAACTCGGCGTCTATGCCGTGCTCGCGCACGAAGTCGCCGATGGCGTCGACGGCGGCCTCGCTGGCGCGCACCAGGCGCAGCGCCTCGGCCTCGCCGAACAGGCGCCTGAGCGTGAGGAACTTGGCCGACCAGGTGAGCAGGCAGCCGCCGTTGCGTCCGCTGGCGCCCGCGCCGCACAGGTCGCGCTCCAGGATGACGATGTCGAGCTGCGGGTTGCGCTGCTTGGCCTGTATCGCCGTCCACAGGCCGGTGAAGCCGCCGCCGACGATGCAGACGTCGGCCCGCTGCGCGCCCTGCAGCGCCGGGGCCAGGTCGCCATCGCCCATCAGGGCCTGCTCAAGCCAGAAGGGTCGCATGTCCGGGTACTCCTGTTGCAATCGTTTTGATAGCTTGTGGCGCTTGATGGGTAAGCGCTAGAGGCCTGTTTCTTCATTTTTTTGTGCCCGGGTGGCGCATCAGGCGCTCGCGCAGTGGCGCAGGAAATGCGCCAGGCCGGGCGTGGCCGCGCCCTCCTGCTTGGCCGCGTCGTCCCAGCGGCGCAGGCGCAGCGCGTCCCGGGCGTAGGGCAGGGCCTCGAAGGCGCGCGCCTGGGCCTCGTCGAACGGCCCGCCCTGGAGCTGCAGGCTGCGCGCCGAATCGGGCGACAGGCCTTGCAGGTAGCCCGGCTCGCGCGTGCACAGGTAGCGCTTGGCGTCCACGTGCAGGCGGATCGGCGCCAGCGTGGCCTCGCCGAACAGGCCGCGCAGAAAGGGCAGGCAGCGGTACTGGTGCACGTCGTCCACGCCGGCGAGCGTGGGCGATCCCGGCAGGCCGTGCAGCAGGTGGCCCAGGTCGTGCAGCAGGGCGGCGGCGATGAGCGCGCTGCCCGCCCCGGCTTGCTCGGCCAGGTGGGCGGACTGCAGCGCGTGTTCGAGCTGGGTGACCGGCTCGCCATCGTACTGCGCGTGGCCGCGGGTCTCGAACAGGTGCTCGATGTCGGCGAGGCTCAGGCTCATCGCGCTCACCAGGGCAGGGAGTAGGTCTTGGTGTTGCAGAAGCTTTTCATCGCCTCCTGCACGCCTTCCTTGTAGCCCAGGCCCGAGTCCTTGATGCCGCCGAAGGGCGTGAGCTCCAGGCGGTAGCCCGGCACCTCGCGCACGTTGACGCTGCCCACGTTGAGCTCGCGCACGAAGCGCGTGATGTAGTCCAGCCGGTTGGTGCACACGGAGGACGACAGGCCGTAGGCCGTGCCGTTGGAGATGCGGATGGCCTCGTCGATGTCCTTGAAGCGGATCACGGGCGAGACGGGGCCGAAGGTCTCGTGCTTCACCACGGTCATCTCGGGCCTGACCTGGTCGAGCACCGTGGGCGCGTACAGCGCGCCGCGGCGCACGTGGCCCGCGAGCAGCCTGGCGCCGCCGGCGATGGCCTCGTCCACCACCTGCTCGAAGTGCCTGGCGGCGGGCTCGTCGATCACCGTGCCCATGTCGGTGTGCGGGTCCATGGGGTCGCCGTACTTGAGGGCCTTGGTCTTGGCGACGAGCAGCTCGACGAACTGGTCGGCCACCTTCTCGTGAACCAGCATGCGCTTGACGGCCGTGCAGCGCTGGCCCGAGTTCTTGTACGAGCCGCTGGCGGCCAGCGTGGCGGCCTCCTCCACGTCGGCGTCCTCCATCACGATGATGGGGTCGTTGCCGCCCAGCTCCAGGATCTGGCGCTTGTAGACGGACTTGCCCGCGATGTACTTGCCGATGGCCACGCCGCCGGTGAAGGTGACCAGGTCGACGTCGGGGTGGGTGAGCATCTCGTCGGCGATCTCGCGCGGGTCGCCGGTGACGATGGACAGCATCTCGGGCGGCAGGCCGGCCTCGTACAGGATGTCGGCCAGCACGTAGGCCGACAGCGGCGTCTTCTCGCTGGGCTTGAGCACCATGCGGTTGTTGGTCGCCACGGCCGGCGCCACCTTGTGGATCACCTGGTTGAGCGGGTGGTTGAACGGCGTGATGGCGGTGATCACGCCCAGCAGCGGCTCCTTGGTCGTGTAGACCTTGCGGCTCTTGCCGTGGTGCGTGAGGTCGCACGAGAACACCTGGCCGTCGTCCACCAGCGCCTGGTTGGCGGCGAACAGCAGCACGTCGGACGCGCGCCCCACCTCGTAGAGCGTGTCCTTGCGCGACAGGCCCGATTCGAGCGTGATCAGGCGCGAGATCTCGTCCAGGCGCGAGGCGATGATCTCGCCCGCGCGCATCAGGATCCGGTAGCGCTCGTAGCGCGTCAGCGTGGGCTTGTAGTCGCGCGCGATCCTGTACGCGCGGCGCACGTCCTCCAGCGTGGCCTTGGGCACGGTGGCGACGACCTCGCCCGTGTAGGGGTAGGTGACCTCGATCACCTCGTCGCGGTAGACCTTCTCGCCTGCGATGCGCAGGGCCTCGTGGCGGATCTCTGCGGGCTTGAGCTGCTGCACGGTCATGGGGCTTGTCTCCTTGGAATTCGTCGAGGACTCAGGCGGCGGCGTGGTTCAGCGCCAGGTCCAGCGCGTCGAAGTTGCGCAGGCGCCGGCCGCTCGCGATGCCGCTGACCGGGCGGTTGCAGATCAGCGGCACGCGCTGCTCGGAGATGCCGCCGTGCGAGCGCAGCGGGGCGTCGAGCCCCGACAGGTCGTGCCGGCTCGCGCTGGTGCCGAGCACGGTGCTCTGCTCGCTCACCACCACGATGTCGCCGATGCGGTCGGGCGGCAGCTCGAAGCGCGCGGCGGCCTCGGCGCGCGTGAGCACGAGCTCGACGCCGGGCAGCGCGCGGATGCGCTCTATCCACTCGGCGGCCGCGGCCTCGTCGGGCGCGTAGACGGTGGCGTACGAGCCCAGCGCGCCGTGGTGCACCACGTAGGGGTCGGTGATGGGCAGGATCACGCGCGCGCGCTCGGGGCCGTACCAGGCGTCGAGCTGGTCCTGCAGGTAGATCACCTTGGGCGCACCGTCGGCGCCGTGCTTGTCGTTCATGCCGTGGTC
>Ga0209959_101150_pt1 | contig 10697 bp, 9 predicted proteins | sample ThiBiot_300_biof_2_FD_183943 | JGI IMG/M metagenome (GOLD analysis project Ga0209959, IMG submission 183943) | Wastewater bioreactor microbial communities from Cape Town, South Africa - Thiocy_expt_300_biof (SPAdes) | ecosystem: Engineered > Bioremediation > Thiocyanate > Unclassified | place...
CGACGTCGCCGGCGTGTGCCGGCTTGCTGATCGGGGATAGTGCTCACGTGTCCACCAAGAGTTGTTGATGGGGACTAGGCTCCTATGCTCCGAGCAGGCTTTCAAGATGGTTGGACTGGACGCTCACACTGTACATAACATGCAGCGGTATGGGTGCCGGCGGACGGGCCACAGAAGCAGGAATGGCCTTTTCAGGCTGCCATTGCCACTTGGTTCGCTACCCCTCCTGCCTTGGCACGCATGCCGAGTGGGGCCACCACGCCTAACTGCTATTTCAATATTTCAAAAATTCCGTATGCCCTGCTTCGTCGACTAGATATCTCGACGATGGGTTTCTTCTTCATGTGAAATTCATCGTCTATTTGCGCAACACTCTCAGGTATATCATTGGCAAATCTAGAAAGGAACAATGATGCGGCGTTTGAAGCCAATATAATCGAAATTGGATCGATTTTCCTGCGCTCTAATTCTCGTTTTCCGCTTAACATTCGCTCCAGTGGCCTTTGCTGGTCGAGGCGGCATCCGCACAGAAGCAGCACGTCGTGCAGATCAGGCGCATTCCAGGCCGCGCAAAAGAACGCGAGCGGGTCAGTTTTAATTCGCGCAGCTGTTAGGTGCATCAAAGTTTGGTCTACAAGTCGCTTGCGAGGCCGAAAAAGGGATTCGCAACCCGTAACCGCTTCGAAGAGTGATTGACTAAAAATGGCATAACCCTCGGAGAGTGGGCGTGTAATGTCTTCCCCCGCTGTGCGCCCGCAAAGCTTGCACCGTTCAAGGTCCTCGGTCGAAAAACCTCCTTTCGTTGATCCAAATTGTGGTCCGCAATGGGCACAAGTATCCTGAATAGGGGAGTCATGCCAAGCACAATGAAGCACGCCTCTGAATTGATGCAACACACGAGAATATGCAAATCCGTAATGTTCTAAGTCTTCTGCCACGCAAAAGACGCATCTTCGTTCTGATCGTGAAAAATTCTTTGACCTGTTTCCCCAGCCTTTGTCTTGTTGAAATCTGCTAATAAAAGCATCTTCGTCTGCCTCGGCAATCAGTATGCGATTGATCGTTGCGGCGGCATGACGCAGACCGTTCCCTCGCTTTATCGGGAAAGAGCCGCTAAGCTTCTCGACATTTTTTATTATTGATCTTCGAGGGTGCTTAAATCGTCCTTCCGGCTCGATATGGTTGTGCAGAGCAAATGTGGCCGCGCAAATGGAATGGGAAGTGGCGAACAAAGGATACGCTGGCGTCATATCGAAGAAGTATGTAAATTGCGGTCGATATAAGAGAGTTATTATAGGTCCTGCTAATGCGCTAATGCGCTAATGCGCTAATGCGCCAATGCGCTAATGCGATGTCGAAGCGTGGTGCTCAATTGCCTTTTTACGCATGCTTCGACGTGATTCTTCGGCCATCCAATTACGTTGTAACCACGCTATGGGCTGATCGCCCCATTTCATAAGTGCGTCGATGTTGTGATCGGCATAGGCAGCGCCGAGTGCGTGCAACGGTCTCATCGCTGCGGATCCCCACGCTAGTGAAAGATCCACTTGCTCCACACGTTTTGCAGAGCGCCTCAAGGCGCTGATGAGACACTCGCGCCGATATGTAGTCAGAACGTCGAGAATCGCACCAGTTCGTTGAAAAAGCAGTCCAACAAGGTCGGCTGCCGGAATTTCGTCAGGCTCGGAAAAAATCGTCCAAGACCAAATCTGAGGGACCAAAACTTGCGACCAATCCTTGTCGTCAACTGCATAAGCCGGGTAAAAATCGAAAATTCCCCCTTGAGAAAAACGTCGCAAATCTTGCGAAAATTCAAGAACTTTTTGCATTCCCAAAGGATTTCCAACCAAGACAACGGGAATTCCAGCATTCAATAGCCGCAAAAATGTACTGACAAATTCTTTTCCCAGCACTGGAGAGGAGACGTTCCTTTCTTGGATCTCTTCTATGATTATCAGCCCGCATCTATGGATCGAAAGAATATGAAGCAAAAGCAACAACATCGGCCCATTCTTCGTGCGCTCTTTAAACAAAGCTATGTAATTGGTTCCAAGTAGACGATCAATCTCACGAATAATGGTTAAATACAACGTTCGTCGATTAGCATCGTCAGGCATAAAAACTCGGAGCCAAACGAGTTGCTTTAGGCTGAGCCAGCCGCACGCCTCGTTTTCTCCATGTTCTATCACTTGCGGCAACTGCCGAGTGATGCACTCAAGTGAGCGGGTTTTTGAAACGCCCGTAGGTCCTTGCACAATGGCGCCGGCCGCTCCTTCAGTGAGCTTTGGGAGTTCCTCAAGGTCATCCGTCAGATTGGTTTTTTTCGTAAGGCGCGCCATTTCAAATAGATGCCTACGATTCTCTCCAACTCGAGGGTCGCGTGTTCGCAGCGACTTTCGAAGCATGCTCTGCAGGCGCATGGCGACATCGGCGGCCGCTGTTGAAGGGACATAGAGGTCTTTGACGAGTTCTGCGTGGCTTTCCATCAAAATCGAGGGGAGCTTGAAATGCTTTAATGGATCTTCGCCAAGAGATTGATACCACTCGCTATGGGTACGCTCTTGAGGTAATCCTCGCAGTAGCGGATTTTCGTTATCGTGCACGCCTAAGTCGATTCTAATGTTCACGGGTAATTCAGACATTGAAGTTGTAGACGCAGTGCTCTATTTCCGGCCCGCGGCGCGAAGTTCGTCCATCAAGGCTTCCGCAGCTTCTGCGGCTTCGACGGCCGCCTGACTGCTCAGTGTGAAGGGCTTAGGCTCGTATGCGCCTCCAAATTGCTCGGCGGAAACTGCCGAATCTGCGCTCGCAGCGATCCGCGAAGACGGTTTTTTCTTCGTGCGGGCAAATTCGGGATTCAGTCCGAGGTTTTCATAGCGAGCCGCCTCAAGCTCGCGCGCTTTTCCCTCTGTCTTGCTTAACGCGGGCGACTTTGTGTTGCCGGCAGCCGCTTCGTTTTCTTGCGCCGCTTTCCGGGCTTTCGTTGCATCACGATTCGCCTTGCGGTTGTCCACGATCCGATGCACATCTTGTTCATCGAGATTTTCTTTAAGCGGTTCCACTAAATCTTTGTCCGAATCCGTCATAAGCAAGTGCTCACAAAGCGTCAGTTCGTTCGCGAGCGAGTCGTTCGTGCGCCGTTCCAGACAACGGAGTTGCGCGTCTCTAAAAAAGAAAATTCGAGACAAATCGTTTGGATCTATCATGGCCTCGATGTAATCGCTTTTGCCAAAAGAATCCTCGCAATAGCCAGACTCAATAAGCCATTCGCTCGAATAGACAAGTCCTTTGATTAAGCGTTCGTGGTGCCCGAATCGCGGATCAAAGAGGTAGACGCCGTCACGGTGGAGTACAGCCTCAAGTCGAGGCAAGCATTGGCTGCGCAAATCATCAAGATTTTGGGGCTCGCTTGCTGCGTATCCTCGGTTAACGTGCCACTCGTAAATGGCGCGTCGCGTTGGTTGAACATTTTCCTGTCGCATTTCGACCGTTAAAAGATGGGGAACTGGGACCTCATTGTTATGCCGCAGAATGCTGCGAATAACAAACTCCATATTGGTAAAATGTGTCCTACTGGCACTCTTGTTTTTATCCGGTTCACCACGACCTCTTTTCTTCCCTAGTGTTGAGCCGACATTTTGATGATCCGCGTGAGCATGCGCGCTGCGATGATGTGCCTCGAGCAATCCCTTCGAGGAGCCAGAATAGGATCGTACAAATTCAATTGTGACTTCAGCTGTGTTCAATGTCCTAATGCCGTTCATGCTTTTGAGTTCGCCGTTGTCGGCGCGAACTCGTTTTGCCACGCGGTGGTGCCACTCTCCTTCAACAATTGAAACGTTGTGGCGGGCGCAAAATTCGATCTTCGGAGTTCCTGCGTTATTGAGTGCCAAAAGCGACGTTAGGGTGCTAGGCGACTCGAAGCCTGAATACACCCCGAAGATATACTCAGTTTTGACGTCAAATACCACCGTTCGCCACGTGCTTGGGAGGACATCGTTGATGTTGAATCTAGACACTGGCGTTTGATCCTCGCTCGTGCTATCAATCAAAACGAGCTGCCCGGCCAACACTACGTTGTCTTTCGCTGTGCCACGTAGAGCACGGCGGCACTCCTTAAAGACACGTTCGCCCATATTGACGCGCGTTGCGTCTGCCTTTTCTTTAAGAGCGGCACTACGAAACTGTCGGAACGACGGTCGCATCAGCTGAGGCGCCAGCAAAAAACGTTCTCCGGTTTCCTTCACAGCTTCATTCCCAGGCCAGTGATCGAGACATGTGAGAAGGTAGGCTCGGCGCTCGGATACTCCCGCCTTCTTGTAGGTCCGCCAACCGCGTGCAAGCCAACGTCTATCCTGTGCAGTGCATTTGTAGCCGTTATTTGTTGACTTTCCACGACGAACGGCGTCTCGCTGTCTGCCAGGTTTGGTTTTGAAATTTTTCTCTGCGCCTTTTCCTCCGCGAATTCCAAAGGCCGGCAGATGAGCATTTCGGTGATCATTGCCAAGGAAATGCCGAAGCACTGCCTGCGTAAGTTTGCGACGAGAAATGCCGATGGCTTTCGCCTGCTGAGCAACGATCTCGTTAAACAGGCCGCACTCCAAAAGTTCGTACGCCCCCTGATCTTTAAAGATTGGCTCAATCCATAGCTTGTGCAGTTCGCGGTACTCCAACCAACCTTTTAAATTTGTACGAGAACCTACTATGTTCGATTTTGAGATCCCAGTCGCTAGCTCTTCTTCGCTAACGTACCAGTGGACCGGCTGCACGAATTCCACGAATGAATAATCTTGTGGCAAACTACTGAGCGAAATGCGCCTCGGCATGCGCAGTGCATGGTCTAAAACAGGCTTCGCGGAGAAATTCGCCCCATCTGGCTTCGCACGATTGTCGCCAGCTTTTTCTGGGCTCCGCCGCGGTGGTGGAAAAGGCAAATACCATAAAGCGTTATCGTCAGGCACGATAAGAATAACTCGTCCTTCGTCGTGATAGCCAACGTCTTTAAAGTACCTCAGCACTGATCCCATAATTGGAAGTTTCATACGTTAGAGTAATTCGTTTCGCAGTTTGGACTTGACCATCCGCGTATCGATTTGCAGCAGGCGGGACATCACAATGGGTTTTTCCATATCTATATCAATTCGACCACACCAAGCTGCAGCGCGGAAATATGTTTCCCGATCTTTCTCGTCGAGTCGAGTGAGGCGTGCAGCATGCTCCTTTGCGTCGCTCACAGTTGCTTCATGTGCCACATCCATAAACGCGCTGCCGTAGTCGAGGAATCGGGACGAGTCTTTCAAGGTGAGGTATTCGCTTCGTAGTGGGCATAGAGCATCTAAATTCGCGGCCAAAACCCCGTTGAAATGACTGCCATCGATAACCACGTGCTTTCCGCCGACACTATGGCTGTAAAGCTGCTCCATCAATATTCGTTCTTTCATGCGCTCCCGATTCGGAGCGGACTCCAGCAAGCCGCGCGGTTTGCAACTCCAGTGGATGAGGCGGTTAGTCGACCAGTGGCCAGTGCCCAAGGTAAAATCGATCGTCGCAACGAACGGAATTTTTGTTCCTGGGTAAACTCCGTGGTTGATGCCGGCATCTTTGGCGATCTCGAGGAGTCCGGGCACTGTCCCAAGTTGCCGATCGAGGTCAGGATTTATTCCCGAAGCTGGATGCCGGTGTGGATAGGGCCAGGCGGGATGCTGCTCCCGTACCTCGGTGACTCCTAGCCATACAGCTACATTCGCGGTCGTGTGCTCTAGACCGGAGAGCAGTTGAAGCGCGCGGGTATGCAACGGGTTGGGCCAAGAGTACTGATTGGATACAGGTGAAGATGCCCTCCGCCGAATGCGGATCCACGATTGGTATGTTTCCATTCGCCCCGAGCCGCACCCATTGGCAATGCTCGAGTCGAGTTTTTTTTGGCTCATCGCGCGACTCATGCGAAGAGACCTTTCCACTTGTGCGGAGCAACAGGAGCCTCCCCTGCTTGCCCAGAGAAAAAATGGGTGCGCGCGGTCTGATGGGCGATTACCAAATTGCCACGCACGCAGACGACACAGCGAAGCTGATGTTTCATAGATAAGCTGCTCGGACGCAAAATTAGAGAAAACGATGCGCCGGTGATTCCAAAAGGCGAGCATCGGCCTTGACCCGTGCCGCTTGGGCAGCTAACCTATGGGTGTCTACTCCGTTTCGGTTATGCCGTGCGGGCAAGAGCCATCAGACTCGCGAGGGTTTGATGGTTTTTGTTTTTTTAAGTTTTCAGTCTGTTTTTCACTCCCTTTGAATCAGATCTTGTCTTTCTGAAGTGAAAAATTAGTATGGCTCTTCAGCCGGCTGACTGGTTTTGGAGTTTCGGACTACATCGCTCCTCAGCCAGTGCCCGACATCTTTAGTCGACCAAGCAGTTATATTCTGAGAGATTTTCTGAGGGGCGGGAAAGGTCCCCGCTCTCACTTTTCTCCATAAAGTGGAGTGCGAAAATGGGAGGCGCTGCAATAGTGTTTTCTCTCTTATGTAGGCTCTGTCCGGGAATTGCGACTTTTCGGATGTACCGGAACTAGAAAAACTTCTTCCGCACGCGACACAGAAATCGTCGCCGTAGATGAGTGCTGGGTGAGTCGTTGACATGCGCTGGTACGGGGTGAAACAACCTGCAGTGTCAGCTGGTTTTATCTGACATCAAAATTTTTTTGCTTGTCGAAAAGTTTTGCTTGGCAGGGTAGTTACTTTGCCTGGCAAAGTTGTCGTCAAAGTGCTGAACGCTCTTCCATCTCGTCGAACTCCTTGAGATATTTCAATACTGTTGATCGTGCCAGCGCGCCGCCTTCTTGAAGCAACAAAGCGTAGATTTGGTCTGCCGCGGCACTACGTGACTTGTAGGCGGAGCTTCTGTACAGAGCGTGGATTCGTCGACGCTGGGGCAGGTAGATCGCCGCGCGGGCCTCTGCCCCTGCTTGGGCGGCCAACTTTCTTTCCTGTTTGTGACTCGTCCCAGCAACCGCCAATGTGCTCGCACGGCAGATTTCGCCGGCGATTTCCATCAGCTGTTCGAATTGAGGTACAAGACCGACAACGTATTCGGCCCATGCTCGCCGAAGGACTTCGGGAGAACGTTTATGCCCGAAATCGGTTTCTGGTGCCGCCAGGACCATGTACTCTCCGATCCCACCGCCCATTCGAAGGTGCAACTGTCCCTTCCACAGTGCTAGGACAGCCAGCATTTCGGAGTTCGTAGCGGGTCGATCCTTCACATCAATCTGATCAACCGTCTGGATCCACAGGTTCAAATCGCCTGCCTGCCAGCGCAGATGGTATGCGCGCTCCGCTAATGTCGGTTGTCCCTCGCCATTGGTGTCGATTTCTTCTAGACTGCACCGAAGAATCTCGATGGCCGATAGCTGAAGCTTTTCCTCTATAAAACACGCAACCCGATGAAGCTTTTCAAGCGAAAAATCGCCGATGACCTTGACGGCGCTTTTGAGAGCCTGCTGCGCTTCGAAGCCATAACCAATTACATATAATCCTTTCCTATCAGGCCGAATGTTTTCGAGCAATGATGGGGTCGAATGCAGCAGGCTCTGCAACTCTTGCTGTGCTTGCCGCTCCTGCTCAATCAACGTTGGGTTAATAAAAAAATCTTGGTAGTGAGACTGAGGCAAAACACCCCCCCGAGGCAGGAACTAAAAAATCAAAAACTATTTGATGAGCGGCCCGTCATTGCCAATTGAATGAAAGCTGTACTTGAGTGCTCGGGCTACGGCTTGGTGGAAGGGCGTTTTCTAAAGCCTCCGGCGCGTGGATTCGAAGCCACCTGAAGTGCAGCGCGCAGGCCGACATAATTTCCAATCTGCCGTAGTGAGGATGATTCTGCACAACCTGCTTGAGCGTGGAAAGCGAATGTTCGAGTCGCCGAGCCCGTTTGTAGTATGTCCAATGTGCGACAAGCGCCTTGTCCTTTCTTAACCAATGGGTGATCTCATACTCGGTCAAAGTGACTTCCTTTAAAATCTGTGTTTTAAGGTCGCAAGTTTCAAAAGCGTCGTACAGCGCTTGCGGCGCCCTTGTAAGCCTCGGAGTCAAAATTGCAGGGGGAAAAAGTTCAGCCAACGGTAAGCGCGTCGCGGCATGCGAATACTCATCCTCTAAATTACCTCGTTGGGTCGCTCCAATCCAGGCAAAAGCCATTGCCCACGGCAGCGGGTTGTATTGCGCAGTTTTAAACAGAGGGCTCAGCCAGTTTCTTTGATTAACCCACGCGACGTCAACCGCGGGCAAATCGCTAAAATATGCGCTTGCAAGGGCTGCCAAATGCTTGGATTCATCGGTGCGAAGCTTTATTTCGCTTCGACAAAATCCTGCTGCTCGACACCGACTCCTAAGCATCACTTGCAAAACGGTAGTGTCTAGGGCGTTTTTTCCGACGATCCATGAAATGACTTCATAAAGTCTATGGAGTTTTAGAAAATTCTCTGTAGAAACCACATCTAATTTCGCGTCGGCTGCAAAGTACTCCGGAAGAGCCCATCCGACGTTACGACTATTCTGTTCAATATGAGACAGTATTGAGAAGTGCAAATCACACACCCATACGCCTGGATATTGATGGGAAGTTCTCCAGTAGGTGAAATGGCTGCGGGCTAGGCTCTCATCCACGCATCTTGGGCACCATTTCAAGAGCCGAGCACTCTCGGGGCTGCAGTTCAAGCCGGATGCCGCTCGACTCGCGGCCGAGTTGCTCGAGAGCTTGCACGCGCTTAAGAGTTCACGGCGTCGCACCTCGGGTAGAAGCGGAATGTAAGCACCCAGCAGGCTCCGAAATCGAAGAGTGGATTCGTGGGTTGGAATTACCCCCTTCGATGCGAGCGTGAGGCTAGATAGAGCGGAGGGCACAGCAACGTGCCTGGCCTCCCGGCGGCCGAACAGGTGCGCATCCAGCGAAGGCTCGCCAGACCCGTTTGCATGAAGCACGAGGCGCGCGTATATGCTGTAGATGGTCTCGTCGTCGAAAACGGAGGGAAAGAACGCCGCAGGCATGACTGCATTCGCGTTGGCTAGGTCACCGCTCGTGCAAGCTCGGACGCGCTGTCGTTGTGAGCGAAGGATGGGTTCTGCGGGGCGCTCTTGAGCACGGCGGGGCAGGAGCCGTCGACGCCAGCGAGCGACTTGTCGCCGCCTTCCTTCACAAAATCGAGCAAGCGAGTGAAGCGCAAGCCCTTGCGCACGTCAGTGTCCAAGATCAGTTCGGCCCCGCCCGGATACGCCTCGATGTCGCGCACAAGGATGAGCAGGTGGCTAGTGATGTCGTCTGTCGATTTCGTTGCGCTGCACAGGCCAATGGCCTCTTTCTCGGGATGGGTGATCATCGCGTCAGCGTAACCGCGAAGTGCGGACGTCGCTGAGAACAGGGTTGCACGCGTATGAAGGCAGGCACCGGCCGGGCGGTTTTGTGAATCGTCGCCGTGCTGTCGCACAATAGCCGATCGGCTGCGGTCTGCGTAGTCGCAGAGGCTGCCAGCACGGCAGCAGCTGCCAGAAGCACACAGAACCCAGCCGACTTCGCGGCGAGATCGCAAGAGAAACGAACCGCGTCGGCAGCGAACCAGAGCATGTTTTCAGATTCGGGAGTGGGTAACGGATCGTAGCGGGCTCACGGTCGCTTAAACCGCTTCGCCAGCAGCGCTCCTTTCCGCTTCCCTTTGATCCAGTCCGTGCCGCGCATACCTGCCCGGTAGGCACCGTCCAATCGCTTCATTCGAGTGAGCTTTCGTTCTTCAAGTAGCGAGCGCCTTTGAACTTCTTCAAGTTCGGTCCGCGTCGCACGTTGTTCATCAGGCGCCAGAACCACTGGCGCGGAATCTTGCCCGTAATCGACGGCGGGTAGTCGTAGCGATACATGTCATCAGGCTCCCGCTGGATGGACGCATCGAAGGTGGGCTGAAGGTAAGTCTGCAGGCCCCATCGGATGTTGTTTAGCAACTCGGCAAGCCACGTGCTGTAGTAGAGAAAATAGTTCTCGGCCAAGTGGTTGCGAAAGTCATCAAGAGCCAGAGGCAACATCTCATCGTCGACTTGGTACCCGTGATCCTTGAGCGCTGAGGCAGCGATCCCTGAAACGCCCGTTAACCGCGACAGGTTGTGCTTTGAATGATTGCCGGAGATCGTGATGAGAACAAGGTTGGAGATCGACAACTTCGCCTGCAGGTCGAGGGTCGGGAGCCACAGGCTGACCGTCGGCTTGGCATCCAGCCACTCCTCGAGCTCGATCACCGCTCGTGCAAGCTCGGACGCGCTGCCGTTGTGATCAAAGGATGGGTTCTGCGCGGCGCTCTTGAGGACAGCGAGGCAAGAACCGCTAACGCCAGTGAGCGACTTGTCGCCGCCTTCTTTCACAAAATCGAGCAAGCGAATGAGGAACAAGTCCTTGTGCACGCCAGTGTCGAAGATCAGCTCGGCCTCGCCTGGATACGCCTTGACGTCGCGCACGTGGAAGATCAGGTGATTGGCGATGTCGTCGATCGCTTCCATTGCGATGCATAGGCCAATGGCCTCCTTTTCGGGATGGGTGGTCATCGCGTCAGCGTAACCGCGAAGCGCGGCCGTCGCTGAGCACTGGGTCCAGTCGTCCAAGAAGAGGCGGGGCAAGCCCAGACGTTGGTTAGAGAGTCATCCAACCGATGTCCGTGCTGTTGATT
>Ga0209959_101151_pt1 | contig 10674 bp, 11 predicted proteins | sample ThiBiot_300_biof_2_FD_183943 | JGI IMG/M metagenome (GOLD analysis project Ga0209959, IMG submission 183943) | Wastewater bioreactor microbial communities from Cape Town, South Africa - Thiocy_expt_300_biof (SPAdes) | ecosystem: Engineered > Bioremediation > Thiocyanate > Unclassified | place...
GGCGAGCTGGACGAGCTCGCCGGCGCTCTTCACATGCAGTGATGGATGCGCCACCAGGACATAGGCCGCATCGGCCACCATCGCGATCGGCTTGAGGTCCTTCAACGGATCGAAGGGCAGCTTGTCGGGCAAGTGGGGCAGGACCGTGGTCACCGTGTCGGAGGCCAGCAGCAGCATGGTGCCGTCGGGACGGGCGCGGGCCACCGACTCGCCGCCGATCACGCCTTGCACGCCCACCTTGTTCTCCACCACGAAAGGCGTACCGCGCGCCTTCTGCAGCGCCTCGGCCAAACTGCGGCCAAGCACATCGGGGGCGGTACCGGGCGCATTGGTGACGATCAGCCTGACCGGCGAGGCGCCATACCCGGACTGAGCGTGGGCGGCCGTTGCGCCGACTACAGCGAGAGCAGCGGCCAGCAACCCGGCCAGGCGACCCGTCTTTCGTGACCATACGGTTGGCATGAGGCACCTCGTCGATGTCGAGGGCCCCAGTCTAGAGTAGCGTCGCCGCCACTGTCAAACACTTGTTTCATACAAATGTTTTGCAAATCCGGATGAGCTGGCGATGGATCAACTCTCAGGTTTTTCCGCTGACGCCCCCATACCGCCCACCAGGAAACGCAGCAGCGAAGAGCGCATCTCCTCCAGGTTGGACGCATCGGCCTCGCCGCCTGAAATACGCTTCAGCCGATTCCCCTTGCCCCTGTCGCTGAGCGAGAGCACGACCCCGCTCACCATGAAGGTGTAGCGCCAGAACATCTCCTTCATCGGGATCTCCGGCGAAGCGGCATGGAATGCGGAAACGAACATCTTGGCCATCGGATCGAAATGCTTCGCGATGATCCGCTGTGTCATCGGCGACGGCGAGAGCCGGTGCTTGAGGATCAACTGGGCCAGCAGCATGCCTTCCGTATCGGCCCCCTCCCCTACGTAAGGATCGATGAAGACCGCCACGATATCGGCCATCCGGGGCTTGCGCTTCCTGCCCGCGGCTTCTTCGAGGATGGTTTGCAGCGCCGTGAGGCGGCGCTTGTTGATGCGCGCCGAAAGCTCTCCGAATACGGTCTCGGCCAGCGCGTCCTTGCCGCCGAAATAGTAGTTGACCGCGGCCACGTTGACCCCCGCGTGCGAGGTCAGCTGCCGCACGGGTACGTTATCGACGCCCTGGGCGGCGAACAGCTCGATCGCCGAATCGATCATGCGCTGCTTGGCCGCGGGGTCGGGTTTCTTCGTAGTACCGGTCATTCGATCCCTTGCGAAAAGGCCAGTATAAACGTGCGTTTGAAACGGCGACTCGACAGGCACGCCTCTTGCTGCCGAGTAGCTTTCCGGAGGCCTGACCATGAAGAACCGCCCATCCGAACCGGTGGCCAAGCCCGCCGACGTCGGCAGGAAGATGCCGGGCGAGGTGCCGCCCGCAGCAGGTAAGCCGCCGTCGCGCCGGGGTCGCGATCCCGACCAGGCCTGAAGTCTCGTCAGTCTTCCTCGTCTTTCCCGCTGCGCCGGCGTTGGGTCGGGAAGGGTTTTCATGGTCGGCTCCTGTCGAGTTGCCGTGCCAGGCAGCAGCTTTCGTGCCCGGACGGCAGCGCAGGATCCGCCCCGCCCGCTCAATCGAGAGAGATCGCATTGCGTGCGATGATTGGCCGCCAGCGGTCCAGTTCCCGTGCGATGTAGTCGCTAAACGCCGCTGGCCCGAGATCGGCCGGGTCCATGCCCTGGGAACGGTAGTAGTCGACGACCTTGGGATCGCGCAATGCGGCAGCTACGGCCGCATGGATGGCCTGCAATACGGCGGGCGGCGTGGCGGCGGGTGCCGCGAGGCCGAACCAGCCTATGGGATCGAAGTCGATGCCCTGTTCCTTCAGCGTGGGGATCTGCGCCAGCATGGGGGTGCGGCGAGGCCCCACGATCGCGACGGCGTCGATCTTGCCGGACTTGATGAAAGGCGCCACGGCGAGCGGCGGCAGCACGGCCATCTGCACGTCGTTGGCGATCAGGGCGGAAACGATCTGCGGCGAGCCGGCATAGGGCGCGTGCGGAACATCGCCGCCGCTTAGCGCAACCAGGTAGGCCATCGCCAGGCGACGCATAGGCCATCCTGCGGGAAGGATCGCGCATCGCCACCAGCAGATCCGCGGCGCGTCCGGCATGCACCGCCGTACTAGCCACCAGCACGGTGGGCGTCTCGGCCACCATCGCCACCGGCGCCAGGTCGCGCAGCGGGTCATAGGGCATCTTCTTGTACAACAGCGCGTTGGTGGCCAGGGGCCCGGCTGGTGCCAGCACGAGCGTGTATCCATCGGGCTCGGCGCGGGCCACCGCGCCCGCGCCTATCATGCCCGCCGCCCCGGCCCGGTTCTCGACCACGACCACCTGACCCGAGGTCTTCTGCACGTTCTCGAAGATCAGCCTGGCCAGCGTATCCGGAACCGAACCCGGACCGTAGGGCACGATCACGCGGACATTCTTCCGCGGCCACGCCTGCGCATGCGCGAAGCCGCTGCTCATCGCGCAAAGCGCGGCCACGAGGGCGATTGCGATTTTCATGTTGTCTCCTTTCTGTCGATGGGGTGCCGTGGGCGCTTAGCTCGCGGACCGCAGCGATGACCATTCCTGCGCGGTGCGTCCCAGATTGCCGAAGCGGGCGAACGCCCATCGCATGGTCTGGCTTTCCCCTTTCCATGGCGGACTGTCGCCCAGATGCAGCCAGAGGCGGGATCGGGATCATCCTCGTAGGCGGTCCTGCCATGCACCACGGTGAAGTTGTTCAGCAGTTGCACGTCGCCCGGTTCGAACGCCATGTGTAGCGCCATGTCCGGACGCCTGACTACCGAGTCGAAGCAATCGAGCGCGGCCCGCTCCGCGTCCTCGAGCGGGGTACCGAGCTTGGCCGCCGCGCCTTCTATATAGGACCTGGCATAGCGGCAGCTGACCCGCGCGCCGTGCCGGACGAAGACGGGGATACGCGGCGAGGCAGGCGCCTCTTGCGGCCATTGCTCGCCCTTGCGATCGTAGGGAAACCCTCGCTCCAGCACCTCCATGTGCTCCGGATGGTCGGCAAGCAGCGCGTTGTAAACCGCCGGTGTGCTAACGATGGTGCTGGCACCTCCCGACATGGCCTTGTTGACGCACAGCAGCGCGACGACGTCGGTCGGGTCGCAGTGATAGTTCAGGTCGGCGCGGCTCTGGTATCCCCGGGCGTTGCTGCGATGGGCCTCGGCCGAATAGTCGAACCGCACGCCCTTGTCGGTGACGGGGCACAACAGGTCGCCCTCGGCGTTCTGAGTCAATCCGGTACCCAGCAACGCGCCCAGCATCCAGAAAGCCAGCCCGGCCTTGTCTCCCAGTTCGCGCACCGGCACGCCGCGCAGCAGCACGAATCCGCGGGTGCCCAACTCCCGCTTCACCTCGCGCATCAGCATGGCGAGCGGAACCAGATGACGGGCCACCCACTCGGGCGTCGCGCGCGCCAGGTCCTGGCCGTCGAATTCCCGAGCCGCTCGCGCCAGGCAGCCGGCCTGCTCATCGCTCAAGTGATGCAGCCAGGATCGATCGTGCTCGAAATCCGCCGCCTTCCAAACCGCGGGCCCTTCCGCGGGAACTCGGCAAGCCGCCGCAAGCGTGTCAGTCATGTCGTTTCACCGAAGCATCCAATGGAGCCGCAGTGTTCCATCGCCGCCGGGGCTGAGTAAATTGAATTGATAGCGGTTAGTATTAACCAAAGGTTAATCGAGGGAATCCACGTGAATCTGCGCCAGATAGAAGTGTTCCGGGCCATCATGCAGACCGGCTCGGTCAAGGGCGCAGCCGAACTCCTGCACGTTTCTCCACCCGCAGTCAGCAAATTGTTGGCCACGGCAGAACGCCGCTCGGGATTGCGCCTGTTCGAACGCGCGAAGGGACGACTCATCGCCACACCGGAGGCCACTCAGCTATACGAGCAGGTCGACCGCATGTGGGCAGGCGTCGAGCGCATCCGCGTCATGACCGAGGAACTGCGCAACCCCACGGCGGGATCGCTGCGCCTTGCCATCTCGCCCAGCCTGGGCGCGACAGTGGTGCCCCAAGCCGCGGACCTCGGCCTGTCGCTCAGCCCGCAGGATCACCCCAGCCTCCAGGTCCTCAGTCGCTACCCCTGCGGGCTGGTCTGCGTCATGCCCGCGGGCCACGCACTGGCGCGCAAGGAAACGGTACGCGCCTCGGACCTGCGGGACCATCGCGTCATCTCCTTTCCACAGGCGCTGCTGTATGGCGTCACGCCGCAGGACCTGTACGGGCGCTACGCCGCGCAGATCCAGACCGGCATCGAGGTGCGCTCGGGGCAGACCGCCTGCTGGTTCAGCCTGGCGGGCGGCGGCGTCGCCATCGTCGATGCCACCGCGGTGGCGGGAGCCGCCTTTCCCGGCCTGGTGGTGCGCCCCTACCAATGCCGAGCCCGGCTCGAACTGCGCCTGCTGCGCCATCGACATCGCCCCCTGTCCAAGCTGGCCGAGACCTTCTGCGCCACCTTCGACCAGACGTGGAACCGCCTGCTGGGAGGTCGTTCCCGCTCATCTGTAGCAAAATAGCGCCCATGCGGCCGCGCGCCGCGCCTCTCGAACACCCGGATTTCCCCATGCCCGTCATCACCTGCATCGAAGACCTGCGCCAGCTCGCCCGAAAGCGCGTCCCGCGCGCGTTCTACGACTATGCCGACAGCGGTTCCTACACCGAGAGCACCTATCGCGCCAACGCCGACGACCTGGCCGCCATCAAGTTGCGCCAGCGCGTCGCGGTCAACGTCGACAACCGCTCCACCCGCAGCACCCTGCTCGGCCAGGAGGTCAGCATGCCGGTGGCGATCTCCCCCACCGGGCTCACGGGCATGCAATGGGCCGACGGGGAAATCCTGGGCGCGCAGGCCGCCGAGCAGTTCGGCATCCCGTTCACGCTGTCCACGATGAGCATCTGTTCGATCGAGGACGTGGCCGCCGCCACCATCCAGCCCTTCTGGTTCCAGCTCTATGTGATGCGCGACCGCGAGTTCATCGCCGACCTGATCCGGCGCGCCAAGGCGGCCCGGTGCTCGGCCCTGGTGCTGACCCTGGACCTGCAGATACTCGGCCAGCGCCACAAGGACCTGAAGAACGGCATGACGGTGCCGCTGCGCCCCACGCTGGCCAACCTGCTGGACCTGGCCAGCAGGCCCGCCTGGGCGCTGCGCATGCTGGGCGCCCGGCGCAAGACCTTCGGCAACCTGGCCGGCTACGTCAAGGACGCCGACGGCATCAACAGCCTGGCCCGCTGGACCGCCCGCCAGTTCGATCCCACGCTGTCCTGGAAAGACGTGGAGTGGATCAAGCAGCAATGGGGCGGCAAGCTCATCCTGAAAGGCATCCTGGACCCCGAGGACGCGCGCATCGCCGCCTCGTGCGGCGCGGATGCCATCGTGGTCAGCAACCACGGCGGCCGCCAGCTCGACGGCGCGCTGTCGTCCATTGCCGCGCTGCCCGCGATCGTCGAGGCGGTCGGCGACCGCACCGAGGTCCTGTTCGACGGTGGCGTGCGCAGCGGGCAGGACGTGCTCAAGGCCCTGGCCCTGGGCGCGCGCGGCGCGATGATAGGCCGCGCCTTCCTGTACGGACTGGGCGCCATGGGGCGTCCGGGCGTCGATGCCACGCTTGGTATCATCCAGCGCGAACTGGACGTCAGCATGGCCTTGACCGGTACGCGCACCATAGCCGAGATCGGCCCCGACATCCTGATCCGCCCCTGACGAGAGCCCAACCCCACCCACCCGTCCTGGAGAATCCCATGAAGGTCCTGTTGCCCGGCCTGGCGGCCGCCCTGCTCCTGGTGTCCGGCTGCGCCACCACCGAGGAAACCAATTCGGCCATACTGGCGCGCTGGATAGGCCAGTCCACCGACGCGTTCTTTTCCCAATACGGACCGCCGCAACGCTCGTACAAACTCAACGACGGCAGCTCGGTCTACAACTGGCGCGGCGGCGAGAAAAGCATCCAGCACGCCGCGCAGTACCGCGACGTACCGCGCGACAAGGATTCCAAGAAGACCGACCGTGTAATGGTCTCGCCGGCCCGCACCGAAGAACTGTTCTGCGAATTGCAGATCAACGCCGGCGCCAACGGCAGCATCACCGCCATCCAGACCACGCGCGAATCGTCCGGCGCCGGGTTCAGCTTCTCGCGCTGCGCCGAACTGTTCGACAAGCGCTAGCCGCGGCGCCCCGGCGTCAGAGCACCGGCGCGAACAGCCGCGCCACGTGCATGACGACACGGGGCAGCAGGGGCACGGCGTCCCATTCGCCCTGCTCCACCTCCTTGGCCTGCGCGAAATCGGCCAGCAGCATGGCCTGCGCCTGGGCCGCGAAGGCCGGGCTGACGGTCAGCACGCTCAGTTCGAAGTTGAGCCGGAACGAACGGTTGTCCAGGTTGGCGCTGCCCACCGCCACCGTGTCATCATCGATCAGCATGACCTTCTGGTGCAGGAATCCCGGCTGGTAGCGGTAGATCCGCACGCCGGCGCGCACCGCCTCGTAGGTGTGGAACAGCGACGCCTGGTAGACCATGAAGTGATCGGGCCGGCACGGCAGCAGCACCCGCACGTCCACGCCGCGCAGCACCGCCAGCCGGAGCGCGGACTGCACGGCCGAATCGGGCACGAAATAGGGCGAAGTCAGCCAAATGCGCCGCCGCGCCGCCTGGATGGCCTGGGCCATGAACAGCGAGCCGGTCTCCTGGTGGTCGGCCGGGCCGCTGGCGATGGTCAGGCAGGTCATGTCGCCGGGCGATTCCTCGGGCATGGCCAGCTCGGGCAGGGTCTGCGTGACCCAGTACCAGTCTTCGCTGAACGTACGCTGGATCTGCGCCACGACGGGCCCGGCCAGGCGTATGTGGGTATCCCGCCACGGCGACAGGCGCGGATTGCCGCCCAGGTAATCCTCGCCCACGTTGTGGCCGCCGACGAAGGCCACCTGCCCGTCGACCACGACGATCTTGCGGTGGTTGCGAAAATTCAGCTGGAAGCGGTTGCTGACGCGGCCCACCGAGAATGCATGGATCTGCACGCCGCCCGCCCGCAGCGACTCGACGTAGCGGCGCGCCAGCGCGTGGCTGCCGATGCCATCGTACAGGAAATGGACCTTGACGCCCGCGGCGGCGCGCTCGAGCAGGCGCCGGTGCAGCTCGCGCCCCAGCGGATCATCGCGAACGATGAAGAACTGGATCAGGACGTAGCGCCGCGCCTGGTCGATGGCCTCGAAGATCGCATCGAAGGTCTGCTGGCCGTTCTCCAGCAGGCCGACCTGGTTGCCGACCAGGAAGCGGCGGCCCATCAATCGGTCCAGCGCCAGGAAGCGCCGCAGCGCCGGTTCCGTCGCGGCGTCGCGGCGCGCGGCCACGGTCAGTTGCGACTGGTTGACGTCGGCCTCGGTACGCGCGCGGGCCCGCGCGCTGTTGAAACGGTGCTCGTCCACGTAGCCGGCGAAGCGGCTGCGGCCCAGGAACAGATAGGGAATCAGCGTCAGGTAGGGCACGGAAACCAGCGCCACCGCCCAGGCCACCGCGCCCTGCGAGGTACGGGTGTTCATGATCGCGTGGCACGCGGCGATGACGCCCAGCACGTGAAGGGTGGCGACCTCCAGACCGATCGACAGCAGACTTTCCGCCATGTTGGCGACCTCCCGGTATCAGTCGTCGCGGTTCGGATCGAGACCGGGGAACAACACTTCGGTGAAGCCGAACTTCGAGAAATCCTCGATGCGCGACGGGTACAGGCGTCCGATCAGGTGGTCGCATTCATGCTGGACCACGCGTGCGTGGAAGCCGTCGGCCACGCGATCGATGGGGACGCCGGCGGGATCGACGCCGGTGTAGCGGATGGCAACGTATCGGGGTACCGCCCCGCGCAGGCCCGGCACCGAGAGACAGCCTTCCCACCCCTCTTCCTTTTCTTCGGACAGGGGCGTGATGACGGGATTGATGAGTATGGTGCGCGGCACGGCGGGGGCATCGGGATAGCGCTCGCTGCTGTCGAAGCCGAAGATCACCACCTGCAGGTCGACGCCGATCTGGGGCGCGGCCAGCCCCACGCCGCCGGCGGCCTCCATCGTATCGAACATGTCCTGGATCAGCGCGTCGAGCGCCGGAGTGCCTGTCTCCTGGACCGGCTTGGCGACGCGCAGCAGGCGTTCGTCGCCCATCTTCAATATTTCGCGGATCATGGAACTGCCCTGGAACGGTCCTGCCGGGCCCTTTGCCCGGGGGGTGCCTATCCGGATTGTGCCAGATCGGCACCGCCGCGACGCCCGCCGCCGTCCTGCCACGGCGGCGGGTGGACGCTCAGGCGTCGGCCTTGATGCCGGCCTGCCGGATCAATTGCGTGGTGGCGACCGCCTCGTCCTGGACAAAACCCGCGAACTGCGCCTGCGCCATCGGCGCGGGTTCGGCGCCCAGGGCCTCGATCCGGCCGCGCACGTCGTCGGCCCCCAGCGACTTGACCGTATCGTCGTGCAGCCGCGCGACCACCGGCCCAGGCGTGCGCGCGGGCAGGAACAGCCCCACCCAGAAGCGGTGGTCGGCATCGGCGAAACCGGCCTCGGCCGTCGTGGGCACGTCGGGCAGCACGGGCGAGCGGCGCGGCGCGCCTATGGCCAGCGCGGCCAGGCGCTTGTCGCGGATGAACGGCACCGCCACCGCCAGCGGCGCGACGAACCAGTCGAGCAGCCCGCTCATGACGTCCGTGAGGGCCTGCGGCGTCCCCTTGTAGGGCACGTGGGTGACGGTGATACCGGTGGCGATGCGGAATTTCTCGCCGGCGATGTGCGAGGCGCTGCCGTTGCCCGAGGAGCCGTACATGAACTTGCCCGGCGCGGCGCGCGCCTTGTCGACCAGATCGCGCAGCGACCGGAAGCCCTTGTCGGGCGCCACCACGATGACGTTGGGCATGGACGCCAGCATGGTCACCGGGATGAAATCCTTGATGGTGTCGTACTTCAGGCCCGGATACAGCGCGGCGTTGGCGACGTGGCCCGCGGAGTGGATGAGCGCGGTATAGCCGTCGGGCTGCGCCGAGGCCACCTGCGTGGCGCCTATGGTGCCGCCCGCCCCGGGCCGGTTGTCGACGATGACGGGCTGGCCCAGCGATTGCTGCAATCGGTCGGACAGCAGGCGCCCGATGACGTCGGTGGTGGAACCGGCGGTGAACGGGATGACCAGCCGTACCGGCCGGGCCGGATAGGCCGCCTCGGCCAGCACGCGGCCCGGTAGCACGGTGGCGGCGCCGGCCAGGGCCGCCCATTTGAACAAGTCTCGGCGTTGGGTATTCATGTTGTGTCTCCTCGGTGGTTCATCGGGATCGTGCGTCGGCGTCAGGCCGCCAGCACCAGGCGCTGCGGCGAACCGTCCAGCGTCCGGCGGTAGGCCTCGACCGCGCGCTCCAGCGGCAGCACGCAGGCCTCTTCGACCGGAAAGGCGCGCAGCGCCCCCGACTCGAAATCCGGCAGCAGTTCGCGCAGGACGCCGGCGCTACGGCTGGCGTCGAGCTTCAGGCTGTCCACGCCCAGCATCTGCAGGTTGCGCCGGTAGAAAGCCATGATGTCGAAGGGCACCACGCGTTCCGGCGACGAGATCAGGATCTGGCTGCCGCCCGTGCGCAGCGCCTCGAGCGTCGCGGCGAAGTACGGCGAACCGACGGTGTTGTAGGCGATGTCCACGCCCTGCCCGTCGGTAAGCGCCAGGATGCGCGCGGCCAGGTCGGGTCGGGTGCCGTCCAGCAGCTCGACGGAGCCGGACGCGTGGCCTTCATAGCGGCCGGCATGGCGTTCCACGCCTATCACCGATGCGCCCAGGCGCGAGGCCAGCTGTATCGCGGCCTGGCCGACCTTGCCGTGGGCGCCCAGCACCAGCACCGTCTGTCCCGGGCCGCGCAGCCCAGCCCGCCGCCATCCCTCGTGGGCGGTGACGAAGGGCACGCCCGCGGTGGCCGCCGAGGCCATGGGCATGGCGTCGGGCTTGCGCACCAGCGCCGCCACCGGCAGCACCAGGTGGCTGGCGTGGGTACCGTCCCGGGTGATGCCCAGGTCGCCTCCGGTGCCCCAGACCTCCACGCCCAGCCACTCGCCCGGCCCGGCCACCACCTTGCCCGCGTAGTCGCGGCCGGGCGTGCGTGGCCAGACGGCGTAGGGCATCATGCCCATGGCCGCCTTCACGTCGCTGGGGTTGATGGCCGCCGCCCGAACCTCCACGATGGCGTGGCCGGGAGGCGGCGCCGACAGGGCGCCGCGGGCGATGTCCAGCGGCAGCGACTCGGGGGTATCGCCGCGCGCCAGCAGGCGCAAGGCACGGGTTTCAATCTGCATGATTGCGTTCTCCATGATGTGGGCCCTAGCGCAGCGGCGGGACCGGCATGCGCGTCTCGCCCGGTTCGAGCTTGAGTTCCACGTCGAGCCGGTAGCCGCCGGCGCCGTCGGGCATGAAATCCCTCAGCAGCGACCCCACCGCGCCGAAGGCGGCGTCCTCGTAGGCATAGGGGTCCAGGGCGTCGAAGATCTGCGTGGTCAGCACCTTGTGGCCCGGTGCCGCCGCGATGAAATGCAGGTGGGCCGGCCGCATGTGGCCGCGCCCCTGCAAGGCCAGCAGTTCGCCGCACGGGCCGTCTATGGGCACGCCATAGCCC
>Ga0209959_101153_pt1 | contig 10664 bp, 10 predicted proteins | sample ThiBiot_300_biof_2_FD_183943 | JGI IMG/M metagenome (GOLD analysis project Ga0209959, IMG submission 183943) | Wastewater bioreactor microbial communities from Cape Town, South Africa - Thiocy_expt_300_biof (SPAdes) | ecosystem: Engineered > Bioremediation > Thiocyanate > Unclassified | place...
ACACCGATCCGCTCATGTACCAGGGCGGCAGCGACGACTTCCTGGGCCCCCGCGACGACGTGGCCGTGCCGTCCGAGGCCATGGGCATCGACTTCGAGGCCGAGATCGCCGTCGTCACGGGCGACGTGAGGATGGGCGCCAGTCCCGAGCAGGCGCTCGACGGCATACGCCTGGTGATGCTGGCCAACGACTGGTCCCTGCGCAACCTGATCCCGGCCGAGCTGGCCAAGGGCTTCGGCTTCTTCCAGTCCAAGCCCGCCACAGCGTTCAGCCCCGTGGCGGTCACGCCGGACGAGCTGGGCGACGCCTGGGAGGGCGGGCGCGTGCACCTCACGCTGCAATCGACCTGGAACGGCCGCAAGGTCGGCATGTGCGACGCGGGGCCCGAGATGACCTTCCACTTCGGCCAGCTCATCGCCCACATCGCCAAAACGCGCAACGTGCGCGCCGGCTCCATCGTGGGCAGCGGCACGGTGAGCAACAAGGACTGGACCCGGGGCTACAGCTGCATTGCGGAGAAGCGCTGCATCGAGACCATCCAGGACGGGCAGCCCAGCACGGAGTTCATGCAATACGGCGACACCATCCGCATCGAGATGAAGGGCCGGGACGGGCAGAGCCTGTTCGGCGCCATCGAGCAGACCGTCGCGGAGCCGGCCTGATGCGGCGGCTGCACGCGGTGCTGCGGTGCCTGGCGCTGGCGTGCGCCTTCGTCCTGCCCGGCCTGGGATGGGCGGCGGATTGCCCGCCGCAGGCGCAGTTTCCCGACCCTTCCACCATCCCCCGGTCCCTGCGCGACGCGCGCGACCGCGGCATGCTCTGGCGCGTGGAGCAGGACGGGCGCACGAGCTGGCTGTACGGCACCGCCCATGTGGCCGAGCGCGAATGGATGTTTCCCGGTCCCACGGTCGTCGCGGCCCTGCGCGGCGTGGACAGCGTGGCGCTGGAGCTGAACCTGCTCGACCCCGCCGTGATGGCGGCGCTGCGGCAGGCCGTGGCCGCCCGCCCCGATGCGCCGCCGCTGCCGCCCGGCCTGGCGGGGCGCCTGGAGGCCCAGGTGCGCGCCGCCTGCGCGGGCCCCGAGCTGCAGGCCATGCGCCCCGAGATGCAGGTGTTCACGCTGCTCAGCCTGGCGGCGCGCCGCCAGGGGCTGGACCCGGCCTATGGCATCGACATGGCGCTGGCCGGCATGGCCGTGGGCCTGCGCAAGCCGCTGCTGTCGCTGGAGACCCCGGCCCAGCAGATCAGCGAAATGGTCTCCGACGACCCGGCGCGCGTGGCAGAGCGCGTCGCCGCCGGCCTGGATCACCTGGAGCGCGGCGATGCCGGCCAGGTGCTGACGACCCTGGCCTACGCCTGGGCCGACGGCCGGCTGAACCTGCTGGAGAACTACCCCGTGTGGTGCGCCTGCGTGGAGAGCGCGGCCGAGCGCGCCGAGTACGAGCGCATGGTCGATGGACGCAACCCCGCCATGGCGGACGCCATCGCCGCGCAGCACCGCGCCGGCCGGTCCGTCTTCGCCGCCGTGGGCGCGCTGCACATGGCCGGCCCGGGAGGGCTGCCGGCGCTGCTGGAGAAACGGGGCTTTCGCGTGCAGCGCGTTCCGTTCGTGCCGGCGCCGTAGGGGATTGCAAGCAAAATAGGCTTCCAGCGCTTGATGGACAAGCGCTGGAAGCTATATTTTTAGGAGTAATTGCGTGTCAGGCCACGCGTGCGGCCTCGACCTCGACCAGGCAGTCGTAGAACGTCGGCCCCGCGCCCATGTCCGTCAGGGCCTGGCTCGTGATCTCGTTGACGTTGGTGCCGCCATGCCCCAGCTTGCGCCACCAGATCCCCAGGCCGTTGACCACGCCGGGGCGCGCGCGCCCGTTGAGCGTGGCGTGGCATTCGTAGCTGCCGCGGTTGTTGAACACGCGCACCAGGGCGCCGTCGGCGATGCCGCGCGCGGCGGCGTCGTCGGGGTGCAGCTCCAGCAGCGGGCGGCCCTCGATGTCGCGCAGGCTTTGCAGGCTCACGAAGGTGGAGTTGAGGAAGTTGCGCGCCGGCGGCGAGATCATGGCCAGCGGGTAGGCGGCCGAGCTGCCCACCGCCTCGTGGTTGGGCACGTGGCCGGGCAGCGGGTCCAGGCCCTGCCGGGCAAGGCGCTCGCTGTAGAACTCGCAGCGGCCCGAGGGCGTGGGAAAGCCCCCTTCGGCAAACGGGGCGTCGGGCACGGGCAGCGGGGCGAAGCCGTCGTCGAGCAGCTTCTGGAAATCCACGGCCTCGCCATAGGCCTGGCGGCACAGCTGCTCGTCCGTGTCGGCGAAGCAGGGTTCGGCGAAGCCCATGCGCGCCGCCAGGTCGCGGAAGATCTGCGCGTTGCTGCGCGCCTGGCCCTGCGGCGCAATGGCCGGGCGGTTGAGCAGCACGTCCGTGTGGCCGTAGGCCAGGTGCACGTCCCAGTGCTCCAGCTGCGTGGTGGCGGGCAGGATGTAGTCGGCGTAGTCGGCCGTGTCGGTCTGGAAATGCTCCAGCACCACGGTGAACAGATCCTCGCGCGCGAAGCCCCGCGCCACCCTGGGCGAGTCGGGCGCCACGGCCACGGGGTTGCTGTTGTAGACCACCAGGGCCTCGATCTTCGGGCCGAAGGCGGGCGAGGATGCGCGCAGCAGGTCGTCGCCTATGGTCACCATGTTGATGGTGCGCGGCGCGCGGCCGGCCAGCAGCTCGGGGCGCTGCAGCCGCGCGCGGTCCACGGGAAACGTGCCCGAGCTCGACAGCAGCACGCCGCCCGCGCGCTGGCGCCACGCGCCCGTGAGCGCGGGCAGGCAGGCAATGGCGCGCACCGCGTTGCCGCCGCCATGCACGCGCTGCACGCCGTAGTTCAGGCGGATGGCGGCGGGCTTCGTCGTGCCATAGTCGCGCGCCAGGCGGCGGATCTGCTCCACGGGGAGGCCGCAGACCTCGGCTGCGCGCTCGGGCGGGAATGCGAGCGCGCGTTCGCGCAGCTGCGGCCAGCCCAGCGTGTGGCGGGTGATGTAGTCGTGGTCCAGCCAGTCGTTTTCGATCAGCTCGTGCATCAGCGCCAGGGCCAGCGCGGCGTCGGTGCCGGGGCGCAGCTGCAGGTGCTCGTGGCATTTCTCGGCGGTCTCGGTGCGGCGCGGGTCTATGCACACCAGGCGCGCGCCATCGCGCTTGGCCTGCTGGGCGATGCGCCAGAAGTGCAGGTTGCTGCCTATGGAGTTGCTGCCCCAGATCAGGATGAGCCTGGCTTCCGCGAAGAACTCCACCTTCATGCCCACCTTGCCGCCCAGCGTGTGGACGAGCCCCTCGCCGCCCGCCGTGGAGCAGATGCTGCGGTGGAGCAGCGACGCGCCCAGGCGGTGGAAGAAGCGCCGGTCCATGCTTTCGCCCTGCACCAGGCCCATGGTGCCCGCGTAGCTGTAGGGCACGATGGCCTGCGCGTCGCGCGCGGCGATCGCGCCCAGGCGCCGGGCGATGTCGTCCAGCGCCTCGTCCCACGGCACGGGCGCGAATTGGCCGCTGCCCTTGGGGCCGGTGCGCTTCAAGGGCGTGAGGATGCGGTCCGCGTGGTGCGTGCGCTCGGCATAGCGCGACACCTTGGCGCACAGCACGCCGCCCGTCTGCGCGTGCGCCGGGTTGCCCTGCACGCGCACGGCGCGGCCGTTCTCCACGGTGGTCAGCAGGGCGCAGGTGTCGGGGCAGTCATGCGGGCAGGCGCCGCGCACCAGCTGAGGCGCCGGCACGGCCGCTGCGGGGGAGGTAGGGGCGTTCATCGTGCGTTCGTTCTCGGACCGGCCTGCGCAGGCCAGGGTGGCAGCTTATCCGCAACGGGGCCGCCGCGCACGGGCTGGCGCAGGAATATCGCAGTCATGCCGCGGTGAATCCATCACATCCGTGGTGCTTTGCAGATGGAATACTTGGCCCATCTTCACCCCAAGGACTTCCCATGAACCAGACACCAGCCGCCATCGGCGCCATGCGTTCCGTGCTCTACATGCCCGGCGACAAGGAGCGCGCGCTCCAGAAGATCCCCGGCCTCGCGGCCGACGTGGTCGTGCTCGACCTGGAGGACGCGGTCGCGCCCGAGAAGAAGGCCGAGGCGCGCGAGCGCATCGTGCAGGCGCTGGCCGAGCCCGCGAACGCAGGGCGCGCCCTGGTGGTGCGCACCAACGGCGTGGACACGCCCGAGTTCGCCGCCGACCTGCAGGCCGTGGCCCGCGCGCGCCCGGCGGCCGTCTTGATTCCCAAGTACGAGACCCTGGAAGCGCTGCAGGCGCTGCGCGACGGCCTGCGCGCGGCGGGCGCGCCGGGCCTGCCCGTCTGGGCCATGGTCGAGACGCCGCTGGGCATCGCCGACATCGCCTGCCTGGCCGACGCCAACCAGGCGCCCGGCGAGGCCTACCCGTTGACCACGCTGGTGATCGGTACCAACGACATCGCCCGCCTCACCGGCACGCGCATGGACGACGGCCGCAGGCACATGCTGGCATGGCTTTCCACCGTGCTCATCCACGCCAAGGCGCGCGGCCTGCGCGTGCTGGACGGCGTGTACAACGACTTCTCGGACGCGGAAGGCTTCGCGCGCGAGGCCGCGCAGGCGCGCGCCATGGGCTTCGACGGCAAGACGCTGATCCACCCCTCGCAGATCGAGCCCGCGAACGCTGCGTTTGCGCCCACGCCCGAGGAGCGCGCCTGGGCCGAGAAGGTGGTGCAGGCCTTCGCCCTGCCGGAGAACCAGGGCCGCGGCGCGATCAAGCTCGACGGAGGCATGGCGGAGTTGCTGCACCTGGAGATCGCGCGGCGCCTGCTGGTTGCCGGCTGAACCCCGCTGCAACAAGGACCGCTACCTGCAGCTCCTTCGCGAGGCGCTGGAGCCCTTCCGCTGAAGGGCGCGGAGAAGCCGGCGCCATGCTGCAGTGCAAATAAGCCCCTGGTGGCGCGGGGTCGGGGGCCGGGCTAGACTGACCGGCTCGTAAGGACGCACACCATGAAAGTTATCGATTCCATCGCTGCTGCAGCGCCCGTCATCGCCGCCGTGCGGCGCGACATCCATGCCCACCCCGAGCTGTGCTTCAAGGAGGAGCGCACGGCCGACGTGATCGCGGCCAAGCTGACCGAGTGGGGCATCCCCATCCACCGCGGCCTGGGCACCACGGGCGTGGTGGGCATCGTGCACGGCCGCGACGGCGGCGCCTGCGGCCGCGCCGTGGGCCTGCGCGCCGACATCGACGCCCTGCCCATGCAGGAGTTCAACACCTTCGCCCACGCCAGCAAGCATGCGGGCAAGATGCACGCCTGCGGCCATGACGGCCACACGGCCATGCTGCTGGCTGCGGCGCAGCATTTCTCCAGGCATCGCGACTTCGACGGCACGGTCTACCTGATCTTCCAGCCGGCCGAGGAGGGCGGCGGCGGCGCGCGCGAGATGATCAAGGACGGCCTGTTCGAGCGCTTCCCCATGCAGGCCGTGTTCGGCATGCACAACTGGCCCGGCATGCCCACGGGCAGCTTCGCCGTGAGCCCCGGGCCGGTGATGGCGTCGAGCAACGAGTTCAAGATCACCATCCACGGCAAGGGCAGCCACGGGGCCATGCCGCACCTGGGCATAGACCCCGTGCCCGTGGCCTGCCAGATGGTGCAGGCCTTCCAGACCATCATCAGCCGCAACAAGAAGCCCATCGAGGCAGGCGTGATCTCCGTCACCATGATCCAGGCGGGCGAGGCCACCAACGTGGTGCCCGACTTCTGCGTGCTGCAGGGCACGGTGCGCACCTTCTCCATCGAACTGCTGGACATGATCGAGCGGCGCATGCGCCAGGTGGCCGAGCACACCTGCGCGGCGTTCGAGGCCACGTGCGAGTTCGGGTTCGTGCGCAACTACCCGCCCACGGTGAACTCCGCGGCCGAGGCCGAGTTCGCGCGCCGCGTGATGGCTGGCATCGTGGGCGAGGACAAGGTGCTGGCGCAGGAGCCCACGGGCGGGGCCGAGGACTTCTCCTTCATGCTGCAGGCCAAGCCGGGCGCCTACGTCTTCATCGCCAACGGCGACGGCACGCACCGCGACATGGGCCATGGCGCCGGCCCCTGCACGCTGCACAACCCGAGCTACGACTTCAACGACGCGCTGATCCCGCTGGGCGGCACCTACTGGGTGGAGCTGGCGCGCCAGTGGCTGGCGCAGCCGACGGCATGAGGGTGGCATAAAAAAGAACGGTCGTTCACATGTTGGCTACACTGCGGGTTTTTGATGAGGAGACCCGCATGTCCGACCTGAACGCCGCCTTCGAGGCCGCCGTCGCCAACTCCAAGCTGCTGACCGAGCGCCCCGACAACCCCACGCTGCTGAAGATCTACGCCCTGTACAAGCAGGCCACGGCGGGCGACAACGCCGAGAAGAAGCCGAGCTTCTCCGACGTCGTGGGCCGCGCCAAATGGGACGCCTGGGAAAAGCTCAAGGGCACGGCCAGCGACGCTGCCAAGCAGCAGTACATCGACCTCATCGAATCGCTGCGCGGCTGAAGTTACGGCGGCGCCAGGGCCTTGAGCGCCTCCTCGCGCCCGGGCCGTGGCATCTTCGCCAGGGCCCGCACGGCCGCATGAAAGCGCGGCCAGTCGCGCCCCTCGCGCTCGAACAGCGCCACGAAGGCCGGCACCAGGTCGTCGTAGGCGCCCTGCGCCGCGAAGCTGGCGTTGTTGGCCTCGCGCACCCACTGGTCCAGGGGCGCCAGCTGCGCTGGCGGCGTGTGCGCCGCCAGCCAGCGCGAGCGCAGCAGCGCATAGTCGGCATGGAATTGCTGCATTGCTTCTAATTTCATAGCTGCAAGGGCAGTGTGGTCGGGCGTTGGATCGCTATTTTGTTCATAAATGGCCGCAAGGCGCTCGCGCGTGGCGCGCGTGAGGGCGCGGAACTGCGCGCGGCGCTGCTCGCTGGCGGCGAACTGTGCGCGCACCGCGGGCGTGGCATGCCGCTCCAGCCAGCGCTGCACGCCCAGGCGCTCCACGGCCGTGGCGTAGGACTCGTTGAACGCCGTGTCGCCCTCGGCATAGACCTGCTGGTGCGCCAGCTCGTGGAACAGCAGGCGCACGAAGTCTCCCTCGGGCCAGGCGATGAAGGTGGACAGCAGCGGATCGCCGCCCAGCCAGTTGCTGTAGCCCAGCGTGGAATACGCGGGCACGCCGTACACGTTCACCTCCAGCCCCGTGGCAGCCAGCCGGGCGGCCTCGGCGCGGGCGTCGGCCTCGCCGAAGTAGCCGCGGTAGCCTATGCAGCCGGTGACGGGAAAGCACCAGCGGTGGAGCTCAAGCGAATAGGGCCCGGCCGCCACCACGTTCCACACGGCCGCGCGGCGGTCCAGGCGCGCGTAGCGCCGGTAGCTGGCGTTGTCGGGCAGGGCCAGGTCGGTGACGGCGAAGGCGCGCGCCTTCCGGGCCAGCTCCAGCCGCGCGCGCAGCGGCGCCGGGGTGTCCGGGCTGTCGATCCATTCCTGCACGGGGCGGGCTGCCTGCAGCAGCGCCAGGTGCCCGCGCAGCGACTGCCAGTAGTAGCCGGGCGTGCCGCCCGAATGCGCGCAGCCCGAGAGAAGCAGGGCGAGCAGCGGGATGAGGAGTGATGAGGCGATGCGTTGCATGACGGTTGCAGAATACCGCCATGCCAGACACCACCGACACAGGCCTGTTCACCGACGACGGCGGCCACGCGCGCTGCTTCTGGTGCCGCGCCTCGCCGCTGTACCGCCACTACCACGACCATGAATGGGGCTTTCCCGTGGCGGACGAGCGCCGCCTGTTCGAGAAGCTCTGCCTGGAGGGTTTCCAGGCGGGCCTCTCCTGGATCACCATCCTGAACAAGCGCGAGGCCTTCCGCGCGGCGATGGCGAACTTCGAGGCCGAGGAGCTGGCGCGCTTCGGCCCGGCCGAGGTCGAGTGCCTGATGGGCATTGCTGCCATCGTGCGCCACCGCGGCAAGATCGAATCGGCCATCAACAACGCGCGGCGCGTGCTCGAACTGCGCGGCGAGTTCGGCTCGCTGGCCGCCTACGTCTGGCGCTATGCGCCGCAGGCCGCGCAGGACAGGCCCGGGCGCATGACGCTCGAAGCCGTGCGCGCGCTCACCACCAGCGCGGCGTCGGCGGCGCTGTCCAAGGACCTGAAGAAACGGGGCTTCAGCTTCGTCGGCCCCACGACCATGTACGCCTTCATGCAGGCCATGGGGCTGGTCAACGACCACATCGAGGGCTGCGGCGCGCGTGCCGCGGCGCAAGCGGCGCGGGCCGCATTTGCGCCGCCCCAATGAGAAATGGCCCCCACGCTCCGCCGCTGCGCGGGTCGCTGCCCCCCGAGGGGGCCGCTTTTCATCTTGGGGCGGCCCGGCAATGAAAAACAGCCCTCCGAGGAGGGCTGCCCGCGTTGCCACCGGGTGGCGGCGAATCAGCCGTGGCGCTTGCCCGGGTTCTTCTTGCTGCGCGTGGCCGTGCCGCGCTCCAGGCTCACGCGCTGGCCGCGGCCGTGCGTGGCCACGGGCATGCCGGGCATGGGGGTGGGACGGGGGGTGCGCTTGCGATCGGCTTCGGTGACGATTTTGTTGCCCATGATGGCTCCTGCAATGAATGAACGGTGAAAACCCCGTATTAGGCCATACCCGTGGGCTCCCCTGGTCCGCGGACTGCCTTGGTGCTCCCAATAGAGTAGCTGGGAGCGCTTGGTGGATAAGCGCTTCATGCCGATTTGACGTATGCTGCATTGCGGCCTACCCTCACGCGGGGCCGCGCGCTTTCGGCCGGGGCTGCACCCCCGTGTCGGCCTTGGCCGATTGACGGGGCTGCGCGCGGCCTCCAAGAATCGCGTTTGCCAAAAGGTAGGAGGGCGTTTCGTGAAGCATCTGCTCAATTCCCTGGAATCCAGCCTGGCGCAGTCGCCGGTCGGCATCGCCGTGGAACTGCCCGGCGGCCTGCGCCTGGGCAATGCCAATGCCGACCTGCGCCTGCGCTTTCGCGACCGCATGGCGGTCGTGGCGCTGGCCATGGGCGAGATCGGCAACGTGGGCGCGGCCATCGTCGAGGGCCGCGTGGCGCTGGAGGGCAGCATGCGCCAGCTCATGGCGGCCGCGGCGGCCATGCTGCGCTCCGATCCGGCGCGCGACGAGCAGGTGGCCTGGTGGCGGCGCGTGCTGCTGCGCGCGCGCTCCATGGCTGCCCACACGCGGGTCCGGGACGCGCAGCACATCCAGTACCACTACGACCTGTCCGACGATTTCTATGCCCTGTGGCTGGACCCGCGGCGCGTCTATTCCTGCGCCTATTTCCGCGCGGACGGCATGACCCTGGCCCAGGCGCAGGAGGCCAAGCTCGACCACATCTGCCGCAAGCTCATGCTGCGCCCCGGCGAGCGGTTCCTGGACATAGGCGCGGGCTGGGGCGGCCTGCTGCTGTGGGCCGCCGAGCATTACGGCGTGGACGCCACGGGCATCACCCTGTCGCGCAACCAGCATGCCCACGTGCAGCGGCTCATCGAGGAGCGCGGCCTGCAGGGCCGGGTGCGCATGCAGCTGCTCGACTACCGCGTGCTGCAGGTGCCCGAGCCCTTCGACAAGATCGCCTCGGTCGGCATGTTCGAACATGTGGGCCATGCGCAGATGGGGCATTACTTCGCCACCGTGCACCGCCTGCTGCGCCCCGGCGGCCTGCTGATGAACCACGGCATCACGGCCGGCGGGCTGGACAACTCCGCCGGCCTGGGCGCGGGCATGGGCGACTTCATCGAGCGCTACATCTTCCCCGGCGGCGAGCTGATGCACGTGAGCCGGGCCTTGCAGGAGATGGCGCGCGCCGGACTGGAAATGGTGGACACGGAGAACCTGCGACCGCACTACGCGCGCACGCTGTGGGCCTGGTCGGATGGGCTGGAGGCCCACCTGGACGAGGCGCGCCGCATCCTCGTGGACCAGCATGGACAGGAGCAGGGCGAGAAGGCCCTGCGCGCCTACCGCCTGTACCTGGCGGGCTGCGCGCTGGCGTTCGAGCATGGCTGGATCGCGCTGCACCAGATACTGGCCGCGCGCCCCACGGGCGAGGTCGCGGCGGGGGCGCTCGCGGGCGCGCAGTCCGACTATCCCTTCAACCGCGCCTACATGTACGAAGATAGGGCCGCGGCGCACGCCGCCGCGCCCTGATCCTTTTTCGAGGACATTCAGATGCTCTTCAAATTCAAATCCCGCGCCACGGCCGACCTCATCATGCTCGAACCCAATGGCCGGCAGCTGCTGGAAATCATCGGCAAGACGCCCGACCCCCACGGCATCGTGACCGCGGCGCAGATCCCCGCCGCCATCGCCGCCCTGGAGGCCGCCGTGGCCGCCGACGAGGCGAATGCCGGCGCACCCGCCGAGGAGGCCGAAGGCGCCGACGACGGGCAGCAGCCCCCGCGCGACACCGTGCGGCTGCGCCAGCGCGCGGCGCCGTTCATCGACATGCTGCGCCGCAGCGCCGCCGAAGACCACGACGTGGTCTGGTGAGCGGCGCCCCCGGGCGCGCGGGTCAATCGACCTTGGCGCCCGAGGCCTTGACCACCTGCGCCCACTTGCGGTGCTCGCTGTCGATCAGGCCGGCGAACTCGGCCGGCGTGTTGCCGCCGGGGATGGCGCCCTGGGCCAGCAGCCGCTCCTT
>Ga0209959_101160_pt1 | contig 10596 bp, 6 predicted proteins | sample ThiBiot_300_biof_2_FD_183943 | JGI IMG/M metagenome (GOLD analysis project Ga0209959, IMG submission 183943) | Wastewater bioreactor microbial communities from Cape Town, South Africa - Thiocy_expt_300_biof (SPAdes) | ecosystem: Engineered > Bioremediation > Thiocyanate > Unclassified | place...
CATTCGTTGGGCTCGACGTGCTGGAGTTCGCTGGAACCTGCCAGACGATGCTGAACGAACCGCTGGCGTGATCCACCATGTCGCCCACGTCGCAGGTCACGGTGCCCGCTGGCGCCTGCACGCAACTCGCTCCGGAAGCACTCACGAATGTTGCGTCGAGATAATCGGCAGCATTGGGCTGGGAGGCGGCCCCGCCGGTCTTGACGGACTGCGGCGCCTTGACGACGACCTGGCCATTGAACACCATGACACCGCTGGTATTGCCATAGTTATAGGTGTAGGCGACGTTGTCGCCGGGCTTGGAACTGGTGGGTCCGGTTGCCGCCATCGAGAGCCCGGCAAAGAACGGAGCGATGGAGTCGACATAGATTTCGCCCGAGTGCCCGCCTGCGGAGCAGCCCGCGGCGATGATTTCCACCGTCACCACATCGCCCACATCGAGCAGGCCGCTGCCCGGAGCCACGTCGATCGCCTGCCAGCCCGTGTACTGGTAGCCTCCCACGGTTTGCCATGGAATGCCCGGCTGCGCGGCGAAATTGAACGTGTAGAACAGCGAGCGGTTCTTGGTCTTGTTGCGCACTTCGACGTAAAAGTACGCTTGGTCCGAGTAACCGTGGCCCCCGTCCTGAATCACGGGAGCAACGGCCATGCGCAGGTGGATCTTGCCGTCGGATGGGTCCACGTCGGCCAGTGTCATCGTGGCCTCTTGGTTGATGCCGGCCGCACGATAGTTATTTCCCCGCGCATTGATGCGGGCGCTGTAGCTGCCTTTGAAAGGAATCGAGAGCACACCACTGGGCGCATCGGGTGCTGGAGCAGTGCCGGGCGGGGCACTGACCACCGCATTCACCGGTGTGTTTCCCGGTGCTTGCAGATTCAGATGCGACTTCTGGGTCGGAGGAAATGTGGCGATACCGTTATTGCTGTAGTTCGTTACCGTCCATCCGGAAAAATCTCCGGTCTCGAAATCACCATTGGTGAAACCCGCGTGCGCCAGCGGCGCCGCCAGCAGCGCGGCCGCCAGCCCCATGCGGCGAGTGGCCGCCCCCTTTCCCGGCAGCCACCTGCGGGCCGCCGCCCGCAGGTTCTGCACTGCATTGATGATGTTCATCGACACTCCTTTTCTCTGATCGCGCAAGCCAACAGGCGTCGCCATGGCATGGATGGCGGGTTTGTGAGGCTAGCCGCCGAAAGGGCCGCAAATCTGAGCGAACCTAAGCGTCGGAGAGTCCAGGAGGTTCAAGAAATATTGGCCACTAGCGCTTATGCATAAAGCGTATGCAGCTATCGTATTGATAGTTAAATGGGTCGATCGAACCGCAGGCGGACGGGTGCGCCGCCGCCTGCCGCCCGGCGCGCCGCCGGTGCCGCTGTCGCCGCAGGACGTGCGCGTGCTGCGCTGCCTGATGCCGCCTGCGCCGCAACGTGCATGCCGCCAGTGGGCAGGAGCTGCCGCTGCCCTCGAACAGGTCGTCGTAGAGGCGGCTCTGGAGGGTGAAGCGGGTGCCGAGCAGAAGCAGCCGTTTCAGGCCGCGCCCCTGTGCCTCGCGGCGCACGGCCTGGGCGATGTGCAGCCACGGAACGGGCAGGCGCGGGGCCACTCGTGCATACACCTCGTGCAGCGTGTTGGACGGGCAGATGACGAAGTCCGCGCCGCTGGCGTGCAGCTTGGCGATGGAGCGGGTCAGCAGGTCAGCCCACTTGTCGTGGCGGTCGGCTCCCACGTTGACGTGCTCGGCCAGCGAGAAGCTGTGCAGCGTGATCTCGGGGTGCCGGTGCCCGCCCAGGCGTTTGTCCGCCAGCGCGCAGATCTGCCGATAGACCAGCGCCGCGCCTTCAGCCGTGACGGCTGCGATACCGATGTGTTTCATGGGCTGGCATTGTCACCTTCGGCTTGGAGAGCGCGCGGGAGCGCACCGCCCGCAGGCCCGGCAGTGCGGTCAGGGCCAGGCCCCATTCGCCCAGGGTGGGGATGGCGGCGGGGTTCACGGGCACGGTGGTCCATTCGGAAATTCATGATAAAAACAGCCTCCAGCGCTTGTACAGCAATTGCAGTTAGCTATTAATTCGGTAGTTCCAGCCGCAACCGCACCGGCTCTCCGGCCGATGCCAGCGCCGCGCTGCCACCCAGCTTCTCTGCGATGCGCCGCACCAGGTACAGTCCCAGGCCCGATCCGGGCTGGCCCTGGGCTGCCTGGCCGCGGAAGTAGCGCTCGAACAGGCGGGCCTGTTCCTCGGGCGGGATGGCGGGGCCGGGGTTTTCCACGTCGATGCGCAGGCGCGCGCCGTCGCGGCGGGTGCCGATGCGCACCTGTGCACCCTCGGGCGCGTGGCGGTCGGCGTTGGCGAGCAGGTTGCGCAGGGCGATGCGCAGCAGCGCAGCATCGGTGGCGACGTGGCGCGTGCCTTCGCCGTGGGCGCAGGCGATGCGGCCGGGGGCGAAGTCCTGGTGCAGCTCGTCGATCAGGGCGTGCAGGTCGCACGGGGCCAGTTGGGGTTCGGCCAGGGGTTCGGCCATGCGGTCGTCGGCCAGACAGTCGTCCACCAGGGTTAGCAGGCGCTGGGTGGCGGAGCGGATGTTGTGGCTGCGCGCCAGGGTTTTCTCCGGTGGGGCGTTCAGGTTGCGCGCGAGCTGCTGGGCGCTGGTGTCGATGACGGCCAGCGGCGTGCGGAATTCATGCGACACCATGGCGACGAAGTCGCGCTGCTCCTGGCGCACGCGGCGCTCCAGTTCCAGCGCCTGCAGCAGTTCGCCCTCGCGGCGCTGGCGCTGGGCCAGCTCGGCTTCGAGCCGTATCTGCTGGCGCTCGCGCGCGCGGCGCTGGCGTTCGTGGCTGCCGATGATCCACAGACTCAGCAGCACCATGTGGACCATGGTGCCCAGCGCGGAGGCGTGCTCGGTGAGCGCGTTGATGAGCAGCAGGCCCAGGTTGCGCAGAAAGCTGGTGAGCACGCCCGCGTAGAAGATGCCGAAGGCCGCCAGGAAGAAGCGTGCGGGCGGGTGGCCGCGCCGCAGCAGCCACAGTGCCAGGCCAGTGAATACGGCAATGAGCAGCAGCGACAGCAGCTGCACCGGCACCACGCCCAGACTAAAGCGGCCAAGCAGCACGGCCAGCGCGCCGAAGGCGGCGACGGCGGCACTGATGCCCGTCAGCGCGCGCGCCGTGCGCGGCATGACCTGCGCCAGCGCCAGTTGGCCGCAGGACATGCGCACGGCCACAGCCACGGCGCAGGCAATGCCCAGGCCCAGCAGCCGGTCGCTCCACGCGGCGGGCAGGCCGGTGATTTGCTGCACCAGCCCGAGCGTGAGCACTTCGTTGAGCACGCAGGTGCCGATGTAGGCCAGGAACAGCCCGGCCAGCGGCGCGCGCGTGACGCGCCAGAACAGGCTGTGCAGGCAGATCAGCAGCAGGTAGAAGCCGAAGTACAGGCCGAAGTACAGGCCCTCGCGCCGGGTGTGGTTGTCGAACGCGAGGCGCTGCCAGACCTGCAGCCGCGTGGTGGCCGCGTTGCGCGTGGACAGGCGCACGAGCACGGTGTGCTCGCCGGCCTGGGGGATGTCCAGCTCCACGGCGGCGCTGCGGAAGTCCATGGGCCAGCGGCTGCGCGGCACCTCCTCGCCACTGGCGCCCGCCAGGCGCCAGTCACCGCCTGGCTGGGGCTGGTACACGCGCACGTCGTCCAGCAGGGCGTTGTTGGCCAGCAGCACCCAGGGGCCGGGCTGCGGCGCTTGCAGGTGCAGGCGCAGCCAGACGGCGGCATCGGTGTAGCCCGCGTTCAGGTCGCCGGGCAGCGCGGTCCAGCCGGGGGCCTGGGCTGCCTGCGAGGCGCCCAGCAGGCCCGTGGGGTCGTCCAGCCGCTCCAGGTGGCCCGCAGCGGCGAGTTTGGGCGCGTCCAGTCGCAGCGGCGCCTGCGCGTGCGCCCATGGCAGGGCCAGAAGCAGCAGCGCAAGGGCGGCGATCAGTGCACGATAATTTGGCATCCAGCGAGATTACCTTTCCACAGCATGATCGACGTGATCCTTCTCGAAGACGAACCCGTGCTGCGCAGCGAGCTGGGCGAGTTCCTGGAGCAGGTCGGCTACGCGCCGCAGTGCGTGGCGAGCCTGGCGGAGTGGGAGCGACATTTCGACGCGCGCCGCCACCGGCTGGCCGTCATCGACATCGGCCTGCCCGACGGCAGCGGCCTGGCGCTCATCCAGCGGCTGCGCCAGGGCGGGCAGCAGGTGGGCATCGTGGTCTTTTCCGCACATAACACCAGCGCCGACCGCGTGGGCGGCCTGGTCACGGGCGCCGACCACTACCTGGGCAAGGGCTGCGACTTGGACGAGCTGGAGGCGGTGCTGGCCGCGCTGGCGCGCCGCCTGGGGCTGCAGCGGCGCGAGGCGCGCTGGCGGCTGGAGCTGGGTGCGGGCCGCCTGCTGCCGCCCGGCGCGCCGCCGGTGCCGCTGTCGCCGCAGGACGTGCGCGTGCTGCGCTGCCTGATGCGCGCGGCAGGCGAGAGCGTAAGCCGCAGCCAGGTCGTGCAGGCGCTGGGCGGCGACGTACTGGATTACGACCAGCGCCGCCTGGATACGCAGATGCGCCGCCTGCGCCGCAACGTGCATGCCGCCAGCGGGCAGGAGCTGCCGGTGCGCACGCTGCGTGGCAACGGCTACTGCTTCTACGAAGCCGCCGCCGTGGCGGAGTGATGAAGCTGCTCGAACGGCAGCTGCTGCTTGACCAGGATGACGGTGCACGGCGCGTCGCGCGCCACGCGGATCGGCACGGTGTCGATGAAGCGCTGCAGCTGCAGCCCGTGCGTGGCCGCGCCCAGGATCATCATGCCCACACGGTTGCCCTCGGCGTAGCGCACCAGGGCCTGGGCCACGTCGCCGGCCTCCAGCACGTGGTAGCTGGCGCTGTGGCGCGACAGGTCCAGTCCCGCAGCCCATTGCTTGAGGCGCGCCAGGTGCGTGCGGTGCAGCATGGTCTCGCTGCGCGCGCTGTCCGACGTGCTGCTGGCCGAGGGCGAGATCACCGTCACGCAGGCCAGGCGCGCGCCGGGGCGTATGCCCAGCGAGCGGGCCGCCGCCTCGCGTAGCGAGTACAGCGTGGCGTCCGTCACGTCGTCGTGCGGCACGGCCACCATGACGATGGGCACCTGCTCGATCTGGCGCGCGGGCAGCGGGCTGGGCTGGTAGTGCATGCCCGCGGCTTTGATCCAGCGCTTGAAATGCACGGCCAGGCCGAAGGCGAGGTGCGCGGCCGAGGGGTAGCGCTGCGCGGCCTCGGGTTCCAGGCAGCGCAGGATCACCTCCTGCAGCCATTCGGGCAGGTCGGGGCGGTGCTGGCGCGGCGGCGCGGGCGTCATCCACAGGCGCTGGCGCATGCCGCCCTGGGTGGCGGGCGCGCCGAACGGCAGCTCGCCCGTGGCCATCTCGTAGAGCATGACGCCGATGGCGAAGATGTCGCTGCGCAGGTCGCCGCGCACGCCCACGACCTGCTCGGGTGCGATCCAGGTGGGCGAGCCCACGGCCTTGCGCATCTCCTCGGCCAGCAGGTCGGGGTAGTGCGCGTGGCACGACAGGCCGAAGTCCAGCAGCACCACGCTGCCGCCTTCGCGCAGCAGCACGTTGGCGGGCTTCAGGTCCAGGTGGCACACGTTCTGCTGGTGGATGCTGTGCGCGGCCAGGGCCATGGCGCTGCCGATGCGGGCGATGTCGGCCGTGTCCTGCAGCGCGCCTTCGGGCGTGAGCGTGCGCGGGTGCTCCTCCAGCCAGTGCTGCAGCGTGCGGCCCTCCACGTATTCCATGACCAGGTAGGGCAGACGCATCAGGTCGCCCGCGGCCACGAAGCGCGGAACGTGGTGGCCCGACAGCGTGGGCAGGATGGTGAGCTCGACCTCGAAGCTCACGATGTTCTCGGCCCCGTCGCCCGCCGTCATGCGCGGGATCTTCATGGCCAGCGGAAACCCCGGATTGCGCGCGGCATTGGCATAGCCCACGCGATAGATGTGGGCCATGCCGCCGGCGTGTATGCACTCGTGCACCACGAAGCCGTCGATCTCGGTGCCGGGCGTGAGCAGTTTCATGTCCTACCGGCCCTTTTCCAGCCTGTCGGCGAAGAAGGCCGGCAGGCCGCCGGCGCGCACCGCCGCCGCGGCCGCCATGTGGTCGTAGGGCACGCGCTGGAAGGTGATGGTGGCCGCGTCCGGGTCGAACAGCGCGTACATGGCGCGCGTGTCGCCATCGCGCGGCTGGCCGCACGAGCCCACGATGGCCAGCCACTGGCGGTGCGGCGGTACGGGCACGGGCACGCCCGGCTGCGGGGAGAAGCGCATCAGCTTGGCCGTGGGCGTGAGGAAGTACAGCGCCTGCTCGTGCACATGGCCGCTGAACACGTAGCGGATGGCCGGGTCCATTCGCGTGGCCGCGGCCATGGAGCGCTCGGCCGCGTTGCCGTCGGCCACGTAGTGCCAGCGCTCCGGGCCGTCGGCGCTGGCGTGCACCAGCAGCGCGTCCATTCCCATGCGCGCGGTCAGCGGCAGGCCGGACAGGAAGGCGAGCTGCTGCGCGTTCAGCCGCGGATGGGTCCATTGCGCGCTTTGCTCGCCCAGGTTCTCGGCCACGGCGGGCGGTGCGACGGCGGCCGCGTCATGGTTGCCGCGCACGCACGGCGTGCCTTCGGCCACGAGCTGCATCACGCGGTCGAGCACCGGGCCGGGATCGGCGCCATAGCCCACCAGGTCGCCCAGCAGGGCGAATTGCCGCGCGCCGTGGGCTCGGGCATGTTCCAGGCAGGCTTCGAGGGCCTGCAGGTTGGCGTGGATGTCGGAAAGCAGGGCGATCTTCATGATTCCAGCATGATGGCCCCGCCAGCTGAGCGTTGGCTTGCAAAGGGCGCCCGCAAGGACTAGGGAAAACGCGGGGGGAATTATGGGTGGCGTAATTGCCAGGACGACTTGTCCGCTGTTGACTGCAAGAATTGATGAGATAGTGCCCGTAAAAACCTATTGCCATGCCCTTGTCATCGTGAAGATTTTCCCTTGGGGCAAGCTCCAATGTCAGCCAGACGGCTCCATTGCCACGCATAGCCTGATAGACCATATGACGGATGTCGCAGCCGTCATGCACCATTTGCTAAGCCTGCCTGCCATACAGCGGGCACTGCACCAAGCTGCAGGCCGCCCATTGACCGGCGTGGACCGCGCTCGATTGGCAGTGCTGGCCTTTTTGCACGATATCGGCAAGGCCAACACAGGGTTCCAGGGCCGTTACTGGCGTGACGCCAAGCAGCGCCCGCTAGGTTGGGCCTCACCTTGCGGCCATGGCCCCCAGGGCTGGGGTCTGTTCGTTGATGCCCTGAATGGCTTGCCCTGGCCCCGGCGCATCATTGCGGGATTGCCCTTGGAAGCGATGGATGGCTGGGGCGATGCCTGCCTGAACTTGCTGCACGCCAGCATCAGCCACCATGGCCGCCCAGTGCAAAGCGAAGGCAGCGAGCCGCTATGGCGGCCCGTGCAGCATGCCGGTGAGGTGATTTACGACCCGGCGCAGGCCGTCCATGCCATGGGCCAAGCCATCCAGGCGCAGTACCCGCAGGCGTTTGACAGCAGTGCGCCCGAGTTGCCCGATTCTTCCGCTTTCGCCCACCTGTTTGCAGGGCTGGTGCAACTGGCCGATTGGCTGGGCTCGGATACCCGCCCAGGGTTCTTTCCCTACACCCAGCCTGAAGAAATTCGTTCGAAAACGGTCCTAGCCATTGCGCAGCATGCGCTGACCGCTATCGGTTTGGTAGTGGGCGATACGGCAACGCGCCAGCAATCGACCCATGCCGACTTCGCCCAGGCCTTTGGCGTGCCCACGCCTCGGCCCATGCAGGCGGCCATGGCCGACGACGGCCTGGGTTCGGTCGTGGTGCTGGAGGCCGAAACCGGCAGCGGCAAGACCGAGGCGGCGTTATGGCGCTTCCTGCACCTGTGGCGCGCGGGCCGGGTGGATGGGCTGTACTTCGCACTGCCCACCCGCGTAGCGGCTACGCAGTTGTATGAGCGGGTACAGAAATTCGTGCAACGCACCTGGAAGAACACGCTCCCCGTCGTCGTGCGCGCGCTGCCGGGCTACGCCGCAGCCGACGGGCAGGGCTATGAGGCCCTGCCCGGCTTCCAGGTGCTGTGGCACGACGAACCCCAGGACGAAGAAGCCGAGCGCCGATGGGCCGCCGAGTCCCCCAAGCGCTACCTGGCCGCACCGATCGCCGTGGGCACGGTGGACCAGGCGTTGCTGGGCGCCCTGCAGCTCAAGCACGCCCACCTGCGCCATGCCATGCTTGCGCGCAGCCTGCTGGTGATCGACGAAGTCCATGCCTCCGACGCCTACATGACTCGCCTGACCGAGCACCTGCTGCGCGCCCACGTGGCTTGCGGCGGCCAGGCGCTGCTGCTGTCGGCCACGCTGGGGGCCGTGGCGCGCACGCGCTACCTCTCGATCGGCGCGCGCGGCCAGCCAACGCCGCCGACCTTGGCCCAAGCCCAGGCATTGGCGTACCCGGCCATCAGCCATCGCGGCGCGGGCGGTCCGCAACTGCAGGCAGTGGAGGGCAACCCGCGCCAAAAGACCGTTCATTGGGAAACACTGGACTGCATCGATGAGCCCGACCGCATCGCTGCGCTGGCCGTGGAAGCCGCGGCCCGGGGGGCGCGGGTGCTGGTGGTGCGCAACACGGTGCCCGCCGCCATCGCCACCTTGCAGGCCGTTGAAGCACTGGCAACCGCACAGGAAGTGGATTGCCTGTTCAGGATGAAGGGCATCATCACCTTGCACCACAGCCGCTTCAGCCGCCAGGACCGGCCCTTGCTCGACGCCGAGGTGCAGGCGCAGATCGGCAAGGAGCGCAGCCCCCGGCCCGGCGGCGCGGGCCTGGTGGTCGTCGGCACGCAGACGCTGGAGCAAAGCCTGGACATCGACGCCGACCTGCTCATCACCGACCTGTGCCCCATGGACGTGCTGCTGCAGCGCCTGGGCCGCCTGCACCGCCACGCGCGCGAGCAGCGCCCCGGCGGCTGCGAACAGGCCCGCGCCTGGGTGCTCACGCCCGCTGGCCACGACCTCACGCCCTTGTTGCAACGCCAGCGCCACGGCCTGGGTCCGATGCGGCTGAAAGCCCAGCCCATGGGCGGCGTCTACCTCGACCTGCGCGCCCTGGAGGCCACGCGCCGCCTGATCGACGCCGCGCCCACGCGCGGCATTCCGGCCGAGAACCGCGCCCTGGTGGAACTTGCCACCCACGGCGAGGCACTGGACGCCATTGCACGGGACAGGGGCGAAGCGTGGGTGCGGTTCGGCAAGGAGGTGGATGGACTGCGCAATGCAACGGGAACCATGGCCAACCTGCACGCGCTGGCCTTTGACCGCCCGTTTGGCGATCTTTTTCCCAAGGAGCAGGGCGGCATAGGCAGCCGCCTAGGCGCCGCCGACCGGCTGGTGACATTTGCCGAGCCCTTGCCCGAGGGGCCCTTCGGCCCCCGTGTCGAACAACTCGCGCTGCGGCATCACCTGGCGCCGCACAACCTGGGCGCTGACGCGCAGCCCGAGGACGTTCAATCACTGGCGGGCAGCGAGGGGCCGGGCTTCACATTTCGCCTGGGCGATATGCGCTATCGCTACAGCCGGTTCGGCATCGAGCGGTTGCCCTCTCATTGAACACCTCATATCCCCGCTCGCCCGGGGCAACCGTCGCCGCCTCGTACCGCTGCGCCCGTGCCACGGGTCTATCCCCGCTTGCGCGGGGCAAACTCAACCAAGGGGGATTCAACACCCTAAAGTTGCTAGGTCAATCCCCAATATTGGGGAAAATCAATAAATAACAGTAATTTTAGAGTGTTTCTCGATTCAGGTGGTAAGCTTCCTCTCATTCGCAACGAGCGGAGGGCTGCATGCCAACTTCAAGCGATTCGGCAGAGCTATTTTTTGATCTACTGCACGAGCCTCTGATCGGCTGGAGAGATACGCACGGCGAGATGCACCAGAGCAATTTGCCCGAGGTGCTGGCCGCTCTTGCCGCAAACCAACTGCGCGACTTCCCCCGGCTGCGCCCTCACCAGCGCCATCCTTGGCACGCCTTCCTGGTGCAACTGGCCGCCATCGCCCTGCACCACGCGGGGCAAACCCAGCCCTGGCTTTTGGCGGCCGATTGGCGCGAAGCCCTGATGGCCCTCACCCCCGATGAATCGGATGGAGCACCGTGGTGCCTGGTGACCCCTCCCGGCAGGCCGGCACTGCTCCAAGCACCCGTGCCCGGCGAAAACCCCGCCTCCTGGAACAACCTGCTGCACGCTGCCGACGCGCTGGACATGCTGGTCACGTCCAAGAACCACGATGTCAAGGCTGCCCGCGCCCGCCATGCGCAGGTCGACGATTGGCTGTTCGCGCTGCTCAGCCTGCAAACACAGGAAGGGTTCCTGGGCGCGGGAAACTACGGAATTTCACGCATGAACGGCGGCTTTGCCAGCCGCCCCGGCGTGGGCGTGGCAACGGTGGGCGCTTGGGGGCAACGCTGGCAGACCGACATCGCCAGCCTGCTCGCGCAACGTGAACGCATCGCCACCAACTACGGA
>Ga0209959_101166_pt1 | contig 10582 bp, 6 predicted proteins | sample ThiBiot_300_biof_2_FD_183943 | JGI IMG/M metagenome (GOLD analysis project Ga0209959, IMG submission 183943) | Wastewater bioreactor microbial communities from Cape Town, South Africa - Thiocy_expt_300_biof (SPAdes) | ecosystem: Engineered > Bioremediation > Thiocyanate > Unclassified | place...
CTTATCAGGCGCTGATGGCGCAATATCCGGGCGGGGTCTATTATCCTACCCAGGTCCGCCAGTTCGCCCGCCTGAACAAGGGGCATCTGCTCACCGGTGCCGGCGGCTATGAATGGCAGGCGAGCGACACGCTCAAGTTCGGCGCGACCGGCTTCTACACCGAGCGCAACCTCGATCAGGGCACCAACCACCTGCTCTACATCGACACGTCCGCGGGCAATAACGGCACCGGCGCGCTGGCGGCCAGCTCGGCGGTGGCGCATTTCACCAGCCTGGGCACGCCCTATGTCGTCCAGACGCCGACGGGGCCGCGCGCCTATATCAACCAGTTCACCGCCGAGAATCTGCAGACCTACGACTCGATCCGCTCGGAGCCGGCAAAGCAGAAGACCTGGGCGATCAACCCCATGGTCGAGTTCAAGGACGATCAGTGGCGCGTGACGGCGCAAGGCACGATCTCGCGCGCGCAGGTGCTCGCCAATCAGATCGAGTTCGACATCATCCAGAACCCGTATCGCAACCTGGGCACGGCGGGGCTGAACGGGATCACCGCGTCGGTCTATACCGGCGGCACCAGCCTGCAGAACGCGGTGTTCGTCCTCAACACGCCCAATGCCTCGCACATTCCGACGGGCGGCTATCCGCTCGCCTCGCCGGCGAACCAGGCGACTCAGGCGGGCGCGCAGATGCCGGGCGCCCCGGCCAATACGCTGGGCGATCGCTTCGGCGTCACCGGCACCAACGGCCAGTCGTGGAACGCGCTCGACGCGGTGCAGCTCGATATCGAGCGCAGCTTCGCGGGCAGCTTCCTTTCCGGCTTCCAGGTCGGCATGCGCTACGAGCATAACGAATATAGCTCGATCGGCTCGCGCAATACTTCGATCGGCGCGGTCACCGCCAATGTCACGCCGGCGATGTCGCAGGTGAACCCCTATGTCGCCGACTTCTTCGGCGGCACGGCGGGCGGCTATACCAGCAACTGGCGCAGCATGGACGTGAACCAGGTGCTCGGCGCGATCACGCCGGTGGTGCTGACGACGCGCCCTTCGCAGTTCGCCAACGGCCTGCCGCCCCAATTCGCCATGGGCGAACAATATGGCGTGTTCCTCACGCCCTATGGGCTGGTGAACAATTATTGGGATCCCAATTACTGGAACAACAACTTCACCAACACCAAGAAGGTGATGTCGGCCTATGCCATGGCCAGGTTCGACGGAGACCTGTTCGGCATCCGCGTCCGCGGCAATGCGGGCGTGCGCTACGAGGCGACCACGCAGAAGATCGACGCGCTGGACTGCCGCAACTGCCTGGCGGGCCTGTCGCTGCTGCCGCTGCCGGTGAACCACAGCATGAGCACGCGGACCTACAAGCAGAATTATGATTATTGGCTGCCCTCGGCGATGTTCGCGGCGGACCTGGCCAAGAACCTCGTGTTCCGCGGTGCCTATTACCAGACCTATGTCCGTCCGCAGCCGCGCGACAATGTGCCCACGACCACGATGCAGATCCCTGATCCGGCGGTCGTCGGCACGCCGGCCTACAATGTCATCATCGGGGCGACGAACCTCAGCCCCTATACGTCGGACAGCTACGACCTGTCGCTCGAATGGTACAACCGCCCCGGCGGCGCCTTCGCGATCGCCGTCTATCAGAAGGACATCCAGGGCTATGTCGGCCCGATCACCGATCGCCGCGTCCTGTGCCCTGCCAACGGCATCTATAACGGCATCGATTTCGGCCTGGGCGCGCTGCAGGACGACGGCACCAACTGCAATATCGTGGGCAGCCCGACCGGCGCGCGCGTGACGGCGAGCGGCGTCACCAACCAGAAGCCGATGCGGGTGCGCGGCGTCGAGGTCTCGGTGCAGCAGAACCTCGATTTCCTGCCGGGCTTCCTGAAATATCTCGGTGGCGCCGCGAACTACACCTATACCGACATCGACGGGAAGGACGCCCAGGGCAATCCGATCACGCTCCCCAGCGTCGCCAAGAACAACCTCAACCTGATCGGCTATTACGAGACCAAGCTGTTCGGCATCCGCGTGGTGTTCAACCATCGCGGCAAATACGACCTGGCGGCGGGCAACAGCTTCGTCGGCGATGCCCGCACCGTGAAGGCGCGCAGCCAGCTCGATGCCTCGGCCTCGCTCAACATCATGAAGAACTTCTCGATCTCGGTCGACGCGTTCAACCTGACGAACGCGACCCGCTCGGAATATGAGAACGATCCGATGCTGCCCCGCCGCATCGACTATGACGGCCGGACCTATACGCTGACGATCCGCAGCAACTTCTAGCGCTCGTGCGGAGCGGCTATTCTCCCGCCGCTCCGCACCCTTTTCGAAGAGGCCGCCCGATGAAACTGCTTCTCTCCAGCGCGGTCGCCCTGCTGGCGTTCGGCGGCCTTCCCGCCCGCGCCCAGGGCCATGCGATCCTCGACGCCGGTTTCGCCAGGGCAGTGGCGCCGGACGATCCGGTCGCACGCCGGATACGCGGCCGGGCGGGCGCCGCGCTCGAGCGTCCGCCGGGGGCGATCCCGCAGCTCCACACCGAAGGGACGCTGCCGGGCAAGGGCATCCGCGAGATCAGCCTCACGGCCAAGCAGGACCAGGGGATCGTCCTCGCCCTGGCGCTCGCCTGGCGGTTGACCCGCGAGCGGCGCTATCTCGACCAGGCCGCGCGCTATCTGGAGAATTGGGCGGACGTCTATCGGATGTCGTTCAACCCGATCGACGAGACCGGGTTCGATACGCTGCTGCTCGCCACCGACCTGACCGAGGCGGACCTGCCCCCCGCGCTGCGCGGCAAGCTGGATGCCTTCTGGCGGAAGATGGCGGCGGGCTATCTCGACGCGATGGATGCCGGCCCGAGGAACGCCAACACCAACTGGCAGAGCCACCGCATCAAGCTGGCGACCATGGCCGCGTTCCAGACGGGCGACGCCATGCTGATCGCCCGGGCGCGGGCGGCGTTCCGCAACCAGGTCGGCGCGAACATCCAGGCCGACGGATCGGTGTTCGACTTCCACGAGCGGGACGCGCTGCACTATGTCACCTATGATCTCGACCCGCTGCTGATGGCGGCGCTCGCCGCCCGTGCGCATGGCGAGGACTGGTATGGCTGGAAGAGCCCGTCGGGTTCGAGCCTGGCCGGCGCGCTCGCCTGGCTGGAGCCCTATGCCACGGGGGAGAAGACGCATGTCGAGTTCGTCCGTTCGCGGATCCAGTTCGATCGCGATCGGGCAGCGGCCGGGCAGAAGGAATATGCGCCGCATCCCTGGGATCCGGGCAATGCAGTGAACACCTATGCGCTCGCCCGGCTGCTGGCCCCCGGCTATCGTGCCTTCGCCGCGAAGCTTGCCGAGCGCACCGGGCGCCAGCCGGCCGACTGGATCGTGCTGCTGGCCCGCTAGGCGGCACTGGACAGGGATCGCTCCGTCTGGCTATCCGCCCGCAAATGCCAGTCATTGCCACCGTCATGAATTCGACCACCGGCCAGCCGATCCAGAAGATGCGCTTCGGCCGCATGCCCAAGCCCTGGGCCTCGTTCACTCTCGAAAACGGCGAGCTGGTCGCGATCGACCGCGTCGATATCGGCAAGCCGGCGCCGGGCAAGGTGGTGGTGCCGGTCTCCGTCTGGGTCACCCCGAAGAAATAGGCGGGCGCCGCGCCGCCCAGGCGAAGCCGGCCACATAGAGATAGGCAAGGGCAGGCACCGCAAAGGCCCAGCCCAGCCCGGCCGTGTCGGCGACGCCGCCGGCGATCAGGGGCAGCGCCGCGCCAGGGCCGACCGCGAGGACGAGCAGTCCCGAAGTCGCCGCAGCGGGCGCGCCGGAGCGTTCGAGCGTGAGCGCGAAGATGGTCGGGAACATGATCGAATTGCAGAGCCCCACCGCGAGCAGGCACCACGCGCCCGATCGTCCGGGCAGCGCCAGCGACGCGAGGCAGAGCGCGGCGGCGGCGAGCCCCGCCAGCAAGAGCAGCCGCGGAGCCGGCACGAAGCGCAGCAGCCAGCTGCCGACGAAGCGCCCCACCAGCGCGCCGCCCCAATAGAGATTGGCGACCCAGGCACCCGCCACGTCGAGCGGCAGGCCGAGGGTATGGGCCTGGGAGAGATAGAGGATCAGCGTGCTGCCGATCGTCACTTCGGCGCCGACATACAGGGCGATGCCGAGCGCGCCGCGCAACGCCCAGCGCGAGCACAGCGCGGCGAACGCGCCGCCGGCGGCGGGCGGCTCCGGCATCGCCGCGGCGGCGATCGCGCGGCGTGCGGCAATGGCCAGCACGGCGAGACCGGCGACCAGCAGCGCCATCACCAGATAGGCCTGCATCATCGCCGCGATGCCCGCGCTGCGCTCTGCCGCGGAGCGGAACACCGCGCCCGCCAGCACGAAGCGCGCGCCGAAATGCACGCCGCAGACCACGCCGAGCGCGTTGAACGAATGGGCGAGGGTGAGCCGGTAATGGCTGCGCTCGGGCGGGCCCAGCGCGGCGGCGAGCGGATTGGCGGCAACCTGGAGAAGGGTCACGCCGCTCGCCAGCACGAAGATCGCGGCGAGCACCACTGCGAAATCGGGCAGCCGGCCCATGCCCTGCATCGTCAGGCATCCGCCCGCCATCACGGCGAGCCCGGCCAATATCGTCCGCATCGCGCCGAACCGGGCGAGCATCGCCGCGGCGGGGAGCGACAGCAGGAAGAAGGCGACGAACGAAGCGATCTGGGTGAGCAGCGCCTCGGTATAGCCCAATCCGAACACCCGCCGCGCCGCCGCGATCAGCGGATCGTTGTTCGCGCAGACGAAGCCCCAGCCGAAGAACAGCGCCGTCACGCTTGCAAAGGCGAAGCGCGTCGGGGCGGCGGATGCGCTCAACGCGGCTTTCGCCAGCGGAAGGTCGCGGCGCCGTGCGAGGCGAGGCGATAGGTGAAGCGGCGCCCCTCGGCCGTCACGTCGACGTCCCTCGCGGCGGCGGCGGCATTGAACGCGATCAGTACCCGGGTGCCGTCGGGATTGGCATAGGCAACCGTCTCGATCCCGTCCGGCGTGCTGGTCGCGTCGATCCGCCAGGCGCCGGGGCGGACGAAGCGCGAGGCCTGGCCCAGTGCATAATATTCGGGATTGCGGGTGATCGCGCCGGTCTTGCTGTCGATCGTCACCACGCCGCGGCAATCACCGCAGCCGCCGAGATGGGGGCCGTGATTCTCGTCGAGCGCCAGGTTCCACATCAGGACGCCGCGCGCCCAGTTGCGCGGGGCGCCCATCACCAGCGTGCGCAGCGTCCAGCTCCAGCTGTCCGCCCATGGGCCCGACCAGTTGCCGCCCGAGCATTCGGTGAAGAACACGTCCTTGTCCGGAAAGGCGTCGCGCACCCTGGTCTGGGCCGAGACGTCGCCGCCATAGCAATGCCAGGCCACGCCCGCGACATGGCGGCTGGCGGCGGGATCGGCGAGGACGCCAAGCGGATGCTCGGGCTTGTCCCAATTATGATCCCAGTCGAGGATCTTCGTTCCCAGCCCCATCCGCGCGAATTCGGGGCCGACATGGTCGCCGATGATCCGGGCGCGCTGCGCGGCGGAAAGGCGCATGCCGGGATAATTCTCCGGCTCGAAATCGGGTTCGTTCTGGATGCTCAGATAGTCGATCGGGCCGATCTCGGCGGCAAAGGCCTGGACGGTCTTGCCGAGATAGCGGGCGAAGGGGGCATAGGCGCGTTCGTTCAGCGTGCCCTTCACCAGCGAATCGGTCGACTTCATCCAGCCCGGCGCGCTCCAGGGCGAGATCATCACCGCCAGCCGCGGATTGATCGCGCGCGCGGCGCGGGCGGTGGGGAGCACGTCCTGCTTGGCGGGCGCGATCGAGAAATGCGCGAGGTCCGGATCGGCCCCGCCCTTCGCCACGTCGTCATAGCTATAGTGCGAGCGCGAGAAGTCCGAGGCGCCGATGGTCAGGCGGGTGAAGGCGAAGCCCAGGCCCTCGCTGCCGAACAGCTCGCGGAGCAGGGCGCCGCGCTGCCGGGGATCGAGCCGGTGCTGGATCAGCCAGGCCGAGGCATCGGTGATCGCCGCGCCGAAGCCGACCATCCGCTGCTGGCGCTTGCCCGGATCGACCGTGATCGCGGCGCCGGCACCGCGCCGGAGCGGGAGCGAAGGCTGTTTCGCCAGCAGTGCCGATTTGTCGGGCAAGGTGAGCCAGACCTCCACCTGCGGTCCGGAGGCGGGAACGGGCGCCGCGGCCGTGGCGGCCAGCAGGGCGAGGGCGGGCAGGATGCGCATCATGTCTCTCCTCATCGCAGGATCGGGAAGCTCGTGGGGATGGGCGGCAGGGCGTGCCCTGGCGCATCGACGCGGAGGGGCGGGTTGTTAGGGCGCATCGACATAAGTATTTGATATTTATGGAAACTAGGCTTCCATTTCGTCATCCCCGCGCAGGCGGAGATCCAGGGTGGCGCAGGATGTCGAAGCCATTGTGCGAACGCCCTCCTGAGAGCGCCGGGCTTGGCCGCGCGCGCTCCGCCCTTGGCCCTGGATCCCCGCCTGCGCGGGGATGACGGTTGAAGGGATATGGGCTCTTGACCTAGGCTCGTCAGGTCATGAACCCCATTCGCCTCTGGCACGACGTCACGCCCGCCAGGTTCCAGGAGATCCGCGCGGCCGGCGAGCCCGCGGTGATGAAGGGACTCGCCGCCGACTGGCCGTTCGTGCGCGCTGCGGACGCCGCCGCCTATCTGCGCGCGATGGCCTTGCCCGGCACGGTGCAGTACATGCGCGCGCCGCCCGATATCGAGGGGCGCATGCATTATGGCGCGACGATCGGCTCGCGCAATTTCACGCGCGAGGAAGCGCTGTTCGCGGCCTTTCTCGACCGGCTGGCCGAGCAGTCGGAAGCGGATCGGCCCGAGGCGCTGGCGCTGCAAGGCTTGCCCGCGCCGCAGCTGATGCCCGGCTTCGCCGAAGCCAATCCGATGGCGCTCGTTCCCGGCGTCTCGCCGCGCCTGTGGATCGGCAACGCGGCCAAGGTGGCGATCCATCACGATCCGACCGAGAATATCGCCGTGGTCGGCGCCGGCCGCCGCCGCTTCACGCTGTTCGCGCCCGAGCAGGTGGGCAATCTCTACATGGGGCCGTTCGACCCGACGCCCGCCGGCGTGCAGGTGAGCATGGTCCATCTGACCGCGCCCGATCACGCGCGCTATCCGCGCTTCGCGGTGGCGATGGCGGCGGCCCTGGTCGCCGAGCTCGATCCGGGCGACGCGATCTACATCCCCTATCAATGGTATCACCATGTCGAGGCGCTCGACCGCTTCAACGTGCTGGTGAATTATTGGTGGGATCCGGTGCCCGACGCTTCGCCCTGGGAAGCGATGATGCACGGGTTCGTGAGCCTCAGGAGCTTGCCGCCCGACCAGCGCCGCGCCTGGCGGGCGATGTTCGATCGCTATGTCTTCCTGGTGGACGGCGATCCCGGTGCGCACCTGCCGCCCGAGGCGCGCGGGGTGTTCGGGGCCACATCGCCCCAGGCGATCGCGCAGATGCGCGCGATGCTCTTCGACGGCCTGCGCAAGCGGCTGCGGCGCTGAGAGCATGTCGATCCTTTCCCGGAGGTCGGGAGGGGTGCGGGCTAGGCAGCACATGTCTTGGCCACGAACTCGGCATGGTCCGGCATCAGGCCCACGCAGCGGGCGATCACGCGCTGGATGTTGCCTAGATATTCCTCGACCTGCGCTTCGGGCTTGATGTCGACCAGCGGGTCGTAGCCGCGCGGGATCACGCCCTGGCCGAGGAACACCTGGATCCAGCTTTCCTCGGTGAACAGCTCGTCGTCCTCGCGGAAGATGCGGCCGTTCGCGGCGAACAGGTCGATCTTGCGCTGGAGCGTGTCGGGCACTTCCATGTCGCGGCACTGGCGCCAGAAGGCCGTGTCGTCGCGGCTGGTCGCCTTGTAGTGGAGGATGATGAAGTCGCGGATCCGCGCATATTCGAAATCGGTCTGGCGATTGAACTCGGCGATCGTCGCGGGATCGAAGCCGCGATCGGGCAGCAGCCGGACGAGGCGGATGATCGTGGACTGGATCAGGTGGATGCTGGTCGATTCGAGCGGCTCGAGAAAGCCCGAGGCGAGGCCGACCGCGACGCAGTTCCGGTTCCAGATCTGCCGGCGCTTGCCAGTGGTGAAGCGCAGCTTGTTGGTGTCCGCGAGCTGCGCGCCGTCGAGATTGGCGAGCAGCTGGGCCTCGGCCTCCTCGTCGGAGATGTGCGCGCTCGAATAGACATGGCCGTTGCCGGTGCGATGCTGGAGCGGGATGCGCCATTGCCAGCCGGCGGTGCGCGCGGTGGCGCGGGTATAGGGGGTGAAGGGTTCGGTTCGCGCGCAGGGCACGGCGATCGCGCGGTCGCACGGCAGCCAGTGCGTCCAGTTCTCGTACCCGGTCTTCATCGCCTGCTCGATGATCAGGCCGCGAAAGCCCGAGCAGTCGATGAACAGGTCGGCGGCGATCGTCTCGCCGTCCGCCATGGTCACCGATTCCACGAAGCCGTCGTCGCCGCGCAGCGTGACGTCCGCCACCTTGCCCTCGCGCCGCGTGACGCCGTGCGCCTCGGCATAGCCGCGCAGATATCGGGCGTAGAGCCCGGCATCGAACTGGAAGGCATGGGCGATATGGCCGATCGGGCTCTCGGCCATCTTGGGATCGGCGCGCATGAACTTGTTGGCGCGCGCGGCCGCGCTGTTGATCGAGTAGGCGGAGAAGTCCGCGGCGCGGCCCATGGCGCGCATCTTCAGCCAATATTGGTGGCAGCGCAGCCAGCCCAGGTCCTGGCCGATCACGCCGAAGGAATGGAAATAGGCGTCGCCCCTGTGCGCCCAGTCGACGAACTCGATGCCCAGCTTGAAGCTGCCCTGGGTGCGGCGGACGAAGTCGTTCTCGTCGAGTTCGAGCAGCTCGTTGTATTTCTTGATCGCCGGGATGGTGGCTTCGCCGACGCCGACCGTGCCGATCTCCTCGCTCTCGATCAGCGTGATCTCGTACAGCCCCTGGAACAGCTTGCCGAGCAGCGCGGCAGTCATCCAGCCCGCCGTGCCGCCGCCCACGATCAGGATGCGCTTGATCTGCTGCATGGTGCGCCCGTCCATCCCCTCTTCTCGTAACCCCGGCCTTGCATCTGCGGCCCCAAGCTTGCCTCCCGGCGGACCCCGGAACAAGTCCGGGCGCCGGGTGGTCAGCAGGCCGTTGGCACCGCCGGCTCCGGCAGCGGCCCGGTGCGGCCCGGCTTCGCATAGCTGAGCCCATAGCCGCGGGCGAACTGGACGATGCTCGCCGGATCCTCGCCGGTCGAGCAGGCCGAGCCCGGCCAGGCGAAGGAAAGGCGGCCGGCGAAGTCGTGGCGCCCGCCGACCAGCAGGTCGGCCAGGCCCTCGCCCTCGGTGCCCGGCAGGAAGGCGGCGACGAACGCGTCGGACAGGTTTATGAGGTCGTTGGCATAGGCCGGGCGCCCCGAATAGAGCACCGAGACCACCGGCACCCCCTTGCCCGAGACGCGCTGGAGCACCGCCAGGTCGGCGGGGTGGAGCGCGCTGTGCGCCGCCGGCTTCGGTGCGCGGACGTCGCCATTATACTCGGCATAGGGCGTCTCGCCGATCACCGCGACCACGGCGTCGAACTTGCCGGGATCGACGTCCCTGGCGTCTTCCGAGAAGGTGACGTTCGCGGCGCCGAGCGCGTTGCGCAGCGCCGCCAGCAATGTGGTGCCGCCCTTGAAATCGGCATTCCTGTTCTCGGTGCCCTGCCAGGTGAGCGACCAGCCGCCGGTCTGGTTGGACAGGCTGTCCGCGCTGGCGCCCACCACCAGCACGCGCTTGCCCGCCGCCAGCGGCAGCGCGCCCTGGTTCTTGAGCAGCACCACCGACTTGCGCACCGCTTCGCGGCCGAGCTCGCGCGCGGCGAGCGCATCGGCCTTGCCGGCAAAGGCGCCGGCGTTCGGGTTGCGATCGAACAGCCCGGCGCGCAGCTTGACCCGCAGGATGCGAGTCACCGCATCGTCGATCCGCGCCATGGCGATGCGGCCCTCGCGCACGTCCGCCGCGGTGTTGGCGATGAACGCCTTCCAGTCGTCGGGCACCATGATCATGTCGATCCCGGCATTGACCGCCTGGGGGCAGTGATCCTTGGTGCAGCCCGGCACCTGCTGGATGCCGTTCCAGTCGGAGACGATCAGCCCGTCAAAGCCCAGCCGGGCCTTGAGCACGTCGGTCAGCAGCTCGCGGCTGCCGTGCATCTTGCCGTAATCCTTGCCGGCGGCGGTGTCGTTCCAGCTGCTGTACGAGACCATCACCGTCTGTACCCCTGCGTCGAGCGCGGGATAATAGCCGGCACCGTGCACCTGGATCATATGGGTGCGGGCGGCGCGGTTCTCGCCCTGGTCGATGCCGTCGAAGGTGCCGCCGTCGCCCAGGAAATGCTTGGCGGTGGCGATCACGTCGCCGTCGCCGGTCAGGCCGCCCTGCAGCCCGTGCACCATCGCGCGCGAATAGGATGCGACGATCGCCGGATCGCTCGAATAGCTCTCATAGGTGCGGCCCCAGCGGCGG
>Ga0209959_101168_pt1:0-5000 | contig 10564 bp, 6 predicted proteins | sample ThiBiot_300_biof_2_FD_183943 | JGI IMG/M metagenome (GOLD analysis project Ga0209959, IMG submission 183943) | Wastewater bioreactor microbial communities from Cape Town, South Africa - Thiocy_expt_300_biof (SPAdes) | ecosystem: Engineered > Bioremediation > Thiocyanate > Unclassified...
CAGGAATCCGGAACCATGGCGGACACCCACCAAGAAGGCGCGGGCACGGGCGCGGACTTCGATCTCAGCCAGTTCTATCAAATCTTCTTCGAGGAGGCCGGCGAGAACCTTGACCAGATGGAGCAGATGCTGCTGGACCTGGACCTGGATGCCGCCAACGACGAGGAGCTCAACGGCATCTTCCGCTGCGCCCACTCCATCAAGGGCGGCGCGGCCACCTTCGGCTTCGCCGACGTGGCCGAGCTGACGCACCAGATGGAATCGCTGCTCGACCGGCTGCGCCGCCACGAGCTGCAGGTCATCGCGCCGATGGTGGACGTGCTGCTGGAGTCGGCCGACGCCTCGCGCAGCCTGCTGGCGCGCCACCAGGCCGGCGGCCAGGGCGAGGCCATGTCCACCCAGGACCTGGTGCGCCGCATCAGCACGCTGGCCGCGGGCGGCGTGCCCGCCGCCGCGCCGGCCCCGGTCGCAGCGCCCGCCCCGGCCGCGCCCGCCCCGCTGCCCGCGCCGCAGGAGGCGCAGGCACAACAGGGCCAGGCCGCCGCCGACGGCACGCGCGCGCTGGAAATCCACATCGGCCCGCTCGCCCAGCCGGCCCTGGCCGAGGCCATCAAGGACCTGTTCCGCGACATCCCCGGCCTGGGCAGCATCGACGACCTGCCCGACGAGCGCCCGGGCATGCGCCGCTTCGCCGTGCGGACCGCGTCCACCGACGAGGACCTGCTGGACCTGTTCGCCTTCCACGTCGCCAAGGAGCAGGTGGCCATCCACGCCGCCGGCGCCCCTGCCGCCGCGCCGCAGGCCGCCGCCGTGGCCGAACCCTACGGCTTTTTCGCCGGCGCTCCGGGCGTGCCCGTCGACGAGGTGGCCGCCGCCGCGCTGGCCGCGCCGGCCCCGCGGCCTGCGGCTCCCCGCGCGGGCGCCGAACCCAAGGCGGCGAGCCAGGCGTCCATGGAATCGTCCACCATCCGCGTGGCCGTGAACAAGGTCGACCAGCTCATCAACCTGGTGGGCGAGCTGGTCATCACCCAGGCCATGCTGGCGCAGAACAGCCGCGGCCTGGACGCGGGCCTGCACCAGCAGCTGCTGGCCGGCCTGGCCGACCTGGACCGCAACACGCGCGACCTGCAGGAATCCGTGATGTCGATCCGCATGATCCCCATGTCGATCGTCTTCAACCGCTTCCCGCGCATGCTGCGCGACCTGGCGGGCAAGCTGGGCAAGAAGGTGGACTTCGTCACCCACGGCGAGGCGACCGAGCTCGACAAGAGCCTGGTGGAGAAGATCACCGACCCCCTGACCCACCTGGTACGCAACAGCCTGGACCACGGCATCGAGCTGCCTGACGACCGCATCGCCGCCGGCAAGGCCGAGCACGGCACCCTGAGCCTGTCGGCATCGCACCAGGGCGGCTCCATCGTCATCGAGGTGCGCGACGACGGCAAGGGCCTGTCGCGCGAGAAGATCCTCAAGAAGGCGCGCGAGCGCGGGCTGGACGTCTCCGACGCCATGCCCGACGGCGAGGTCTGGAACCTGATCTTCGCGCCGGGCTTCTCCACGGCCGACGTGGTGACCGACGTGTCGGGCCGCGGCGTGGGCATGGACGTGGTCAAGCGCAACATCACCTCGCTGGGCGGCTCGGTGGAGATCGACTCGGCCGAGGGCTACGGCATGCGCGTTTCCGTGCGGCTGCCGCTCACGCTGGCCATCATGGACGGCATGTCGGTGGGCGTGGCCGACGAGGTCTACATCCTGCCGCTGTCGTCGGTGGTGGAATCGTTCCAGGTGAACGCGGACGACGTGAACACCGTCGCCCAGGGCTCGCAGCTCGTCAAGGTGCGCGACGAATACATGCCGGTGGTGTCGCTGGAGCGGATCTTCGACGTGCCGCGGCCGAACGCCGGCGAGGGCAGCAGCATCATGGTCGTGGTGGAGGCCGACGGCAGCCGCGTGGCGGTGCTGGTCGACGAACTGCTGGGCCAGCACCAGGTGGTGGTGAAGAACCTGGAGACCAATTACCGCAAGGTGCCCAACGTATCGGGCGCCACCATCCTGGGCGACGGCACCGTGGCGCTGATCCTGGACACGGCCGCCCTGGTGCGCCGTGCGCGCCATTGACAGTAACAAACGCCAAGCAACGAGGAGCGAGCGCATGAACGTGGTGGACAAGGGCATAGAGGCCGTGGCGGCCGGCGCGAGGGAATACCTGACCTTCCGCCTGGGACAGGAGGAGTACGGCATAGACATCCTCAAGGTCCAGGAAATCCGGGGCTACGAGGCCCCCACGCGCATCGCCAATGCGCCGCCCTTCATCAAGGGCGTGATCAACCTGCGCGGCACCATCGTCCCCATCGTGGACATGCGCCTGCGCTTTGCCTGCACGCAGGCCGAGTACAACAGCCTGACGGTGGTCATCATCCTGAACCTTCGCGAGCGCGTGGTCGGCATCGTCGTGGACTCGGTCAGCGACGTCATGGAGCTTGCGCCCGAGCAGGTGCGCGTGGCGCCGGACATCGACAGCGCCATCGACGCCCAGTGCATCCGCGGCCTGGGCTCGGTGGGCGAGCGCATGCTCATCCTGCTGGACATCGAGCGCCTGATGTCGGGCTCGGACATGGGGCTGGCGGCGGCCTGATGCCGATGCGCGGGAACACTCTTGCAGCGGCCCAGGCCGAGCGCCGCGCGCATGCGCCCCCGGGCTTCGTCCGGCCAGTGGAGGACCGCGCCGCGGACCAGGAAGGCGAGGGGCGCGAGTTTGCCTGGACCACCGCCGATTTCTCGCGCGTGAAGTCCCTGATCTACCAGCGCGCCGGCATCAGCCTGCACGACGGCAAGCACGCCATGGTCTACAGCCGGCTGTCGCGCCGCCTGCGCGACACCGGCCATTCGAGCTTCCACGATTACCTGGGCTGGCTCGAAAGCAGCGACGGGCCCGAATGGCAGGAATTCGTCAACGCGCTCACCACCAACCTCACGGCCTTCTTTCGCGAGCAGCACCATTTCGAGATCCTGGCCACGCTGCTGCGCAGCCGCCCGGCAGGGCCCTGGAATGTCTGGTGCAGCGCGGCCTCGACGGGGGAGGAGCCCTATTCCATCGTCATGACCGCGCTCGAATCGCTCGGCGCGCAGGCCTCGTTCAAGCTGGCGGCCAGCGACATCGACTCGCGCGTGCTGGCCACGGCGGCGCGCGGCGTGTACCGGCTCGACAGCCTCAAGGGCCTGAGCCAGGAGCGGCTGCAGCGCTTCTTCCTGCGCGGCAAGGGCGCCAACGCGGGGCTTGCACGCGTGCGCCCGGAGCTGCGCCGCGCCATCGAGTTCCTGAGCGTCAACCTGATCCGCGACGACTGGCCGTTCCGCGAGCCCTTCGACGCCGTGTTCTGCCGCAACGTGATGATCTACTTCGACGCGCCCACGCAGCGGCGCGTGCTCGAGCGCATCCACCGCGTGCTCAAGCCGGGCGGCATGCTGTTCGTGGGCCACGCGGAGAACTTCGGCGATTCGCGCGACCTCTTCACCCTGCGCGGCAAGACGGTCTACGAGCGCCTGTGAGCGGATTGGCCCCATCCATGAGCGTTCCAACAAGACCTGATGCGCGGCCCGCGGGGACTCCGGGCGGCCTGCCCGAGCGCAGGCACGTGCCGCGCATCGCGCCCCTGGGCGTGGACGCGCGCGCCCCCGACGCTGCGCCCGAGGTGTCGCTGCAGGAGCTCAAGGCGCGCGCGCGCAAGCCCGGCGAGGCCTCGTTCTTCTTCTTCGACCACCACTTCCAGCACAACGCCGTCAAGGTGCTGCCGGGCGAGTTCTTCGTCGCCCGCGAGCGCATCGCCATCATGACGGTGCTGGGCTCGTGCATCGCCGCCTGCCTCTGGGACAGCCGCGCGGGCGTGGGCGGAATGAACCATTTCATGCTGCCCGAGGGCGGCAGCGCCGACACCTCGGGGCGCTACGGCTCCTATGCCATGGAGCTCTTGATCAACGAGATGATGAAGCTGGGCGCGCGCCGCGAGACCCTGCAGGCCAAGATCTTCGGCGGCGGGCAGGTCATGCACAACTTCACCACCATGAACGTGGGGGAGCGCAACACGCGGTTCGTGCAGGGCTACCTGGCCACCGAGCGCATTCCCGTGGTGTCGGAGGACGTGCTCGACATCTATCCGCGCAAGGTGGTGTTCTTTCCCGCGACGGGCAAGGCGATGGTCAAGCGCCTGGCCCACGCACACCCCGAGTCGCTGGCCCAGGAGGTGCGGGGCAATGCGGCCACGGTGGCGCGGACCACGAGCGGCGGTTCGGTCGATCTTTTCTGACGCCGGACGCTTGGATGCAATCAGAACGACACAAGGATGCGAGGGTATGAGCGGCAAGATCAGGGTGATCGTGGTGGACGATTCGGCGCTGGTGCGCAGCCTGCTGTCGGAGATCATCAACCGCCAGGGCGACATGGAGTGCATAGGCACGGCCAATGACCCGCTGATCGCGCGCGAGATGATCCGCGAGAAGAACCCCGACGTGATCACCCTCGACGTGGAAATGCCGCGCATGGACGGCATCGACTTCCTCGGGCGCCTCATGCGCCTGCGGCCCATGCCGGTGGTCATGATCTCCACGCTGACCGAGCGCGGGGCCGAGGTGACGATGAGGGCGCTGGAGCTCGGCGCCGTCGATTTCGTGGCCAAGCCGCGCGTGGGGCTGGCCGGCGGGCTCAACGACCTGGCCGCGCAGATCGTGGACAAGATCCGCGTCGCGGCATCGGCCCATGTGCGGCGCATGCCGGTGCGCAGCGCCAGCGCCATCGCGCACCCTGGCGGCGATGCGCCGGCAGCGCCGCCGCCGTCCGCCGCGTCGGCGCCGCTCGGGCGCCTGTCCACCGAGAAGCTCATCTGCATCGGCGCCTCCACCGGCGGCACCGAGGCCATCCGCGAGGTGCTGGTGCACATGCCGGCCGACTCGCCGGCCATCGTCATCACCCAGCACATGCCGCCGGGCTTCACCACCAGCTTCGC
>Ga0209959_101171_pt1 | contig 10547 bp, 9 predicted proteins | sample ThiBiot_300_biof_2_FD_183943 | JGI IMG/M metagenome (GOLD analysis project Ga0209959, IMG submission 183943) | Wastewater bioreactor microbial communities from Cape Town, South Africa - Thiocy_expt_300_biof (SPAdes) | ecosystem: Engineered > Bioremediation > Thiocyanate > Unclassified | place...
CTTGCGCAGCTTGTGGATCACCGCCGCGACCTGGGTGTCGCCCGTGTCCAGGTACTGCAGCGAGGACAGCTGCGCCTTGCGCGCCGGCGCCGCGGCGGGCCGCTCGGCAAACGTGGGGGCCGCCCAGGGGCCTGCCGGCTTGACGTCGGCCCGGCACCAGACGGAAACGCCGCTGTGCAGATGCAGCTGCCTGGGCGCATTCGAGGTCCCGCCGAACAGCTCCAGCAGGGCCGACATCGGCAGGTCGAACAACGAGGAGAAGGTGCGCGCCTGCAGGGCGCTGAAGGGCAGGCCCAGCTGGAACTGTGCGCTGCGGTTGGCCGACAGGAAGCGCCCCTCGGGGGTGAACACCGCGATGCCCTCGACCAGGGTGCCCAGGAATTCCGGGCGCGCATGGAAGTGCAGCCGTACCGCCTTGGGAAAGCTGCCGGCGAACATCTGGTTCTCGATCATCTGCGCCGACATGCGCACCAGGGCCAGGGTGTGCTGGTGGTAGCTGCGGTGGTCGCCGGAGACGTCCAGCGCGCCGACGACCTGGCCATGGGGGTTGAAAATCGGCGCGCACGAGCAGGTCAGCGCGTGGTTGGCGTGCATGTAGTGCTGCTCGCCGTGCACCGTGACCGCAGTCTCCTCGCTCAGGGCCGTGCCTATGGCATTGGTGCCCTTGGCCTTTTCCGACCAGTCCACGCCGGGCGCCAGGGCAACGCGGGAGGCCTTTTCCAGGAAATCCTTGTCCCCCAGGGAATGCAGCACCAGCCCCTGCGCGGTGGTCAGCAGCACCATGCTGTGGGTGTTGGCGATCTGCTCGTACAGCGTCTCCATGACCGGCGCGGCGTACTGGAACAGGAAGCGGTTGCCCTCCACCACGTCGTTGAGGTCGCACTGCGCCGGCGTGGAGAAGTCGGGCCTCTCCCGGGCGACGACGCCATAGCGCTGGGAACGCTGATGCGCCTTGCCTATGACCTCCGTGTAATCCTGGGTCGCCCCCAAGGTGCCGGGGGCTGGACCCTGTCGCTGTGCCAATGGGCCAGAAAGAGGGATGCTCATCATGTCTCCAGATCCGGGCTCGATGGGCCCGGCTTTTTATTGCCCCATGCGGCGCAAAGCCGCCTGGTGCATGTGCATAGATATACAAGGCCTCCCCGGATCCCGGGCATTTTTTCTCCATGCCCTCACAAAACCTTGGAGTACTCCGGGGATTTCTCCAGGGCCCGAAGGCGGCCAGGATCGTTGGAGCAAAAAGTGTTCCAACCAGCAGCGCACCCGATTGCTCCAGGCTGCAACACCCCGCTGCGCGGCCTCGTGCCCGCACGCACTTGTACATCGCTCCCATGCGCAGGCACCTTGATCTGGTCCGCATATTGCTTCGTTGCAGGGAAATCCCTTTCCCTCAACAGGAGACATCCATGCGCGACATTTCCCCACGTTTTCTGCAACGCCAGCTGCTGGCGCTCACCCTGGCCTGCGGCGCGGCAAGCGCCATGGCCCATGGCGACGTGGTGCCGCAGGCCGTAGATACCAGCAGCCTGCCGCAGCTGGGCAGCAAATGGCTGGAAGCCAACCCCTACAGCAAGGGCGCGGCACAAAAGGAGGCCCTGCGCATCGGCAGCTCGGCCTACAACCAGAACTGCGCCCGCTGCCATGGCCTGGAGGCCGTCTCTGGCGGCATCGCCCCGGACCTGCGCAAGTTCGACGAGGAATGCAGCGGCCTGGCCGATGCCGGCAAGAAAGCCGCCTGCTACACCGACATGGACGACTATTACCTGGGCACGGTCCGGCGCGGGCGCACGCGTGACGGGCGCGTCTACATGCCGCCCTTCGAGGGCACGCTGTCGCAGGAGGCCATCTGGGCCATACGCACCTACCTCGAAGTCCGGCGCGGGCAATGACGGGCCCGGCCTGCGGTCCGGCTTCATGGGCTCTGGGGTTGGCCGCCCGCCGTGTCTGCGTGCGGCACGGATTGCGCAAACGTCAAACACTGTCAATGCCCGGCGACGGATAGCCCGAAAGAAATGACCGACTGTATATTTACGTAACTATAAGTAGGGCACCCTCTCCGTCCATGGAGGGCAGTGCCGCCTGCGTCCAGGCGCCGGCCGAATGGATCCCTATGGCATGGCGCTGGAACAATCGATACAATAGTTACGCAACCAACAGTTACGTACGCTACCGTGCACCCCCCCATCCTCCCCGGCTCGGCCCCCTCGGATCGGGGCCTGCACGAGCAGCTCCTGGTGCAGACGCTGGAGCAGGCCGTCGATGCCGTGGTCGTCATCGACGAGCACAACCGCGTGGTGCTGTTCAACGCCGCGGCCGAGGCGCTGTGGGGCTGGCCGCGCGCCGAGGTACTGGGCCGCAACGTCAGCATGCTGGTGCCGCCGGGCATCCGCGAGGCGCACGACGGTTACGTGAACACCAACCGCATCACGGGCATCAACCGCATCGTGGGCACCTCGCGCGACGTGCCGGTGGAGCGCCGCAACGGCACGCGGCTGTGGGCGTCGATGTCGATCTCCCGCGTGGTGATCGGCACCCGCGTGCTCTACACCGCCTTCCTCAAGGACGTGACGGCCCAGCGCGCGCAGCAGCAGCACCTGCGCCAGCTCTCGCTCGTGGCCGACCGCAGCGGCAGCGGCATGGTCGTGGCCGACGCCGACCGGCGCATCACCTACGTGAACGCGGGCTTCACGCGGCTGCTGGGCTTCGCCGGCGCCCACGCGCTCGGGCGGCGGCTGCCCGAACTGGCCCGCGGGCCGCACACCGACGCGGGCGCCATCGACGCGCTGCGCGCCTGCGCCGAGGCCGGGCAGGAGATGCAGACCCAGCTGCTGCTCTACACGAGCGACGGGCGCCCGCTCTGGGCCTCGGTCATGATGAACCCGGTGCGCGGCCCCGCGGGCGAACTGGAGCACATCGTGTTCGTGCTCACCGACATCACGCACACCAAGATGCACGAAGTGCTCCAGCACAAGGTGCTGGACGCGATGGCGCACAACGCGCCGCTGCACGACGTGGCGATGCTGCTGTGCCGCGAGGTCGAGCGCATCGCGCCCGAGGTCACCGCCACGCTGCTGGAGGTGGACGCCGACGGCTGCCTGCGCGTGCTCGCCGCGCCCAGCATGCCGTCCGAGATCGAGGCCCTGACCAACGGCGTGCCCATCGGCCCCGAGGTCGGCTGCTGCGGCACGGCGGCGGCCACGGGCCGGCCGGCGCTGTCCGCCGACATCGCGGCCGACCCGCGCTGGGCGCCCGTGCAGCGGGCTTTCACCCGCCACGGCCTGCGCGCCTGCTGGTCCAACCCCATCAAGGCGCGCGACGGCACGGTGCTCGGCACCCTGGCCTTCTACTACCGCGAGCCGCGCGGCCCCGACGCGCTGCACGAGCGCCTGGTGGACATGGGCCTGCACCTGTGCGCCCTGCTGCTGGAGCGCGAACGCGAGCGCGCCCACATCCACCAGCTCGCCTACTACGACGCGCTCACGGGCCTGGCCAACCGCAGCATGCTGCGCACGCAGGCCGAGCGCAGGCTGCACGAGGCGCGGCGCAGCGGCGCGCCGCTGGCGCTGCTGTTCATCGACCTCGACCGCTTCAAGCAGATCAACGACACGCAGGGCCACCCCGCGGGCGACGCGCTGCTGAGCGCCGTGGCCGCCCGGCTCCAGGACAGCGCCCGCGCCGGCGACGTGGCCGCGCGCATGGGCGGCGACGAATTCGTGCTCGTGCTGCCGCAGTGCGGCGCCAGCCAGGCGGCGGCCGCGGCCGAGCGGCTGCTCGCCGCCGTCGCACAGCCCGTGGAGGCCGAAGGCGCCGTGCTGTACCCCGGCGCCAGCCTGGGCATCGCCATGTACCCCGAGGACGGCGCCGACGCCGACAACCTGCTGCGCTGCGCCGACATGGCGATGTACCAGGCCAAGAGCGCGGGCGGCCAGTGCTACCGCTTCTACAGCGCCGAGATGAACGACCAGGCGCAGGAGCGCTCGCGCCTGGAGTCCGACCTGCGCGCGGCGCTGCGCAGCGGGGGCCTGGCCCTGCACTACCAGCCCCAGATGCGCGGCCAGGCCCTGCACGGCGTGGAGGCGCTGCTGCGCTGGACGCACCCGCAGCACGGCCCCATCCCGCCGCCGCGCGTGGTCGAGACGGCCGGGGAATGCGGCCTGCTCGACGCCCTCACGCAATGGGTGCTGCAGGAAGCCTGCCGCCAGATGGCCGACTGGCGCAGGCGCGGCGTGGCCGTGCCGCGCGTGTCGGTCAACCTCGATGCCGGCAGCTTCCTCGACTCCGCCCTGCCGGACCTGCTGGCCGGCACGCTCGCGGCCCACGGCCTGCAGCCCGCGGACCTGGCGGTCGAGATCACCGAAGCCGTCATGCTCACGCCCGACCCGGCCGTGCTCGCCACCGCGCGCGCCGTGCGCGAGCGCGGCATCGCGCTGTCGCTGGACGACTTCGGCACGGGCTACTCCAGCCTGGGCGCGCTGCACCGCCTGCCGATCGGCGAGATCAAGCTCGACGGGAGCTTCGTGCAGGACATAGAAACCAGCGCCACCGTCCGCTCGCTGGCCTGCGCCGTGCTGCACATCGCGCGCGGGCTGGAGCTGTCCGTGGTCGCCGAGGGCGTGGAAACGGAAGCCCAGCGCAGCTTCCTCGCCGAACACGGCTGCCCGTTGCACCAAGGCTACCTCTACACGCGCCCGCTGCCGCCGCAGGCGCTGGAGGCGTGGCTCGCGGACAAGTCACCCTTTCATTCCATCCCATCGGAAGCTCGATAAGAAATGCAACAACTCCTCAGAGACATCACCGTGCGCCGCATGGTCATTTGCGTGCTCCTGCTGGTCAGCGCACTGGTCGCGGCCCTGGCGTTCATCAGCACGCGCGGCCTGCTGCACGCAGAGAAATCACTGGAGGAGAGCCACGCGCTGCTCACCGAGGTCTCGTCGCTGCGCCTGGCGCGCAACCAGATGCTGCACGCGCAGCTGGGCCTGTCGCGCCAGCATGACTCCGCGGCTGCCAGGGACCCCGGCGCCGCAGCCGCGGAAGCGGCGGGCATCGACGCTGCCCTGGCCTCCGCGCGCGAGCAGTTCGCGGTCTTCGTGCGCGAAGCGCGCCCGCACGCGCCGCAGCCGCTGCTGCAGGCACTGGAGACGAACTTCCAGGCCCTGCTGGAGCAGGGCATCATGAAGCAGCGCGCCTTGCTCGATGCAGGCGAGGAGGCGCAGGCGGCGCAACACGTTCGCGCGGTCTCCCTGCCGGCGGGCCGTGCGCTGGACGCATCCATGGCGCGCTACGAAACCTACGCCAAGGAACACGAAAACCGGCTGACCCAGGCCGCACACGCCAACCGCAACGACGCCATGGTCGGCACGGCCACGGTGCTCGCCATCTGCCTGCTGCTCGTGGTGCTGGGCGACCGCTACGTCGTGCACTTCGTCAAGCAGCCGCTGGACGACATCAAGGGCCACTTCCGCCGCATCGCCGGCGGCGACCTCACCCAGCCCATCGCCCTCTTCGGCGGCAACTGCGTGGGCCAGATCCTGCCCTACCTGCGCGACATGCAGGGCAGCCTGATCACCACCGTGGGCACGGTGCGCGAAGGCGTGGTGCAGATCACCGGCGGCGCGACCGAAATCGCGGCCGGCAACACCGACCTGTCCTCGCGCACCGAGCAGCAGGCATCGTCGCTGGAGGAAACCGCCGCCAGCATGGAGGAGCTGGCCTCCACCGTGCGCAACAACGCCCAGAACGCCGCCCAGGCACGTAGCATGGCCGAGCAGGCCACCGCCACCGCACAGCGCGGCGGCAGCGCCGTGCAGCAGGCGGTGGAGACCATGCGCCGCATCGCCGACAGCTCCCGGCGCGTGGACGACATCACCACCGTCATCGACTCCATCGCCTTCCAGACCAACATCCTCGCGCTCAACGCCGCCGTCGAAGCCGCGCGCGCGGGCGAGCAGGGCAAGGGCTTCGCGGTGGTGGCCAGCGAGGTGCGCACGCTCGCGCAGCGCAGCGCGGCCGCCGCCAAGGAAATCAAGGAGCTGATCGCCGCCTCCAGCGCCACGGTGGCCGAGGGCTCGCGGCAGGTGGAAGCCGCAGGCGTCACGATGGACGACATCCTCGAATCCGTGCGCCGGCTGTCCATGCTGGTCGGCGAAATCGCTACCGCCTCGCATGAGCAGGCGGCGGGCATCGAGCAGGTCAACCTCGCGATGACGCAGATGGACCAGGTGACCCAGCAGAACGCCGCGCTGGTCGAGCAGGCGGCCGCCGCGGCGGGCTCGCTCGAAGCCCAGGCCCAGCACCTCAGGCAGGCCGTCGCCATCTTCCGCCTGAACGAAGAAGCGGCCGTGGCCACGCAGCCCTACGCCGCCTTGCCGCGCCTTGCCGCGGCGCACGCTTGAAAGGTGCACCATGCACCTGATCCTGACCCGCCACGGTTCCTGACCGGGGTTTGAAGTCAAAATGGCCTCCAGCGCAATGCTGTAAAGCGCTGATAGCTATCTTTTTGGAAGCGCCACAGGCTCTGCCACGAAGCCGATGCGCGACAGCCCCGCGGCCTGTGCAGCGCCCATGAGCTCCGCCACCCGGCCATAGGGCACGGCCGCGTCCGCGCGCAGCTGCACCTCGGTGTCGGGCCGGCGCGCGGCGACGTCCTTCAGGCGCGCGGCCAGCGCGTCCTGCGCCAGCGCCTCGCCGTCGAGGAAGGCCTGGCCCGCCTTGTCCAGGGACACGGTGACGGACTGCGGCGCCGCGCCCGGCTGCGTGCCCTGGGCGCGCGGCAGCTCCAGGCGGATGGAGTTGGCCAGGAGCGGTGCGGTGAGGATGAAGATGACCACCAGCACCAGCATCACGTCCACGAGCGGGGTGACGTTGATCTCGCTCATGGGCTCGGGGCCCTGCGTGCGCTCCAGCCGGCCGAATGCCATGGCGGGTCAGCCTGCGGCGGCGACCAGCTCGCGCAGGTCGCGCGCGAAGCCTTCGAGGTCGGCCTCGATGCGGCCGATGGCGCGGCCGAACCAGTTGTAGGCCAGCACGGCGGGGATCGCCACCGACAGGCCCGCGGCGGTCATGACGAGCGCCTCGCCCACGGGGCCGGCAAGGCGTTCGATGGTGATCTGCTCGGCGCCCGCGAGCGCCCCGAGCGCATGGTGGATGCCCCACACGGTGCCCAGCAGCCCCACGAAGGGCGCCGTCGAGCCCACGGTGGCGAGCAGCACCTGGCCGAACTGCAGCCGGCCCAGCACGCCGTGCAGGGCATCGCGCAGCGCGCGCGTGAGGCGCTGCGCAATGGCGCCCTGGTCGGCCAGCGCGGCGCCCGAGCCGGAGCGCGCCACCTGCGCGGCGGCGCGCACCAGCGGCAGCACCAGCGCCTCGCGGTCGAAGGGCGGAAGGCGTTCGAGCCCGGCGGCGAGCGACGGCGACTGCCAGAACGCGGCCGTGCTGCGCGGCACGTCCACGCGGGCGCGCCACATCAGGCGCAGCTTCCAGAGGATGACGACCCAGCTGGCCACCGACATGGCGAGCAGCAGCAGGGCCAGCCCCTGCGCGACCGCGTCGCCCTGGTGCAGCCAGCGCATGCCGTCCATGAGGCGGCTACTTGAGGTTCAGCACGTCGAACATGTCGAACATGCCCGCGCGCTGCCCGGCCAGGAAGCGCACGGCGCGCAGGCTGCCCTGCGCGTAGCCGGCGCGGCTGCTGGACTTGTGCGTGATCTCCACGCGCTCGCCGGTGCCGGCGAACAGCACGGTGTGGTCGCCCACGATGTCGCCGCCGCGCACGGTGGCAAAGCCGATGCTGCCCTCCTTGCGCTCGCCCGTGTGGCCGTAGCGCTCGTACACGGCACGGTCGGCAAGGCGCGTGCCCTGCGCCTCGGCGATCACCTCGCCCATCTTCAGGGCCGTGCCCGAGGGCGCGTCCACCTTGTGCTTGTGGTGCGCCTCGATGATCTCGATGTCGTAGCCCGTGGCGAGCGCCTGCGCGGCCATCTGCAGCAGCTTGAGCGTGACGTTCACGCCCACGCTCATGTTGGGCGCGAGCACGATGGCCACCTTGCGCGCGGCGGCCTCCATGTCGGCCTTCTGCGCGTCGGAGAAGCCCGTGGTGCCGATGACCATCTGCACGCCCAGCTCGGCACACACGGCCGCATGGGCCAGCGTGCCCTCGGGGCGCGTGAAGTCGATCAGCACATCGGCATTCTTCAGCCCCTCGCGCAGGTCGGCGGTGATGGCCACGCCGCTCGCGCGGCCCAGGAAGGCGGTGGCGTCCTGGCCCACGGCGGGGCTGGTGGGCAGGTCCAGCGCGCCGGCCAGCACGCAGTCGTCGCTCGCCTGGATCGCCTCGATGAGCATGCGGCCCATGCGGCCGCTGGCGCCGGCTACGGCCACGCGGCGGGGTACGGAAGAGGATGAGGTCATGTCAGCTCGCAATCAAAACGGGAACGGGCTCCGCCATGGGCGGGCCGGGGACACTCAGCGGCGCGGCGATTCCAGCGGCGGGTAGCTCGCGACGGGCGGCGCGGCAGGTGCGGGGGAAGGCCCGGGCACGGCGGACTCGGCCTTGGGAAAGCGCGCCAGCTGCGCCTCGGTGGCCTCCAACTGGGGCACCTTGGGCTTGGACACCTTGGAGGTGAGCGAGGCCACGAACTCAGACTCGGAGGGCATCTCGTCGCCTTCGACGTGGTCCATCACGTTGTCCTTGAAGAACACGGTGAGCTTGCGCGTCTGCGCCTCCACGCCCGGGCGCTTGAGCGTGAAGACGTATTCCCAGCGGTCGCCGTGGAATACGCTCACCATGAGCGGCGTGCCCAGGATCTCGCGCACTTGCTGGCGCCCCATGCCGGGCTGCAGCATCTGCACCTGCTCGCGCGAGACGAAGTTGCCCTGTACCACGGCCACCTTGTAGGGCGTGACGACGTTCGACAGGCGCTCGCCGGTGCCCGCGCAACCGGCCAGCACGGCGGCCAGCAACACTATGGCGCCCCGACGGGCGCCCCTACGGGCGGGAGCAGACATGGGTTTAGGCATAGGGGATATGATCCGGTCCATTGTAGCGGCCCGGGCCTGGCGCCCAGCCTGCGGGGCGCACCATCCCTGATTTCGCCCTGGCAGATGAAGGACCTTGTCATGACGAACATCGACGAACTCAAGAGCACCGGCCTGAAGGCGACGCTGCCCCGGCTGAAGATCCTGGAAATCTTCCAGAAGGGCGCCCAGCGCCACATGACGGCCGAGGACGTGTTCCGCGTGCTGCTGGACGAGCGCTCGGACATCGGCTTGGCCACCGTCTACCGCGTGCTCACGCAGTTCGAGCAGGCCGGCATCCTGATCCGCAGCAACTTCGAGAGCGGCAAGGCCGTCTACGAACTCAACGAGGGCCAGCACCACGACCACTTCGTGTGCACGGCCTGCGGCAAGGTCGAGGAGTTCTACGACCCCGAGATCGAGAAACGCCAGAACCTGATCGCCCAGTCCAAAGGCTGGGTGATACAGGACCATTCCATGGCCCTGTACGGCCAGTGCGCCAGTTGCGCCAAGAAGCGCTGATGCGCGGTCAGGCGCCGCCGCCTTCCATGGCGCGGCGGTGGCGCTCGACGAATTCCTGGTAGGTGTCTATGCCGCGCAACTGCAGGATGGTGTTGCGCACCGCGGCCTCGACCAGCACGGCGATGTTGCGCCCGACCACCACCGTAGGGCATGCGCTCGTAGTCGCGCTCCATGGTTTCCTTGCGCACCAGGTGCACGATGAGCTTCAGGCGCATCCTGCGGCGCACGGCCGTCTCGCCGAAGATGGCGCGGATGTCCAGCAGGCCGATGCCGCGCACTTCGAGCAGGTTCTGCAGCAGGTCGGGGCACTTGCCCTCGATGGTGGTCTGGTTGATGCGGTACAGGTCCACCGCGTCGTCGGCCACCAGGCCGTGGCCGCGCGAGATCAGCTCCAGCCCCAGTTCGCTCTTGCCCAGGCCCGATTCGCCAGTGATGAGCACGCCCAGGCCCAGGATGTCCATGAACACGCCGTGCATGGTGGTGCGGTCGGCGAAGTGCTTGGACAGGTAGGCGCGCAGCACGTCGATGACGAAGGCCGCCGACTCCCGCGTGGCGAACAGCGGAATCTGCGCGCGCTCGCACATCGACACCACCTCCTCGGGCGCGGCCTGGCCATCGGCCAGCACCAGCACCGGAGGCTCCAGCGTGACGATGCGCGCGATGCGGCGCTTGCAGTCCCCGGACGTCGCGTTGGTCAGGTAGGCGACCTCGCGCTCGCCCAGGATCTGCGCGCGGTAGGGGTGTATGTAGTTGAGGTAGCCGACGAGGTCTGCGCCCGAGCGCGCGGCGCGCACGGCCACCTCGGCGAAGCGCCGCTCGGAAGCTCCCAGGCCCGCGACCCACTCCCATTTGAGCAGGGTGCGGAACTCCTCGAAGAGCACATCGGCGCTGACGACGTTGGGTTTCATGGCAGCCGATGGCCAGGGCCTGTTGAACTATGGCGCGGCGTCAGGCGCCCTGGGCCGACTGCCATCCCGAGATCATGCCGTGCAGGCTGGCGGCGTCGGTGCAGC
>Ga0209959_101173_pt1 | contig 10544 bp, 8 predicted proteins | sample ThiBiot_300_biof_2_FD_183943 | JGI IMG/M metagenome (GOLD analysis project Ga0209959, IMG submission 183943) | Wastewater bioreactor microbial communities from Cape Town, South Africa - Thiocy_expt_300_biof (SPAdes) | ecosystem: Engineered > Bioremediation > Thiocyanate > Unclassified | place...
CGGCGGGCGCGCTGCTCAAGCAGGGCTACAAGAACTGGTTCTTCCTCGCGGCCGACTACGCCTTCGGCGAGGCCCTGCAGCGCGACGCGACGAACGTGATCAAGGCCCACGGCGGGCAGGTCATCGGCGGGGTCAAGCACCCGCTGGGCGCGGCGGATTTCTCGTCCTTCCTGCTGCAGGCGCAGAACTCCAGGGCGCAGATCCTGGGCATCGCCAACGGCGGCAGCGACATGATCAACGCGCTCAAGGCCTCGCGCGAATTCGGCATCGGCAAGAACATGAAGGTCGCCAGCCTCATGCTCTTCCTGGTCGACGTGCACAGCATGGGCCTGAAGAACGCCGAGGGCCTGCTGTTCACCACGAGCTGGGACTGGAGCCTCAACGACGAGAGCCGGAAGTTCGGCCGCCGTTTCTTCGAGAAGGCCAGGCGCATGCCCACCGACGTGCAGGCCGCCAACTACTCGGCCACCATGCAGTGGCTCAAGGCCGTGCAGGCCCTCAAGACCACGGATGCCGACAAGGTCATGGACTGGTTCAGGAAGACCCCGCTCAAGGACTTCTACGCCCAGGGCCATGTGCGCCCCGATGGCCGCTACGTGCACGACATGTACCTCATGCAGGTCAAGGCGCCGGCGGAGTCCACCATGCCCTGGGACTACGTGAAGGTGGTGGCCACCATGCCGGGCGAGGAGGTCTTCACGACCAGGGCGGAGAGCCGCTGCGTGCTGTGGAAGTGACGCGCCGGCCATGTGGGACCTCTCCCTCCAGGGCGCCGCGCTGATGCCCTTCAGCGCCGAGGCGGAGCGCGGCCGCCTGCGCGCCTTCGCCCGGGCCACCGGGCAGGAGCACCCGCTGTTCCTGGACGAGGCGGCGGCCCGCGCGGCCGGGTATCCCGCCCTGCTGGTGCCGCCGACCTTCCTCTTCTGCCTGGCCATGGAAGGCCCGAACCCCCAGGAGATCTACGAGCGCCTGGGCGTGAACTACGCGCACGTGCTGCACGGCGAGCAGCATTTCGACTACCACCGCCCGGCCTGCGCCGGCCAGGCGCTGCACTTCGCGCCGCGCATCGGCCGGCTCTATGCGAAGAAAGGCGGCGCGCTGCGGTTCTTCGAGTGGGAGAACCGCGTGACGGATGGCGAAGGACGCGCGGTGGCCGACCTGCGCAGCGTCATGGTGGAGCGCGCGCCCCGGGAGGAGCACCGGCATGCAGCGGCCTGACCTGGACGCCCTGGCGCCAGGCAGCGCCCTGCCCACCCTTGTGGAGGGGCCGGTCACGCGGCACACGCTGGGCCTGTACGCCGGCGCCTCGGGCGACTACAACCCGCTGCACATCGACCAGGACTATGCGCGCCGCGAGGCGGGCATGCCGGACGTGTTCGCGCATGGCATGCTGTCGGCGGCGTACCTCGCGCGCGTGCTCACCCGCTGGGTGGACCCCACGGCCATCCGGCGCCTGAGCGTGCGCTTCGTGGCCATCACGCACATCGGCGACGAGGTGCATTGCCGGGCCACGGTAGCCGGCAGGTTCCTGGACGGCGGCACGCCCTGCGTGCGCCTGGACCTGCGCGTGCACAACCAGGCGGGCGAGCCCAGGCTCAGGGGCACGGCCGTGGTCGCCGTGCGCCGATCCCCTTCATCCACGTACGAGGACAGGATATGAAAGCAGCATTCATCACCGCCCACGGCGGCAACGAGGCGGTGCAGGTGCGCGCGCACAGCCTCCCCGCACGCGCACCCGGCGAGGTGCGCGTGCGCGTGCAGGCGGCCACGCTCAACCAGGTGGACCTGTACATGCGCAACAGCGGCGCCGGCATCACGCACCGGCTGCCGCAGATCATGGGGCTGGACGCCGCCGGCACGGTCGAGGACTGCGACGGCGCCGACCCGCTGCTGCGCCCGGGCCAGGAGGTGGTCATCCACCCCGGCGTCGCCTGCGGCCGCTGCGAGTTCTGCCAGCGCGGCGACGGCGCCCTGTGCACGCGCATCCAGTTCCTGGGCGAGCACCGCGACGGCACGTTCGCCCAGTGGATCCAGGTGCCGGCCGCGCAGGTCTTCCCCAGGCCCGCGCACCTGGGCTGGGCCGAGGCCGCCGCCCTCGGGGTCAATCACCTCACGGCCTGGCGCATGCTGTTCTCCAAGGCGTGCCTCAAGCCCTGGGAGACGGTGCTGGTCTTCGGCATCGGCGGCGGCGTCTCGCTGGCGGCCCTGCAACTGGCCAAGGCCGTCGGCGCGCGCGTGATCGTGACCTCGCGCGACGACGCCAAGCTCGAACGCGCGCGCGCCCTCGGGGCCGACCATGGGATCAACGGCAGGACCCAGGACGTGGCGCGGGAAGTCATGGCCCTCACGGGCGGCCGCGGCGTGGACGTGGTGTTCGAGAACGTGGGCGCGGCCGTCTGGTCATCGGCCATGAAGTCGCTCGTGCGCGGCGGCCGGCTGGTCACCTGCGGCGCCACCACGGGCGACCAGCCCGGGGCCGACCTGCGCCGCATCTTCGTGCGGCAGCTGCAGATCTTCGGCTCCAGCCTGGGCACGCACGGCGAATTCCATGACCTGCTCGGCTTCGTGGAGCGCACCGGCCTGCGCCCCGTGATCGACAGCGAATTCCCGCTGGACGAGGTGCATGCGGCGCTCGACCGCCTGGAGTCGGGGGCGCAGTTCGGCAAGATCGCGCTGCGCATCGACGGGCATTGATACGGCTTCGCATTCAATCGCCCAACGTCGTTGGTTCGCCTCGCCGTGCTGCAGCACTGTCTTCGGCTTCCCGCCTGGTTATCCGATCGAATGCAAAGCCGTATGAGCCCGCGTCAGCCGCAGGGCCGCAGCGCCTTGCCGGCCAGTGCCGGCTGCAGCGTGGCGTCGATGTGCGCGCGCTGCGCCCCGCTCACGGCCGGCAGGCGCAGCGTGTAGCCGGGCGTGTCGGTGCGCTCCTGCACCACGCGGGCCTTGCGCACGCCCTGGCCGGCGAGCTGGCCCAGGGCGCGCTGGGCGCCTTCCTCGGTGGAGTAGCGCCCCAGCGACAGGCCGGGCTCCAGCGCGGCGCCGGGGCGGTCGTAGTCCACCTTGAGCGCGCGCAGCTCGGCGCGCTTCCTCGCCAGCGCCTCCTCGTCCGGGAAGCGCCCCAGGTACACCATCCAGCGGCCCGTGGCCTGGACGGGCTCCAGGCTCCAGCTGCCGGCGGGCAGCTGGGCGGCGGCCTGGCGCAGGGCCTCGGCCTGGCGCGCGTCGAACACGCCGGCCTGCAGGCAGGCCGGGGGCTCGTCGGGCGCCGCAGCGGCGGCCGCGCGGGCCGGCGCCGCCGTGGGGGCAGGGCCGTGGCCCTCGGGGGACAGCAGGCGCAGGTTCTGCGGTTCGATCTGCTGCTCCAGGCGCTGCGGCTCGGACTCGCTGGCGGGGCCCAGCCCCCAGCCCTGCAGCAGGCCGTGCGACCAGGCGTAGTAGCCGGCATTGGCCAGCAGCAGAACCATGAAGGCAAGGCGCAGCATGTCGGAACCCGTTCACAGGCTCTCAGGCCGGCTGCGCCGGGCCGCCGGGGCGCACGCTGATCTCGGCGCTGGTGATGGCCTGCATGCCGCGCGCGGTGTGCACGAGCAGGGCGCCGTCCTCGGCCACGCCATGGGCCGTGCCCTGGGTGCCGTCGCTCAGGGCCACGCCGCGCCCGGCCAGCAGGTCGCGCTGCGCGAAGCGCGCCTGGAAGGGCGCGAAGCCGTGCTCGGCAAAGCCCAGCAGCGTCTGCACCAGCGGCAGGGCGATGCGCTGCAGCGCGCTCGCGGCCGTGAGGGTGGAGTCCACCTCGCGCAGGCAGGCGGGCGGGGTGGACAGGCCCTGGGTGAGCACGGGCAGCACGTTCAGGCCTATGCCGATGACCACGTAGCGCGGCTCGCCGGGCGCGCCCGCAAGGCTGGCCGTCTCCACCAGGATGCCGCCGAGCTTGCGCCCGTCCTGCAGCCACAGGTCGTTGGGCCACTTGAGCAGGATGCGCGGCCGCCCGCCGTCCGCGCCGGGCAGCGCGGGCTGCAGGCTTTCGGCCACGCTCACGCCCACGGCGAGCGACAGGCCCGCCCATTCGCGCGGCGCCAGCGGCAGGCCCAGCGAGAAGGTGAGGGCGGGCACCATGCCCGTGCCCTCGTAGGCGCCGGTGTGCCACTGGCGGCCCAGGCGGCCGCGCCCGGCGGTCTGCTCCTCGGCCACGAGCAGCGTGGGCTCCAGCCGGTCGCCCCGCGCGCGGCGCATGAGCTCGGTGCTGGTGGAGTCGATGCTGGGCAGCACCTCCACGGTGAAGCCGGGCAGCAGGGGCGCGACGGCCTGCCGGATGGCCTCGGCGGGCCAGCGCACGGGGGCGGGGGCCGGGCTCATCGCTGCGCGCTCCGGCGGGCCTTGGGCGCCCTGGGCTGCTCCGGCGGGCCGGGCGGGGCCCAGCCGCGCTTGGGCGCGAGCAGCGTGCCGCGGCAGTTCCTGCTGCCGCACCAGCAGGGGTATTCGGCCTTGAGCTTCGGGGTGTAGCGCTCGTCAATGATCAGGCCGTAGTCGTAGTTGAGCTCCTCGCCCGCCTCGATGTTGCGCAGCGCGGTGATGAAGATCCGGCCGTCCCGCTCGTCGGCGTAGCAGTTGGGGTTGCAGCTGTGGTTGATCCAGCGCGCGGAATTGCCGCCGAACTTTGCGTCGATCACGCGGTCTTCATCCACGTGGAAGTAGAAGGTGTGGTTGGGCTGCGCCGGGTCGTGCGGGTGGCGGCGCAGGGCCTCCTTCCAGCTGATGACCTCGCCCGTGTACTCGATGACGACCTCGCCCGCGGCGATGGGCTGCAGCGCGAACACGCCCTTGCCGTGCACGCCCGAGCGCCGGGTCTGTATGCGCCGCCCCGGGGCTGGCGTGGGGACTGCGGAGGATGTGGTGCCGGGCATGGTGGAAACTCTGTTAACTTGAATAGTGCACACATGCGTGCGCGTGCGCGCGCAAGCAGCGGATTGTAGAAGCGCCTGTAAGGCGGAATTGACCCACAAATGACCAAGACCCTGGTAATTGCAGAAAAACCCTCGGTGGCGCAGGACATCGTGCGCGCCCTCACGCCCGTGGCCGGCAAGTTCGAGAAGCACGAGGACCATTTCGAGAACGAGCGCTACGTGGTCACCAGTGCCGTGGGCCACCTGGTGGAGATCCAGGCGCCCGAGGAATTCGACGTCAAGCGCGGCAAGTGGAGCTTCGCCCACCTGCCGGTGATCCCGCCGTACTTCGACCTCAAGCCCGTGGACAAGACCAAGAGCCGCCTCGCCGCGGTGGTCAGGCAGGCCAAGCGCAAGGACGTGACGGAACTCGTGAACGCCTGCGACGCGGGCCGCGAGGGCGAGCTGATCTTCCGCCTGATCGAGCAGTACGCCGGCGGCGCGAAGGGAGGGCTGGGCAAGCCCGTCAAGCGCCTGTGGCTGCAGAGCATGACGCCCCAGGCCATCCGCGACGGCTTCGCGCACCTGCGCAGCGACGCGCAGATGCAGGGCCTGGCCCACGCCGCGCGCAGCCGCTCCGAGGCCGACTGGCTCGTGGGCATCAACGGCACGCGCGCCATGACGGCCTTCAACTCGCGCGACGGCGGCTTCTTCCTGACCACCGTGGGCCGCGTGCAGACGCCCACGCTGTCGCTGGTCGTCGAGCGCGAGGAGAAGATCCGCAGGTTCGTGAGCCGCGACTACTGGGAGATCCACGCGGGCTTCCAGGCCGAGGCCGGGCAGTACCTGGGCAAGTGGTTCGACCCCAAGTGGAAGAAAAGCGAAGACCCCGAGGCGCGCGCCGACCGCCTCTGGTCGCTCAGGGAGGCCGAGGCCATCGCCCATGCCGTGCGCGGCAAGGCCGCCACCGTCACCGAGGAGAGCAAGCCCACCACGCAGGCATCGCCCCTGCTGTTCGACCTGACCAGCCTGCAGCGCGAGGCCAACGGCAAGTTCGGCTTCTCGGCCAAGACCACGCTGGCGCTCGCGCAGGCGCTGTACGAGCGCCACAAGGCGCTGACCTACCCGCGTACCGACTCGCGCGCGCTGCCCGAGGACTACCTGCCCGTGGCGAAGAACACCTTCGCCATGCTGGCCGGCAGCGGCATGCGCCACCTGGCGCCCTACGCGCAGCAGGCGCTGGACGACGGCTACGTGCGGCCCTCCAAGCGCATCTTCGACAACGCCAAGGTGTCGGACCACTTCGCCATCATCCCCACCACGCAGGCGCCGCACGGCCTGTCGGAGGCCGAGCAGAAGCTCTACGACCTCGTGGTGCGCCGCTTCATGGCCGTGTTCTTCCCGAGCGCCGAATACCTCGTCACCACGCGCATCAGCCAGGTGGTGGGCCACTCGTTCAAGACCGAGGGCAAGGTGCTCGTCAAGCCCGGCTGGCTGGCCATCTACGGCAAGGAGGCCGCGAGCGAGGTCGAGGGCGGCAAGGAAGGCGACAAGGGCCAGCCGCTGGTGCCCGTCAAGCCCGGCGAGATGACGCACACCGAGTTCGCCGAGGCCAGGGGCCTCAAGACCAAGCCCCCCGCGCGCTACTCCGAAGCCACGCTGCTGGGCGCCATGGAGAGCGCGGGCAAGCAGATCGACGACGAGGAGCTGCGCAGCGCCATGCAGGAAAAGGGCCTGGGCACGCCTGCCACGCGCGCGGCCATCATCGAAGGCCTGCTGACCGAGAAATACATGCTGCGCGAGGGCCGCGAGCTCATCCCCACGGCCAAGGCCTTCCAGCTCATGACGCTGCTGCGCGGCCTGCAGGTGGAGGAACTGTGCCGCGCCGAGCTCACGGGCGAGTGGGAATACAAGCTCGCGCAGATGGAGCGGGGCCAGCTCTCGCGCGAGGCCTTCATGCAGCAGATCCAGGCCATGACCGAGAAGCTGGTCAAGAAGGCCAAGGAATACGACCGCGACACCATCCCCGGCGACTACGCCACGCTGGCCGCGCCGTGCCCCAACTGCGGCGGCGTGGTCAAGGAAAACTACCGCCGCTACGCCTGCACGGGCGCGGGCGGCAACGGCGAAGGCTGCGGCTTCTCGTTCACCAAGTCGCCCGCGGGCCGCACCTTCGAGACGGCCGAGGCCGAGCAGCTCCTGCGCGAGCGCCGCATCGGCCCGCTGGAGGGCTTCCGCTCCAAGGCCGGCTGGCCCTTCACCGCCGAAGTCGCCATCGCGCGCGACGAAGAGGCCGGCAACTACAAGCTCGAATTCGACTTCGGCGACGACCAGAACGAGGAATCGGGCGAGATCGTCGACTTCGCGGGCCAGGAGAGCCTGGGCAAATGCCCCGTCTGCGGCGCGCCCGTCTACGAGCACGGCGGCAACTACGTCTGCGCCAAGGCCGTGCCCACGGCCCAGCAGCCCACGCCCAGCTGCAGCTTCAAGAGCGGCAAGATCATCCTGCAGCAGCCCGTGGAGCCCGCGCAGATGAAAAAGCTGCTCGCCACCGGCAAGACCGACCTGCTCGACAAGTTCATCTCCAACCGCACGCGCCGCCCGTTCAAGGCCTTCCTGGCCTGGGACGCGGCCGCGGGCAAGGTCAACTTCGAGTTCGAGCAGCGCGAATCCAAGTTCCCGCCGCGCAAGACCGCCGCTGCTGCGAAAACAGGAGCTGCAACCGCAGTCAGGACGGGCGCTGGAGCCCAAAAACCTTCAAAACCCACCGCCAGGAAGACCGCCGCGGCCAAGACCCCGCGCAAAACCGGTACGGCCGCCGGCAAGGCGCCCAGCGCGCAGCTCGCCGCCGTGATCGGCAGCGAACCCGTGGCGCGCCCCGAGGCCGTGAAGAAGATGTGGGAATACATCAAGGCCCACAACCTGCAGGACCCGCAGGACAAGCGCACCATCGTCGCCGACGACAAGCTGCGCGCCGTGTTCGGCAAGGACAGCATCGGCATGTTCGAACTGGCCGGCGTGCTGGGGCGGCACCTGGGCTGACGCCATGCGCAGCCGTCGCGGGCGGCGTTGTGGCCAGGTGGGCCGCCGATCGGTGGAAGCCTCATGCCGGCCCCTGGGCCGCGCAAATGTGGCGCAAGGCCACCCGCCTCGGCCCCGATGCGCTGCCATGGGGCAAGGCTGTACCTGTAGCATAGGACGTGGCTGGCGCGGCATCGGCGCCTATCGTCCAGCCGCGCTAAATGCGCCAAGGACGGCGAGGTGATCTACACCGGCCAGTCTTGCCCGTCGGGCAGTCGCGAGCTGGCGGTGGATGGGGCCGTCACCTCCTTGTTGGTTTTATGAGGTTCGAATGGATGGTTTATGACAGGGTTCGACCCCAAAGAGGCGTTCATTCATCCGCCGCAAAGCAGTCTGACATGCTCTGAAACCCAAGGCACTTCGGTGGTGCGCAGCGGAAACTCGAGGAGCGGGAGGCGCGTCCATCCGTCGAATTTTAGGCGGTCTAAATTCCCACGGATATGAGATAAGCGAGGGTGCCGCTTGCGCTGCATGCTTGACTTAGGCCGCATCCGATAAGTAGCATGAAGCGATCTAATTCTAGTTAGTCCCCTCATTTACTTTATGCAGGCCGCTATTTATTCCAGCGCTTCGCATTTCTCAAAGGCTTTTCAAGCCTTTTCGGCCTCCAGCGCTTGTGCAGCAAACGCTAGCAGCTATCATTCTTGCAGCGTTGCGCCGCTTCAGTGGCCCAGCGGTTTTTCGTGGGGCGCGCCCTTCTCCAACTCAGGACGCTCCCTTTCGGCCTTCGGGTCTAACTCTGCGCTCAAGCCGACCGCCTACGGCGGCGGCTTACCTGGGCCGTTAGGTATCGCAGGAAGGCCATCGGTGCTCCGTTGCACGCTCGATCATGAACATAACCGCTGACACCGTCATCGCGCTAGTGGCTCTTCTTGTTTCGCTCCTAACTTTCGGAGCGTCTATCAGATTCTGGCGACGCCAATTCCGCCCCATAGTGACGGCTGCGATCCGAACGCATGGAGCGAGCAATCAAGCAATTGCGTACAACCTAGTCCTGTTGAACTCCGGCACCATTCCGGCAAAGAACATCGCACTGAGTGTTGACGAATCGACGCTTGTAGCAGCGCTTGGGGATGACGCGACAACGGAGAATAAAACGAGATGGCTCGCATGCTTCTCTGCAACTCCGCGAATCAGGATCCTCCACAACGGCGATAGAACATCTTGCTCTTTCGGAACTACACAGACCGAAAATTCGGGCTTCTGGAAAAACAGGGCCACGATTTCCATCACCATAAAGTACGACGGCTGGTTCGGACTCAGCTACACACAGCAGCAGGTGCTTGAAGTAGTTGATTCAGCAAGTTTTACGGGCTACATGTGGGGCGATGGTCATGCCTAACCCTTCATTCCACCGGACCGCCTTCGGCGGCCAGTGAATTCAAACGTTAGGCCCCAATGGATTTCTTGCAGCTACTGACAGATATAAACATCTTCAAGGACATAGTTGTCCCGGGAGCAGCCGCACTTTTCGCAGTTTGGATTGCCACTAGAAAATTTAGAAAAGAGCAGCTTTGGAAAGATAAGTATGCCGCGTATCAGGGTGTTCTACGCAGTCTGGAGTCAATCGCTCATTGGGCAAGTGAGACCCAATCAAGCGTGCACTCACTCCCCACCACCGGAACAAAGAACATCGCGGATGAATACACGTTGGCGCAAAGAGAAGTTCTGCGCCAAGTCACCATTGGTCCATTGCTGCTATCCGAGGAATTCTGCACGCAGCTTGAGAAGTTCAAGGACGAGTTCTACACGGAGCGGCACAATGCAGCTGAAGATTGGTATGACGACCCAGAAGATGAGGACTTCGCATGGGGAGAACATGCCGGCAGAATCTACACAATCGTTGATCGACATTTACCTGTGCTGATCGGCCTAGCAAGGAATGATCTTGGGGCCTAACAATTCATTCGAGCCGACGCCGCTTCGCGGCGCGGCTTAACTCAGGCGTTAGGTGATATGAAGCGCAGATCTCGTTCGGGCATGCCGGATCACAGCGACGAAGCGGCTGCAATGTCGCAAGAAGAGTTCGAGTCCGAGATTCAGCGTTGCGTGTGGGGCGCGGAGAACGGTGGCACTTCTCAAGGGCGGAAATCGTATTTCAAGCGGCTGGTGTGGCTTGAGAAGCAACGCGAAGAATTGTTCGGCATCACCGCGCCCAGGCGGGCATTTCGGGAGCGATAGACATGTCATCTAACCTGTCATTCCAGCGGACCGGCTTCGCCGGCCGCTGAATTCAATCGTTAGAGCGACAAGCGTGCGATCAGGGACCACTACTTTCTTTGCTGCCAGTCTGGGCGCTGTCTCAAGCACCATCTGTCTCGCTGTTGTCTTCTTGCTTAATTTTTCTTGGCTTACCGGCCTTGTCGTTTTGTCCGGAACTCCTATCGCAACACTTCTTTTCTGGGTGCTTCCTTCAAGTTTTCTATATTCAGCCCTTCCTGAGGGCGGCGGCCCGGCTACGGTACTGCTTTTTGCATTTTCCGCATGGCTCCAGTTCGCCATCCTATTTTCTCTCATGTCTTATTTTCTGTTGAAGCGGCGCTATAACAAGCGCTAGCAGCTATCATTCTTGCAGCGTTG
>Ga0209959_101174_pt1 | contig 10535 bp, 7 predicted proteins | sample ThiBiot_300_biof_2_FD_183943 | JGI IMG/M metagenome (GOLD analysis project Ga0209959, IMG submission 183943) | Wastewater bioreactor microbial communities from Cape Town, South Africa - Thiocy_expt_300_biof (SPAdes) | ecosystem: Engineered > Bioremediation > Thiocyanate > Unclassified | place...
TTCGTTAAGTTGCCAGTCGAGCGGTACGGCGGCGGTCATTACTCCCGACAGCCCCCCGATGACAAACAGGATGACAAATCCCGCAAAAAACAGAAAAGGTGTCTTGAAGACGGGCGTTCCGAGCCAGATCGTCGCGATCCAGGCGAACACTGCCACGGCGCTCGGGATGGAGATCACGAAACTGGCGGCGCCGAAGATCGACAGGGCAACCGCCGGCAGGCCGGTGGCGAACATGTGGTGGATCCAGACTTCGAAACCGACCAGCATGGTTGCCATGGTGGCGAGCGCTACCCATGCATAGCCTACCAGCGGACGGCGGCAGAAAGTCGGCAATGCGTCGGACACGATTCCCATCGCGGGGAGAACGATGGCATAAACCCAGGGGTGGCCGAAAATCCAGAACAGGTGTTGCCACAACAATGGCTTGCCGCCGTTCGCCACATCAAAAAAGTGGGTCCCGACCTGGCGGTCCAGCCACAGCAGGAAGAATGCGAGGCTGACCGAGGGAATGACCAGCAGGTTGGCTACGGATGCGGTCAGGGTGCCCCAGACCAGGATCGGCACGCGGTTGATGGTCATTCCGGGTGCCCGCATCTTGAACAGGGTCACTACGAAATTCACCGATCCGACCGTCGTGGATACTCCAAGCAATACCATGCCGAGCGCAAAAACGTCGATATTCGGGCCCGTGTTATAGATCGGGCCCGAATAAGGTACATAATTGAACCATCCCGCATTCGGCGCCTGTCCCAACGGAAAGCTCGCATACATGAAAATGCCGGCAAACAAGAAAATCCAGTAGGAGAGCGCATTGAGGCGCGGGAAAGTCATATCGCGCGAGCCCAGCATCAGCGGCCAGAGATAATTCGAAAATCCGGATAATATGGGCAGCGCATACAGAAAGATCATGGTCACGCCGTGCATCGTGAAGAGCTGATTGTATTGCTCTGGAGTCAACAGCGTCAGGTTGGGGCCGGCCAGTTGCAGACGCATGATCAATGCTTCCATTCCGCCGATCAGCAGGAAAACGAAAGCAGTGACGATATATCGCAGGCCGATGACCTTATGATCCACCGTCGAAAGCCAACCCTTCCATCCGGGGAGCGATTCCCATATTTCGGCAAGCCGTATCTCCGCATCCGAGCCGACAGGAGCTTGCCCGATGTCCGGGGAACGCCGCAGCCGGCTATCACTGGGGGGACGTGTTATGGCAGACATGGGCGTGTTTTCAGTCAAGGGTTGAAAGATAAGTGGAAAGAGCCGATTTCTCGGTCTCCGATAATGCAATGCTCGGCATGCGCGATCCGGGCTTGAGCCGCTGCGCATTGACGATCCAGTTCATCAAATCTTCCGGCGTATTGAGAAGCAGTCCTGCTGCAAGCCAGCGGCGCGAATTGAGGTGGGTCAGATCCGGGGCATGCCGGCCCGCAGCATCGGTACCACGGACGGCATGGCAACCCCCACAGCGATCCATGAACAGCCTCTGTCCGAATTCGCCGGTTGAGCCTGGCCTGAAAGGGGATGAAACCGGGCGGCGCTGGGCGTTTCGCCATCTTTCGAAATCCTCGGCACTTTCTGCCACCACTTCGAGGCTCATGCGGGCATGGCCGGCACCGCAAAACTGCGCGCATTGGCCGGCATATATGCCAGGGGAGTCGGCTTGAATCCATTGCTGGTTTATCAGCCCTGGGATCATCTGTGTTTTCCCCGCGAGAGTCGGCACCCAAAAAGCGTGGATGACATCGGCGCTTTTGAGCCTGATGAGGACAGGCTCGCCCACGGGAATATGCAGTTCGTTGGCAGTCGTGACAGTCTGCTCGGGATCATCATGCTCATACTCGATTCTCCACCACCAGTCGTACCCGGTTACCGTCACGGTGATGGCTGGGGTCGAAGGAGGTTTCGCGACCGCATCGAGTACGAGCAGAGAATAGATGACGAGCCCAAAGAGGATGAACGTTGAAATACCGGTACCAATATAAATCCATCTTAATCCTCCACTTTCGGGCCCGATCATTCGCATATCCATGGAAGGGCGATTGCGCAGCAAGGCCACTATCAGGAGCAATGAGATAATCAGCATAATGATCACTGACAGGCCAGCGAGCACCCACCCAAGATACATGGTTGGTTCGGACGCTGGACCATAGCTGCGCATGAAATAATTCAGGGGCGCTTCCGCTGCTTGCGCTGCATTCACCGGGCTTGGCAATGCCAGTGCCAGTGCCGCAGCTGGCCGGAGGACGGAAAGGCTTTGGCCCATGTTTTCCGGGGCTATGCGAGGATGAAATCGTTGTTCCATAAGCAGGATGAATTCGGTTTGCCGTTTAGCGGGATCACGCAAAAATCTGTTTGATCGATTGCCTTATGATTCCTGCCGAGTCGGGGTCGCCATGGAGCATCGCCGAAGCATAGGCTCGCGCCTGTTTGAAGGTGATGTGCGGCGGAAGCGGTGGAACATCGGGGTCGGAAATGACCTCAAGCACTACCGGTCGGTCAGCATGGATCGCGTAGTCCCAGGCAGCGCCAATTTTTTCCGGCTCATCGACGCGAAGCCCGCGAAGGCCGATCAGTTCCGCATACGAGGCATAGGGGAAATTAGGCACATCCTGCGAAGCCGGGAATTTCGGATCGCCTTCCATTGCCCGCTGTTCCCACGTCACCTGGTTCAAATCCCGATTATTGAGAACCATGACGACGAGATTGGGATTGCTCCAGCGCTGCCAGTATTTGCCGATGGTGATCAGTTCGTTCATCCCGTTCATCTGCATGGCGCCGTCACCCACCATCGCGATCGCCGTGCGATCGGGATGGGCAAATTTTGCCGCGATGGCATAGGGGACGCCGGGCCCCATGGTCGCAAGTCCTCCCGAGAGCGAAGCCATCATGCCCTGGCGGGTCTTGAGGTCGCGCGCATACCAGTTGGCTGACGAGCCTGAGTCGCAGGTGAGAATACAGTTATCCGGCAACCGCTGGGACAGTTCCCAGAAAACCCTTTGCGGGTTGATTGGATTAGCTGGCTCCATGGCGCGCGCCTCCATCGTTTTCCACCAGTGGCGGACATATTCTTCGATGTCGCTGCGCCAACGGCGATTTTCTTTTCTTTTCAATAGCGGGATAAGCTGGTTCAGGGTTTCCGCGGCATCTCCGACGAGATTGACTTCCATCGGATAGCGGATACTCATCATGCGTCCGTTGATGTCGATCTGAACTCCGCGCGCTTGACCTTCTTCCGGCAGGAATTCGGAATACGGGAAGCTCGAACCGACCATCAACAACGTATCGCATTCCATCATCATGTCATAGCTGGGCTCGGTACCCAGCAGACCAATGGAACCAGTCACGTACGGCAGCTCGTCGGGAACGGCAGCTTTGCCCAGCAATGCCTTGGCAATGCCGGCGCCGAGAAGGTCGGCAACCTCGAGCACCTGCCGGGTGGCGTTGAGCGCGCCTGCCCCGACCAGCATCGCCACCTTGGAGCCCGCATTCAATATATCGGCAGCATGGCGCAAATCCTCCGCTTTCGGCACGATCCGGGGAGCCTCGTAGCCGGTGCCGGAATGCGCCGTGCCGTGTTCGCGGCCAGGTTTTTCCGCTTCCATCTCCTGAATATCGTTCGGGATGATAATGCAGCACACGCTTCGCTCCGCCTGGGCAATGCGCATGGCGCGATCGACGATGTGGCGCATCTGCATGGGCGTCGTCACCATATGCACATATTCATGGGCTACATCCCTGAACAGTGAAATGAGATCGATTTCCTGTTGATAGTTGCCGCCGAGCGCTGCACGTTTTTGCTGGCCTACAATGGCAACGACTGGCTGGTGGTCGAGCTTTGCGTCGTACAAGCCATTGAGCAAATGAATGGCGCCGGGTCCCGAAGTTGCGAGGCAAACTCCTACTTCCCCGGTGAACTTGGCGTGCGCGCAGGCCATGAATGCGGCCATTTCCTCATGGCGTACCTGCACGAAATCCAGTTCTTGCGATTTGCGGTTAAGCGCGCCCATGATGCCGTTGATGCCATCCCCCGGATAACCAAATATCCGCCGGACTCCCCATTCCATCAGGCGCCGCAATAAAAAATCGCTGACATTCTGGCTCATCGCGTGATCTCCTGCCGGAGGGGCAATCGCCGGCTTACTCCACGTATCTCGTCCGCCGCTGGCGCAAAAAATCGTTGTGCTTATGCTACGCTTTGCTTCAGCCGTTTCTGTTCGCAAGAGCACTCACATTTTTTTCACGCAAGGAAGATATCGGTGAAATAACTGTGAGATATGTGTGGAGGTTTGAGTAACAGTCTCGTGTGATAAGCTTGGCGCCATAAGTAGTGTCACTTTCCTTTTCGGTCGGCGAGGCAAAGATTATGGCCATCGGTCATGTTCGCATGTCAGTCTTTAGTGTGCGAAAATCATGCAAAGATAGGTTGGAAGGGAGGAATAGCGACGCGAACGCAAAGGAAGTAAAGAGGAGATACGGGAGAGAGGAAACAAGGTTTGTTGCGAATTCAAGCGGAAGGAGGCCTAAAAAGAACCTGACCCCGGCACGGCCAGGTCAGGCCATGCTCGGGGTCAGTGGAAGGGGATTGCTGTCAGCTTTCTAGAAGGCGACTTGGTACTGGAGTACGAAACGTCCCCTGCTGGAGGTTTTGACGATGTCGCCCATCGGGTCGAAGTTGAAAATAGGCCTGTTCTGGTAGTCGAAGGTGATCTTGCTGTTGTGGCCCTTCAGCAACCAGTTCACGCCGCCGTTGAAGACATTCATCTGGTCGTGAAGCCGCTTGTAGTTTGCGCTCAACAGGGAGGTGTAGATCTGTAGCTGGCCGTTATTCCCGGGGATCAGGTCCTTGGGCAGCAGATAGCCGAACTGGGCATACCACACTTCCCCCGTGCCGAACATCGGGAAGGTGTTGCCTGCTCCATTGAAACTTCCCCCTGCGCCAAGGCCATTGGCCGTGTTCGCGCCATTGCCGTTCATCCGGAGATAATTCGGGCCATAATCATAAACGAAGTAACCGATATAGGCGGAGACCGCCGTTTCCTTCACCTTATCCACCGCCGCGTCCAGAAACATGGCAACCGACCAGTGGGTCATGTCGTGATATTGGGCGGTTGATGGACTGGTGCCGGTCCACATCGCATTTTTCTCGGTGATGAAGCCGGCTTCGAGATTCAGTATGTCCTTCTTGCCCAGGTAGGTTCCTTGCATGTAGTCATTGGTTATGGGTTCCGTATCCCAGAAGTTCCAGTAGAACATGCCGCCATATTGTTTCTTATGGCCAACCTGGGCAAAATCCGAAACTGTTGGAGAAATAGCGGGTTGTGCTAGTCCGTCGGTTGTAACGGGGAACGAATCCTGCGCGGCTATCCGGTAGCGGAACTTGCTGATCTGGCCGCGAAGCCAGATTCCCAGGTTTCTATTGAAGAGTTGGGTTCTTTCCGTGGCGTACTGCGCCCCGACAGGAACATCCAGGGTCATGATGGTGCTGACGCTGGGAGAAGTGAAGCGCGATAGTCCATTAGCCATCGAGAGGCCGCCGCCTGCAATCATCTGATGCCCCTGCGTCAGGCGCAACTCGGTGAAGGCATCGTGAAAGTAGGGCATGGCCGCGATATGGCGGTTGTCATTCTGCTGAGCAATGAAGTTGAAATTATTGATCCCGTATTGCGTGTAAAAGTACACTCTATCGGTAAGCTGCCCCTGCAATACCAGACGGGTCCGGCGCAAGCTGACTTCGGTTGTGTCGGTCACTGGCTGGTTCTGAATCATCGATCCTGGGTTGTTCTGCTCGTATGCCAACTGAACCTGGTTAAGCATGCCGAGTTTGATGTACTGGCTGCCATCGCCGTTCAGGTTCAGCTTGAACGGGTCTGCTTTCACCCAATCCGAGTATCCAAATCCACCGGGTTTTGGCGCACCAGGGGCAGTGCCCGCGGGAATTGCCGCTGCGGTGGCGGCGACCGCGCCCTCCCTGCTCGTGGGAGCGGGCGGGACAGCCCCAGCGGCGCTTGCGGGAGCTTTCGGCATATCCGATACTTTTTCAAAAGACCCCATGCGTACCCGCCCCTCTCCAGGTTCTGCATAGATCTGCTTGGTCTTGGTATCGACATAGAGGTCTATGGTATAGCCCTTTGACGATGAAGCATCCGCGCCTCCCGCGGTTTGCTTGTCCTGCGCATATAAGGAAGTCGAAACAAGGCAACAAGCAGCAGCTATTAATGAAAGACTAGGTTTCATTAAATGATTCCCCCCACGTTGAAGATTGAAATTAAGTCAAGATTATTCTATTTGAATATCGGAAATCTTTTGCCCAATGCTGTTTCCGTTATTTTTTCATTTTCTGATTGTAACTGAAGTTAGCACAACAGACGTCAACTAAATGTCAAGTGAAAGTGAAGATTTGGTTAATCTGGCGGTGCTGCCCAGGAATCGCAGGGTCTATCCCAAACCATGATAAAAGAATGGTTTTTGATCTCCTGAAAGTGGTGGCCAGGAAGCTAATTATGACAGCGAATTTATTTCCGGGGCAAGGAATTTGCGCGAAGGCAGCAATGGGCGTTATGGCGATACAAAACCCGCGGGAATGGAGGCCGCCGAAAACACGTTTGAAATGGTGCATGCAGGAGATCGCGTGGAACTTTTTTGAGAATTTGAAGAGATGGCGCCCACTTTTCCATACCTGATTCCGGAATGGGCCGGGTGGGTTAGAACGGCAGTGTTCATCAATGAACAGATTTCAGCCATTCATCATTACCGCACCGGATTCTGGCTGCCGGGGAGCCTATCCGCCTCCGGCGCCGCCTGCGGATATATTGGTATCCACATCCGGATCCGGTCCGGGCGGCCGGTCTGGTCCGTAAAAAAGCTTTATGAATCTGCGAAGCACGCTGTCTCCCTCCGCATGCTCCCACCACGAGTTGCCCGGTTGCACATCGTATGCTTCGGAAGATGCCGGGTTTGGCGGCGGGAAAGTATTCTGGTCCGGCTTGTCCGCTTTTTCCCCCTTGTCTTCTCCCTTGAACGGGGACGCCGTTTCCACGGTTATCGGTTTGGCAGGCTCCTTTTCCGCCATTGCAATGCCTGCATGGCTCAGGCAGCCCAAGGCGGCGAGCATGCTACCGTATCTCGCCGCGCTGACAGGGATCTGCCTGAGGCCAAATCTTTCATGCGGTTTTTTCATATCAAAGCCGCGATATCAGCCCCCGGCTCCTCCGGCGGAGAGATTTTCCTCCACATCGCGGTTGGGTCCGCGTGGCGTATCGGGGCCGTAAAAGATCCGGATCATCTTGCAAAGAAAAGTCTCGTCCTCCGGGGTGGAGTAGGCGCATGACCCGGGATCTCTCTCAGAGGTCGCGCTGGGCTCGAAGCTGGCAGTCTGCGCCGGTGGCGGCGGGTTTTCCGCATTGGGCGCTGTATTTGTCTGATTGCTCCCCTGGCTCGCCCCTTGTTTTTTTGCAGCATCTCCCCATGGAGCGGAGTGCTGCCCTGAGTTCGACTGGGCGTGCGCAATGCCGTTCCCCAGAAAAAACAGGGCGATAAAAAATGCGCCAATTGATGTCAAGCTATTGAATGTGAATTTCATCGTGGTACGTTTCCTGTTGGAAAAGGTGAATGAAGGAAATGATACTACTCCATTTTTTTATCCATTCCGACAGAGAGACCCAAAAAACCTTTTTGTCCCGCACTTCCTTGGCAGAGAGCGGCCGCCGTTGGTTTTCGTTGCGGGAGCATGGAGGGAATATAGGGAAGCGCCCGGAAAGCCTTTTTCAGGCGACAAGAACAGCAGGAATAAAAAGCCGGTTCCGCGGGCGGGGCAGGGCCCGCGGAACCGGCTGAGGTCAAGATCGCAGCAACAACCTCTGGAAACTTCTTCCTGCCTTCAGCTGTGAGGTCGAGATGGCGGAATGCAGGAAGAAGGAAGCTTTCGCATATAGGGCGTACACGAGCGGCCTTATCTATATACTATATAAATATAATTTCTATGACCAGCTAGCCAAGCTAGGCAATGGAGCCCATCGATCCAAACGAACTCCTGGACCTGCTTCTCCGGGCGGCTACAAAGCCTATCAGGGCCAATCCGGCGAGCAGCATGGCATAGGTTTCGGGCTCCGGAACCGCGGAAGCAAATCCCGGCACATCCGTCAGCACGATACGCCCGTTGAGATCTTGGATCTCCCGCGCATCGCCATTCGGAAAGAGGGAGCTATATGCATTGATGTCGGCCTGGGAGATATACAGCGGCTGTGCCAGGTCAACCCATTTTACCCCTTCCGAAAACGGCGGGGTTGTCAGCGAGCCGTCGTAGCGGAAGGATTCCAGGTTGCTTGGCAGGAGCGTATTCAGATCGAAGTGGTTGAAGACGTGCGTCTCTGTCGTGGTTTTGGGCAGATCCGAAAAAATGGGGTCCAGCGACGTCTGCGGGGGGTTATGCGCATCGGATGCGTCCACCCATCGGCCTACCACGAGTAGATTATTGCTGGCATCGCTGAATACAAGGTGCATTTCCATGGGATAGGTATGGCCGTTTTCCAGGTTCTCGGCCGGCGTGTGAAAATGGAACTGCGCCAGATTATACGTGTCTCCGTTCAGCGTTACCGATCCTGCACCCGCGGGAACGATTGCCCTGGCGGCGGTTGCATACACATCAGGCGAGCCGTTATTGATCACGCTGAGCGTGGTATCCGAGCTCAGGTTGAACTGCAGCGGCGGCAGCGCCTGGAACTTCGTATCTTGCGAAGTGATGTCTATCGGGCTTTGTTGCTCCATCGTGGCCAGATTTTCCGCCAAAGTACCCGCGTGTGCCGCAGGCAGCGAGACCAGGAAAAGAGCGGAGCCGAGCGTTGCAAGAGGCAGCAGTCGAAACAGTGATCTGTCCATAGTGACGTCCCTTATAAAAATTTATGACGAAAAAGTATGAAAGGTGGAAATCGCATTATGCAGCTTAAATCTAGCATGGCCTATGTGAAAAAAAAGTGTCTTAAATATAAAGAATTCGTCAAGCCGGAGGAATGGAGCCGAATGGCTTGTTGCTATTTTCCCTATTATTTTTATCATTAATTTCATTGGGTTGTTTCGGTTTTCCATCTTCCGCGCTCCCCCGGGAGCCACTCGGTGTCTCCAACGGGAGACACTGTTTCCGACCGCTTCGCATCACGTTTGTGGATTATGTTTGTGGATTATGCCAGCAGCCATCAGGTTCGATCAGAGCGTCGGCGGCTCCCGGCCCCCAACTGCCGCGCTCATAGGGAAGCGCGGAATGGTGTCTGGTTAGCACGTCATCCACCGCCACCCAGGCGGCTTCGACTGCTTCTTCCCGGGCAAACAATGCGCCCTCGCCGATCATCGCATCATGCAACAGCCTTTCGTAGGGCAATTCCTGACCAAAGTGTTCCTCCACCAGACAGAGTTCCTCCTGGTCGCCAATGAATTCCTTCCCGCCGCGCTTGACTCGAGCGGCCAGCGCGATAGTGGAAACAGGAGAAAGGCGAAAGCGAAAATAGTTGGCGTCGCACGCCGCGCGTGCCGAATCGGCAAACAACTTTTGCGGCGGTGATTTCAACTGAACGACAACTTCAGTGGCGGTATCCGCGAGAAACTTGCCGGAACGCAAGTACCACGGCACTCCCTCCCAGCGCCACGAGTCGATATGAAGACGCAAGGCGCAGAATGTTTCCACATCCGAGTCCGGGTTTACACCCTTCTCCTCGCGGTAGCCTGCATACTGGCCGCGCACGACTTCGTCCGGATCGATTGGCCGCATGGCTTTGAAGACGCCGGCCTTTTCCTCCTGGACGGCTCGGAAGCCCTTGTAAGAGGGCGGTTCCATTGCAAGCAGAGCGACGATCTGAAACAGGTGATTCTGGATCACGTCGCGCAGACAACCCGCCGATTCGTAAAACGCCCCGCGTCCTTCCACGCCAAAATTCTCGGCAAGGGTGATCTGGACGCTGGCTATATAATTACGGTTCCATATCGGCTCGAGGAAGGAATTGGCGAAGCGGAAATAGAGGATATTCATGATCGCCTCCTTTCCGAGAAAATGATCGATGCGGAAGATCGATTCATCCGGGAACACGGAGCGGGCAACCCGATTGAGTTCCTGAGCAGAGGCGAGATCCCGCCCGAAGGGTTTTTCGACGATCACGCTCGCATCCTTCGCCAACCCGACGGAACCCAGCGCGGTGATGACGGTTTCGAAAAGCGAGGGGGGAATGGCGAGATAATAGGTGGGCCGCCCGATGTCCTTCAGCGCGCGCTTGAGCGCCTGGAAAGTATCCGGATTGTTGTAGTCTCCCGGCACATAGCGAAACAGCTTGAGAAGGCGATCGAGCGCATCCTGGTCGTCGATCTTTCCCCATTTTTTCAGTGATTCGATCACGCGTTCGCGGAGTTGGTCAAGATTCCAGCGGCTCGATGCGACGCCGATGACAGGCACATCGAGCGCTTTCTGCCTGATCAGGGCATAAAGCGCCGGAAAAATTTTTTTGTAGGCGAGATCTCCGGTGACGCCGAACAGTACCAGGGCGCCTGAGGCGGGA